>Ga0137410_10000350_pt1 | contig 32429 bp, 31 predicted proteins | sample CZODoug1_16funga_FD_108878 | JGI IMG/M metagenome (GOLD analysis project Ga0137410, IMG submission 108878) | Vadose zone soil fungal communities from Angelo Coast Range Reserve, California, USA - CZODoug1_16fungal (Illumina Assembly) | ecosystem: Environmental > Terrestrial > Soil > Vadose zone... | reverse complement strand
GCCGGGTTCATTCTGCAGATCGACGCCCCGGATCTCGCGATGGAGCGCGTGTTGCTGTACCAGGACTTGAGCGACGCCGAGTTCGCGAAGACCGTGGAGCTGCACGTCGCGGCGCTCAACAAAGCGCTCGAAGGCATACCGCGCGAGCGCGTTCGCCTGCACGTGTGCTGGGGCAACTGGGAAGGCCCGCACAACCACGACGTCGACATGGAGGTTCTGCTGCCCGCGCTGTACGAGGCGCGCGTGGGAGCGCTCGGGCTCGAGTTCGCGAACCCGCGCAGGCAGCACGAGGTCGCCGCGATCGCGAAGCGCGTGCTACCGGACGAGCTCGTGCTGATCGCGGGTGTGATCGACTCGAAGAGCAATTTCATCGAGCACCCCGAGGTTGTCGCGCAGCGCATCGAAGCCGTGGCCCGCGCGGTCGGCGATCCGGAGAGGGTCGTCGCCGGCGTCGACTGCGGGTTCGGCACGTTCGTCGGCTGGGAATGGGTGACGGAGGACGTCGTCTGGGCGAAGCTCAAGTCGCTGCGCGACGGAGCGGAGCGCGCGTCCACGCGCTTGTTCGGCCGGGTCCGCGGGTCCGGCGCGCGGCAGGGAAGCGCGGCCTGAGCGCGGGCGCTATGTAGCTTCGGCGGCCCGTGGGCGCCGGCCCGGCCTCTGCTATCCTCGACCGATGCTACGCACGGTCCTGATCTACGGCGCGCTCCTCGCCGCCGGAGCGCTCGGGCTGCAATGGCTTCAATACCGGTTCCTCGTGCAGACGCACTCCACCGAGGTGTACGTCGCGCTGGTCGCGCTCGCGTTTCTGGGGCTCGGCGTCTATGTCGGAGCGCGACTATTCAAAGGGCCGCCGGCCGCGCCATTCGCGCCGAACACCCTGGCCCGGCAGACGCTCGGGATCAGCGGCCGCGAGCTCGAGGTGCTCGAGCTGCTCGCGGCCGGACGTACGAACAAGGAGATCGCGAGTCGACTCGACGTCTCGCCGAACACGGTGAAGACCCACGTCGCCAACCTCTACGAGAAGCTCGGCGTCCAGCGCCGGACGGCAGCGATCGCGCGCGCGCGCGAGCTCGGCATGCTGCGCTGACGGGCAATTTTTCGGGCGACTCCGCGCAAATCATCCATTTGGGCGATTGTCCGAGCGGGTTCGCGCGGCATCTGATGGCGCGTCCAACCAACCTGAAACAGTCGAAGGGGGTGAAACGTGTCGACGATTGCCATGCCGGACCGGAGGATGCCGTGGCACGTGTGGGTCGTGGCGATCCTGGCTCTGCTGTGGAACGGCTCGGGCGCCTATACCATCATGATGGCGCAGTCGGGCAGGCTCCCGGATATGAGCGTGGATGAGCGGGCGTACTACGCCGCTCAACCGTCGTGGTTCGTGGTTGCGACGGATATTGCGCTCCTCGCAGCCCTCGCGGGCGCCGCCGCTTTGCTGCTGCGCAGCCGGACGGCCGCGGGGTTGTTCGCGGCCTCTCTGGTCGCGATCATCGTCACCAATGCCTACGATCTCGCCGCGGGGACTTCGCGCGTGCTCGTGAGCCGGGGTGCGCTGGTCGTGACGGTCATCATCGCGGTGATCGCCATCCTGGAGCTCGCCTATGGCTGGGCAATCAACAAGCGCGTTTGAGGTGTTCCGATGATCCGCATCGTTCTGCTCTACGGCGTCATTGCGGGCTTGATCGTCGCCATCCCAATGGTCGCGCTGATGCTCACGCTTACCGAAGCGACAGCCCCGGACAGCGGCGCCGTCTACGGCTACGTCACCATGGTCTTGGCCCTGACGGCCGTCTTTCTCGGCGTCAAGCACTACCGAGACAAGGTGCAGGGCGGCGTCATCAAGTTCGTGCCGGCGCTGCTCGTGGGCTTGGGAATTAGCGCGGTCGCGAGCGCGATCTACGTGGTGGGATGGGAGATCTCGATTGCGTACAGCGGGTTCGACATGGGCGAGGAGACGCGGCGCATGATGCTCGCCGCTGCCCGGGCCCGCGGCGCGACCGACGAGGAGATCGCGAAGGTGACCGCGGATGCGGCAGCGTTCGCAAGGAATTACGCGAATCCGCTCTACCGCTTGCCGATCACGTTCGTGGAGATGTTTCCGATCGGCGTGCTGATCTCGGCCGTCTCGGCCGCGCTGCTGCGCAACAGTCGATTCTTGCCGGCGCGCTAGTGCCGCTCCGCGTCGTGCAAGTAGACGTCCATGCAGTGGTAGTCGAGCAGCTCCGTGTCCGGCTCGAAGACCTGGTTGAGCGTGACGGTCCACGGCTTCGTGTACGCCTTCGGATCGTCGATCGTGACCTCGATGTCGAGCCGGCCGTAGCTCAGGCGCCGGTAGCGCTCGGTGATCTTGGCCGCGGCGGTGAGCGGGCTGCCGTTGCGGTCGAGCCAGGTGTCGTCGTGCAGCCCCACCGTTTGCACGACCAGCGCGTCGCCGTCCCAGCGGCCCACCGAGTAGCCGTTCCACGTGGGCTCCGGATCCTCGGGCAGCGGCCGCCCGTCGGTGAAGATCTGCCGGAACGTCACGTCGCGCTCCGACAGGATCACGACGAGCCCCGATAGCTCTAGGATCTTGCGGGGCGGCGGAAACGTCAGGATCCGCAGGGCGCCGCCCGGCCGGCACGCCGCAACCGGGTCGTCCTTGCCGAGCGCGGCCTTGCGCTCTTTGACTAGGGCGGCGGCCCACGGCTGATACGGCGGCCCGTCGGGCAGGTCCGCGCCGAAGTTGCGAAACTCGGGACCCCCTAGGTAGTCCGTGACCGCCTCGTCGCAGCCCGCGGGCGGGCACACAGGCTCGAGGCTCCAGAGGCCGGCGATGCTCGGCTTGCCTTGCGCGTTGCGGGGCGCGGGCGCGGCGAGATCCGGCGAGCCGTCGGGCTTGCGCGGCATGCCGGCCGTCGGATAAGTGAGCCACTGCGCGCCCGCGGGCGCGGCGAGTGCGACGGCGATGCAGATCACGAAGCACCAGCGAGTCCTGGCGCCTCCCGGCGAGACCTTCATGGGAACCGCTCCCGTCCCTTGGGCAGGACGCGGGCCAGGGTAGCCTCGCGGATGTGCGGGCGCCACTCGGCCCGAAGCGGGTTACCCTTTTCCTGCCTCCCGGCATCTCAAGGTACGTGGCGCACCAAGGGGCTTCGGGGTTGGATTCGAGGGCGGACGAAAAACGGCTGATCGGCAGGGTGCTCGAGGGCGACGCGGCCGCGCAGCGCGAGCTGTACGACGCGCTCGTCGACCGGGTTTTCGCGCTCGCCTTCCGCATCACCGGCCAGGAAGCCGCCGCGCGCGACTGCACGCAGCTCGTGTTCATCCGGCTGTTCGACAAGCTGGGGTCGTTCCGAGGTGACTCCGCGCTCGCGACCTGGGTCCACGCGGTGGCCGTTTCCGTGATCCTGCAGTGGCGGCGCAGCACGCGACAGGTCCGGCTGCGCGAGGTGGAGCTCGACTCGGCCGCCGAGGCGTCGGAACCGGGCTCGTCGTACGACGATGCGGTCAACGACACGATCCGCCGCGCGATCGACGGGCTCGCGGAGAAACAGCGCGTGATCGTGGTGATGCACGACCTCGAGGGCTACACGCACGAGGAGATCGGCGCGGCGCTCGGGATCGCGGCCGGCGCGTCGAAGGTGCGGCTCATGCGCGCACGGAAGAAGCTCAAGGACGCATTGGCGGACTTCGCCGGGGATTTGGCCTATGACCACTGATCGAAACCACGAAGACGCCAACCGCGAAGAGGGCAACTACGAAACGGCAAGGCGGCGGCTCGCGGAGCTCGCGGCGCCGGCCGACCCGTACCGCGAAGAGATTTGGCAGGCCGTCGGCGCGGCGTGGCGCCTGAAGGCGGAGCGCCGCCGGCGCATCCGGACGATCACGCGTTTCGCCGGTGCCGGCGTCGGCTTGGCCGCGGCGCTCGTGATCGGAGTCCTGATCGGGCGCTCGTCCGGCCCTGGCGCCGGTGTCGTGCCGCCGCCGGAGTTGCGCACGACGCAGACGTCGACCTTGCCCGTGCCGTACCGGATCGCCGTGGGCGAGCACCTGCGCGACGCGGAGATGCTGCTCGTCTCGTTCGACGCGTCGGGCAAGGTCGACCCGGCCGTCGTGCGCTCGGCGCGCGAGCTCGCCGCCGCGACGCGGCTGCTCATCGACTCGCGCGCGGGCGAGGACCCGGAGGCGCGGCGGTTGCTTCTCGACGTCGAGCTGCTGCTGCTCCAGATCTCGCGGCTCGTCGACAGCGGCGACCAGACGGAACGGCAGTTGGTTCGCGACGGGCTCGAGGAATCCAGCGTGCTGCCGCGTTTGCAGCAAGGCGATTGGTTGCAAGGGGTTTGATGGCATGAAAGCGTTTCGTACGATCCTGCTCGCGTGGTTGCTCGCCGTGGTGCCGTTGGTCGGCGCGCACGCGCAGAGCGACGAAGCCAGCTACAAGGCCGCGCGCCTCGCGCTCAACCGGCAACGGTTCGACGAGGCGGTCGAGGGGTTCCGCAAGCTACGCAGCGCGTACCCCGCGTCGGGTTACGCCGGCGACTCATATTATTGGGAGGCGTACGCACTCGAGCGCAGCGGACACCTCGAAGACGCGGTGAGCGTGCTCGACAGGCTCCCGCGCGAGCATCCGGAGACCAAGACCAAAACGATGAGCGACGCGCGCTCGCTGCGCGTACAGATCTGCAGCGAGCTCGCGAAGCGTGGTAACGGCGAGTGCGCGGAAGCGGTCTGGACCGCGGTCGGCGAGCCGGACGAAAACAGCCTCCAGATGGCCGCGATCAACGCGCTCATCAACATGCCGCCCGAACGCGCCGTGCCGCTCGCGACGCGCGTGCTCGAGAACCGCAAGCAACCCGTCGAGATTCGCAAGCACGCGCTGTTCATCATCGCCGACAAGGCCGGCAAGGGCGGCGACGCGGCGACGACGCGGGAGCTCTTGACGAAGACCGCGCTCGACAAGACCGACGACATGGAGGTGCGCAAGCAGGCGGTTTTTTGGCTGAGCCAGGTGCACGGCGACGAGACCATCGACACGCTCGTGCGCGTGCTCGACGGCGCCGACAACGAGGAGCTCGCGAAGCAGGCGATCTTCGCGATGTCGCAACAGCACTCGCCGCGCGCGCGCGAGCAGCTGAAGAAGATCGCGACCGATCGCAACGCGTCGATCGAGATCCGCAAGCAGGCGCTGTTCTGGGCCGCGCAGAGCGGCATGTCCGAGGCCGACCTCGCGGGCGCGTATCGAGACACTCCGGAGCCCGAGCTGCGCGACCAGCTGATCTTTCTGATGTCGCAGCGCAACGCCGTCGGCCCGCTGATCGAGATCGCGCGCACCGATCCGAATCAGGAGCGGCGCAAGCAGGCGGTCTTCTGGCTGGGGCAGTCGCGGGATCCGCGGGCGGAGCAGCTGCTGATCGAGCTTCTCGAGCCGCCGGGAGACAAGCGATGAGGGTCGTCGTTCTGTTGGCGGCCCTGCTCGCCGCTCGCGCGGGGGTTGCGGATACCCTGGCCGAGCTCGTCGCCGCGGCGCCGGATGCGATCGTCCGGATGAGCTTCCCGGCCCGCGACGGTGTCTGCGGGTACGGCGGCCGGTCGTGGAACGGCGGCGACGGGCAGGACTGGGCCTGGTCCTGCGACGGCGGGCCCGCGCGCGTGCAGCTCGAGAAGGAGGGCTCGGGCATCGTCCGGCTGCAGGCGCATCTCGGCGGCAGCTGGCGGCCGCGCGACGGCGTCACCGATTTGGGCGACGTCGATGCCGTGGCCGCGCGCGACTTCTTCTTGGGGCTGGTCGAGCGTGCGGACCCGCGCATCGCGGAGGCCGCGCTGATGCCCGCGGCGATCGCCGACGCACCCGATCCATGGCAACGCCTGCTCGGCTTCGCGCGCAGCTCGTCGCTTGCGCGGGGCGTGCGTAAGCAGGCGATCTTCTGGCTGGGCCAGTCCGCCGCGCGCGAGGCCACGGCGGGCCTCGCCGCGATCGCCGACGGCGATCCCGAGACCGAGGTGCAGAAGGCGGCGGTCTTCGCGCTCTCGCAGGGCCGAGACCCGACGCGGGTCGACGCGCTGGCGAGGGTGGCGCGCCGTCACCGCAATCCCGAGGTCGTCGAGAGCGCGCTCTTCTGGCTCGCTCAGTCGGAAGATCCGCGCGCCGTCGACCTCTTCGAAGAGATCCTGGAAAAATAGGGACATGTTGTCTTTTCGCCTGCGCCGGTTCGCGGTCTGCGACTCGGTGCCGGCGAAAAGGCAACATGTCCCCATTTTTCGCGGAGCAGGAGAACGCGGTCCTTCGATACCGCGGGCGAACCCCGGCGGCATAGTGCTTCGGTCCAACTCGCGGCGTTTGCGCCTACGGCAGAATGGCCTGGCTGAGAAGGCCCGTAGGGAGTCCTCGAAGATGAAGTCGTGCTCGAAGGTCTCGGGGACCGGAGGAGTCGCCGGTCTCTTGCTGGCTTTCGCGTTGCTCGCGGCCGCCGCCGCGCCGGCGCAGGAAGCTCCGGCGTCGGCCACCGCGACCACGGAATCCCAGCGCCAGGCCGCAGCAGCCCTGAAGTCCATGGCCGAATACCTGGCGAGTCTCAAGTCCTTCGAGTGCACGACGAGCAACGGCTACGAGACCGTGCAAGCCAACGGCCAAAAGGTCGAGTTCGGCGAAACCCGCCGGATCTCCCTCGCGCGACCCGATCGGCTGCGCATCGAGGAAGTGGCGAGCGACGGTCTGCGCGATCTGACGCTGTTCGACGGCAAACAGATCACCGCGATGAGCGCGGATCTCAACGTTTACGCTCAGGCGGCGCAGCCCCCTTCGATCGAAGACGCGCTGGTCTACTTCGTGCGCGACCTGCGCATGCGGGCGCCGTTGGCGCTCCTGATGTCCACGCATGTGGCCACCGAGCTTCCAACGATGGCCAAGGATGTCGACTACGTAGAGAGAACGACGATCCGCGGCCAGGCTGTCCACCACGTTGCAGGCCGGTCGGAATCGGTCGATTTCGAGTTCTGGATCGCCGACGGCAAGAAGCCGCTGCCGCTTCGGGTCGCGATCAACTACAAAAATGTGCCGGGCCAGCCGAGATTCTGGGCCGATTTTTCCGATTGGAACACCAAGGCGAAATTCTCGGCGAAGACGTTCCAGTTTTCGCTGCCCCCGGCGGCGCGGCAAATTCCCTTTGCCGTACAGCTGTCGGTGCTCGGTGGCGCGGCGCCGCAAGTCGCGGCCGCAGGGGAGCTGAAGCCATGAGGAACGCGACGCTGGCCCGCAGCGGAGGTCTAGCCGCGGCGCTCGGAATTGCCCTGGCGCTGCTAGTCGCCGGCGCCGCGGAAGCGCAAAGGGGTCGCGGCGGTGGCGGCGGCGGCTTCCGCGGGGGCGGCGGCGGTGGCTTCTCGCGCGGTGGCCCGGCCGCGAGCGGCGGCTTTTCCCAGCGCCCCAGCGCTTCACAGCGGCCTTCGAGCTCGGGCGGCGCTTCTCGTCCGCCGTCCGCTTCACAGCTGCCGTCGAACGGCGGTGGCGTCGGCGGTGGCGGCAACTCTCGTCCACCGTCTGCGGGTCAGCTTCCGTCGGGTCCTGGCAGTGGCACTCGACCCGGAGGCATCGGTGGCGTCGGAGGGGCGGGAGGCGTCGGAGGTGTCGGAGGCGTCGGAGGTGTCGGAGGCGTCGGAGGTGTCGGAGGTGTCGGGGGTGTCGGAGGCGTCGGCGGCGTGGGTGGGGTCGGCGGCGTGGGCGGCGCCGGCGGAGTCCGGCCCCCGGTCTACTATCCACCGCCGATCTACTACCCACCCCCCTTCTACGGCGGCTACTACGGCGCCTGGGGCTACAACAATGACGACTGGTTGTGGGGACTCGCGATCGGAGTCACCGTCGCCGCGGTAGCCGTGAGCGCCGCCGAGGACAGCGACACCGTCACGACCACGACGACTACGACGACCTACGCTCCGACGATCAGCACGACGACTGCCACCACATCCAACCCCCCGCCCACCCCACCGAATCTGCCGGCGGCGCCAACGGGCGCGGCGACGAATCCACCCGCGAACCCGCCGACCGGTTCGACGACCTTGCCCACAGCGCCGCCGGGCGGGCTGCCCTGCGACCCGGTCATCAAAGAACAGGATGGGATGCGTTACTCCGTGTGCGGCGAGCAGCATTACGTGCTGGCCTACGCCGGAGCCGGCCCGGTCTACATCCCGGTGCCGGCGCCGCAACCGCCCGACGCGCCGACCGCGGAACCTCCGGCGCCAGCGGCGGCGCAATCGGGCGCCGCAGCGGCTGGAGCGTAGCCCGGGATCGGCTAGATGCGCTTTACGGCACGCGCGTCCCGAGCCAGCAGTGGTGGTGCGGCGCGTGCGGATCGAAGCGCACGGCTACGCCGTCGCCGAGATTCCATCCCGCGGCTTCTTGCGGAGAGATAGGCTCGCTGTTCCCGGCGTGCGTTCGACCGAGAGCGTCGGCGAATTCGTAGCGCACGCGCCACCGCGACGCGCGATCGTCACGCGTGTAAGTCGGCGCGACGTCGATGACCGTCGCCCGCGCGTCGACGCCCGTGCGCAGCACGCGCCGAATCGTTTGCAGGCGGCGCACCGAAGGACGGGCCAGCAAGACGCCGAGCACGGCAAACGCGGCACTGATCCCGGTGAGCAGCGGCCACACCCACCGCGGATCGTCGGGCAGTGCGCGCGCGTCGACTAGATCCGCGGGCAGGTCACGGATGGCCAGGAACCCGCGCTCGGACACGCGCTCCCAGGTCTCGAGCGGCAGCTCTTCGCTTCCCTCGAGGCGCGTGCCGTCGTTGGTCGTGAAACTGTAGAGCGCGAGATAGTGCGTGCTCGAGCCGCGCCCTCCGCTCGGGGCCGCGATGGATTTGCCGGCAATCGTTGCCCGCGTCTCGACGGCGTCGCGCTCGACTGTCTGCGAGGCGCGCCAGTCGCGCACGCTCGTGACGAAGCCGACGCTACCGACCACGACGAGCACGGCGCCGGCCCATAGCACCACGGCGCCCTTCAGGTAACGCAATAACGGCCGCGCGCCAGTCTGCGAGGCGGCCTGTGTTGTGACCACAAGCCGTCCTGAAGCGACGTTGCGAGGAGTTGTTTTGAACGCCCAGATTCGGCTCATTACGAAGTTCCAGCACAGTAGAGCCCCCGTCGTGACGAACTGCGCCACGAGGTAATGCAGTCCGAGCCAGTTCACTTCGACCGCCATCAGCAGCGTGTTGAGCAGTAGCCCGATCGCGGCAATCAGTGCAAAGCGCGGCACGATATGGCGATGAGCTAGGCGCGACCGGAACGTGAGGTGGTAGTTCAGCGTGTAGTTCGCGACAGCGCCGAGGGACCAACCGAGCGCGGACGCGGCAACGGGATCGAGCGTGAGCTGCACCCCTACGACCAGCGTCGCATAGTGCACCCCCGTGCCGACCGCGCCCACGGCCGCGAACGAGAGGAATTGTCGTGCGATGCCCGAGCGGATCAACGCAGCCGAGAGCGCGCTCATGGTGAGCTCCCCGGCCGTTGCACGCGCGGGCTCGCTTCGAGAGGCGCGCGGAGCGCGGTCCACACGAGCCACGCGGCCACGACGAGACACGCCGCGGGCTTCAACATCGCGAGCACGGTATGAGGATGTGCTCGCTGCAGCGTGTGACTCAGCAAGTCGAGGCCGATCACCGCGCTCATGAGGCCGAGAAGGCCGCGATCGCGAGCATCCCACGCCGCCGCGGCCGCGAGGCCGATCACGGGCGCCAGCATCGCGTAGGTGTTGCGCTCCGTGCCGCTGCCGAACAGCAGGATGTAGCAGGTTGCGAGCGCGTAGATCGACAGCGCGACGCCTATCTGCGGCGCACGGTGGCGCACGCGCCAGCACAAGAAGAGCACGAACACCGCGCTGAGGCCGCGGATGATCGTCTGCTGGGTACCGGTTGCGATCCAGCCGAGCTCGTCGAGCAGCCCGAAAACGTGCTGCTGCCATCCCAGGGGCTGCTCGGCGCGCGCCGCGAGCATCGTGGGTACGGCTGCGTACTGCTGCCACACGTAGTCCGCGTGCTGGAACAGAAATGGCAACAGGAACACCGCCGCGAGCGCGCAGGCCATGCGCCATAGCAGCCGCGGATAAATGGCGGCGAGCAGCAGCACGAGGACTACGGCAAGCGGCTTCAGCGCCACGGCGAGCGCGGCGCAGATGGCGGCGCGCCAGAGCGTGCCGCGCTCGGCGTAGGTTACCGCCGCCATCATGAAGCCCGCCATCGCGAGCGTCATTTGTCCGTAGCGTGCGGCGCTTGCGCTGAGCACCACCGTGACGACGGTCGCGATCAAGAAATGCGCCGCCGGAAGCGGCCGGTCGCCGTCGCGGCTGATCTTCCACAGCCCGAACGCAAACGCAGCAAGGTTGACGATGCGCCACAGCGCGCCGCCTATCCCGAACGGCAGCCAGCTCCACGCCGCCAAGAGCACCGCGGACGGTGGAAAGTAGTTGAAGTGCAGCTCCGCGGGGTAGAGGTTTTCACCGCCTCGCCAGCGCAGCCCCGCTTCGCGGTAGATGGCAAATACGTTCTCGAGTGAGTACACGGCGTCGAGCCGTGCGATCACGACCAAAAGCGCGAAACATGCCCATACGACCCACGCTCCGCGCGCGGCGCCGAAGCGAAAGTCGAGCGCATGCGCGCGACGGGCGACAGCCTCGCCGACGACCGACATGGTTGGATCCCCCCCGATTTACTGACCTGGCAAGTACACTTGCGATCCCCATTGCAAGCGTCTTTACACTTCTTATGACTTGAGTCTACGGCAAACTTTAGATTTGTAAAGGCTCCGAGAGGAGTAGGAGTGAACCTGCCGTCAGATCCAAGGAACGCGGCAGCTTCGATGCGACATGAAGCCGTCCTTTGAAGTCCTCTAAATCGTCGGACGAGTGCGGACGCGAAAATCGGTCGGAACGACGGAAGATCTCCGCGGCGACGCGGAAAATGTGGCGGAAAAAGTCGGCACGATTGCGCAGTCGCAAACGCTGCGACGTCGGCGCGTCGGTGCACTCTCCGCGCGCGGCTGGCGCCCGCCGCGCCCCGGTGATCTACTACTTTTCGATCCAGCGGGGAGGGTGGCGCGGATGATCCAGGACCTGGCGCGGGCCATTCGACGCCTACGGCGCCGGCCCGCGAGCGTCGCGGCCGTCGTCGTGACGCTCGCGCTCGGGATCGGCGCGAGCGTGGGCATGTTCAGCGTGCTGCACGGCGTCGTGCTGCGAGCATTGCCGTATCCCGACGACGACCGCCTCGTGCTGCCATACGTCCAGGCTCCAAATCTCGCGACTTCGCGAGCCGGATTCACCAGTGCCGAAGCCGCCGAAGGTCTAGGCGACATCCCGGGATTCGAGCGCACCGCGTACTACGGCACGAACGAGCTGCCATACACGTTCGCGGGCGCCAACGCGCGGCGCCAACTGGACGTCGTACGCGTGAGCGCGGGTTTCTTCCCGGTGTTTGCCGTGCCCGCCGAGACCGGGCGCACGCTCGTCGCCGCCGACTTCGAGCAACGCCGCCCAGTCGCCGTGCTGAGCCATGCGGCGTGGACCGAGCTCACGGGCGGTGACGCGGGCGCCGTGGGCCGAACCCTGCAATTCGAGGAAGGCGCCTTCGAGGTGGTGGGCGTGCTGCCGGCCTCGTTCCAGGAACCGCCGGGCGGCGACCTTCGGCTCTACGTGCCGTTTCTCGAGTCGGACCTCTTGATCCCGGGCTACCGGGTGGCGCGTCAGATATCGGCGGTCGGCCGGCTCGCCCCCGGAGTGTCGCGTGCGCAGGCGCTCGCCGCGCTCGCCGCGCGAATCGACGCTGTGAACACCGAGCACGGCACGACGACCGAGCGCGGCCAGCGCTACGGCCTCGTCCGTCTGATCGACGATCTGCTCGGCAACCTGAACACCGTGCTCTTCGGCTTGTTCGCGGTCGCGTTGCTCGTGCTGCTGATCGCGTGCTCGACGGCGGGGAGCCTCGTCGGCATTCGGTTCGAGCGGCGGGCCACCGAGCTCGCGCTGCGCCGCGCGCTCGGCGCGGGCAGCGCGCGCCTCGTGAAGGACGCGATCTACGAGCTCGCGTTGCTCGCCGCGGCGGCGGCTGTCGGTGGCGTGCTCGTCGCGCAGCTCGTGGTGCTCTCGCTGCGGCCGCTTGCCGCCGCGAGCCTGCCGCGCGCCGAAGGCATTGCGGTCGACGGTGCGACGCTGCTGTTCGCGGCTGCGGCCACGGCGGCGACCGTGCTCCTCACCGGAGCGGCGAGCCTGTCGACGCTGCTCAAGGATCCCGGGAGCCGGCTGCGCGCCGGCGTGCCGCAGCTCGTCGAGGGCGGCCGGCGGCCGGCTCTGTTGCCCGTCGCCGCGGTGGGCATGGCCGTGGTGGCGCTCGCCGCGGCGCTCGCGCTTTCGGCGAGCCTGATTCGGCTGCGCGACATCGACCCTGGGATTCGCACGAGCAATGTCGTCGCGCTGAGCTTGAGCTTCGTCCGGCGGCCCGCCGCCGAAGCGGACCAAGCCCTCGATCGGGTCCTCGCAGCCGTGCGCGCGACCCCCGGAGTCGCCGACGCGGCGGGCATGCTGTTCGGCGTGCCGACTGCCGCGGGAATGTCGAAGGCGCACGGGAGGACTGCGCCGGGCGGCGAGTCCGTTTTCGTGGGCGTGCAGATGGCGTCGGAGAGCTATCACCGGCTGTTGGGGATCGCGATTCGCCGCGGCCGTGACATCGCGGAGACCGACGTGGCCAGCGGCCCCCGCGTGGCAGTGATCAACGAGACGCTGGCTCGAGCCTTGTTCCCGGACACCGACCCGATCGGACGGACGCTGTACGTCGCCGGCAACGAGATTCCCTTCGAGATCGTGGGTATCGCGGCCGACCGGCGCAACGCGGGCCTCCGAGCGCCGCCGGATCCCGAGGTCGTCGGGTCGCTCCGGCAGTGGGAGGCCGGAGCCCAGATGTTGCTGGTGCGCTGGGCGGGGAAGCCCCCCGACGACTGGGCGAAGCTGCTCGAAGCGAAGGTCAACGACGTCGATGCGCGCCAACCCGTCGGCGGCGGCGTCGCGCTCGACGATCACCTGGCAGCTCAAACGCGCGCGCTGCGGCTGTTCGCGTTTGCCACTAATTGTTTCGCAGTGCTCGCCCTCGTGCTTTGCGGGCTCGGAGTCAACGCGGTGATCGCGTCGGTGCAGCAGCGCCGCGAGCGCGAGATGGGGCTGCGGATGGCGCTCGGCGCGTCGCCGCGGCAGGCGGGCGCGCTGGTGCTCGTGACAGCGGCGCGGATCGTCGGCTTCGGGGTCGTGCTGGCGGCGGTGCTCGCGGTGCCGACGTTCGGCTGGCTGCGGAGCCAGCTGTTCGACATCGGTCCCGCCGGGTTCTGGACGCTATTCGCCGCGGCCGCCCTGGTGTCGGCGGCGGCCGGGCTCGTGGCCGCGCTGTTGCCGGCCCGCCGCGCGGCGCGCGTCGCGCCGATGCAGGCGCTGCGCTACGAGTAGCTCGCGCTGCGAGGGGTCAGACACCGGTGTCTGACGCGGGAAGCGGCGGGCACCACGGCGGCTTCCGAGTGAACGCGGCGGCGTCCGCGAAAATCCAACATGTCCCTATTTTTTCTCGAAGACGACTTCGCCGCCCTTGATCGTGGTGACGACGTGCTGCAGCGCCTCGGTCGTCGCGAGCGGATCGCCGTCCACGATCACGATGTCGGCGAGCTTGCCGGGCTCGAGGGTGCCGATCTCGGCCTCGCGCAGCGTCGACTTCGCGGCCCCTTGCGTCAGGATCTTCACGACGTCGGTCGGGGAGAACACGAGCTCGAGCGCGCGCACCTCGTCGGCAAGCGATTGTTTCGGCGGCCACTGCGTGTCGGTGCCGTAGCCGTAGCTCACGAGGCCGTTTTCCCATAGCAGCCGCGCGTTCTCCGGACCTTGGCCGCCGCTCGACAGCGTGTTCCAGGGGAACGGCTGCGCGTCGCGGAACAGCGGCTTGTTGCCGGCGTCGAAGTGCGGGATGAACACGGAGAGCGTCGACGTCATCGGAATGCGCGCGTCGATGATCGTCTTGAGCGCGGCTTGGTCGTCGCCCAAGTTGCCGATGTGCGGCGTGTGCACGAGCACCGCGGGCGCGGCCGCGACGGCCGCGAGCGTGTCGCGGATGCTCACGGCGTGCACGATCGTCGGCACGTTGCGCTTCTTGCCTTCCGCGACGATGAGCTTCAGGGTCTCGAGCTCGGGGCCGTTGGTCGTCGTGACCATGACCACCTTCAGGTAGTCGTAGCCGGCCTTCGCCGCGTCGTCGACGGCCTTGATCGTGGCGTCGCGGGGAATCGCCGGCGCCTGCGGCGGCAGCGGGCCGCGCGATGGATCCGTGCGCGCCGGATCGCTGCCGGGCGCGAACGCCAGCCCCGAGACGGGGATCAGCGCACCGGCATAGAGCCGCGGCCCTCGCAGCTTGCCGTCGCGAATACGGTTGCGCGCCTCGAGCACCTGCGGCGGATCGATCAGCGACGCGACCGTCGTGAAGCCCGCGTCGAGGAACTCCTGCATTTGCTTCGCCGCGGTCTGCGTGAGCCATTGCGCGCCGTCGCCTTGGACGAGGTGGCGGTGCGAATCGATGAACCCGGGCATCACGGTCTTGCCGCCGGCGTCGATGGTGCGCGCGCGGCTCGCCGGCGCGGCGTTGGCCGACACCGACGCGATCTTGCCGCCCGTGACGACGACGGTGCCGCGGTTGATGACCTTGCCGGTGCCGTCGAGGATTCTTGCGTTGGTCACCGTCAAGTCCTGCGCGCCGGCGAGCGCCGGCAGGCAGCAGACGAACGCGGTGCAAACGCGCAACGCGATATTCATGGTTTTTCTCCGTGCGCAGCGATTCGAACGGACGCCATGCTACACCATCGGCCTCGTGCCGAACGCTCCGTCAGTCGCCCGCGATTCGATCGAGCACGCCGCTGAGCTCGCGGTAGATCACCTGCGGTAGTGCGACGCCGAGGATGCCGCAGAGCACGAGCTCGAGCGTGTGCCTGCGCGGCAGTCCGGCCTCGGGTTGACGACTTAGCGGTGCTGCACCGCGAAGTCCCAGGTTAGGTAGAGGATCTGGCTCGTGCCGCCGCCCAACAGCTCGCCGAGCGAGGCGTTCTTGCGGTCGCGACGGCGCTCCTTCTTCTGGATCGGCCGCAGTACGAGCGCGTATTGCCCCGCGTCGAGCGGCATCGCGGGCGTCACTCGATGACGGCCGCGGCTCGAGCGCGTGACTTGGGTATCGACCAGCTCTTCGATGATCGGGCCGCTCGGCCGCGCGACCGACCCCGCGCCTTCCGTCTTCGCGGCAGCCACGAGCCGATAGTTGTCGGTGGTCGGCACGAGCCGCACTAGCGTGGGCTCGTACGCGTCGGGGTTCACGCCGGGGATATTGCTGAACTCGATCTCGAAGCGCGGCGACGGGTCGAGCTCGCGCGTCGCGGCCGTGCCCGCGAGCGCCCACACGGCGCTGCGGTGCTCGTTGTCGGAGCCGAACAGGCTGCCGATCGTGCTCGTGATGCCCCCGAGCGCCGGATTCGCGAACGCGAGCGCCTTGCTGCCGATGCCCTGCAGCGTTTTCATGCGCGTGCTGTCGCGCTCGTCGGTGAACGCCACTTGCGCGATGGTCGGCGCGATCTCCATGCGCTCGCCGGTGCGCTCGATCCAGGCGTGGGGCGTGCGGTCGACGGCGGCCGGCGGGTCGGGCTCGCGATTCGTGGCCGCGGCCGCTTGCTGGCGCGCCGCGAGCTGCTCGATCATCACCGACAGCTTCGAGAACTCGTCCGAGGTGATCTGCGCAGAGGGCTCCGGATGGTGCGAGTTCGTCTCTGCCGCGGCGAGCGCCGCGGTCTGCTTCTTCACGGTCTCGGTAGTGAGCATCGTTTCGATGACGCGCTCGGACACGCCTTCGTTCTTGAGCGCGACGAGCTCGCGCGGCCGCACGTCGAAGTGCGTGGGGTTCGCCGCGATCGCCGCGAGGATCGTGGTCTCGGCGAAGCCGGCCTGCGTCATCGCGAGCACCCCCGCGTTGCCGATGCCGGGCAATGGCTCTTCGGCGATGGGCGTCGACGGTTCTGACGATGGGGGCGTCGCGGGCGAGGAAGCGTCGGGCAAGATCGGCGCCGGCGAACGGTCCACCGACACCGCGTCGGGCGAGCCAACGGGCGGGGCGGTTATCGGCGGCGCGGTTTCCGGCGGCGCAGGCGTCTCGGACGCGCCGGCGGCGGCGTTGTCGTGCGGCGCCAATTGCTGCAGCGGTGCGGATTCCGCTCCGCCGCCGTACTCCACGGCGGACGGACTCTCCTGAGCCGCGGCGGCGGAGCACAGGTAGAGAAATGTGGAAACGGCGATGGCGGGACAAGTCCCGAAAGCGCGCTGTCCTTGGGGCGCCACTACGAAGTTCCTTCCGTTGGATGCGCCCATGCTATCGGCGGAGGGCATGCCTGGGCAACCCCGGGGCAGTGCGCATTTCGCGCGGAGCGTCGCCGTTCGGCGACGCTCGCGGTCAGAGACGGACGAACGCGGCGAACCGCGGCGTGATGACGGTCACTTCGGCTGTGCTGAATTCGTGACTCGAGTAACCGCGGGCGCAGGCCGCGTGAGTAGCAACGCGAGCACGAAGTTCGAGACGACACCGATCGCGACCGGCGTTCCTATGGCCCGCAGTACCGGCAAGCTCGAGGTGGCGAGCAGCACGAACACGAGCAGCGTCGAAAGAACGGAGACGAGGGTGGCATGCAGAGTCCGCCGTTGCTCGGCGGGATCGTCAGCCGCGTGCTCGAAGAACAGCGCGTAGTCCAAGCCGAGACCGGCCGCGAGAATGAGTGAGATCAAGTGAAAAAGCGTGAGAGAAATGCCGGCGGCTTGCAGCACGGCGACGATCACCAAGGTCGTCAGCGCCATCGGCGCGATCACGCGAGCGACCCGCCGGCCACTGCGCAGCGCGAACGCCACCACGCCGACGAGCAGGATCGACGCGGCGCCGAGCATCCACAGAATTCTCGTGCGCTGTCGAACGACGAGCGACTCGGAGGCCGCTTTGAGATCGAGCAGCGTGACTGCCGGTCCCGCGCCGAGCGCGAGCTGCTGCAAGGCGCCGGCATCGTCGACTCCGCTGAGCGTGACGAGTGCCGTCACCGCGCCGGACGATCTGCGGAGCAGTAACTCGATTTCGGTGCCCAACGCGGTGTCGCCGATTTGCTCCACCGTGAGAGGTGCGAGCTCGCGGGCCCGCGTCACGTCCTCGAGGAACGGCTCGAACACGCCTGCACGAAAGGGCGAGCGCGCCTGCGCGGTCTCGAGCATCGCCCGCAGAGCCTGCGCGTCCGGCAACTTGGCTTGGCGAATGCGCTGTGTCGCGGCCGCGGGGACGTAGCGCGCCGCATGGTCGTAGCCGCGAATCGCGCCGCGCTGGACGAGCTCTCGCAGCGGCGCATCGAGCTTCTCGAGACTCTCGAGCGCCGTTTCCTCGTCGTCGGCGGTGACCGCGAGCATGTAGCGCAGATCCGCCGTGCCGAGCTGCGCTCGGAGCTCCTGGTCTTGTGCGAGCAGGTCGGCCGGGACGGGCGTCAGTCCGCCGAGCGCGTTTTCCCACAACGGTTGCGGCGCCAGGGCGACGATTCCTACGCACAGCACGACGAGCACGCCCCCGGCCCACCCCGGGTGAGGGAGCCGAGCGACCGAGTCCCACAGGCGTTGCAGGAGCAGCGAGTTGCCGTGATCGCTGCCTGCCTTATCCGTGAGACTCGGTAACAGATAACGCGTGGTTAGCCCCGCAACCGCGAGGCCTATGACCGTGAAGCACGCCAGCTGCGCGAGCCCGAGCACGCCGCTGAACAAAAAGGTCAGATACGAAATGCACGTGCTCGCGATCCCGGTGGCGAGCGTCGGCCACAACGCGCGCGCCACGGCATCCGGCTCCGCGTCCGGACGCCGATGACTCAATAAATGAATCGGATAGTCTTGCGCGACGCCGATCAGCGTGAAACCGAACGCAAGCGTGATGCCGTGCACGCTGCCGAACAGCGCGCTCACGGCGGCGAGGCCGGCGAGCCCCGCGCTTGCGAGCGGCAGGAGAGTCAAGATCACGCTCCCGATCCGGCGGTACGCGAGCAACAGCAGGATGATCATGCCAATGGTCGCCGCTCCGCCGAGGCGCGTGGTCTCGGCACGCGTTCGCGTCTCCATCAGGTCGGAAAATTTGCCGGCGCCGCTCACCGTCATGTGGATCGAGCCGCGGGCATCGAGCGCGCCGAACATCCGCTCGAGCTCCTCGATAGCCGCGCGCTGCCCGGCTGGGTCGAACGCGGGCGCGCGCGTCTCCGCGACGAGCAGCGCGCGTGCGCCCGCGCCGTCGAACCAGACGTCGAACTCGCGTCGCGGCTCCCGCAGGGGTTGCCAGCTCTCCAGTAGCTTCGGCAGCTCGAGCGTGGGGTCGCGCGGGAGCCACGGTTCGAGTATCAAGCCCGCGGGCGACGCGAGATCGCGCGTTCTGGCGACGAGTTGCGCCTCGAGAAATTCGGCGTTCAGCGGCTGGTCGTCGAACGTCCGCGAAAGCAGGAACCGATAGGGGAGGAGCTCGTCGGGGAGCGAATCGAGCGAGACCTCGCCATTGGTGACGAAACGAAACTTCTCCCCGCCACGCAGCGCGGCGACGAGCGCGCGCGACACGTCGGCGAGCTCCTCGGGCGTCGCGCCGTCTAGTGCCACGACGAGCACGCGCGATGCCGGGCCTTCCCCGAAGTCCTCGAGCAACAGCCGCTGCTCCCGCGTCGTGGGGCTCGGCAGGAACAGGCGCAGGTCGGAGCTGACCTCGAGCCGGCGCTGAACGAAAATCGTCATGACACCCAACGCCGCGATCCACAGCGTTAGGCCCAGCAGTGCGGCGGCCGTCCGCCTCATTCAACGCGGCAGCGACGGAGCAGTGCGTCGAGCGTCGCGTCACCGGCGATCGGTTGCTCCGCGGCGGAGCCGAGGAGCATCACGCTGGCGCTGCCTTGCTCGCTCACGACGGCGAAGCAGCGCGTTTCGCTCTCTGCGCCGCTCACGAGTATCTGCCGCAGCCGACGACGGTCGTTGCGCGTCAGCGGCGTGAGCTCGAGCGCCCAACTCTTCTCGTCGCCCGTGCTGGCAACGCTGAATTCCCGGGCCACCGCGGCCGCGTCTCCGGACAGCAAGGCCGCGAATCCGGAGAGGAGCCCGCCGAGCTCCGGCGCGCGTTTCAGTCCGAAGGTTCGCGACGCCTCTCCCTCGCGTTCGATGCGCACGGATTCGCCGTGAATCGCCGTGGTCTCCCGGTACGGTAGCGTGACGCGCCGCTCGAAGCTCCCGGGGCCGAGGTAGCTGACCTCGCCCGCGACGATCACGGGCTCGCGCAGCAGCGCCGAGAAACGCGCTTCCGTGAAGGCGATTGTTGCGGGCGGGAGACGCGCGAGCCTGGGGATCAATGCGTCGACGTCGGGACCGGCGCTTCGGGCGGCGGAGCACAGCAAGATCAGCGAAACGGCGATGCCCCGAGTCAGCAGGTTCATGAGCACGTAGACGCTCTACGAGGGTGGCGCACATTGTAGCGGCGCGAAATCATGCGCGCACAGGGGAAGCGGCAAGAACGCGCGATTCCGGGTGCTCTCCGGCGCCTCGCGGAATGTCCCTCACGCTAGCCGCGCTTGACGCAGCGCAGTAGCGTGTGCCCGATCCCTAGATTGTCGTGCTGTGCCTCCACGCGCAGACCTGCTGCGTCGATCAGGCGCAGCAAATCGTCCGAACGATACATTCTGCTGACACCGTTTGCGATGCACGTGAAGTACAGCGACGTGGCATTGAGACTGTACGCAGCTGCTTCGTGCTGTTGCCGATCGCAGAGCAGCTCCAGCACGAAGATCGATCCGCTGCTACCGAGGGTCGCCGCGGCGCGCCGGAGAATTCCGAGGCTCTGCTCCTCGGAGAAGCAGTCGAGAAACTGGCTCATCCAGATCGTGTCGGCTCCCGCGGGCAGGGTGCCGTGCGGGTCCAAAACGTCCATGGGGCAGTAGTCGATGCGACTGGCTACTTCAGAGCCCTCGATGTTGCGGCGTGCCGCCAGTATCTGCTCGGGGAGATCTACGATCGTCACGCGGACGGCAGCGTCGCGTCGCGCGCACGCGAGCGCCCAGATGCCGACGTTGCCGCCGATGTCGAGGATGTGCCGCGGGCGGGTCGCGAACAGATGGTCGAGCGCAGCGTCGCACGCGTGCATCGAATAAAAATGATCGAACCGAAACCAGCTGGTGCGCGCGGGCTCGGCCAGCGACGTCAGTCCAGGGTACAGAGTCGGCCAGTTTCCCAGCCGCTCCAAGCCGCGCGGGAGCCCTTCTTTTACGGACTCCTGCAGCCGGCTCATCGCGTCGTAGCAGACGTCGGCGACGAAGCTCGTGTTGATCCGCGTCATCTCGTCGTTTAGAAGAAAGTCCCCGACCTTGTCGAGAACGTAACGATCCTCGCGGAGCCACACGAGGCCGGCGCTGAGCCCCATGTCCAGCAAGACGCGCACGCCGTACTCGCGCAGGCTCAAGGTTTCGGCAATCTCGGCGGCCCGTGCGCCGCGGTCGCCGGTGGCGGCAACCGCCTTCAGCACTCCGAGCCGCAACAGCGCGATGCTCGCTTGAAACGCAATCGGCGCGAACGCGAGCTTCTGCGCCTCCGAAATGGCTTGAAGCGCGGTGAGCTTTGCGGGACGGTCGTACCTGATCATCGGGGATAGCTTAGCCGGCCGGGAAAGTGAACTGAGCGCCCAAGTCAATTGCTGGTGCGCGGGTCGCTTAGTATATTGACGGCCGTCTTCGGGGGAGTAAAACATGGCCGTCGCCAGGTGAGCAGCGGTCTCACGATCGAGAGTTGGGCGTTCTGGTCTCCCGAGGGCGGGACGCCCCGCGAGTGGCGCGACCACTGGACCAAAGACGGAGCGGTGGCGCAACTCGGCCGCGTTCCGGACGACGCCGTGCCGGTCACGCATCGCCGCCGAATGAGCGCGCTGTCGCGGTTGGCGGTCCAAATCGGTTTGCAAGCGGGACGAGAGTCGCGGGCCGATTTCCTCGTGTTCTGCTCGCAGCACGGCGAGCTCGTTCGCTCGCGCGAGCTGCTCGGCTGCATCGCAACGTCCGTCGAGCTTTCGCCGACGGCGTTCAGTCAGTCGGTGCACAACACGAGCGCCGGCCTGTACACCATCGTCTCGCAAAGCCGGGTGCCGGCCACGGCGTTGGCATCAGGGCCGAATACCTTCGCCTACGGCTGGCTCGAGGCGGAGGCCTATCTTCTCGAGAATCCGTGGGCCCGAGTTCTGCTCGTGAGCTATGAGGATTTGCTGCCGGCGGAGTACCTGCCGTATTCGGCACAGAAACAATGCATGTACGGGCTCGGGCTGCTCCTGCGCGCCGAGCGCAGCGGATTGACCCTGGACAGCGTGGCGGCCGAAACGGACGAGCTCTTACCGATGGCCCCGTTGTTCATGGCGTGGTGGCTCTCCGACGAGCCGGCGGTGCAGATTACGGCCGAGGGTCAAGGTTGGGCTTGGAAGCGCAATGGGTCGTAGCCGGCGAGTGCGTTGCGTCGTGCATATCGAGACCGAGTCGCGGTTGTCGCCGAACGGCGATCATCGGTACGCGGTTCCCGAGCGGCAACCTTGTTTCGCCGTCCGCGTGGGTGGTAGCTTACGCGCGCGCCAGTTCCTGGGAGCCGGAGAATACCGCAGCGTCGCGGTTCGCCGCGGCACGCGCGCGCTCCAACGAGAACGGTCAGCGGAGACTTGGGATTGATCAATGCACTCGAACAAGAGCTGAAGCAACTCCTCATCGAGGTTCTCAACCTAGAGGATGTCAGCGTCGAGCAAATCGATAGTGATGCGCCGCTTTTCGGCGAAGGGCTCGGCTTGGATTCGATCGACGCGCTCGAGTTCGGTGTGGCGATTCGTAGGAAGTACGACGTGCAGATGGAAGTGGACTCGGAAAAGACGCGGGAACATTTCGCCTCCATCGCGAACCTCGCTCGTTTCATCGACGGCAGCCGATGAGCGACCTCGCATTCGAGTCCGTTCGGACCGTCGGAGGCACAATGGGCACCGTCGAGCAGATGCCGGCTCGGTAGGAATCGCTTGCTCTCCCGTGCACTCTCAGCCGGCATCGTCGTTTTACTCATCTTCTATCCGGTGTTCGCCTACCTCGGGTTGCGATACCTCGGCGCGGGCTGGTCCGCAGCCTTGCTGATGGCCGTATGTGTAGCGCGGTTCTTCCTGTTCCGGCTGCGTCGTGAGTCCGCCGCGGTGGGCCGGCAGTTGTGGATCCTGTGCGGCGGCGGAATCGTGCTGGCTGCGATCAGCCTTGCGCGGAGCTCCGCCGACGCGATGCTCTACTACCCGGTGCTGACGAACGCAGGGCTGTTGCTCATATTCGGGCACAGCCTCGTCTATCCGCCCACCGTCGTCGAGCGAATCGCGCGCTCGATGGAGGGCGACCTGCCTCCCGAGGGGATCGCCTACACGCGGCGCGTCACGATCGCCTGGATGGTGTTCTTCGTGTGCAACGGGCTGGTGGCCCTGTACACCGCCTTGTTCGCGTCGCTCGAAGTCTGGACGCTCTACAACGGCGCCATCGCTTACGGCTTGATCGGTGCGATGTTCGGTGCGGAGCTCCTGGTGCGCATGCGCTTCAAGCGGAGGTTACGCGGGTGAGGCAGAGCGCATTGTCGGCGGCACTCGTGGCCGATAGCGACCACGTCGTCTCTTTCGATCGCGACGGCACGGAGCGGCGCTGGCCGGAGCTCGCGCGGGCCGCGGCCGCGGTCCGCGCGCAGGTCGCCGACGCCGGCGGGCAGCGTTGGGCCGTGGACCTCGACGACACCTTTCAATTCGCGGCCGCGATGCTCGGTTGCTGGGCCGCGGGAAAGACGCCCGTGCTCGCGCCGCGACCGTTGCTCGCCGGCGCGGACGTCGTCGTCGACGGTGCGATTCAAGCGACGGACGCGGACACGCGATGGCGGCGGCGCGTGGTTTGGCAGCGGTTGCCCGCGATCCCGTACGCCGTCCTCGAGGTTTCGGCCGACGCCGATCTCGTGCTCTACACCTCGGGGTCGACGGGTGTCCCCAAGGAGATCTGCCGCAAGGTCCACAACGTCGAGGCCGAGCTCGCGGTGCTCGAGCGGTTGTGGGGCCCACTGCTCGGCTCGTGTCGGGTGTATTCCACGGTGTCCCATCGCCACGTCTACGGAATGTTGTTTCGCACACTTTGGCCGCTGCTCGACCGAAGGCCGTTCGCGACGTTCGACCTCGAATATCCGGAGCAGCTCATAGACGGCAAGGGTGACGGCCATGCGCTGATTGCCAGTCCGGCGCTGCTGAAACGCATCGGTCACCTGCCTGCCGCGTCGGCCCGTTGGCGCGCGGTGTTCTCGTCGGGCGGCTTGTTGCCGGGTGACGCGGCCGCGGAAGCGACGCGCGTGCTGCGTGCTTGCCCGATCGAGGTTCTCGGGAGCACGGAGACCAGCGGCGTCGGTTGGCGCCAGCAGGTCGATGCCGGATCGACGGCTTGGACGGCGCTGCCGTCGGTCGAGACTCGCTGCGCCGAGGACGAATTCCTCGAGGTGCGCTCGCCGTTCAGCGGCGAAGCGCAGTGGCAAAGAATGGGCGATCTCGGGCGGTTGGCGGCGGATGGGCGGTTCGAGCTGCTCGGCCGCGGCGATCATCTGGCGAAGATCGAGGACAAACGCGTATCGCTCGCCGAGATCGAGCGCTACCTGCTCGAGAATCCCTGGGTTCACGACGCCGCGGCCGTAGCGCTCGCGGATGCCGCGCGTCAATATGTAGGCGTGGTGCTGCAGCTCAGCGAGTCGGGGGCTCGCGAGCGTGGGCGGGTGGGCGTTCGCGCATTCAACGCTGCCTTGAAGCAATCGCTGCGCAATCGGATCGACGCGATCGCGTTGCCGCGCAAGTTTCGCCACGTGGATCGCATTCCCGTCGACGCGCAGGGCAAGCGTCAGCAGGCCAAGATCAAGGATCTGTTCCGGTCGCAATGACGACTATCGATCCCAGCGTGATACGGGAGAGCGCGTGCGGCTCGACGGCGGAGGTCGTATTCGTCGTTCCGGAGGACTTGGCGTACTTCGACGGCCATTTCCCCGGCGTGCCGATCGTTCCCGGCGTAGTGCAGATCAAGTGGGCTATCGAGATTGCGCGACGTTGCCTGTCGCTCACAAGCGCGTTCGCCGGAATGGAGGTGGTGAAGTTTCACCAGATCATGGGCGCCGGCATGGAGGTCACATTGGTGCTCGAGTATTCGCCCGAAACGGGCAAGCTGAGCTTTTCGTTCGAGTCGGGACATCGCCGTCTCAGCAGCGGCCGTGTCGTGCTGTCGCGACGGACCTCGTGAAATTGCGGCGCGGTTGGTCGAGCAACGGTCTGCACTGGGCCGATCTCGGGGAGCGCGGGGACGTGGTCGGGATGCAATTGCTGCTCACAGTCGATCGGCTGTTCGGCCGCTGGGCGGTCACGGCGTTCCTTTATCCGGTGGTCGTCTACTTCTTGCTGACGGCCAGCCACGCGCGCCGCGGGTCGCGCGACTTTCTGCGCGCAGTCCGCGCGCGAGCGATCGCATTGGGGCGCCGCGCGGGCGACGGGGTGAATAGTTTCAATCACGTCCTCCAGTTCGGCCACGCCGTGCTCGACAAGGGAGCGATCTGGGGCGGCACTTTCTCGGGGAGCGACGTCGAGTTCGACGACCCGAGCATGTTCCGGCAGATGCGAGCCCGCGGCTCGATCTTCATCGGGTCGCACCTGGGGAACCTCGAGGTGCTGCGGGCCTTCGGCGAGATGCAGGGCCTCAAGGTGAACGCTCTCGTCTTCACACGGAATTCGCCGAAATTCAACCGGTGGTTGTCGAACGTGAACGCCAAGGCGCTCGACGGGATGATCGAGATCGACTCGTTGGGTCCGGACGCCGTCATCAGGCTGCAAGATCGCGTCCGGATGGGCGAGCACGTGGCGATCGTCGGCGACCGCCTTTCGGTGCGGCACAAGGAGCGCTCGATTCATGCGCCGTTTCTCGGCAAGTCGGCGCCATTCCCCGAAGGCCCATTCATTTTGGCGAGCCTGCTCGACTGCCCGGTCTACCTGATCTTCTGCTTGCGGGTTGGGCGCAAGTATCGCGTTTATCTGGAGCCGTTCGCCGATCCGCTCGTGTTGCCACGCGCCGAGCGGCGCCCCGCGCTCGAGCAGGCGATTCGACGCTACGCCGAGCGGCTCGAAGCCTATTGCTTGATGGCCCCAACTCAATGGTTTAACTTCTTCGACTTCTGGGAGCAGGCCGACGCGCGGAGATCCGAATAGGTGGCCCCTCGGCAGGAAACGGATCCCGCGTTGGAGTCGGAGGTCGAAGTCGACGTTCCGTTTCACGACGCGGACCCGATGGGCGTCACGTGGCACGGCAACTACTTTCGCTATCTCGAAGCGGCCCGCTCCGCGTTGCTGACCAAGATCGCGTACAACTACGCGCAGATGACCGCTTCCGGCTTCTCGTTTCCGATCGTCGAAGCGCGCATCAAGTACGTCAAGCCGACGAAGTTCGGTCAGCGTCTCAAGGTCAAGGCGACGCTCGAAGAGTACGAAAACCGGCTGAAGATTGCGTACCTCATTACCGATTGCCGCTCGGGCGACGCAGTCACGACGGCGTCTACCACGCAGGTAGCCGTTCGAACCGAGAACGGCGAAATGTGTTATTGCTCACCGCCAGAGCTGATCGACAAGGTTCAGCGATGTCTACGATCGCCCTGAAGGGATGGTCTTCCGGCGTGTCTCGCGGATGGCCCTCGACGAGAGCCGAGACGACACCCAAAACTTGGGTGCCGCGGTGAACCTCTACCTGGCCGACATGGGGATCGTGAATTCGCTGGGCGCCGACAAAGCGGCGGTGCTCGAGCGATTGCTCGACTGCGACCAGTCCGGAATGGTTCCGTATGGGCCATTGCTGACGGGCCGATCGACGACCGTCGGCCGAGTGCGCCAGTCTTTGGAGCCGCTTGGGTCGTCGTTCGCGGAGTTCGACTGCCGCAACAATCGGCTACTGGCGAACGCGTTGGACCAGATCGCACCGGCGGTCGCGAAGGTCCGCGAGACGGTCGGCGCGCAACGTATCGCGGTGATTCTGGGCACGAGCACCTCTGGGATCGCGTCGGGTGAGGAGGCCATCGGCACGCTCGAGAGCACGGGCGCTCTGCCCCCATCGTTTCACTACCGGCAGCAAGAGATCGGCATGACCGCGGAGTTCGCTGCGCGCTACCTCGGTATCTCCGGTTTGCGTTTCACGATCTCGACCGCTTGCTCGTCGTCCGCAAAAGCGTTTGCATCGGCGCGTCGCCTGTTCAAAGCGGGCCGTTGCGACGCCGCGATCGTGGGAGGCGCCGACAGTTTGTGCCGCTTGACGCTCAACGGCTTCGATTCGCTCGAGTCGCTTGCGCGGAGCACGTGCAATCCCTTTAGCGCCAACCGCTGCGGCATCAACATCGGCGAGGGCGCCTGCGTATTCTTGGTCACGAAGACCCCCGCGGCCGTCCGACTTTGCGGCGTCGGCGAGTCGTCCGACGGTTACCACATGTCGGCCCCCGACCCGTACGGCAAGGGTGCCGAAATCGCGATGCGTGCGGCGCTAGGCGACGCAGGGCTGCGTCCGAGCGACATTGGTTACGTGAACCTGCACGGCACGGCGACGCCGAAGAACGACGAAATGGAGAGCCGCGTGATCGCACGCGTGTTCGGCCTCGATGTTCCATGCAGCTCCACCAAGGCGCTAATCGGACACACTCTCGGTGCGGCCGGAGCTCAGGAGCTCGGATTGTGCTGGCTGCTGCTGGCCGACGGCCAAGCGCGGCAGCGCCTGCCGGCGCACATGTGGGATGCCGTCAGGGATCCCAAGTTGCCGGCGATAAACCTGGTGGATGCCGGCGCGCAGTGGGAGCGCGACTCATTCCTGTCCAATTCGTTCGCGTTTGGCGGCAGCAACACCAGCGTGATTTTGGGTAGAGCCTGATGGATCCCGCATCGATTCCGCTGCACGAGCTGCTGCCGCATGGTCCGGGGGCGATCCTGATCGAGCGTCTCGTCGCATATGACCCGAAGAAATCCGTCGCAACCGTCGAAGTGCGGCGCGACAGCAAGTTTTTCGCCCGAACGGGTATTCCGGCGTGGGTCGGCATCGAATACATGGCGCAAACGATCGCCGCGCACGTAGGTTTCGAGGCGCGGTTGCGCGGCGCTGTTCCCGCGATCGGCTTCCTGCTCGGCACTCGCTCCTACGAATGCACGGCGGCCGAATTTCCGCTCGGCGCACGCTTGTCGATCAGCGTCGAGGCTTTGTTCAAAGAGACGGGCTTCGGTGCGTTCGCGTGCTCGATCGAGGACGACGCACCGTTGGCCACGGCGATCGTCAACACCTACCAACCGCGGGACGACGAGATCGCCCTCATCAGAGCGCGGATGGCGCGGTGTTGATGCGCAGCGTATTGATCACCGGCGCCAGCAAAGGGATCGGCGCCGCCATCGCGATTGGGCTCGCCAACCAGGGCTTCGAGATCGTGGCCCACTACCGCGGCGATCGCGAGGGTGCGGAGCGAACGAGCGGCGCCATCGCCGCCGCGGGCGGCGCGGCGCGAGTCGTGAGCTTCGACGTTTGCGATCGCGCGGGTACGCGCGCTGTGATCGAAGCGGACATCGAGGCGCACGGCGCGTACTACGGCGTGGTCAACAACGCGGGCATCTATCGGGACAACGCGTTCCCGGCGTTGAGCGGCGATGACTGGGACGCCGTGATTCGCACGGATCTCGACGGCTTCTACAACGTGCTGCAGCCGTGCGTGATGCCGATGATCCGCGCCAAGCAGGGCGGCCGGATCGTTACGCTGTCCTCGGTCTCGGGCGTGCTCGGCAACCGCGGTCAGGTGAACTACAGCGCCGCGAAGGCCGGTGTCATCGGTGCGACGAAGGCTCTCGCGCTCGAGCTGGCGAAGCGCAGGATCACCGTGAACTGCGTCGCGCCCGGCTTCGTCGAGACGGGGATGGCGGCCGCCGTCGACGTCGAACAAGTGTTGCGGCTCGTTCCGGCCCGCCGGCTCGGTCGGCCGGAAGAGATCGCGGGCCTGGTCTGCTACCTGTTCTCGGACCTCGCCGAGTACATCACTCGGCAGGTCATTTGCATCGACGGTGGTTTGACATGACGGCGCTCGTCGCGGCTGCCGGAATCTGCGGCGTTACCTCCGGCACCGCGCTGATATTCGAGCGCTCGCGTTAGCCGCGACGATGGAGCCGCCGTCCACCGACGTTCGCGTGTTCTACGCCGAGGTGGGAGAGATCGATGCCGACGCGACCCGCGAGTTGCTCGCCGTTGAGGATCTCGACGGGCTCGCCGCAACGGCGCATCCGCGCCGACGCGCCGAATACCTCGCGGGTAGGGCCCTGCTGCGGTTCGCGTTGCAGTGCTGCACGGGACGTCCGGGAAGCTCGTATCGGTTCCGTTTCGGTAGCCACGGGAAGCCCGAATGCGTCGATGGACCGCCTTTCAGCCTGTCGCACAGCGCGGGTGTTACGGTGTGCGCGATCTCGCCCGCGGGCGCGATCGGCGTCGACGTCGAGTTTCCGAATGCGCGCCGGCGAACGCGCGAGATCGCACGCGAATATTTCTCGGCGCGCGACAACGACTGGCTGAGACGGCAGCCGGCGGACTCCTTTTATATGCTGTGGGTGCTCAAGGAAGCGCACTTGAAGGCGCTCGGTCTCGGCGTCGGCGGCGGGCTCGACACGCTCGAGTGCCGCGTTGCGCCGCCCGTCATCGAGACGCGCGTTGCGCACGGCCTCCTGCCGACGCTCGCATTGTGCGGGCTCGGCGAGGCGTTTCTCGGCGTCGCGACCACCGGCTATCGCTTTTCCGAAGTGGGAGTGGAGCCGTGGAGCGCGTGCGCCGTGCGGCGCGACGTTCGGCTGATTGCTAGGAGCGCGTAGTCGGCGGGCGCACGGCCGCGGCGTGCGCGCGCAGATCCGCGTAGCCGCGCTGGAAGGCGTCGCGCGTGTTGGCGTGCGGAAACGGCGCGGCGGGAATCGCGCAGCCGAGGAACGCGCACAGCGGTGCCCAGCCTGACGAAGGCTCGTAGACGAGCAGCCGATCCGGGTCGACGGCCGAGAGCACGTCGCGGTTGTGCTGTTCGTAGACGTCGATCGCGTGGCGCATGTCGGCGGCGCGGCCGCCGAACGTCCGATCGAGAATGACGTCGCGAGTCACGTCGTAGATGGAACGCAGCGGCAGCGCCTTCGGCGGTGCGAGCCCTTGCGCCTTCTCCAAGATCGTGTCGCGGAAGCTCGCATACCACGTTGCGCTGTCGCGCGCGGTCAAGATGACGCGGGCGTCGGGATTCGCGGCCAGGATCGCTCGCCAAAAGGCCGTTGCCGGCCAATCGACGGCGGCAGCATAGCCGGCGAAGATCTGCTCCCAGTCGACCGGCTCGGCGCGCGCCGCCGCCGCCCACGCAGCGGCGTGCGTGCGATGCTTCTCCACCTCCACCATGTGATAGCAGGGGCCGAAGCCGAGCGTCTCGAGCGCCAGCTTCAACGAGAAGGTGCCTGTGCGCCCGAAGCCGGCGCCGAGAACTCGTAGGGTCATCGAGGCTCATTGTATCCAACCGGATATTGCGCGCGGCCGTTCCAGCTGCGAGCATGGCGCTGCCAACGCCGATAACGATCCAAGCGGCGCAAACATCCAGGGGGTATCCGTTCATGAATGCAACGACGAGAATCGATTCGGGCCGACGGCCGATCCGGTCGGCCGCAGTGGCCGCGGCGTTTTGTGCGGCCGCGACCTTAAGCCTCATCGGCTCCGCACTGGCGCAGCCGCCCCCTCCGCCCGGCGAGACCTTCAAGGTCGTCACCGTCGTCGAAGGGCTCAAGAATCCGTGGAGCATGGCGTGGCTGCCGAACGGCGACATGCTCGTCACCGAGCGCGGTGGCCAGCTCCGTATCGTGCGCGGCGGCAAGCTGCTGCCGACCCCCGTGCCGGGAGTGCCGGCCGTGCGCGCGCAGGGGCAGGGCGGCTTGCAGGAAGTCGCCGTGCATCCGCAGTTCGCCACCAACCACTACATCTATCTGAGCTACTCGAAGCCGAGCGCCGGCGACAACGGCAAAACGGGCACCACCGCGCTGTCGCGCGCGAAGCTCGAGAACGACAAGCTCACCGAGGTGAAGGAGATCTTCGAGGCGAAGGCGTGGAATGACGCGCCAGGCCACTTCGGCGCGCGCATCGCGTTCGGGCCCGACGGCAAGCTCTACATGTCGGTGGGCGACCGCATGGCGGGACTGTTCCCGCGGCGGCCCGACGGCGCGATGGACCCGAATCTCGAAGGCCATCCCGCGCAGAACTTGGGCAGCCACCAGGGCAAGATCCTGCGCTTGAACGACGACGGCAGCGTGCCGCAAGACAATCCGTTCGTCGGCCGGCATGGCGCGCTGCCCGAGATCTGGAGCTACGGCCATCGCAATCCGCAAGGCCTCGCGTTCAATCCGATCACGGGCGCGCTCTGGGAGACGGAGCACGGCCCGCAAGGCGGCGACGAGATCAACGTGATCGAGAAGGGCAAGAACTACGGCTGGCCGGTGATCGGTTACGGCGCGAACTACACGCTGGGCACCGAGATTCACGCGAATCGTTACAAGGAAGGCATGGAGCAGCCGAGGGCGTTCTTCGTGCCGTCGATCGGCATCTCGGGCTTGATGATCTACAACGGCGACAAGTTCCCGAACTGGAAGGGCAACGCGTTCGCCGGCGGTATGTCGGCCAACTATCAGCAGCTCGTGCGCTTCGCGCTGAACGGTCCGGTGGTCACGAATCGCGAGCCGCTGCTCAAGGACAAATATCGGCTGCGCGACGTGCGCCAGGGTCCGGACGGCTTCGTCTACATCGCGGTCGACAATCAGTACGGCCAGGCGACGCCGATCGTGCGGCTCGAGCCGGACCCCACCGCCGCCAAGTAACTCGCGCGACGCAAAAGGCAGAGAAGGGTCTGACCCCCCTTTGGGGGTCTGACCCTAATTCGTCTCGGCGCGCGACCCGGTCGACCTACTCCCAGCGCAGCGCCGTCATCGGGTCCGTGCGCGCCGCGCGCAGCGCCGGCGCCAGCGCCGCGGCGACCGCCACCGCGGCCAGCAGCACGGCGGCGCCGGCGAAGACGAGCGGGTCGCCCGGCGTCACGCCGTAGAGCTGGCTCGCGAGCAGCCGCATGAGCCCGAGCGCGCCCACGAGTCCAAGCCCCACGCCGATGGCCGCCAGCTTGATCGCATCGCGCGCGACGAGGCCGAGCACGTCGCCCGTGCGTGCGCCGAGCGCGAGACGCACGCCGAACTCGCGCGTGCGCTGCACCGTTCCATACGCCATCACGCCGTAGAGGCCCACGGCGCCGAGCAACAGCGCGAGCACGCCGAAGCCGAGCAGCAGGGCGGTCAAGAGCCGCGGTTGCGCGATCGAGTCTGCGGCGACTTGCGCGAGCGGTTGCACGTCCCCGACGACGACGTCGTGGTCGATCGAGCGAATGAGCTCGCGGATCGGGCCGGCGAGCGCGAGCGGATCGCCCGCGGTCCGGACCATGAGCGTCATCCCGGCGGTAAACGGTGCATGCAGCCGGTACATCTGCGGCCTCATCGGCGCGGCCAGCGTTAGGTCCTTGGTGTCGCCCACGACGCCGACGACCGTGGCCCAGTCGTTACCTTCGAACGCCGGCGTGCGGACTCGCCGGCCGACCGGGTCTTCGTCCGGGAAGTAACGCGCCGCGGCCGTCTCGTTGATGAGAACCAACCGCTCTCCGGTTTCGTGCTCCGCGGCCGTGAAGAGCCGCCCGCGCAGGAGAGGAATGCGTAGCGTCTCGATGTAGCCGGGGGTAACGCTACGCCAGTCGATCTCGCGCGGCGGCTCGCCGTCCGGCAGCGGCCGGCCGTCGATCAGCAAGGCGTTCGCGTAGTTGTTGCCACCGAGCGGCAACAGGTGGATGGCGCCGGCGCCTTGTACACCCGGCAGCGCGTCGATGCGATCGAGGGCCTCGCGCCAGAACCGGCGGTGGACAGGACCGCCGGACATCGACAGCGGCGGGATCACTTGCAGCGAAAGCACGCCGGCCTTAGCGAAGCCAGGGTCTTCAGCCATCAGGTTCGCGAAGGTTCGGATCATGAGCCCGGCGCCGACGGAGAGCACGAGCGCCAGCGCGAACTCGACGGCGACGAGCGCACCCAGTGCTCGTCGCCGCCCGCGCTGCGCGCCGGCGCCGCGGTCGATGAGCGTCGCATGCAGGTTGCCGCGGGTCGCGCCGAGCGCCGGAAAGATGCCGGCCAGGGCGGCGGCGAACAGCATCACTGCACCTGCAAACGCGAACACGCGCGCGTCGACGCGGACATCGGCCGCGCCGAGGAGATCCG
>Ga0137410_10000349_pt1 | contig 32433 bp, 24 predicted proteins | sample CZODoug1_16funga_FD_108878 | JGI IMG/M metagenome (GOLD analysis project Ga0137410, IMG submission 108878) | Vadose zone soil fungal communities from Angelo Coast Range Reserve, California, USA - CZODoug1_16fungal (Illumina Assembly) | ecosystem: Environmental > Terrestrial > Soil > Vadose zone... | reverse complement strand
TCACCTGGTCGAAAGTGGCATTGAGCGTGAAATCATGGCCACGCTTTTCGGAGTAGGTCTGGTCACCTTCGAAATCGTGGATGGCGGTCCGAACGTACTCGCCGGATTTTTTGCCGGGACAAACGGCGTGGACGGTGTGGCCAACCATCAGTAGAGCTTGGAATGGGACCATCACTTCGTAATCTTCCACGTAATCGCCAACGATCATGAGGATGGATTTCTTCGCCATGGTGGCCTCCGGACGAGAAAGAGAATAGCAAAAAGGAAAGGGCGGACTGAAGCCCGCCCTCCCTGGAAAGAAACAATAAGAAGAGCTTATTGAGCGTTGATCTGGTTTGCGGACGCTGCCGCCACCGCTTCGGCGGAGTCCTGAATGGTGAGCATGTCGGTGCGCACCTTCTCCCATTCGAGGAGCGTGAGCCCGTATGACGCGAAGACGCGCCGGATCTTGGCGGAGTCCCAGCGGAGGACTTTTTCGCACACGGGGACGAGGACGCTCATAGCGTTATCGCTGAGCACGGTACGCTTCGCGACGCGCGTGATGAACTTGGCTTCGCTCACCGCAATGGTCAGGCCGTCATACTGATTGACGTGCATCATGACGGGGAGATCGGAGCTGCCGTCGCCCATGTAGATGATGCTGTCATGGCTGATGCCGAGAGTTGAACGGAGCTCTTCGAGCACGGTGATCTTGCCCCAGCCCGCGGACGCGCGAATGATGGAGTCCACTTCTCCCGTCGCTTCTTTGTAGCGGAAACGCGTGCCGAAAATATGATCCGGCGGCACGATGCCTTCGAGCGCCGACTCGATGATCTCCTGCGGCGCGGCGGAGATGACGTTGAAATGGAACTTGTAGCCCTCGGCGAGGTTCTCCAAAGCACGCGCAAAGAGCGCAACGTCATTCTTCAAGCGGATGCGCTTGCCGGTTTCAACAAGGTGATCGCGGCGGACTTTGCGGAAGTCCGGGTCGTGGAGAATCAGATAGCTGAGTTCCGCGCCCTGCTGGACGAGGTTCATCTCGGCAAGGCCCTTAACCTTGTCATGAAAGCCGTGGAAGCCGATTAGTTCGCTAAGAACGACTCCCGAGTCGTTGAAGCTAAGCGTCTGGTCAAAGTCGCTAGCCAATAGAAATTGTTTAGTCATGTACTAGTACTCCTGTGCTGCCTTTCTTGGTGGGCCCGCTCTGGGAAGCCTCCTCACCCTCTCTGGATACACCTTAACTGCGTTCCCTCCACACTGCCCCACGAATTATTTTGATGGGTGCTATGCGTTAAAGATGTGAACGGTTCATTATACCTCGGTTAGATGCGGCGTATTGGTAAAAGGCACAAAGGAAAGGAGATGAGTGTCTCAGAATGCAACAGAAAGCTGCAAATTCCATGCCCTGAAAGAGATAGCGGAGACGAAGAAAGAGAGAAAATAGAAAGGTAGTTGGAATTCTTTCGATTGGCAACGAGATCGGCGTGCCTAAGGCGCCGGGGTGAATTACAAGCCTAGGGCGTCCATTTTTGGACTTTCGTAAACGTCATCCTCACCGGGGTATCGAAGACGATCCTCGAATCGCCCTGTTTCCTTGGCAAGAGCCCAGACCAGGCTTTCTCCGGCGGGAAGAGTCTGCGGCTGGCCGCGGAAAATGGGGTCTTCAAAAGCCAGGGAGGCATCAATCCATTGCCATCCAGCAACCTCGAAAGCATTCATGACGTCGGGAAGCACGAAAGCATTCAGTGGATTGAAATGCATTAACAACGTATGGCGAATGTCGCGGCCGAGAACATCGAGAGCAAGTTGGCGATAGAATGCCGCACGATCCAGGAGATGAGCGATTAAGTAATCGCGATAAGGAGCGATGGGAGCTTTGGGCTGCTTGCTGAGTCGATCGACAAAGCGCTGACTCACGTACCAGTCGGAGGCGTCAATGGTGACATGGCCGACGCGGTAACTGCGCTCCTTGAGCAAAACGCGAAAGCGATCGCGCTTGTCTGCGGTGTCGCCTTCCTTCAAGAAGGGATATCGGAATAGCGCGGTGCGGTTGTGATAGGGAGCGATCACCTTTTCGTTTTTCAGAAAATCGACGGCGAAATCCGCGTAACTCGTTCGCTCGCCATAGAGCTTATGCGAATAGGAATGATTGCAGATGAGGTGGCCCGCCTGATCCCAGGCGGTAAGCAGCTTGGCCCCTTCGGCGTCGTCCACGCGAATCCCGCAAACAAACAGCGCGGCGCGGACGTCTTTTTCGGAAATCGCTTTCAATATACGGCTATTGGCTTCCTGCCATTTGAGAACGGATCCGACCGTGAGCGTCGGATCATCGAGAGTGAGTGCGAGCTGGGGCCGCGCGGAATTGTTGGGAGAAGTTTTTGGCGCAGCACCCTGTGGAAAGAGAGAAGCGCAAATTGCAGGAGGAAAGAGCTGAGAGCAAACCGTGGCCGAGGCGGTTTTTATTGCGTGAGAGAGAAATCTGCGACGTTTCATGGCAATAACCTCAATGAAGGGAATGCAACCAAGATCGAGCACGCAAAAACAAGGAAGCTAGTGGGCTTGCAGGAGGATGAAGGCCGCGTGGAGCGAGATTTTTCAACGGCATCGGCATCATCTGTGACGCCGTATGGCTGTCCGGTATGCGGATGAATGTACAGGCTGCGCATTTCGGCGCGGTTGAGAGGGCGGGCGCCGCGGCGGCCGAAGACAGCCAGCTGGTTGCCGGACTCGTCGACCGCGCGGTCGCGGTCGATACCCTTCGAGACGGCGAGGGCGGGGCCTCGGGTGCGAGCAGTGGCGATGAGTTTGGGAGTCGGACGAGGGCTGAAGCCCGAAAAATGCGCGGGGTCGTCCCAAGGGGAAAGAATTTGCAGGACGCGCAGGCCGTTCTTCCCGTCAGCGACGAAGGCGAAGGCGCTGGCGACGACCATGCCGATCTTCACGTCGTTAACGTCATTGAGCTGGCCTTCGGCCGTGAAGAGCTGGTCGAGTTTCGGCGCGTCAGGTTTTTCGACGTCAATGATGGCGAGGCCTTGCTTCCCTGCCGAAACGTAGGCGTATGTGCGCGCGACGTAGACGTTGCGCGCGTCTTCGAGGGGGATGAGGGCGCTGGCGATTGGTTTTGGTTGCGCGAGGTCTGTTACGTCGAGAATTTTCAGGCCGTCATGATCGACGATGAATGCGTAACGGAATTGGACAGCAATGCCGCGGGGATCCTTGAGTTGCGGAGCTCCGATGGTTGCGGTGATACGAGGAGCGAGCGGATTGTCGAGGTCGACGACCACGAGTGCTTTGTCCGTGAGGATGTAAGCAAACGTTCCGGCGATTGTGATTCGCCGCGCGCCAGTGAGAGCGCCGCCCGGATTAAACGCAAGAGCTCGCTTCAAGAAATTATTGGCGGGGTTGCCGTCGAGGAGTGTTCCAACGCCGGGGCTTTTCGATTTCAGATTCGGATTGCCGATGATGACGAGGCCTTCTTCCTTGTCCGCGACGTAAAGGAAGCCGTAGAGCGAGTGGATTGTCTGCTCCTCGTTTTCCGGCAATTGCTGGCGAAGAGGATCTACTGCGAGCGTAGTAGGTGAGGCGACGGCGAGCGCGTTTTTCGTCGGAACGACAAATTTCTGGCCGATGGGAGAAACTGGCGCTGTCGTGACCTTTTCGGAGAAATCCTTGTTGTCAATGTTAGCGATGTCATAGACGCGGAGGCCGCCGGGGCCGAGAGCGGCGTACGCGTACTCGCCGCGGGCTTGAATGTCGAGAACGTCGCCGGAATGTTCTGCGGCGGCGCGGAGCTCGCGACGGTGGTCCAGAAATTTCTTGTAGCTATCGGGGTAGGCGATGCGTTGCAAATCGCTTCCGTAAATGGCTTCCGGTTCGTCGTGCTCCGCGACGGCAATCGCTTCGAATCCCTGATTGCCGGTGGCGACGTAAACGTAGCGGCCCATGAAGTTCATGAAGTTCGTTCCCTGAAGCAATAATTGCGCCATCCAGGCATTGTTGTCGTTCTGCCCGGAGACGTGGCAATCGCTGCACTGTTTGGTTTCTTTCGCGCGGACGGTGTGAGGCACGAACGTGGAAAATGCCTGGCCGGAAAAACCCGGTGCGGAGATGGTTTGCTGCGTGTAATAAAGCCAATCGCGATTGGCATTCTGTGAGCTGACGAGAACGGCGCAGGATGAGCGCGCCGGGGCGATGCGGTGTCCAGTGACGGTGCCATCAACGCCGAGCATATAAATGTCGTCGCGCAGAACCTGAAAATTGTAGCTGGTGTAATTTTTCGTGAGCAAACCTTCGTTGTGCAGCATGGGCTTGCGCGCGTTGGCGGTCATCTGCAGATGGCAGCCGAAACAGGTAGGCGTCCACGAAGTGTGGCAGGAGTAGCAGGTCATGCTGCTGTTGGCGTGCGCAAGAGAAGCATCATCGCCTGGCATTTGCGAAGATACGAGGCCATCTTTGTTCATCAGCTTCGCGCGCTGTGATTTCTCGCTGAAATGAACGTTGCCAGGCGTGATGCTGTCGATCGTTTGAACAATCTCCCACTCCTTGCCCTCTTCGGACATCGAGCGCTGAAATAATTTTCCATCGCGCCATTCGAATCGGTGCAATCCCCAGGGAGTCCTGAGCGCATCGAGATGGCGGCCGCCTTCCGGAGCCGCCGGACCCGACGTTACGAGCGCGGCTTTCTTTCGAATCGTGCCGTGGCAATCCACACAATCGATTTCGACCGCGGCACGCGGCTCGCCGTAGATTTTTCCGTTGCCGTGATTGTCCTGAGCAAAGTGACAATCATTGCACTGCATCCCTTTTTCAAGATGGATGTCCGCAAGGTGAACCGCTTTGCCGAAACGATCAGGGTCGTCAAACGCAATCTGCTTGCCGTCCTTGTCGAGCCAATTTCCTTTGCGGTCGTGATTGAAAACCGCCCGGAAAACCCAGCCGTGTCCATGGAAATCGGCAAATTGCGTGGTCTTCAATTGTTTGTTGAATTCGGAACCGCCCACATTCTCGAGGAATTTTTCGTCGCCCCAGAGGCCGCGAACCGCTGCGCCTTCTGGATTGCGTTCCAGAGATTGATGGCGCTGCTCTTCCGTGGGATGTCGCTGCTGCTTCGGGTACATTTTGTCGCCATCCATTTCGTTGTCCCACCACGTAAGTCCGAAATACGTCGTGACCATGTTTGTGCCAGGATGAATGTGGCAGATCATGCACTGGCTCGACGGGATCGAACGTGTGAAAACGTGTTTGATGGGATGGCCGGACTCGTTCTTGGGAATTGTCGAATCAGAAGACGCGCTGAAGCCCGAGTGGCCGAACGGAGCGTAGGCGCCGGAATGTAAAGGATCGCGGTCATTCGCGTAGATGACGTGGCATGCCGTGCATCCACTGCCGCGATAGTCGCCCGGATGATCGTTCGTGCCGGGAAGCGACAGAATGGGGTCGAGTAATCGCGTTTTCTGCAGCCCGAGAAAGACAGGATCGGTGCGCAGCTCAGTGCCGAAACCACGGTCGCTGAGCTTGTCGTCCGGTTTGCCGGGATCTTCTTCGCGATTGGGATTGCCAATCTCAGACTTTTTGCGCCCGCCGCGTTCGAACACGCGAAGGACGTTGCCGGGCTGAGAAGTTTCCCAGCGGAAGAGTGGGTCAAGTTCGGGAATCACACCTTTGGCGCGAGTTTCTTCCGGCGTCGGCTTGGGAGAAGTCTTGATGGATTGCGGCACGCCGTCCCGATTGTAGCTTTCTCCAAAGCGCGTGTTTTTTGCGGGATAGCCGCCGTTGTTGTACAACGCGGCGCCCCAGAGCATCCCCGCGTGGGTCATCATGCTGGTAGAGACGGCTCGCGTCTCCGCCGGATGACAGCCGGCGGCGCCGCAAGTCTCCGGAGCGACGCGCAGGTCGCCGGGATTCACGAACTTGATGTATTCAGCGGATTCCGCGAGCCATTTTGTAAAAGTGCGCTCGGGAAGATTCGAGCGATTGCGAAAGCTCGCGTCGCGCGGCTGCACGTGGGCTCTTTCTTTCACGGAATTGTATCCGGGAGAATTCAGCGCGGCTCCGGATGAAACCCAAACGGAAGCGTTGCCGCCATGGCAATCCGTGCACCCGAGATGAACGGTCTTCGTACGATGCATCGTCGGCTCATCAGTTGATGTGTGGCATGAGACGCAGCCGGAGGATTTGCCGTCGGCTTCTTCCTGCGATTGGCCACGGAACGCGGCCGACTCTTGCGGGGCGCGCACGTGAGGCTTCGGGCTGGCATGAAGAGCAAAGAGAAAAGATAACGCCGAGACACAGAGAACGCAGAGAGTTCGCAGAGAGGAAGAGTCGAATTGGCGTGCGCTATTCATGTTCGCAACATCTCAGAACGTAAGCTTCACAGAGCCAAAAAGCGAAAACTGTGTGCGGCCGGTGTAGATGTCTTTGAAACCCTGGCCGGGCTGCAGCGCGGAAGCGCCGCCGGTGAGCACAATATTCTCTGTGAGCGGCGGGCGATATTCGAAGCCGATGCCGAAGTCTTCGCCGATAGTGTGGTGAATCGGCGATTGGAACAGAAGGAATTCTAATGGTTCGGTGCGTTCGAAGCGGAGAAAGTTGAAATTGGCAAAGCCGCGAAGTTTTGGCGTGAGCTCGAAGTCTGCGCCGGCATTCGCAAGGAAAATCCCTGGATTCACAAAATTGGCCTGACCTTCTTCCTTGCTCGCGCGGAGTGAAGGAATGAGGCTGCCCGGCGTAGTGAGGAGAATCCCGGAACCGAGAAGACGAATGCCCTCGCGGTTCCAGAAACTAAAGAGCCCGCCAGCGAAATTGGGGAGATCGACGATGGAGTCAAAGCCGCGCGCGCGCCCGTCGCGGGGATTGCCGTCGCCCGAAGCGTAAAAAGTGGAGACGCGATAGCGAATCCAGTCTTTGTCGTAGGAAATTTCAGCGGCGGCCATCTGCGCGTTAACGGTGACGCGGCGCGCGGCAATGGGGTTGAATGTATCCTCGCCGATCGCTTGGTAGAAGGCGTGCGTGAGATTGAGGCGATGGATGTGGCCGTTGCCGAGCCAGCCGAAATAACCGACGCGAACGCCGTGAAGAATCGGACCGCCGGCCGGATTCTGGTTGATGACATTTCCGATCGGCGAAGGGCGGACGAGGAACCCGTTGTCATCATAGTGCAGGCTGGGATCGTCCTTGTTCCAAGCGGCGACGAACTCCGCGGTGTAGCCGGGGAAAAAGAAATCCTGGAAATAGACGTTGCCGAGAAGGACCTGCTGGTGGCGGCGGTTAAAAGTGTTGAGGCCGCTGTTGGTGTTTTTTTCGAGGAAATGGAAGTAGGCGAGATTGTATTCGATGCGGTCGCTGTGAAGATTGCCGAAGATGCGCAGGGCCGGTTGTTCGTCGACAAAAAGAAAACCGCGGAAGTCGGCGTTGAATTGCTGGATGCCCGCGCGTGCGGAAATGAAATCGTAATTGGGGCCGAGATCGTGGAGCTTCACTTCCACGAAGGCTTCTTGGAAGCCAACGTGCGTATCGAAGCGGTTGGTGCCGCTGCGCGGATCGGGACCGACGATGCCGAGCTCGCGGACTTTCAAATTGTTGAGGCTGAGCTCCGGCGTGACGCGGATGCGCCAGTCCACGGGCTTGAAGACCGCGTCGCCGTGAAATAGATCAAACGTGAAACGAAGCGTTTGATCGAAGAAGACTTGCTCGCCCTTGCCAAAGAAACCGGGGCTGCCAGGACGCTGACTGCTGACGTTGCTGGGAGACGGAACGCGGCGGCTATCAAAAAAAGTCTCGGAGGAAGCAGTAATGTTCAAAAAGACTTGCTGACCGAAGCGCTCCGGCCAGATGGGCTCGTCTCCTTTCAAGCGATTGCGGTTGAAAGGGTCGTACCAGCGGTGTTTGGTGTAAACGTACTCCCCGCGTTGCGAATAGCGGCGGTAATCAGGCTGCTCGAGGGCCCAGCGGTTTGGAACAGTGTTGTAGACGTCGGCCACGGGAGGAAGCGTGTCCGGCGAAATATTTTCGATGTACTTGGGATCGGAATCGAGGCGGTGGCGAAACTCGCGATGCACGCCGAAAGAAGGTTGCGCTTCGGCGGAAAGCGCGGGACCAAGTTCGGGAAGACGAGGAAGGCGCGAGCGCGCTTCCATGGCGGCGACGGTGACGAGAGAGATTTCAAGGGTCACAACTTCGTTGGCTTGCAGTGCGAGATCGGGAAGAACAAACGGGGCGTAATCTTTGGCTTCAACGCGCAATTCGTAGTGGCCCGGCGGCAGCGGAAAAACCCGGAAGACGCCTTCGGCTGAAGTTGCAGCGCTGAAGATTTGGCCGGATTGCGCGTTGCGCAGCGTAACGACGGCACCGGCAAGGGGCAGAGGCGCTGTGGCGGAGCCCGCGTCACGGACGAGGCCATCAAGCGCAGCGGTGGTCTGCGACTGCTGGCGGGGGATGCGCGGCGGTGGGCCCTGCTCGGTGGATTGTTTTGCGGAGTCTTGCGCCGGTGGCGCAGATTGGCCTGAGAAGTTTGCGGCCGCGCGCGGCGCAAATGCCAGGCAGGCAATGCAGCACACCGCGCAGAACGCGCGTCGAATTTGCCGCGGAGAATAAAAGATCATGCGTTCGGCCTGAACGGAATCATGAAAAAACGGAATCGCGTACTAGCTAACAATATCAACGCGCAGCGGGCAACAGTTTTCCCTGGGACGTGGAGACATTCGACAACACTGCGAACGATCGCGGCCATTCACCAGTACGCGCAAGCCTCAGGCAAATCGGTTGAGAGGCCGCGAACGACTGTGGTACCAACGAAGATACTCTCTCGATGACAACCACTCACACTCTGCGAAAGCCCGTGGAATCGAGGCACGCATTACAGCAGCGAAAGAAAACGCTGGCGCTGGGCATTCTCCTGGCGTTCGGAATCGCCGGGGCGCTCGCGATGCTGCTGATTGGGTGTGGTGGTGGCGGAAATAACGCACCGGTGACGCCGCCCCCTGCGATCGTGCAACCTTTGCAGACAACCGATGTCCAGAATATCGTGAAGGTAGCTGTCAATTCCGTAAATGTTGACATGGCGGTGGCCGTCGTGGACCGCGCCGGATTCGTGTTGGGCGTGTTTCGAACGCAGAACGCTCCGGTGACAACAATCGGAAATTTTGGGCAAGTGCAGGACGCAAACGATGTGGCGGTGGCGCTGGCGCGAACTGGCGCATTTTTCAGTAACGACCAGGCTCCGCTCTCGTCGCGAACTGTACGGTTCATCAGTGGAATCCATTTCCCGCCGGGGGTAATGAACCAGCCGCCTGCGGACTTGTATGGGATTGAGAACACGAATCGTGGCTGCACTCTGATCAATGACCCCATATTTCAGAGCAAGATTCCTCCCTCTCTGGCGTTAGGCGGCGGATTCGGCCTGGGAGTGATTACCGGCAAGGCCGACGTGATGGATTCGAATGCGACGGCAGTGAATCCCGGCGGCGTACCAATTTTTTACAAAAACGTGGTGGTCGGCGGAATAGGCGTCGTGACGGCGTCGAGCAACCCAAACGTTGCCGAGTACGCGGCTTTCGCCGGTTCGACCGCGGCTCGCAGCGGACCGGCCGACAAGTTTGGGCCGACGCCCGCGGCTCCGGGAATAGTTTTTATCGGAGGCATCGCACTACCGTTTGTGGATCAGACTTCGCGGCCAGCGGGATTCTCTGCGGGGCCGGTCGCTGGAACGGGAAGCTATGTGGTCGCGCCTTCGAACAGTCAGGGACAACCCCCCGAGGGCGACTTGATTGCGCCAGTCGCGGGCCCGCTCGGCGGGCTCGGCGCGGCGGACGTTACGCAAATCTTGAATAACGCTGAAGCAACGGCGAACATGACGCGCGCAGCGATTCGATTGCCGCTCGGTTCGGGGACGCGCATGGTGATCGCCGTGGCGGACCTCGATGGAACGATCATCGGTTTGCGGCGGATGCAGGATTCCACAGTTTTCAGCATTGATGTCGCGGCGACCAAGGCGCGCAACATGGCTTACTTCAATAGTGCTGTTCGAACCGCTGCGGATTTGAATGGCGTGCCGATGGGAACGGCGGTGACGAACCGAACGATTAGTTTTGGCGCGCAACCCTTCTATCCGCCGGGCATCGATGGATCGAGTACGGGGCCATTTTACAATCTGTTTATAATGGACTTGGTCAATCCCTGCACACAGGGATTTCAAGGCGGCGCTCAAAACGCAAACAAGAGCGGCATAGTTTTCTTTCCGGGGAGTGCGGGTTTATTTCGAAACGGCACGCTCGTCGGCGGTTTGGGAGTGAGCGGCGACGGCGTTGACCAGGACGACTATGTAACGAACGGCGGCACCAAGGGATTCGAAGCTCCTGCAAGTATTCGATCGGATCAAATCACGGATCAGGGCGTGCGGCTACCGTACTTCAAATTTCCCAGGAATCCCACCAACTAGATTTCAACATCATGCGCGGCGCGCTGTTTTTTGCGCTTGGAGATTTTCGTAAGCGCACGCGTATAAGCCCCTATCGTTTCGGGAACTGTCTGGTTGTAAATGAACTGGCCTTCGCGGCGGCAGGCGATCAGGCCAGCTTCGCTCAGAATCTTCAAGTGGTGCGAAACAGTTGCCGGGGTGACGCCGCGCATGGAGACGATTTCTCCGCAGCTTATGCACTTGCTGGCGGAGATGGCCTCAAAGATCCTGAGGCGTGTCCCGTCGGCCAGGGCTTTGGATATTTTTTCGATCTGCGAGCGGTCCATGGAACTTGCAATAGTGTAGCCGACTGGCCTCTTCCTGGCCATTAGGGTTCGCGAGCCTGAACATACCGCCGAAAATAGATGCAACCGAATACTTCGATAGTCATCTAAACATCGAAATCTTGGAGACCGGGCAAGCACTAAGGGATCCGCAAGAGCGGAGAGGCTTTCCCGGCCTGAGAGAGCATAAAAGGGAGAGCAACATGAAGAGACTCGAAGGAAAAGTAGCGGTAGTGACCGGGGGAAACAGCGGCATCGGGCTGGCCTCGGCGAAGCGCTTGCAGGATGAAGGCGCACGCGTGGTCATTGCCGGCCGTAGCAAGAAAACTCTGGACGAAGCAGTGAAAACGATCGGCAACGGCGTGCTGGCAGTGCAGGCAGACGTGTCTGTTGCGAAGGATCTAGACAAGCTCTATGCCACGGTGTCGCAGAAAATTGGCAAAATAGATATTTTGTTTGCGAACGCTGGGATTTACAAATTTGCGCCTCTGGCGGACACATCCGAAAATCTCTACGACGAATTGTTCGACATCAACACCCGGGGCGTCTACTTCACCATCCAAAAAGCATTGCCTCACCTCAATGACGGCGCTTCGATCATTGTGAATACTTCGGTGGCGGGCGAAATCGGCGTGCCGAACGGCACGGCGTATGCGGCCACGAAGGCCGCGCTGCGTTCGTTCACCCGATCGATGGCGGCCGAACTGGTGGAACGCGGCATCCGTGTGAACGCCGTGAGCCCGGGACCAATCGAGACACCGGCGGGATTTGCCCGCACGGGGCTCTCCAAAGAAGTGATGGACGAAATGGTTAAAGGCTTTATTTCCATGGTGCCGATGAAGCGAATCGGACAGCCAGAGGAAATCGCCGGAACTGTGGCGTTCCTCGCGTCGCAGGATGCGTCCTTTATCACGGGCGCAGAGATCCCGGTCGACGGCGGACTGGGGCAAATCTAAACACGAGCTCGCGCATAACTGGAAAGAGGCAGGCCCAAGCCTGCCTCTTTTTGTTTTTCCGGACGCCTATCAGTTGGCGCCGCCGGATGGATCTGGGGACGTTGACGAATTCACGTCGAGGAACCACTTGTGGGCCGTGTCACCTGGAGCATAACAGTTTCCATCTGGCGCGTATTTTGCCGGGCAATGCGCGGTGAATTCCTTACGGCGCGGCGATTGCGCGAATTGCCAGATGCTAGCGCCGCTGATCCCGCTCGCTGATGGGGCTGGAGGATCGCGTGGGAACGCGCAGCCTGGCGACGGCGGACAGGCATCGTTGTAAATCCAAAAAGTAAAATCGTTGGTGGACGAGTTGCTCCGAATGTCGTCCGCGGTAGTTATCGTGACACCGTGGCCTTCATTGACTGGTATCCCTGAACAATACACACCGGGCAAGAAGCCAGCGTGCTTGAGTCCCTCCGACCACGCGCGAAGATAGACGTGGTATGCGGCGGAAAGCCGGCCGCCCTCTTCGATATCCAGGAAAATGATTGTTCCCAGTGCGAAGCCTTCTTTTTTCGCAGCAACTGAGGCGGCACGTGCATCCTGAGTTCCCTTCGCTTTCGCATTGGTTTCAGTTTTCAGTTCGCGGCTATCGCGCCCGCGATACAAAACTAAGAAGCCATAGCCGTGAGAGAGAAGCAGTTCGCGCTTCCCTTTCCAGGTGTTGGTTTTTTCGCCGGGAGGCGCGCTGAGCCAGTAGCTGGTGAAAGCGAACGTCTTCCGGAGAACGGGAAGGGCTGCGTCAGCTGGATAAATGTTTCGATCGAAGCCGAGATAGGGGCGTGGAACGGAACCTTGCGGGGCGGGCGCAGCAGTAGCAATGAACAGAGCTAGCAGAATTGGGACTGCGACGCACGAAACAGAAGAAAAGAACTTAACGCAGAGAACACGGAGAGCGCAGAGTTCACGGAGAAGAGAGGAAAGAGCAGGAGAAGTGGTCATAGCTAACCTTCGCGAAGTTTGTGGCCGGCGAGATTGCCGAGGCCGTCGTAGGCGGCGTATTTGTAGAGCTCGCTGAGCGTGGGATAGTTGAAAACTTGTTCGATGAACTCGTCGAGGGTGAGACCGTTATCAAGGACCATCATGCCGATGTGGATGAGTTCGGTAGCGTTTTCGCCGATGATGCTGACGCCGAGCAATTTTTTGTCGGCGCGGGCGAAGATGAGCTTGAGCATGCCTGCCGTGTCGCCGGTGATATGGCCCCGGGCATTGTTTGCATAAAGGGCGCGGCCGACGACGTAATCAATCTTCTTTTCCTTGCAGGACTCTTCGGTCTCGCCGGCAGCGGATATTTCCGGAATGGTATAAATTCCCATGGGAAGCAAAGAGGCAACGCGCTCTTTGTACTTCAGACCAAAAGCGTGACAGACGGCGACGCGGCCCTGCTCCATGGAAGTGGAGGCCAGCGCAGGGAAACCGATGACATCGCCGGCAGCATAAATATGTGGAACAGCGGTGCGGTAATGCTCGTCAACGGGGATATAGCCGCGATCGTTGATGGCCAGGCCGGATTTTTCAAGCGCAAGGCCATCGACTGCGGCGCGACGGCCAGCGGCGAACAGGGCGGCATCGGTTTCGAGGGTTTTGCCGCTCTTCATCGTCAGTCGCACGCCGCTAGCGGAATTTTCGGTCCTGACTGGACGCTCGTTAAAGCAGAAATGCATGCCAAGAGCAGCGAGGCGGTCGCGAAGACGATCGGAAATCTCGTTGTCGAGAAACGGAAGCAGGCGGTCGCGGCCGTCAACGAGAGTAACGTCCACACCGAGAGCTTTGAAGATGGAAGCATACTCGCAACCAATGACGCCGCCTCCAATGACAGCGAGACTTTTGGGAATGCGGTCCATCTGAAGAAAGGTGTCGGAGTCGAAAGTGTGAATGTCGTCGAAGGCGATCTCCGAGGGGCGATGAGGCTTCGAGCCGGTGGAAATGAGAATGACTTCTCCTCTCAACTGACGCGTGCCCTCAGTGCCTGAGACGGCGACGGTATGAGGATCGAGGAAGGCAGCCTGGCCGCGCACGAGTTCGATGTGATGGAGCGCGAGATTTTTCAGAATGCGCTGGCGCTCCATCTCGACGACTTCACGTTCGTGGTGCATGAAATCGTGGACGGTAAGATTCTCCTTGAGGGAATAGTCGATGCCGTAGAGGCCGCGCTGCTTGAGCCCGGAGAAATAAAGCGCCGATTCGCGAAGGGTTTTGCTCGGAACCGTGCCGGTGTTGATGCAACTGCCGCCCATGTGCTCGGCGCGCTCGATGACCGCGACACGCTTGCCGAAATAGGCGGCTTGGGCGCCAGCTTTCTCGCCGGCGGGGCCGCAACCGATGACGATCAGATCGAGTTTATCGCTCGAATTCACTAATCCCCCATAGAGTCCCGGCGTAGGATGCGGTCGCCCTTGTCCTGGAGAATTGTAGGAGAAGAGGTCTGTCTTTGCGGAAGTTTCTCGCCAGTGTGTGCTGGGAATGCCTTTCGCAGTTCTGTTCGATCAGGGAGGAACACCCGCTGAACAAGGGCGTGGTACCCCCACCCCCCCACCAATTCGCATGAATATCAAAAGAAAGGGCTTACGATATTTGCATTTCGTAAATGATTGATTCTAAAGGGCACGTTCTTGGTTGTTCTGGCTCAGTACCGGCTCGCAGGGATCCAGCCAGCATTGCAGGTTGCGTTTTATCCACTGTAAGGCGGAGTGCAACTACCGGGTCCGAAGAAGTGCGGCGAGAAATCCTGCGCCGCAAAGAAAAAGCGGCAGCCGAGGCTGCCGCTTTTTACATCAAGCCAAAATTTGACCTGAAGCAATTATAGCATGCAGACCGGGAGTGTCCAGGAAATCCTTCGTGAGGGTACACCATCGACCAAATAAACTGGTGCCCGGGGTGGGAGTCGAACCCACATGAGGAAAAATCCCCGGAGGATTTTAAGTCCTCAGCGTCTGCCATTCCGCCACCCGGGCAAGGGCAGTGTTAAAACATAGCACAAACAAGACTTAGTTGACTTGAACGCTCTTCGTTTCAACTGCTGTTTCAGTGCTGGTGTCAGTTGTGGTGCTAGTTGGTTCGCTCTGTACGGCTGGTCTTGCCCCACACAGTAGCTGTACCGCGTCTTGCTGGTGAGCACTGGACAGGTGGGAATAGCGCACCGTCATGGCGAGAGTCTTGTGTCCCATTAGCTGCTGAACTGTTCTCAGGTTCGCACCTAGCATGGTGAGTTTCGAGGCAAACGTATGCCTGAGATCATGCCAGCGGAAATCTTTGATGTTGGCCAACGTGAGTGCCCTGTTAACCACTGCCGGGACGATTGCAGAGCCTCACCATGACGATTCGTAAAGACAGCGGCCTCACCAGTCGAGAATTGCTTGGCAGTGCGTAGCGCGGCCATCGCTGTGTCATTCAACGGGACGTACTTCTCTTCCCCGTTCTTCGTGTGCGGGATATGTAGTTGCCTTCGTTCAAAGTCCACGTTGTCCCACGTCATCGCGTACTGCTCGCCGCGCCTAATGCCGGTATTGAGGGCTAGGTCCAGTTCGGGGATTCTGTGTGGGTAATGGGCTTCCATGACGGCTCTGAGCCGGGTTTCCTCATCGGCTTGAAGCCATCGCACTCTACCGCGACTCTCTGGCCGCTGTTTCACTAGCCTTGCCGGGTTAGCCGTCACCTTACGGTTTCTAATCCCCTGCCTAAATACTAGAGACAACAAAGCGCGATACCGATTGACTGTAGCGGGACTGTGCTCGCTGAAATCGTGCGCGAACCATTTCTCTATGTCTTGAGGAGTGATGGAGGCCGCTGGACGCTGGCCGAACTCTTTGACTATGACCGCCATCCGGCTCTTATCCATCCGATAGCACCTATGTCGAGCGTGGGCACAGGGTACTGCCCCCTACCAAGCGTCACCGAAGGAGTAATCTTCAGCGAGGTAATGGGAACGACGACCTCGCTAAAATCCTGAATGTGTTCCGAAGGAGGCGGGATTGTCGAGGGGGTTTGGGCCGCCGCGATGGGTGACAGGCAGGATATAGTTAAGATCGGAATGATTCCGCGCAAAATCATCAGATATCGCCCGACTGGATTAGTCGGTTCTGATGCCTTGCATGCCCTCTTCCATGAATTATCAAATCAATACAAAGGATTTGGCGGGACTTGCAACGATGGGAGGAACAGGATAAGCAGACCATTTCAGGAAATCATGCCGAAATGGTAAGGGGCTTGCGGGACCGGAACAGTTGCAATGAAGAGTACATACTCCACATAATTAAAATCTACTTGACAGAATAACTATCTGAGACATATAAGACGTTCTGCGTGCGGGCACCCTAGAGCCAACCTTGCCCTCTTTTGGAAGGGGGCGGCCAGATAGATGACCCATAGTGCTGGCGTGTCCGTCTGTAATTCCCTAGTCTGGGAAACCAGCCCATGCGAAGAGTTCACGCTACGTTTGTCATTAGTCGTTCATCCCTGTTGGTAGGAATGATGTTCTGCCTGCTTGTGGCTTCTGTGCTGGTCTTTGTCCTTATCTCTGCCGGATTGCCACACTGAGATGCCGAAAGAAACTCTTTCCCGCGAACGAGCACATGACCTTGAAAAGGCGCTTTCCGCACCCAAAGAAATTGTCGCAGACCAAGCTACGGCTAGGCGACTTGACGAACTGTGCTGCGTGATGACCGATACGTGCGGCCAAATCGAGGCCACTCTGCAACTAGCCGCCGAAGACCAAAACGAAAAGCGAGCAGCTTATATAGGAATTGCTTTGAACCTCTCTGCTCGGGGGACGAAGGCAATCAAGATGTTCTTGAGTGAATGGCGTGTTTTAGTTGAAGAATCAAAAAGAGAGAGAACACACACCATAGGGGAGCCAGACTTCGCTCTGATCCTCGATTCGATAGCGGCCCACACTTCGGAGATAACACCGAAATGACGCCACTTATAGCGTCTGGAACGCGTTTCAGCGGCCAATTTAACGCCTGAATTCAAAACTTTGTTGCATATAGCTTTTCTCTATAAGACCGCTAGACAAACCGCAGAAGACCATAGGGCCTTTGATATTTTGAGCGATAGTGATGAAGTCAGAGAGAGGGCGGCCCGCTTGATGTTTGTGCGAGCGTACAAGATTTATTTTGATAGGCAAGCAGCAAGATTCAACTTGAATTGAGGGGTGACTAGGATGAGAGCGCCGAAGGCTTTCACACTTACTGCGACGGCACTGCTTTTTCTCTTGCCAGCGATTCCAATTCGGGCCAACCAACCTATTCGGACCCTTGGTAACGATAGCCTCGGCGAAACAGTAAAGCAATTCCAGATTCACCATCCAAAAGCCACGTGCGGGACAACCACTTCCCTAGATATAAATCCTCAGACTTTGGTTCAGTCGGAAAACATGGACGACGCGCATTGCTGTCTGAATGACAGCGCCTCGTTGACAGAGTTTTCAAAATTCCCGATTTTGAACCTCGATGACTGCGCACTTCATGCCTTGTTTTGGAAAGGCAAGCTTTATGAACTTTCATACATGCTGGACATTCGGTCTATTCGGGCTGTTCTGGACCACTTTCTAAAACTTTATGGACCGGCTACTCGAATGTTGAAAGACCCAGAAGACGCTACCCAACTGACTTTAGTTGATTGGTGGCAAGGCATGACGATTTTATGGCTGCGTACGGCTACCATCAATGAAGATGCCTTCGCCAAGTATTCCTTGCGCAAGGCGGGAGGGCTGCCGTTACACGTGGTTTATGTTGAACTTTGGGTAGTCCATTTGTGACATGATTCGATGCTAAGTTATTACCGAACCAATTACAGTTGTTGCGTCAATTCTCTCTAAGTGGGACAATCCGGCCATGATTATTGGCGACCGCCTCCGCGACATGCGTGAGGAAAAGAAACTCTCCCAAGGCGACATTGAAAAGCGCACCGGCCTGCTTCGTTGCTACATTTCCCGGGTCGAGAACGGCCACACTGTTCCGGCCATCGAAACGCTAGAGAAGATGGCTCGCGCTTTAGAGGTTCCACTCTATCAACTCTTCTACGAAGGCGAAGAGCCGCCTAAAGTGCCAAGTCTGCTCAAGGGAAATTCGGCTCGTGAAGAAGCTTGGGGGAGTTCGGGGCAAGATGCGCGATTTCTGAGCAAGCTTCGTCGTCACTTAGGTAAAGCTAACGAACAAGATCGCAAACTGATTCTGCATATGGCTCAGAAAATGGCCCTTCGCTAAACAGGGCTGCTCCTTAGATGCTTTCAATTTTCGCTAGGAGGCCATACCTCACAGCCTTTCGTGCCACTTCTTTTAACTTGTTTCCAAACTGTGAAGGATGAACTTCTTTACCGACGATCTTAAACGTGACTTTGCTCGACAATATAGTTCCTCCTAGCCGTACTGCAAATCCGATGTCTTGCAGTTTAAGCCTGAAATCACAGGCCGGGCGAACTCCTCAATGCCAACAAATCACTGGAAATGCGGTGAGTCGAAAAACCTCAGATACAACTTTTTAGGACGAAAAAACTTGTGAGCAGGTGACGCGGGAGAGCAAAACCGCTAAGTGCCCTACCATCATCGTTCGGACGTGTCTGGTGTCAGTTCTGGTGTCAGTTGAGTTTGCAGGAGGGCATAGCAACTTGCAGCACAGCGCATCTAGGCGTGAAGATAAGCCAATGAATATGCGGTGATCGCGACTGCTCAACTTTCTGTGGAACTCCTTGCAAGTTGGTCATTATGGATTTTAAGTCCTCAGCGTCTGCCATTCCGCCACCCGGGCGCTGGCAGTACAAATCTAGCGAATACAGACACGCACTGCAACAACACATCTAAGTGGGAGCGGCACAGAGTTTACGGCGCTGCGAGAGAGCGGATGTAGCGCCTGCAGTGGCAGGCAGATCCTCCTTTGCGCAGATCGTGCGCCTAGAGAGCTGATGAGACGGAGGTGCCGGCGGCGGCGAAGACGGGGGACATTTCTGCTTCGGCGAAGGAGAGGAAGGACTGGACGACTACAGGATCAAACTGAGTGCCACTGGCCTCGTTAAGACGGCGCACAGCCTCTTCAAAGGGCAAGCCTTTGCGGTAGGGGCGGGAAGAAACCATGGCATCGAAGGCATCAATGACGCAGACGATGCGCGAAACAACGGGAATTTCGGAGCTTTTGAGCCCCGCGGGATAGCCCTTGCCGTCGAAAGATTCGTGGTGATGGAGAATATCGAGAGCAGCGCGCTCGAAGCCCGGGAGCATGCGCAACACGGCCCAACCGTACTCGGAGTGCTTCTTCATGAGGGCATATTCTTCGGGGTCGAGGCGCCCGGGCTTGCGAAGGATGGAATCCGGGATGCCGACTTTACCGATGTCGTGCAGAAGCGCGGCAACTTCGAGATTCTGAAGCTCGGCTTCCTCCAAGCCCAGTTCCTGCCCGACGCGCATACCCCATTCTGCCAGCCGAGTGCTGTGGACGCCGGTGTTGAGATCTTTCAAGTCGAGGAGCTGATTGAAAGCGCAGATGACGGAATTGCGGAGCGCGGCAGACTGTTCTTCGAGTTGCTTGATGCGAAGTGACTCCAGCGCCCCGAAAGACGGGGAACCCTCGACGGGCGCTGGAATCTGGTTATTCGACATTGCAGCTACAGGCAAAACAAGAAGCAAGAGCCGGAACCGGGTGTCGAGCCGGAATTATTTACCCAAGCGGAGACTGCCTGGTACACGTCGAGGCGTCCACGATTGAGATCCGGAGTGAGCTTAATCGCATGGGACAGGGCGCTGGACGCCTGGCTCTGATTTAGAGAAGACGACTTTGCACTGAGCATCAGAGCGACGGCGCCGGCAGTGATCGGCGAACTAAACGACGTGCCAGAGGCGCTAGCGTAGGTGCCGCCAGGGAAGGTGCTGATGATGTTTTCTCCGGGGGCAGCAATCCAGACATCCGTCGAGCCAAAATTCGAGAAGGATGAGCGGCTGTCCCAGTTCGTGGTGGAGGCAATGCCGACGACGTAATTGTTCAGCGCCGCAGGATAAACCGGCGCGCTGGTGCTTTCGTTTCCGGCGGCAGCGACGAGGACGACGCCCGCTTTATTGGCGTAGGAAGCCGCTTGAGTGAGCGACGGCGAAGAAGAGGTGAGGTCGAAGCTCATGTTGACGACGTTCGCATGATGCTGAACGGCGTAGTAGAGAGCGGCAACGATATGGGAAAGATAGCCGGTGCCGTTCGATGAGAAGGCCTTGAGCGGAAGGATCTGAGCCTTCGGCGCAACCAGGTGCACAAGCCCAGTCGTCATCGTACCGTGGCCAAATGCGGAGTACGGGCCACCATCGAGGACGGCGGCGGTGGACTGATCAAGAACGGCGGCGGTGGACTGCTGTACGAAAGCTGGTTGTTGCTGACCTGGGGAGCTGCCATTTGGCAGACCGGACACATCGAGCCATTCGGAAGCACCTGGCTGGTTGCGTGTAAAGTCATAGCCGGGAAGGAGAACTGCCTGGAGTACGGGATGGTTTACATCAACGCCGGTGTCAATCACGGCGACGATGCCCCTACCGCTGATCCGAAAACCGTTCTGAGCGTCCTGGAGCCGGATGATTTGGGCCGCGGGCTGCGCCGCATAGCCGTGCCAAACGGTGGCGCCGTAGTAATTCACGGGAGCCGTGTCGTAAAGTCCGTAGGGAATGCTGTTGAGTGACGGTTGAGGGATAGGCATGAGACGGTCGGCCTCAATGCTCACAATCCCTAACAAGGATTCAACGAGGTTCAGGGCACCATTCACGAGATTGACGAGAATGTTGTTGGACGAGGTCACGAGAAAGTTCTGGCCGACCGAACCGTCCAAGCCACCCTGGACTTGACATCCGAGGAGATTGCACAGATTCAGAACGGAGGACAGGCCGCCTGTGGTGCGCACGATGTAGCGGTTTTGCGCTGAAGCGGGATTTGCAGCACCGAGCATGAGGACGATCATCGCGACAATGATGGTGATGCGTTTCATAGTTTTAACCCTTGTGGGGCTCTCCTACAAATGAATTACTCGGTACGGGCGCGGTCGATCGCTTCTCTAGTCTTGCTGGGCAGACTTTCCGCGCCAATAGTACGAGTGCGTCTTCCTGTCTAAACAAAATTCCCAGCGGCGTTGGTACCTTGGTACCAGGGCTGCCATGTGCGGCAACTGCGGGAGTTGATTGCCGCTCATCGCTCGTCCTCAGGCAGGGTGCCGAGCGCATCCCGGAGCGAAATCACGATTGGCTGCGTGCCGGGGCTAGCGAACGTCATCTGCAGGTCTCCGCTGTTTTCAATCTCTCCACTAAACTCGCCAAATTGATTGGTGACCGCGTGCACAACATGTCCCCGCATGTTGGAAAGGACGATGCGGGCGCCCTCGCCGATAATCGCAGGGCTGCTCAAGTTCAAGAGCTGGCCAGTGACCACGATGCGGTTCCCTTCAGGCTTGGCCTCCACCTGAACGTCAATCTGAAACGGGTCCGCGCGATAGAGCATTTGCCTTGTGGCAGTGGCTGCAGATCGAGCTCCTTCGACGACCGGCTGCAGAAAACTGTCGAAAAGAACCTTGATGCGGCTGCCTGTTCCCTTTCTTTGGCCCGCCAAACCGGCTCCTGCAAGGGTCGCCTTGGCCACTCTGACGACGTCCCCGGGAGGCTGGTAATTCGCTTCCGAGGCCGCCGATTGCCGAACTCTCTGCCACAACGAAACTGTTTCCTCACAGCGTTTGCAGCCTTGCTTCAGGTGTTGCGCCATCAACTGGTTCTTGTGGCTGTCAACAGCCTGATTCACGAAATCGATCCACGCTTCGGTCGTAAAATGTTCCATTGTCTTCCCCCCAGATTCCTTTCTGCGCCTCCAGCACTCCCCAGTAGCCGGGACGATGAATCACCCTCGTGGCATAAGGGAAGAAGGAGGTCTCAGAAATATAGACTGTGGAAAAATCAGGTAAGTCTTGTTGAATCAGTAAGTTTGCCGACGAGGACGAAGGGCGCCCAGAAGTATGGGTGTGGAGCCTGGCGTCGAACTTCCTGCATCGCGTGTTGGAGCGCGCCCGGCATGTCGCCGGTTCGAATGTATTCTCGATAAAAGTGCTGCATCAAGTGCGCGGTGCTTTGGTCGTGAACATCCCACAAAGAAAGCAACAGTGTGGTAGCCCCGGCACAGAATAAACCGCGCTGCAACCCAAGCAATTCATCACCGGCGGCAACAAAATTCATTCCCGTGGCACAGCCGCTCAGGGCCACGAGTCTGGCGTCGAGGCGCATCTGGTAGAGGTCGTATAGATTCAGATATCCGTCGCCCAGGCGAATGCCGGAAAACATGGGGTTGTCCTGACGATAGATGCCGTGGGTTGCGAGATGAAGGAGCCCGCTCCGAGGACCCATTTCGCGGAGCAAAGAGGAGGTTGCATGGTCACCCACGTGGAGCGTCGACTGGGGAAGCAGCGCTGCCACGGATTGGGCTTCCTGCAAGATTTGCGGCGCTCGCACGTCAGGGATTCCAAAGACGAGAGAACTCGTGTTCTTGCTCGTGGGTTTCTCCTGGCACCAGAAGAAAACCGTCGCGCTGGGGGCGTAGGAAATAGTGAAAGCATCGCAGAGATACTCCTCCCCATTTCGCAGAGCGTGGAACGGCAAAAAATGGAGAGGACCATGCGGCACGAAAATGAGATGCTTGCCCTGAAAAAATGGCCGGAGAGGCGCGATGAGTTCGTCATAGAGGGATTCCAGATGGCTTTGCGTAGCACGCAAGAGGGGTTCCTCAAATCGTCGGATGTATTCACTGCCCATGCGAAACTTGGAGAGTTGAAATCGCAGCAATTGCAGAAAATGAGCGGCCCTTGAGAGCACGGTCACGGGGAGAATTTGTATTTTTTCGCGCGTGATAACGGCGGCTACGAGGCGTTCCCCGGCCACAAAATATTCAACAAGAGTGGCGTCCTCCGGAAGATTGGCCTGCAGCTTTGCGAGAGAAAAATCCGCGGGCGCTTCCAGCGTTGCGTTTTCGCGCTCGTGTGCCGGGAGTTCGCGGAGAGTCCGCAGGAGCTCCTTCTCGTGGGATTGGGCTTTTTCCTGGAGGGTTTCGAGCCTTTGGTGGGATTGGTCCTCGGGACGCAGTTGTTCAAGCTCGATGCGGTGGTAATACCAGTTGAGTTCCTCGCGAAGATCCCTGATTCTGCGGACAAGATCGCTCTGCCCGGTCTCTCCCAGCGGAAGGCTCTGCCCGCTCTGAAATATCAACTCAATCATGCTGCGGGACTTCGCGGCTTCCATGCAAGCAAACGCTTCTTCCGGAGAGGTGTCGGTCCCGTCTCCAGAAATGTATAAATCGACGAGAGCTTCGTAGACCTGCATTCTGTTTTTCACAAAAGAGATTTTCAGCTCTTCGCCTTGCAGCCGGCTGCGCAAGGCTTCCAGGGCTTTCCTGGCTTCCAAGTACGCCTGGTGCGCCGCAGTGCGCTCGTTGCGAGCCTGAGCAATCTGTCCTGCGAGCAAGTGAGCCTGGAAGGCAAGAACCGGCGCCTGAAGGCGTTTCAGCCGAGCGAGGGACTCGTCTGTCTCCTTTTGGGCTGCGGCAGAATCTCCCACTTGGAGAGCAATGCGTGCGAGCAGCAGGTGGGCGAGCACGGCTTTCCCGGAGAGCGCTGACCGATCGAAGAAAGCAGCGGCCGCAATGCAGAGACGCCGGGCCTCAAAGTACCGGCCTTCGTGGAAAAGCAACAAGGCCTGATACAAGTCGATGAGCCAGGGCCAAACGAGGTTTTTTTCTCGTTCAAAAATCTCCCGCGCCTTGGCAAAGCGCTCCAGAGCCTGGACCGTCTTCCCCTGCTGGCCATAAGCCGTGGCTTCGTTTGCGAGTGTCTTGGCGGCCTCATAACCCATCCCGAGCTTTTCGAACCGGAGGAATCCCTCATGGGCGATTTCCCGGGCTTCTTCACTCAGATTGAGTTCCAGGTAGATGTCGGAGAGATCCAAATGGCACAGCGCAAAGTGATAAGCATCACCGGTGGCTTCGCAGGCGCGCCGAGCAGCATAGAGGGCCTCGATGGCACGGCTGTACTCGCCGCGGAGGTAATAGAGATAAGCGATGTTGTAATCCGCCTGCGCCACGAGAAGGGGCATCTTGTTCTGCTGGCAGAAGAAGCGAGCCCCCTGATAGGTGGCAAGAGCGCGCGGAAAATCGTTCAGACTGATCAAGCAGACGGCCATGTTGCTGAGGACGACGGCAATCCCTTCGGTGTCCTTGTAGGGCATCAGTTGCGTGTAAGCGCGCTCATAGTGCGCGATCGATTCCTCGAATCGATCCTGGCGGTGATAGATGTTGCCAACGTTGATTTCCAAACGGGCGAGGCGCCGAGGGTCATTCAGGCGCGAAAATATCTCCCGGGCGCGTTCCGCGGCTTGAAACGCCATGTCGTACTGACCAGCGAGAATCATCGGCTGGATCGAGCTGCTCAGAGTTATCGCAGCTTCGTTCCAATTGCCCAACGATTCGTAAAGGCGAAAAGACTGTTGATGGTGCTCGATGGCGGCGCGATTATCGCCCGAGGAATACAAAGCGTTGGCTTTTGCTCGCAAGGCAAGCGCCAAAGCTTCTTTGCCACGCAAGCGCTTGGCGATAAGGACGGCGGCCTCAGCCAAGTGAAATGCCTCTTGGGTGCTCACGCGGACTTTCTGCCAGACCAATTGCGCTAACTCCTCGACAATCTGCTGGCGGACCAACGTTTTGTGTTCCGCTAGAAACTTGCGGCGGGCAGAATCGCTCGACAATTGCCCCAGCTCGCCAATCAGCATGTCGATTGATTTTTTCTTGAGCGTTGCGGGCATCAGAGGAATCCCAGTTCCTCGAGTTGCCGACGCAACCGCTCGAGGCATTTCTGGCGAGTAAACCCGATAGAGCCGACAGCGAGGCCAAGTTCGGCCGCTACTTCCGGTTCAGGCCGCGAGGGAGTTTCAAATAACAACAGCTCTACCAAACGGCGGCACTGTGGCGTCAGCAATGCCATGGCTTCTCGCAACATTTGCTCTTCCTGCGTCTGCTGAACGAGATTTTCGGCGATGGCAGGAGTGGCAGGCTCGGGAAAATCATTCTCCCCGTCGCGGCTCACCACACGCTGGTTGTGGCGCTTCCAGCGGTAACTTTCGTGGTGGGCCACCTGCATCAGCCATTTGGGCAACGCACGCGGTTCGCGCAATTCAGGCAGCCGCACGAGAAGTTCCGTGCAGGTCGCCTGAAAAACATCCGCGGCTTCCTGCTGCGACAGACCGTATTTCACGGGGATCGAGAAAATAAGCGCCTTGTACTTATCGATGAGCAGCGACCACGCCTCTTCATCGCCTGCGAGACAAGCTTTGACGAGGCGGGTATCGTTCCATGCGGCTGGCGGCTTCTTGCCGGCCTTAATCAACGCGGGGCTCATCGCGTGGCATTCCCCGTCCCATTTTTGAGATAGAGCTGCTCCACATTCCAGAGGACATAAGGCTCCAGAACAGCGGGATGGAAATTGCCGATGGAATTCTTTGCGCCGGCAAGAATGTCCGGGCTCGCCAGAAAAATCATGGGCTGATTCTCGGCAAGAATCTGTTGCGCGCGATCATATAGTTTCTTCCGCGGTTCGAAGGTACGTGCGGACATCTGTTCTTCGATCAGCCGATCGATTTCCGCTTCCCATGGAGTGGCGGGATGCGCCTGCGAGGGATTCCACAAGTGTAATCCGCCGCTCGACAGCCAGACACTTATGTCGGAATTCGGATCCGCATCATAGCTGGCTATCCCCATGATACAAGCATCATAGTCCCTGCTCTGGGTGACGCGATCGAGGAGAGAGCGAGACTCGAGCGGCACAACTTGGACGCGCATCCCGAGCTGCTTCAAGTCGTCCTGGATGAGCGCCGCCATCTTTGCGCGGTCCGCGTTCGAAGAGCTCGTGAGGATGGAGAGTTCCACGGGCTTCCCATCGGAGTCCAGGAGCGTTGATTCGCCGTTGGGACCGGTGGTCCAGGAAAAACCAGCTTCCTTGAGCAGAGTGCGTGCACGATCGAGCGACCGCGGGGGACGGGGGAGTCTTTCATTTCCCCATCGCCGATTGCCAGGTGCGACCAAGCTCCACAGAGCGGCGCCGCGGCCCTGGTAAACGAGCCGAACGATGGCCTCCCGGTCTACTGCCGCCGAAACCGCCTGCCGGAACTTCACTTCGCGGAACCATTTTTGCTTCCGCTGCATCTCCGGCGATGTTTTTTCTCCAGCGTCATTCAGATTGAAAAAGAGGAAGTTGTACTCGAGGCCCGGTCCGGCGTCCGTCATCGTGTAGCCGCGCTGCTGCCGCGACAATACGGAGAAATTTTCCGCGCCTAACTGGCTGATCATATCCGTTTCGCCCGATTGGAATTTCAGGACCTGTGCATCAGCGTTTGGCACAAACAGAAACACAAGTTCATCCACGTAAGGCAGTCGATTGCCTTTGGCGTCCGATTTCCAATAGTAAGGATTGCGCTGCAGGACTAATCGTTGCCCCGCGACATAGTCCTTCAGCCGGAATGGGCCGAGTCCCGCCCATTGATCCGCAGCCGTGGCCAGCGATCCAATTTGCCCAAGCTTCCCCTCCTTGTAGGGTTTCTCCAGTAGATGCCGGGGAAGGATCGCCAAGCCATCGAACAGCCTTTCGCCCACGCCGTAGGTCTTCGCCAACTGAAAGACAACAGTACGCGCGTCTACCTTGCGCACGGTTATCGGTTTTCCGCCAACAATCAAGAGATCGCGCTGCGGAGCATGCACGTTTTCGTCGAGGTAGAGACGGAAAGTGAAAAGCACGTCATCCGCGTCCAGGGGCTGCCCGTCCGAGAACTTCAATCCATGCCGCAGTACAAGTGTGTACGCGAGACCGTCAGGAGAGATTTTCCAGGACTTTGCCAGCGCAGGTTCCGTTAATTGCGTCGCGCGGTTGATATGGATGAGATCCGCTTGCATGACGCCAATGACCTCGCGGGACCGCGCATCGGCTGCAATCAAAGGATTTAGGGTCTTTGGTTCGCCACGAAGCGAAACGACGAGACGCCCCCCTGGTCGGCCCACTTCTCCCGGGAGTACGAGTAATTCTTCTCTTGTGCTTTTCTGTGGGGGAAAGGCCACAGCAATGTGCCCGAGAAACACGAAAAGTGAAAGGAGCAAACTCGGGAGAACCCAACGGGAATAGGAGATTGCTCGTCTATTTTTCACGCCAGATTCCCTAGGCTCCGCGTCTCTATCTTGTACGCCTCTCCTCGCTCTTGCAACGAGCCCGCTAACCCCAAGTATCCCAGGAAGAACGGCGCCATCGCGAGAGCGGGCAAATACATCCACCAATACGAGACCAAAACACTGTATTGCTGCAGGCTTGAGAGAAGATTTCCCCAGCTTGGCACTGGTTCGGGGACTCCCAGGCCGAGAAACGACAGGGTCATCTCCGCCAACACATATTGTGGTATCAGAATCGCCGCTTGTGTCAAAAGCACACTGGAAGTTTCCGGCAGTATGTGGCGCCGGAGCAAGTATGCATTGGTTGCTCCGAACCCCCGTGCGGCGCGGACGAAGTCCCGCTCCTTGGCGCTAAGGACCACGCCACGAACGAGCCGCGCCGGACGCGCCCAGCCCACCATTCCGATGACAGCGATGATCAAGAAGAAGGCTTTGAGCGGGCTAACCGCCAGCGGCAAAAAAGCGCGAATTGCGAAAAGCAAGTACAGCCACGGCAACGCCAGAAAGAGCTCGGCGAGACGCATGAGCAGGCTATCGGTCCAACCACGGTAATAACCCGCGACCGCACCGATGCACAAGCCGATGAGCAATGTGATTCCCGCGCCCAGAAGGCCAGCGAGCAGCGACACCTGGCCGCCGAAGAGGAGCCTCGAAAGCTGGTCGCGGCCATAAGCATCAGTGCCGAGAAGATAGATTCGGGCGTTCTCGGCAGCGAAAAAGTGCGTTTGGCCCGGCAGAAATCCGAGCAATCGGTAATGACTCCCTCTTAGAAAGAATTTCAGGGGATGAGGTTCCGCCGTGTCTTCCTCATATTGACCGTACGAGCCGTCGCGCAATTTCAGCGAGTACACAAAAGGCCGTGCGTGGAGATTGCCTCTTGAATCCAGTAAGTGGAGCCGCATGGGCGGTAGGTACGGACTCTTGCGATCCTGCTCGCCGGGATCGTAGGGCGCAAAGAATCCTGCACACACCACAATTCCGTGCAGGACAGCAAGAGTGACGAGCCATTTCCCGATTGTACGGCGCGCTTTCATCGCGTGCCGCTCTCTGTACGGATTCGGGGATCAGCCCAGTAAAGAAGCAAGTCGGCCAGGAAATTCCCTCCGACAAGGAAAAGCGTTGAGAACAGGACTCCTCCGATCACTACGTACAGATCGCGCGCCAGAATGGACTCCAATAACAGCGGCCCGAGTCCCGGCCAGCTCATCACAACCTCGATAAGCAACGATCCGCTCAGCAATACACCAATGCTGAAACCAAACAGGGATATGAGAGGGTTCGCGGCCGCAGGAAGGGCATATCGATATAGAAGGGTGCGTCTTGGGATGCCATGCCCCACTGCGGCTAGCAGAAACGGAGCGTTGAGCACATCCGCCACGGCTGCGCGGACGTGCCGAATGAGCAGCGGCAGAGATGAGAACACGAGAGCCATAACGGGTAGAATCATATGCGACGCCAGATCGCGGAGCCTATTGAGCGGCGAAAGAGTTTCAAAATCAACGGAAGCCATGCCTCCTGTCGGAAACCATCCGGTTCGCACCGCAAAGACCAAGAGTCCCAGCGCAAGCGCCAGGTCGGGGATTACCAAGAGTATAGCGGTTCCCCAGGAGAGCAGACGGTCCGGCAGTCGCCCGAGACGCTCAGCGCTCCATATCCCAAGCGGTAGAGCAATCGCCCAAGCGAGGAGCGTGGATGTAATTGTCAGGACCAGCGTGTTCCGGGCACGCACCAGCAATAATGGCGCCACGGAGCTGTTATAGGCGAAGGAGAATCCCATCTCGCCGTGGAGTGCGGAACTCAACCACGATAGATAGCGAACGGGAAGAGGCTTGTCGACACCGTACTGGGCACGCAGCGCCGCAACCGTCTCGGCGCAATCTGTGGGTTCAATCGCATTTCGTCGAAGTAGGTTCCTGGAGCCAATGACGTGAAGAGGAAGGCGAGCATGGAAACGCCGGCCAGCAAGAACAAAGCGTGGCCGACCCTGCGCAGCAGGTAGCGCATCATCGCTCCAAAGCGCGCGGCGCGGCGCGGGTGAATCTGGGCACGGCCGCCAGCAGTTGACGAGTAATATCATGCTTGGGCTGCTTCAAGATAGCTTCCGCGGGGCCTTGTTCAACGATCCGGCCGCGGTTCATAACGGCGATCTCGTCAGCCAGGTGAGCTGCCATGGCCAGGTCATGCGTAATGAACAAATACGTCATTCCCAAAGAGCTCTGCAGCTCCGTCAGGAGGTTGGCGATCTGCGCTTGCACGGAACAATCGAGGGCCGACAGAGCCTCGTCCAAGATCAGGAGTTTGGGCTCTAACGTCAATGCTCTAGCGATCGCGAGCCTCTGGCGCTGACCACCGCTCAGCTCGGTGGGAAGACGCGCCGCAATGTCTGGAGAAAGACCGACGCGCTCCAGCAAGGAATTCGCGCCCAGATTCATTTCTTTGTGACTGAATTTGCGCTGCAGAATCAACGGCTCAATGAGTATGTCGAGCACTCTCCATCTTGGGTTCAAAGAGCTTGCCGGATCTTGAAATATGAGCTGGATTTTCGGGCGAACCTGACGGCGAACGGACTCTCCACCCTTGGCGATGTCTATCCCTTCAAACCAAATGTTTCCCGAGGTGGGGGATTCCAGACAGGCGAGACATGCCGCGAGTGTACTTTTGCCCGATCCTGATTCCCCGACAACTGCAAACGTGGTTCCTGGAAGAATTTTGAAGGACACACCATCCAAAGCGAGCAACTCTTCCCGAGCTCCAACGAGACTCTTCCTCACATAGCGCTTCACTAGGTCTTCGACCTTCAAGAGTGGCTGCATTTTTTTTGGCCGCCGTCAGATACTTCCACTTTCATACTTGAAGCAATAAACCGTGTGAGACGCACTCAGGTTCGTCAGTGCAGGCTCACGCTCTCCGCAGATATCCATTCTTTCCGTGCACCTTGGCTCGAAGGGACAACCGCGCGTGGGCAATGACGGACGCCCCGAGTCGCCAAGAATTACTGGGAGTTTCGCCTTGTGACTATTTCTGCCCTTCTCGGAAGCCTCCGGAATGGACTGGAAGAGAGCCTTGGTGTAGGGATGCCGAGGTGAAGAGAGTACAGCTTCAGCCGGACCACATTCGGCGACCTGGCCGCCATAGAGAACCAGGACACGATCGGCAAAACCGGAGAGCAGCGCCGGGTTGTGCGTGATAAAGATCATCGCGAGACCCAGTCTTTCCCTGAGCGTTCGAAACACTCCGAGAATTTCCATTTGTGTCGCGGAGTCGAGCGACGCCGTCGGCTCATCGGCAATCACAACGGAAGGGCCGCAGGCGATCGCTTGCGCGATAAGCACGCGCTGCCGTTGCCCGCCGCTCAACTGGTGTGGATAGGAACGCGAAATGCGGTCCACGTCTTCGGGAAACACTAGTGCGAAAACTTGACGGATTCGATCGTTCAGGGCGCTTCTTCCCGGAGACCCGTGCGCGGCTAACACCTGACGAACCTGCTCGCCGGCGCGCATAGTTGGATGGAGGGCCAGAGACGGTTCCTGGAAAATCAGCGAAATTCGCGCGCCACGGATTTGCTGCAATTCGCCAGGCTTGGCTCGGAGAAGATCCTTCCCTTCAAAATAAACGGCTCCACGAGTGATGTTGCCATTCGGGGGAAGAAGCCGCACGAGCGATCCAGCAAGCGTGCTCTTGCCAGATCCGGATTCGCCCAGGACACCCATGATCTCGCCCGGCATCAAACCAAAACTGATTCCGGTCAAAGCAGGGTACGGCACGCCCTCGCGCGATTGATAGGAAACGTGCAGATCCTGGATCTCAAGTACGGGTGCCATGCGCTGGGCCTGTTTTCGCCCTCCTCCCGCTTCGATTCATGTTGCGGCAGGAACGGAAGATGGACAAGACAAACCTAATAGCCCGCCCATCAAAGGTAATTCTCGCGGGTCGCGGGAGAGCGAGCGCGAAATTGCAGTCTAGTAATACTGGGGAAAATCAGTCGGATCGGAAGGAAGCGTATCTGGAAGTTCAGGCTAGTTCCAAGTGGGGATTAGTAGGAAATTCAGGGAGAATACCTGCAATCCCGCACTCTTGGGCAACACTGCTAATTCATCGAGGACATACCATCTGCTATTGGCCCGAGCGGGGTTTCGGAGATTAGCGAGTTTCTCCCCGGGCCGCCAGCTTACTGGATGCTGCAGCATCCGATCGAGGGGTCATTGAAAGAACGAAATATTCACGTTCCTTACCGTCAGCTTCGGGGACTCGAAGCAGCAACTTGTCCTTGTGAATCCGGAATTGAGCGGTTTCGCCAACCGGCAATAGGACAGGGTGCTTATCGTCTTTCGGCCTAATCCGGTAGGTGACTCGTTCCGTCTGAAGCACGTATTCCTGGCACAGGACCACTTTGGTGTTCTTGTGCTGACCGTCGGTCCCAAAAATTTGGCCGGCAATCGTCTTGCCGTCTTTTTCGGCGTAGCCGCAAGACGAAGAGTCCATTTGAGCCAGTACGCCTTTTTCATAGGCCGGTGGGTCTTTCGCTTGGAGACTGAGTGCAGCACCTAGCAGCAATACCGCCAACGTTGCTTTCTTCATCGTCGTCCTCCGGTAGACCTTCCACTACGCCACGCAATCCGCAAGAGGATCAGCATGCACACAAATGCGCATACGGCCCGCGCCGTCCCCTATTTGGAGATGCTTTCACCGCCCACTAGAAAAGGGATTGCGACAAAGGGAAAAATATAGGATCTTGGGCTGCTCTCATGCTCCCGAAGTAAAACCTCCTGCGTGAATTCTCAGTTTCAGAGTGTTTCCTGATAGTGTTAAATGCATCCGGGGCGATTGTTTACAAGGTTGACTCGACATAGACTGAAGCTAGTTCGCGGGGTTTCTCTTGCATCCCTCTGGCAAGTTCTCCTGGCTCGCCCTTGCAGTCGCCGGTCTGCTGACCGCGCTTCTTGTCGTCGTCATTAAAGAGGTCTCTCAACCAGCGACAAGTCTTCTGTTCTCGGATCTGTTACAAACCGCAATCGTCCTCTGGGCGGCCCTCTGTTCGCTCCACGTGGCCAGGCAATCTTCAGGCTACCTGCGCCAACTCTGGATGCTTCTAGCTGCGGCGCTCTTCCTGGCCTGTGCCGCGCAGGCGCTCGAAACCTACTATCAGTGTTTTGTTCGCGCTCCATCGTTGACTCCCTGGCCCTCAGACATCCTCTTCATACTCTGGGTAACGCCTGCAGTCATGATGCTGTTACCCCGGCCAACGAGAGAACCAGGCACAATCGATTGGCAGTTGGTGTTGGACTTTGCCCAGGTCGGTGTCGTAGCCCTCACCGCCTATCTCTATTTTTTCTATGTCTCCTCCCGTTGGGAAGCCGAAGGCCAGCAGATGTTTCTCAACCTTATTCATCTGCAGTTGTTTCGCGATGTTGCGCTTGCCTCGGGCTTTCTGATCCGTGCGGCGACAGTATTTGAGCGCTCGATTCGGAGTTTTTTTGGAAGAATGGCTGCTCTTTTCCTCGTGGCTTGCGCTTCTGAAAGC
>Ga0137410_10000347_pt1 | contig 32613 bp, 23 predicted proteins | sample CZODoug1_16funga_FD_108878 | JGI IMG/M metagenome (GOLD analysis project Ga0137410, IMG submission 108878) | Vadose zone soil fungal communities from Angelo Coast Range Reserve, California, USA - CZODoug1_16fungal (Illumina Assembly) | ecosystem: Environmental > Terrestrial > Soil > Vadose zone... | reverse complement strand
TCGTGGAGGCATGGCGACGGTATATCTCGCGTACGACGGGAAGCATCGACGCGAAGTCGCCCTCAAGGTACTGCTCCCCGGCCTCGCCGCCTTCCTCGGCGTCGAGCGGTTCCTGAAAGAGATCCAGATCGCCGCCGGTCTCACTCACCCGCACATCCTCGCGCTGCACGACTCGGGCGAGGCCGGCGGCTTCCTTTATTACGTCATGCCGTACCTCGAGGGCGGCTCGCTGCGCCAGCGGCTCGCGGGCGGGCGACGCCTGACTATCGGCGAGGCGCTGGTCGTCGCGGCGCCGGTGGCTGACGCGCTGTCGTACGCGCACCGGATGGGCGTCTTTCACCGCGACATCAAGCCCGAGAACGTCCTGTTCTCGCAAGGTCACCCGATCGTCGCGGACTTCGGCATCGCCAAGGCGATCAGCACCGCCGGTGGGGCGAACCTGACCCGCACGGGCTTCCCCGTCGGCACGCCCGGCTACATGAGTCCCGAGCAGGCGGCCGGCCTCACCGACCTGGACGAGCGGACCGACGTCTACAGCCTCGCGGTCGTGATCTACGAAATGGTCGTGGGCGAGGTCCCCGGCCGCTGGCCCACGGAAGAGGCGGTGCGCACCGGCCGGTTCCTCGAGGCGTCGGCTCTGCACCGTACCCGGCTGACCGAGGTGGGCAGCGGGGTCGAGGCGGCGCTCGTGCGGGGGCTCGCCATCCGACACGACCAACGGGCGCCGACTCCGGCTGCCTTGATCGACGATCTCACCGGCGCGGGAGCCCCGCGGCGACGCTACAGCGGGGGTGAGGTGCAGGAGATCGTGAAGCGGGCCTCCGAGCTCGAAGTGACAACCCCGACGGGGAGCGGCGCGATGACGATCGGCGGCGTCGAGGCCCTTGCCGCCGAAGTCGGGATCGCGCCCGACACGGTGCGCGCGGCAGCGGCCTCGCTGCGCCCGTCAGGCGGCGTGTCGGTCGCCTCGGTTCAGCCTCCCATCCGGTCGAACCCCTGGATCGGAGGTCCGACGCGGATCGCGGTCGAGCGCATTGTCGACGGCGAGGTCCCCGAGAGCGAGTACTCGGTCATGGTGGAGGAGACGCGGCGCATGTTGCAGAACGTCGGGCAGGTGAGCCAGCTCGGCCGGTCATTTTCCTGGGTCGCGTCCCCCGGCGCGAGCCAGCGAAAGCTCGAGATCGTAGTGTCGGTGCGAGGCGGCCGGACGCGCATCACCATCCAGGAGCATCTCGGTCCGCTGATCGGCGGGGTTTTCGGCGGCATCGGCGGGGGGATGGGCGGAGGCGGGATGTGGCCCGTGATCGGCATCTTCCTCGGCGCGTTTCACCTCCCCGCCAGCGCCATCACGGCGATCATTCCGCTGTGGCTGGTGACGACATATGCGACGGCCCGGACAGCGTATCACCGCGCCAGCGGTCGGCGGGTGCGGGAACTGGAGGCATTGGCGGACCGGCTGGCGGCGCTGGCGCTCGAGCTGGCGCCCGCACGGCCAGCATTGCGCCGTCCGTCCGGGGCCTAGCCGCTCGATCCCTTCCCTGCTCAGCGCAACAGGTGTGAGACCGTGTAGATCGCGAGGCCGACCAGGCCGCCGACGAGGGTGCCGTTGATCCGGACGAACTGCAGGTCTCGCCCCACGGCCAACTCGAAGCGGCGGGACGTCGCCTCAGCATCCCAACCGGCGACGGTCTGGGCGATCAAGTCCCCGATCTCGTGGCGATACCGCTCCACCACCGTGGCCGCGAGGTCGATCACCACGTCGTCGACCTCGGCGAGCAGCGCCTCGTTGGTCAGCAGGGCCGCGCCGAACTCGCTGAGGCCACGCTCCAGCGGCCCGGGGGCACGTCCTCCATCCGCCCGGGTCGCGTAGGCGACGATGGCGCGCCGGGTCGCTTCCCACAGGCGAGTGGACAGGTCGGCGAGCGACGGGTCCGCGAGCCATTCCTCCTTCAGCGCCTCCGCCTTGGCGATGACGTCGGGGGCGTGCTGCAGGCGGTCGACGAAGTCGCGCAGCGCGGTGTCGAACGCGGCCCGCAGGGGGTGATACGGATCGGCGCCGATGTCGCGCAGCAGGCTCTCCACGGTCCCGATGATGCGCTGGAAGATCTGATCGTCCACGACGCCGGGCACCCACCAGGGACTCTCCGCCCGCACCTTGTCCCGGATCACGTCGCGGTTGTCGCGCACCGCCTCCGCGGCGAGGCGGACGGCCTCATTGAGCAGCGCCTGATGGCGGTCGTCGGCGAGGACTAGCGCGAGGGTCTTGCCGAGCGCCGGCGCGACGCGCGTCGCGCGGAGCCGGGCGCTCACGACTTCGTGCACCAGCGCCCGCACGTCTTCGTCCGGGAGCGCCTCGAGGGTCTTGGCGAGACCGCCCGCGATCTGGCGAGCGATGCGCCGGCTGTGCTCGGGATCGGCGAGCCACTGAGCGGCCCGCTCGGCGGGCCGCACGGCCCGCAGGTTGGCCGCGATGACTTCGCGAGACAGGAAGTGATTCTGCACGAAGGTGCCGAGGATCCGCCCGATCCGCTCCTTGCGGGTGGCCACGATGGCGGTGTGCGGGATCGGCAGCCCGAGCGGATGCCGGAACAGCGCCGTGACCGCGAACCAGTCGGCGAGCCCGCCCACGAGCGATGCCTCGGCCGTGGCCCGCACATATCCAAGCCAGGGATACTGGCCTTCGAACGGGCTCGCGCCCGCGAACACCGCAGCAGCGAGCGCCAGGAGCCCGGTCGCGCGGCGTTTCATCGCGTCGAGCTGCGCCTGGCGCACCGAATCGTCGGGCCGCGACCACGAAGGGGTGACCGTCACGGAGCAATGATAACGGATGCGGTGTGTCGTCGGCGCAACACCAACCGACCGCGAGCGCGATTCTCCCGCACGCCGACCGCTCGGCCTGCTAGTTGCGGTGCTGCGACAGGGATCTCATGACCACAACCGCCCCGGCTCCGCCCCTGATCCTGATCGCGGCCAATCCGGAGCACTCGCTCGCGGGGGTGCTGGAAGGCGAGCACTACGCCGTGGTCCAGGTACATACCGGCACCCTGGCTCTCGAGTGGGTGCGAGACGTCCGACCAGACGTGATCATCCTCGACGCCGACTTGCCGGACATGTCGGGCATCGACGCGTGCCGCTTGCTGCACAGCGATTTGCGAATCGGGCACACGGTCCCAACCCTCATCCTCGCTCTCCATAAGCCCACGCCGGAGCAGCGCGTCGCCGCCCTGCGGGCCGGCGTCTGGGATTTTCTCTCTTACCCGCCGGACCCCGCCGAGCTCTTGCTCAGCCTCGAGACCTACCTGCAGGCGAAGCGGAACATCGGCGTTGCGCTCGCGGGGCTGGTGGATCCGGCGACGGGGCTGCACACTCGGCCCGCCCTGGCGCGCCGGGCCCGGGAGCTCGGAGCGCTGATGTCGCGTGCGCGCGGGGGACTCGCGTGCGTGGTGTTCGCCCTGGAAGCCGATCCTGCGGACCCCAAGGCGGGAAGCGTCGTGGTCCGCAGCGCGCGGGTGTCCGACGTCGTTGGCACGTTGAGTCCGACCGAGTTCGCCGTGCTCGCGCCAGCCACCGATCACGTGGGCGCGGTCAAGCTCGCCCAGCGTATCGGCGGCGCATTGCGCGACGGAGTCGGCGCGATCGACTCCTCCGCTTCCAACTCAGCACTCCAGGTCGGCTACGACGCCGTAACGAACCTGAAGTATTCGCCGATCGACCCCGTCGCCTTGCTGTTGCGAGCCACGACCGCGGTTCGAACCGGCACACCAGAGCCGGGCTGCTCGTGGATGCGTCGTTTCGACGAAGCCAAAGCGTCGGCCCCGGAGGCAGGGGTCGCGCCACGGACCACTCCGTCCGGATTCTTGCTCGGCAACAGGGGAACCGGCATATGAAATCGACGCGTCTCTGGCCCGCCCTCCTGCTCGGTGCCGCCAGCGCGCTCATCCTCGGCTGTGGGGATCGCTCACCGCTCGGGGTCGCCTCCCAGGCGCCGACGCCGCACAGCGACCTGATCGGCGGCTTGCTCGCGCCGACGGGCCTGCTCACATGTCGGCCGCTGCCGTACGACTCCAGGAGCCAGACCGTCGGGCCCGATGGAGGCACGATTCAAATCGGCGCGCACCAGCTTGTCATCCCGGCGGGCGCGCTGGTATCTCCGACGCTGATCACCGCCGTCACGCCGTCCGGTCCGGGGAACGCCGTGCGCTTCCAGCCCGAAGGCCTGCAATTCGAGCAGACCGCGTACCTCACGCTGAGCTACGCGAACTGCGACCTGCTCGGCTCGCTCGCCCCGAAACGGATCGCCTACACCACGGACGCGCTCGACATCGTCGAGTACCTGCTCTCGGCGGACAACCGGTTCGCCCAGCAGGTCACCGCGGAGCTGCACCACTTCTCCGAGTATGCGATCGCCTGGTAAGACTGGCGTGATCGCGCTCGCGAATGCGGCCGGGCCGCCCGAAGGGCGGCGCGCGGTCGACTTGCTGCATGAGGGGCGGGAGCGAGAGCGGGTGGCGTGCCTTCCCGAAGCGATCGCGTGCTACGAGGCCGCGGTCGCGGCGGCCGAGCGTGGCGGCGAGCGCACGGTCCTGGCCGAAGCACTGCGGCGGCTCGCGGTGGTGCGGCACCATCGCTCGGAGGGCGCGTCAGCCACCGCGCTCTGCCAAAAGAGCTATGAGGTGGCGCGGCAGGCGGGGAACGACTTGCTCGCGGCGGAAGCACTGAACACCCTGGGCGGCCTGCACCTCTCGGCCGGCGCACCGGACGACGCGCGCCGGGCGTTTCTCGAGGCCCTCGAGCTCGGCCGATCAAGCCGCGAGGTGCGCGCGCGCGTGGAGCAAAACCTCGGTATCCTCGCGAACATCCGGGGCGAGCACCACGAAGCGATCGCACGGTACGAGCAGTCGCTCGACGCGTACCGGGACTGCGGCGACGACCACGGGTGCGCGCTCGCCTACCACAACCTCGGGATGGTGAGCGCGGACCGAGGATGGTTCAACGCGGCGGACTGTTACTTCCGGGAGAGCCGCGCCCTTGCCGAGCGGGTCGGCGACGTGTATCTGCAGGGCCTCTGCCTCGTCAATCACGCCGAGGTGGACGTGACGCGCCAGCGCTTCGAGGACGCGCGGCAGAAGGCGGAGGATGCCCTGGCGGTGTTCGACCAGCTGGGTGCGCGGAGCGCCAAGGCGGAGGCGTATCGCGTGATCGGCATGGTGTACCGCGAGACGGGCCGCGTCGTGCTCGCCGAGTCGCGGCTCCGCTCCGCGATCGAGCTGGCGGTCGCGGCGGGCGCGGTGCTGGGCGAGGCGGAGGCCTCCCGGGAGTTGGCGCTCCTGTATCAATCCATGGGACGAAATCAGGAAGCGCTGCGGCTGCTGAACACCGCCTCGCGGCTGTTCCAGCGGCTGGACGCCCGCGTAGACCTGGTCTACGTGGGCGGGAAGACGGCAGAGCTCAAGGGCGTTTACCTGGATTTGGTGCGCGCGTGGGTTGAATCAATCGAAGCGAGCGACAGCTACACGTTCGGTCATTGCGAGCGCGTGGCGCGGAACGCGGTGGCGATGGCCCGGGTGCTGGGGCTCGACGACCAGGACGAGACGACAGTTCTCTTGGGCGCCTACGTCCACGACGTGGGCCAGTTGCGGATCCCTCACGAGTTGCTTCGCAAGCCGGGGCCGCTTACGCGCGAAGAGCGCGAGGTGGTGCAGATGCACCCGATCTGGGGAATCGAGCTGCTGGCGGACGTCGAGTTCCCTTGGGACCTGAAACCCGTCATCCGCTGGCACCACGAGCGATACGACGGGACCGGCTACCCCGACCGGCTCAAGGGCGATGAGATCCCGCTGGCCGCGCAGATCGTCGGCATTCTCGACGTCTACGACGCGCTCACGACCGCCCGGGCCTATCAACCCGCGCGGACGGCGGACCAGGCGCTGGCGGAGCTCACCCGGTACCGGAGCTGGTGGTCCGCTCCCGTGTTCGAAGCATTCCTGAAGGTCTGCCCGGCCTCACCGCTCGCTGGACCGCACTGACCCGAAAAGCGCGCTCGCTGTTCCGCAGTCGCGGCGGCCAGCGCGTCCCGCAGCAACCCGCACGCGTCACCCTGAAGCGGGCCGATCGTCACCGCCGCTTCGAGCATCCGGAGCGCGCGACTGGCTGAGCCGTTCGCGAGATAGGCTCGCGGCTCGTAGAACGCCAGGTTGACGAAAACCCGCGCCAGCAGCCGTCGCGCGCTGGCCGCCTCAAGGCTGTCCCCGCGCTCGGCAGTCCGCTGCAGCTCCGCGATGTGGAGTTTTCCCGCCAGAGCCTCGAGGGCCGGCGGCTCACGTTGCGAGCGCGCCCACGTAAAGATCTTCGGGAGCTCGGTGCCCTGGTGCAGGTCGCGCTCGGCGAGTCGGCGCGCCTCGGCCTCGTACTTGGTCAGGACGGAGCTGCTCCGCAGCGCCGCGGCCCTGCCGGCGGCGTCCCTTGCCTCGGGCCACCGCGCATAGTCGCGCGCGATCGCATCATCAAGCCGTAACGCTTCCGCCCAACGGCCCACACGCTCGAGGTCCGCGGCGCGCGCCACTTCGGCCGCGAGCCGCGCGCGCGCCCAACCCGAATCCATCATTCGCAGCCCGCCCAGCATGGCGCGCAGCTCCAGCCAATCGAGCGCGTCGCCGCACACCTCCGGCGGCGGCCAGCTGTGGGGCCCTTCGAACGCCACGAAGCGGAACGGTACCCGAGTCGCTCGGGACCGGTCCGCCATGGCGAGCACTTCCTCGTAGTTGAAGTCGCGCGTTCCCGCGGAGCCGAAATAGGCGAACGTGGAATCACCTGCGAACGCCGTCTCGGGACCTCCCAGCGCGAACCCCAGCGCGCCGCCGACCGCGATCACCCCTGCCACGTGGCCGCGCAGCGCGACCGTGAACCCCAATGCCGCCCGCGCGGTGCCGGAGAAGCCCGCCAGGTACAACCGGGTCGGGTCGAGCGACGGGTGCGCCTGCGCCCACGCCAGCATCGCGTTCACGGCATCGACGTTGGGCTCGGGTGGACCGTCGCTCAGCGTGTTGTAGGAGCTCAGGATGACCCAGCCGAGCCGGGCGGCGTGATCCTGAAACAGCTTGAGACCGAGCAGGGCCCGCCCCCGCGGGTCGAGCACGAACAGCACCGGCCACCGGCGCTCGGTCGTGTAGCCCGGCGGGAGGTAGAGGGCGAACGTTTGCGAGGTGTCGGTGGCGCTCCTGAGCCTCTCCTCCAGGCGACCTTGAAGCGCCTGGGCGGCAGCGGGGCGCGCGTACAGGAGAGCGAAGCCGGCAGCCGCAAGCATCCACGAGCGCATGTCTCACCTCGGAGCTCGATCCTCGGTGCGGCGACGGCCTTGTATGAGAAGCTAACCTGCTGGAAGGCGACGGAGTATGTCGCTCCGTCACTACGATCTCAGGCAGGCACCCTGACGAGAGACCGGACGCGGAACGCCACCACGAGCTGCACGATGCCGATCACCAGGGCGAACCATGCGACGAAGACAAGGACTGCGGCCACAGTCGCGCGCGGGAACGCGACCGCCGCGATCGCCAGCACCAGGGTCAAGATGCCGCCGACCATCGTCCAGCGCGGTGATCCGCCCATGGTCTTAATCACCCGCGCGAGCAGCAGCTGCGCGATCCCCGCGAACAGCATCCACAGAGCCACCGACACGACGATGTAGGCGACCGACAGGCCCGGTTGCAGGATGGCGAGTACACCGAACGCGCAGCTGATTACTCCCTGAATGAGGAGCATCCACCAGCGGTCGAACAGGGGACGAAGCCGGAACGCATAGACCAGCGCGACGATGCCGTCCACCAGGGCATACGCGATAATGAACGCCATCAGGACGACCAGCGTCGCGTCGGGTCGCAACAGGGTGAGCACCCCGAACGCCACGCCCGCGATGCCGCGCAGCAGAAAGAGCCACCAGTGATGGCGTACCGCGGTCGCGATTTGATCGGGAAGCATGCCTCCGAGTTACGGTCTGGGCCCGGGTCCGTCAAGGGGCAGCGCATCCTTGTGTCGGCCTCTCCTCGAGGCCTAATTACTACTGAATGCCGCCATCACCGCAGGACAGGAGGCAAACCCCGTGACCATCCCAATTTCCAGGCTCGTGCTCGGTGCTGTGATATTACTCCCCGTCGCCGCGCGGGCGCAGACCGGTCACGCGAAGGTCAAGATCGTCGCGCCCGCGAACGGCGCCACGGTCAGCGGACCGGTGAAGGTCATTCTCCAAGCGACTGGCGTGGAGATCGTCCCCGCCACGGTGGAGCGGCCCGGGACGGGACACCATCACCTGTTCGTCGACCATGACCTTACGCCCGTCGACGACACGATTCCGCGAGGTGTGACCGGGATTCTTCATCTCGGCCGGGGGCAGACCGAGTTCGTGCTGGATTCCCTCGCGCCCGGCCCCCATCGCGTGATCGCCGTCGTGGCGAACTGGAAGCACGTTCCCCTGAAGCCGCTCGTGGTCGACACGGTGCGGTTCACGGTCAAGTAGCGGACGACATGGGCCGCGCATTGGTGATCGCCCTCGTGCTAGCGTCCCTGACCCGCGGCGCGAGCGCCCAGGGCAGCTCGAAAGGATGGAATCCGATGACCTTCCACAAGCCGAGCGACGCTGAGCTGCGCCGCACGCTCGCGTCGCGGCAGTACGAGGTGACCCAGCACGCCGCCACCGAGCCGCCGTTCCACAACGAGTACTGGGATAACCACCAACCGGGGATTTATGTGGATGTCGTGTCCGGTGAGCCGCTCTTCAGCTCGCTCGACAAGTTCGACTCCCGCACGGGCTGGCCGAGCTTTACCAAACCGCTCGAGACGGGCAATGTCCGCGAGCACGTCGATCGGTCGCTCTTCACGGTACGCACGGAAATCCGGTCGGCCCACGCCGACTCCCATCTGGGCCACGTGTTCGACGACGGGCCCCCGCCCACAGGGTTGCGCTACTGCATGAACTCGGCGGCACTGCGATTCATTCCGGTCGACCGCCTCGAGGCGGAGGGATACGGCCGCTATCTCCCGCTGTTCCAAGCAGCGGCGACGAAGCATCCGACGCCTTAGCGGAAGAGTCCTACCGCCGAATCACACGCGACCGACGCGGAGGACCAGCGGCCAGTGGACCGTACGGACCGCCGCCGGCCCCCACGCGGCCTCGAGCGCGCGGCCGAAGGTCGCGAAGGGACCGGGCCCTTCGGCCTGCTGCAGGGCCCACACCGCAGACCACGTTCCGATATAGCCGACCAGATCCTCGAGCCGCCAATCGAGCCGGATCTCGAACGCGGGGGCGTCGAGCTCCTCGAACGGGAACGGCAACGAGCGGTAGCCGTCGTCCACGTGCCGGCGCTCGGGCGGCCAGTACGCGGCCAAGACGCCCCGGTAGAATGGTTGGATAACCGCGTCCAGATCGGTGCCTGCGGTGACGACACCGTAACTGATCAACGCAACGATCCCGCCGCGCCTGGCCACGCGCCGCACCTCGGCGTAGTAGGCGGGCAGGTCGAACCAGTGTGCGGCCTGAGCGGCAGTCGCGAGGTCCACCACGCTGTCCAGGAGGCCGCTCGCGCCAGCGGCCGCACAGCGGTACTCGACCTTGGCGTGTGGCGCAGCGCGCGCGATCTGCTCCGGGCTCGCGTCCGTGGCCACCACGCGCTCGAACGGACCGGCGAGGAGCAGCGACAGCTGTCCCGAGCCGCAGCCCGCGTCCCAGGCGAGCCGCCTCGCGGGCGCGAGCCGTGCCAGGAAGTCGACGAGCGCGGCAGGGTAAGACGGGCGATGCGCCGCGTAGGCGGCCGCCACGTCGGAAAAATGATCCTTGAACCGCCGAGACGACGTCACAGCTCCAGCTCCCAGGTCTCCGAGACCAGGTCTTTGCCGAAGCTGTGGTTGCGCTCGTTGCGCACGACGTGGAAGCCCGCCGCCTGGTACAGGCGTCGGGCCGCGCGCAGCTCGCTCTGGGTCCAGAGGGTGATCTTGCGGTAGCCGGCCCGGCCCGCGAACCGCACGCATTCGTCCACCAGACGGGTCCCGAGGCCCGACCCGCGCGCCTTCGGCTCCACCAGGAGTAGCCGCAGCTGGGCCACGGTCTTCGATCGCTCGACGAGGAACACCGAGCCCACCGGCTCGCCGCCCTGCTCCGCGATCCAGCATCGCTCGCGTTTCGCGTCGTAACGCTGGACGAAGTGCGCCACGATCTCGGCGACGAGTGCCTCGAACTGTTCGTTGTAGCCGTATTCCTGAGCGTACACGGCACCGTGCCGGTGCACCACCCAGCCCAGGTCGCCCGGCAGCGGCGGCCGGAGCACGCAGGAGGCTGGAGGCAGAGACTCCGCGCGGTCGCCGAGCAGCCGCTCGATGGTCTGCATCGCGCCCACGACGCGCGCCTGCGCGGCGGCGGACAGGCCGCCGAGCATCGCGGCCACCTCGTCGTGCGAGCGGGCGTTGAGCGGCCCGAAGACCTTGCGTCCCTGCGCCGTGAGGGAGAGGTGGCTCTGTCGACCGTCGGCTGCGGAGCGGACCTTGAGAACGAGCCCGCGCCGCTCGAACCCGCGCAGGATGCGGCTCAGGTAGCCCGCATCGAGCCCCAGATCGCGGCCCAGCACCGTCGCCGTCGGCTGGTCGCGGTGGGCGAGCTCGTACAGGACACGCACCTCCGTCAGCGAGAACAGGCTTCTGTAGGCCCCCTCGCGCAGCACGCCGATCTGCCGGGTGTAGAACCGGTTGAAGCGGCGCGCCGCCTCCACCCGCTGCTCCTGCTCGCGCGGCGCCATGCACCCAATGTCCGGCCGATACTTGACTCTGTCAAGTACTTCCCCGTGTCCCCACCCTGCTTAGATTCCGCTCTACTCCCATGGCCGATTCCCCGACCCGACCCCCCAAGAAGACCATCACGCCCGGCGCCTGGCAGGAAGCGCGGGCGCTCATCTACGCGCACCGCGGTCGCCTGGCGGTGGGACTCGCGCTGATGCTCGTCAACCGGCTGGCCGGCCTCGTCCTGCCCGCCTCCTCCAAGTGGGTGATCGACAAGGTGATCAACCAGCAGCACCCCGAGCTGCTCCTCCCCCTCGCACTCGCGGCCGGCGGCGCCACCCTCATTCAGGCCATCACCGGCTTCGGCCTGTCGCAGATCCTGGGCGTCGCGGCTCAGCGCGCGATCACCGACATGCGCCGAACCGTGCAAGCGTACGTGCTCCGGCTGCCCATCAGCTACTTCGACTCGACCAAGAGCGGGATCCTGATCTCCCGGATCATGACCGACGCCGAGGGCATCCGGAATCTGGTGGGCACGGGGCTGGTGCAGCTGGTCGGCGGGCTCGTCACGGCCGCGATCGCGCTGGGCGTGCTGTTCTACCTGAACTGGCGGCTCACGCTGATCGCGATCCTGATCCTCGGCTGCTTCGGCGGCGGGATGGCATATGCGTTCGCGAAGCTACGGCCGCTGTTCCGCGATCGTGGCAAGCTCAATGCGGACGTAACGGGGCGACTGGGCGAAACGCTCGGCGGCATCCGGATCGTCAAGGCGTACCGCGCGGAGCGGAGCGAGCGGCTGGTGTTCACCCGCGGCGCCAATACGCTGTTCCGGAACATCGCCACCACCATGACGGGGATCTCGGCCGTCGGCGCCTTCGCCACCGTCATCATCGGTGCGATCGGCATCCTGATGATCCTCGAGGGCGGACACGCCATTCTCTCCCACCAGATGACGCTGGGCGATTTCTTCATGTACGGCGTCTTCATCGGTCTCGTGGCGCTGCCGCTCATCAACATCGCGTCCATCGGCACCCAGATCACCGAGGCGTTCGCCGGGTTGGACCGGATCCGCGAGATCCGCCGGCTCGTGACCGAGGACGCCGAGGACGGGGCGCGGGCGCCGCTCGCCGAGGTGGCCGGGGACATCGCCTTCGAGAACGTGAGCTTCGAGTACGTGCCCGGGGCGGAGGTGCTGAAGCGCATCTCGTTCCACGCGGCGGCGGGCTCGACGACGGCGCTGGTCGGCTCCTCGGGAGCGGGCAAGAGTACGCTGATCAACCTCGTGCTCACCTTCAACCGCCCCAAGTCGGGACGGATTCTGGTGGATGGGCGCGATCTCGCCACGCTGCGGCTCGCCGATTATCGCCGCCAGCTCGGTGTGGTGCTGCAGGACAACTTCCTGTTCGACGGCACGATCGCACAGAACATCGCGTTCGCCCGACCGCACGCGAGCCGTGAGGACATCGAGGAGGCGGCGCGCATTGCCCATTGCGACGAGTTCGTGCGTCGCTTCGAGCGGGGCTACGACACCGTCGTCGGGGAGCGGGGCGTGAAGCTCTCGGGCGGTGAGCGCCAGCGGGTCTCGATCGCGCGGGCGATCCTCGCGGATCCGCGGATCCTGATCCTCGACGAGGCCACGTCCAGCCTCGACTCGGAGAGCGAGGCGGCCATCCAGGACGGCCTGCGCACGCTGCGGTGCGGGCGCACGACGTTCGTCATCGCCCATCGCCTCTCGACCATTCGCAGCGCCGACCAGATCCTCGTGATGGAGGGGGGCGAGATCGTCGAGCGCGGCACGCACGCCGAGCTCCTGGCGAAGCATGGCCGGTACCGCCAGCTGTACGACAAGCAGTACCGGTTCGAGCAGGACCTGTTCGTGAATCCCGGTGAAGACTTCACGCCCGAGCCGGAACGGCCCGTGGCCGCTCCCCCGCTGACGCCTCCGGCCCGGCTCTGATCCGGCGAACCCCAGCTAAGACTGGCGCCGGCGCCCAGACCGCCCTACACTAGCGCATGCCACTGATCGACACGAATCACGGGCGCGCGGCGCTGCTCGTCCTGCTGCTGGGCGTCGCGCTCGTCATCGCGCTCACGCCCTACGCCACCGGGCTCATCGGCATCCCGGTCCTGTACGCCGTCTTCGCCCCGGTGCACGACTGGTTGTCGCTGCGGGTCCGAACCAAGCTCGCCGCGACCCTGGTGGTCGCGCTGGCGCTCTTCTTGATCGTCGTGCCGGGGGTTTCGTTTGCCGGGCTGATCGTGAGCCAGGCCCAGGAGATCGCTGCTGGCGTCATCCGGAACCCGCTGCTCGGTCGCCTGAGGGAGCTGCAGCCGGGCGGCATCGACCTGGGACCTCGCCTCGCCGACCTGGGGGCTCAGGTCGTGTCATGGATCGGTTCGTCCGCCTTCGGGTTGGTGGGCACCGCGACGCGACTGGCGCTCAACCTCACCATCTCGCTGTTCGGACTGTTCTACCTGCTGCTCCAACCGGGTGAGACGTGGGAGGCGGTGCGGCCCTACATCCCGTTCTCCGCCAAGAACACCGAGAAGCTGCGCCAGGGGTTTCGCGACGTCACCACCTCGACGATCATCGGCACCGGCGTCACCGCAGCGATTCAGGGCTTCCTCGTGGGCCTCGGCTTCTGGCTCACGGGCCTCCCGAACGCGGTGTTCTGGGGTGTGGTCACGATGGTGTTCGCCATCCTTCCGGTCGTCGGCAGCGCGCTGGTGTGGGGGCCCGGCGCGCTCGCGCTGATCCTGGGCCACCACGCGCTGGCCGGCGTCCTCCTCGCCGTCGGTGGGGCCGTGATCGTCGGGAACGTTGACTACGTCATTCGACCGATGGTGTTTCGCCGCTGGGCGAACATTCACCCGCTGATTACGCTGGTCGGTGCGCTCGCCGGCGTGCCGTACTTCGGCATCCTGGGACTGCTGATCGGGCCGCTGGCGCTGAGCTATTTCTTCGAGCTCGTGAAGATGTACAGGGAAGAGTACCTGAGCACCTAGACGCACGGACGCACGGTCGCACAGTAGCTCCCGCGAATTGTCGCACGTCCGCGACACCCGTCCTCCCCTCCGACCAGAAACCTCCGGAACTCGCCTGGTGTAGGTACGAAGAGCTTCGTACTTAATGAGGTTTGAATGCCGAGGCGTTCACCCACGAACGCGGAGCTCGAACTTCTGCGAGTGTCGTGGCAGCGCGGTACGCCGCGGCGGCGTCCCAGGACGCCACGCAGCGCCGCATGGTCGCGGACCTGGTGCGGCGCGCGTTCGGAGGCTCGACGCTGAGGCTGGTACTGCATGCGCTGGAATCCACACCCACGACGGCGCCGGAGCTCGATCAGATCCGCAGGCTGCTCGACGAGAGGAAGAAACGCACATGATCATGACTCAAGCGCTCGGCTGGGCCCTGGTGGACTCGTTGTGGCAGGATGCACTCGCCGCGGCGGGGCTCGGCGCCCTCCTGGCCCTGGTTCCGGTGCGCGCCGCCCGCACCCGGTACGCCCTCGCGTCGCTCACGCTGGCGCTGATGCTCGCCCTTCCCCTCGCCACGGCGGTGCGGCTGAGCGGCACGTCGCGCCAGGCAAGCGACGTGGTGACCGCCACGTCCCCGGTCGCCCCGGGGCCGACGTCAGGCCCCGGCCCACACGCCGCGCCGGTCGCCGCGCGGCTCCGCGCGGCGCTCGAGCCCGCACTGCCGTGGGTTCTCCTCGCGTGGCTCGGCGGCGTGGTAGCGCTGTCGCTGCGACTCGCGTCGGGATGGCTGGTCACGCAGCAGCTCGGCAGGGTCGGCACCTCGTCTGTGCCCGAGGCGTGCCGCGCGGCGGTGGCGCGCTTAGCGGCGCGGCTCCGCATCACCCGGCCGGTCCGCGTGCTGGAGTCAGCCGTCGTGCAGGTACCCGCGGTGATCGGATGGCTGAGCCCGGTGATCCTGCTCCCGGCGAGCGCATTGACGGGCCTTACCCCATTGCAGCTCGACGCGCTGCTCGCACACGAATTGGCCCACGTGCGGCGCTACGACTACCTGGTCAACCTCATCCAGGCGGTGATCGAGACGCTGCTGTTCTACCACCCGGCCGTGTGGTGGGTGTCGCAGCAGATGCGCGACGAGCGCGAGCACTGCTGCGACGATCTGGCCGTGGCCGTGTGCGGCGACGCGCACTTCTACGCGACGGCACTGCTCGGCATGGAGCGGCTGCGCGTCACGCCGCCGGCCTTCGCCCTGACGGCGGCGGGGCGCGGTGGCTCGCTCATGGGCCGTATCCGGCGGCTCGTGGCGCCGGTGCAGACGGAAATTTTCCCCCGCTGGATGGCGGGAGTGGTCGCCGTGAGCCTCGCACTCGGCGGCGGGGCCCACCTGGCGAGTGGGATTGCGGCAGTGAGCGACGCCGGCTGGACGCGCACGGCAACGACCGATTCCGTGATCGCCCGCATCGAGGCGCTGCGCGATCCCGACGCCCGGCACAAGGTGGTGGCGGCGCTCGGTAAGCGGCGCGATCCGCGCATGGTCGCGGCGCTCACCGGCATCATCCAGAAGGACGCCGACGACGAGGTCCAGCGCGAGGCGGTCGAGGCCCTGGGCAAGGTGAGGGGCCACGCCGGAGTGGGCGCCCTCATCGACATCGCCCGCACCCACCCGAACCCGGACGTCCGCCGCAAAGCGGTCAAGACGGTCGGTGAGATCGCGCCCCCCGATGCGGCACTCGGCTTGCTGGAGGAACTCGCGCGTCGCGACCCCGACGACCACGTCCAACAGGAGGCCGTCGAGGCGCTCGGCCACATGGACGACCCGCGGGCCCTGGCACCGCTGGCACGCCTGGCGCGCGCCCAGCCGAGCGCGCCGGTACGAGAGGAAGCGGTGGAGCAGTACTCCAGGGGTGCACCACCCGAGTCCGCCCTCGTCTTCCTCATGGATCGAGTCGCGAACGACCCGGCGCCCGCCGTGCAGCTGGAGGCAGTGGAGCGCCTGGCGGAGCTGCCGGAGGGGCTCGGGATCCCAGCGTTGCAGGAGGCGGCCCGCCTTCACCCGAGCAACCGGGTGCGGGCCGAGGCTGTGCGCCGCCTGGAGGAGACCCGCTAGGGCGTTCGCGCCGGTCCGTTCGGCCGGAGCAGGTCGAGTGGATCGACGGTGATCGCCCCATACGCGCAGAACCAGTGCAGGTGCGCCCTGGTCACGCGTCCGGATGAACCCACGAGGCCGATCTGCTGGCCGACGTCGACCGTGTCGCCCGGGACGGCGAGCACGCGGCTCAAATGAAAATAGCCGGTCAAGAGACCCGCACCGTGGTCGATCAGCACGGTGGTCCCACTGTAGTACAGATCGGCGACCAGGGCCACGACCCCGCGATTGGCCGCTCGCACCGGTGCGCCCCACCGCGCACCGAAGTCCACGCCCCAATGACGGCTGCGCAGCACCTTGTTGAACACGCGTGCCACGCCGAACACGCTGGTCACCGCGCCAACACTCGGGCGCAGGAACGGGGCCCGCCACAGCCGCGGGGTCTCGTGCGCCCGCTGTCTCACCTCCTGGACCAGCTCCTGCTCTAGCCGGATGCGCTCCGCCAGAGAATCGGGCGGCTCTGCGAACTCGGGCGCCACGCGGAGCCGCTCGCGTGGCACGTGCCGACGCCCCACCGGCAGCGCCACAACGACGGTGTCGCTGGTGCTGTCGGTGCGCTCGATCACGAGGCGTGCCGTGGCGCTGTCGTCCGATCCGAGCGGCACGGCACCGAGCGCTGTGAAACCGTCCGCGATCCGCTCGAAGTGAAGCGGCTCGGCCGCCAGCTCGCCCGACAGCGCGGTCACGCTGTCGCCTGCGGACGGGCGCACCAGCACGCGCACCAGCGATCCCTGGACGGGGAAGCGGGGCGACCAGACCACCCGCGGCGCCACGGCGGTCGCCTGCCCCGTCGCGATCGCCGGAAGCAAGCACAGCGTGACCGCGAGGATGTGCGAGAAACGGATCGGCATGGGGCAGGATACCCTCCCCCGAGTACCGTGATCCGGTCCGGCCACTATCGGCCGGACAGCGCGCCGCGCGCGATTTCGACCTCGCCTCTCCCGCCGTCGCTCTTCTCCATCAGGGCTAGGTACTCGCGATAGCGCGCCCGCGCGCCGTTTACGTCCCCCGCCAGCTGGGCCGCGCGCGCCGCTCCGAACAGGCTGCGAGCCCGCCCCGGCTCGCGCCGCAAGGTCGATTCGTAGGCCGCTCGCGCGGCCGCGTACTGCCCGATGGCCAGTAGCAGGTCGGCCTCGAGCTCGCGCGCGGGCAGGAGCTCACCGGGCGTCACGGGGTGCTTGGCGGTGACGTCCTCGACGTCGGCCGCGGCCTTGGCCTCGCGCAGCGCGCCGCTGGTATCGCCCGCCGCGAGGAGCGACCACGCCGCCACGGCCTGCCTCTTGGTACCGACCAGGCGGGACCAATTGTAGCCCGGCTGGCCGGCGAGCCCCGCTTCGATGCCTGCGAGAGCGGCGGTCTCCACCCGCGCCTGCGCCGTGTCCATGCTTCGGGCGGCGCCGATTCCGCGCGCGAAGTGCGCGAGCGCCTCCGCGACGCCGCCCTGCCCCGCCGCGCGCACGGGGAGGCGCGCCGCCGCGGCCCAGTCGCCCCGCTCGAGCGGCACGCGGGCCTCCATCGCCACGCGATTGTAGCTCGCGAGCAGCGCGTCGCTCGCCCCTACCGTCGCAAGCGCCAGGCCCTGCGCCACGGTGCGGCGCGCAGCCGAGTCACGCCCCTCCTGCAGGTAGCCGTAGACCATGTAGTCGAGCGCGTGGAACTGCTCCGGCACCACGCCCCCGAGACGCTGGGCGCGAGCGTACCCAAGACCGGCGTCCAACGACCGCTGGTTGGCCGCGATCGTCTCGTCCCACAACCCGAGGCGCACGAAGATGTGCGACGGCATGTGCTGCGCGTGTGGCGCGGACGGCGCGATCTGCGCGTAGCGCCGGGCGGCGTCGAGCCCGAGAGGGGCGAGCTGAGGAGAGTCGTTGGCGTGGATGATGTAGTGCGCGAGCCCCGGGTGCGTGGGGAAGCGGCGGAACAGCGGGTTCAGGATCGCCGCCGCCTGGCGCTGCCGGCTGAACGTCGTGTCAGTCGGCGACGCGGTGGCAACGAGCGAGAGCGCATAGTAAATCGCGACCTCGGGATCGTCGGGGAAGTCCCGGTAGACGCGCGCGAGCGTATCCGAATAGGCCTGGAGCCGGCGGCTGTTCGGCGTCGTCTCGTAGTCACGGTACAGCGCGGCGCCGGCCGCGAGAAATCCTTGCTCTCGTGCCGTGGGCGCGCCGATCGCACCCCCCAGCACGGCCGCGGCCGCCCCCCGTCGCAGATTGTCGCCCGACGGGCCGCCCGCGAACGGGTTCCCCCAGGAGTTGAGGGCCAGCCCCCAGTACGCCAGCGCGCAGGTCGAGTCGGCTACGGCCACGGCGCGGAACGCTCGGCTGCCTTCCTCCCACCAGAAAGAGTGCAGCAGCGCCATCGCATGCTCGAAGCGCGTCTGGGCCTCTGGCCGGCACGACGTCGCGAAGACCACTTTCCCGAGCTGCTCGCCACCCGCGCCGGCGTGCTCGTGCTCCTGCGCGCACACGCGGGCGACCAACATCAGAGACAACGCGGCAGTCACGGCCAAGCGGAATGCGACCGACATTGGGGCTCCCGGTGAAGGTCCGGCTCCAATGTGCGGGCTACCACCCGAGTCGTGCCAGGGGCTGCTAGTCGGTTGGAGGTTCCTGTCGCTCGTCGAGCAGCCTGCGAATCTGGTCCAGCTCCTCCACGGTGGCCGGCCTGGTGGCAAGCGCTTGCAGGACGAGCTCGAACGCGGGGCGGTACAACGGCACAGCGGCTGCCGTCTCCACCCTGGCCGCGCGGTCGGCGCTGCGCTTCGCCGCTTCGTCCACGACGGCTCGCGCCTCCGGTGGCGGGTGTCGCTGCTGTCCTGTCTTCAATCCACGTGCAGCCAGGTGCAGGAGCCCCGCCGCCCGGTACCACTCCAGCGAGCGCTCATCCATCAGGCCGCCGGTTCCTCCCAGGAACGCCTGCTCCGCCCGCGCGACCTCGCCCGTGCAGGAAGGGTGTCGCAGTGCGAGGCGCGAGATCGTCGCGAGGAACATTCCTCCGTCCAGCTCGAGGGGGCCTTGCCCGAACTGCTGCCAGTCGATCACTCCGGGGCCCTCGCCGAGGTCGAAGATGTGACGAGCGTAGAGCGTGGCGTGCACCAGGCGCGGCGCCCGTTCTCGTGGCTGCCCCCGCCCCAAGCTCCTTGCCACGACCCTGGCCGCGGATCCGAGAGCGGGGTCGACGCTGCTCAGCGCCGCGACCGACACGCCCACTTGATACAGCATGCGCCCCGCGCCGCATGGCGGCCCGAGGCTTACAGACAGCGCCGCCGCGCGCCGCAGCCAAGATGCGGCCAGCTCGCCCGCGCGAGTGCCCTGCCCGCTCTTGATCAGCTGGTTCGCCGGGGGCCCTTCGAGCCAGCCGAGCGCGAGCAGTCCGAGATCGCGCTGCCATGTCAGGAGTCGCGGCACCCGCGCCCCCTGCTCGCCGGCCAATCCGGCCCGCGTGAGGGCCGCATACAACTCGGCCTCGGGCGCCGCATCGTCCGCGTATAGCTTGAGCGCGAATCGACGGTCCCCCCCCGCGCGCACCTCGAATGTGGCCCGCGAGCCGGGGGCATGACTGCACAGGCGCAGCTCGACCGGCCGATCGCCCAGTTCCAGCGCCGGAATCGCCGCGGCGAGACCCTGGCTGCGGATCGCCGCAAGGCCCTGCAGAGCGGGATCGACGGGGAGATCGTTGGTCTCCGTCATCGGGCCCGCCAGGACAAACAGGTTCGCGCGTCGGCGATCACGGCGGCCACCTTCTCCTGCCACTGCGGGTCCTGCCGCCGGAAAATGCCGCTCGCCACTTCGACCAGGGCGCCGGCGCAATGCAGCGGGAATCGCCGGCGCCACGCTGTCGGGACGTGGCGGAAGTATTCCTCGACGAACGTCTGAGCCGCTGCGCGCGCCCGCTCCGGCGGCATCCCCTCCAGGCCGACCTGGCTCGTCATGTAGGCGAACAGGTGGGCGGGGTCGCGGACGGGGTCGCCCAGGACAGCCGAGTCGAGGTCGATGAAAGTCACGCCGTCGCCCGACAGGAAGACGTGGTCAGTCTTCAGGTCTCCGTGGATCGGCGCCGGGGGAGCGTCGCTCAGGCCGTCGACGACCGCTGCGGTGATCTCCGCCACCACGGCGCTCGCGTCCGGACACGCCCACGCGACCAGGCCCGCCGCGAGGCGCACGTCCTCGAGCTGATCGGCGACTGACTGTCCGCGCGTCATCCCCGAGTCATCCTGGTTGAACGCGGCCACGGCCCGGGCTACTGCGCCCACGGCGGCGAATGGGTCGCGGTCCTCGAGCAGCAGCTGCTGCAGCGCCCTGCCCGGGGCTTCTTCCAGCACCAGCGTGCGCACGTCCGGCCAATAAGCCAGCGGCCGTACCACGGCATACGACGCCGACCCGGCGCCTGTCCGATCGGAGAGTCGCCGCAACAGATGCAGCGTTCGCTCCCCGCGGTCATCGCGATAGACCTTCAGGTAGCAGCGCACGGTCTCGCGCCGCGCCGTCAGCCCTTCGCGTGCCCGCAGCGTGTACCGGAGCGCAGCCCCGAGCTCGGTTCGATAGCGAGTCGGCTCGATGCTCTCCTCTGCAGCACGCCACTGACCGGGCCCGAGGCGGGCGAGCAGCAGCGGCCCGAGACGCTGCGACGCCCCGCCCAGCACCGGCGGCAGATTCCGCAGCCTTCTGTCGAACGGAAAGACCTGCACCACCATCTGGAGGTCGGGAATGAAGTCGATCGGTTGGAACGCGAGCCATTGGTCAGGAATGTCCCGGAGCGGCTGGTCGGCCCGCATCTCCTGCCAGAGGCGTTCCGCAGCCCCGGGCTCGGCATACAGGAGGCCCGTCACCCACTGATCGCGGCGATGACCCGTCTCGCGTTCCACGAGGCGCAGCGTGTACTGCAGGACGCACCGCGACGTGGATTGGCGGCACCGGAATCGGAACGGGAGGCAGGCTTCCACCTGGTAGGACTTCCCCGCCACCGGCTTCAGATGGGCTCGAAAAACGCCGAGCATGCGCGCCGGATCCCGAGCGACCTCGAGCTGTGGAAAGTCGGGGTCGGCGGGGGAGGTCTCAGGGGAAACCGCCGCGGTGGCGAGCTCTCGGTTCGGCACGCCGTTCGCTAACTCGGAAGGTGAGCAGGCGTTTGCTGCAGATCGAGCTCGTACAACCGGCGATACCGGCTGCTCGAGCCCACCAGCTCGGCGTGCGTTCCGCGGCCGATGATCCGGCCTTCCTCCAGTACCAGGACCTGGTCGGCGTCGGCGATCGATTGCAGGTCGTGGGTGATCATGACGCAGGTCTTGCCCGTCATGAGGCGATTCAGCGCCTGGCGGACCTTGTCTTCGCTTTCCACGTCCAGACCGGTCATCGGCTCGTCCAGGATCAGGATCGGCGCAGCGCGAATCAGGGCGCGCGCGATGGCGATACGCTGGCGCTGTCCGCCCGACAGGCTGGCGCCGCGCTCGCCGATCACCGTGTCGTATCCGTCGTCCAGATCGCGAATGAACTCGTCGGCATTGGCCGCCTGCGCGGCGGCCTCGATGTCCGCGAGGGCGGCCTCCGGCCTGCCGTAGGCGATGTTCTCCCGGATGGTCGCCCCGAACAGGATCGACTCCTGGAGCACCAACCCGATCTGGCGCCGCAGCGATTCGCGCCGATACCGCCGGATGTCGACCCCGTCGATGAGAACTGCGCCCTCGTGCGGCTCGTACAGCCGGAGGATCAGGCTGACGATCGTGGACTTGCCCGCCCCCGACACCCCCACGAGCGCAAGCCGTTGTCCCGGGGGTACGGTGAAGGAGACCTGCCGCAGCACTTCCTTCCCTTCGCCGTAATCGAACGACACGTCCCGGAAGACGATTTCCCCCTTGAGAGGCGCCGCTTCGATGGCATCCGGGCGGTCCTGGATTTCCGGCTCGATCTCCAGCACGTCGGAAATGCGCTCGGCGCTGGCCATGGCCTTCGAGAAATCCGTCGAGAGCTTGGCGAGGGTCTTGATGGGCTTGTACACGTTGGTTAGGTACGAGACGACCAGCACGAGCTCGCCGGGCAGCATCCTGCCGCGCAGGACCTGGAGCGCGCCGAACAGCACGGCGGCCGCCGTCCCCAGCGCCGTGATGAGCTCGGACGACCGGGTCGCCGCGGCCTCGAGGCGCGCGACGCGGATGCTTTCGCGCAGCGTCTCGGCGGTCGCCGCGTCGAACCGCTCGACTTCGAGGTCTTCGCGGGCGAAAGCCTGCACCAGGGGGATGGCCGACAACACTTCGCTCATGCGGGAGGCGATCTGGCTCTCCTGCTTCTTCTGCGTCTTGACGGACGCCTTGGTCCGCCGATACAGGTGAAACAAGCTGAGGCACAGGAACGGCATGGTGGCCAGTGCGACCAGACCGACCTGCCAGTTCACCGCGATCATGATCGCGAACATCCCGACGATGGTCAGGAACTGGGCTGAGAACTTCAGGAGCGAGTCTGCGAATAGGTCCTTCAGCGTGTTCGTGTCGCCGGCGACCCTGGTCAATAGATCGCCCGACCGTGCCCGGTTGTGGAACGAGAGGGATAGGCGCTGCAGGTGCGCGAACAGCTCCCGGCGCAGCGCGTAGACCGTCTCGTACCCGATGGACGACGTGATGAAGATCTGGAAGTACGAGAGCAGCCCCCCGGCCAGCGCAATCACCACAATGCTGCAGGACGCCTCCACCAGCAGGGTGACCCGCCCGCCCGCCACGATGCCCTGAAGAAACTCCAATGCCTCGGGCAACGGCTTGTCGAGGATGCCGTGATCGAGGATCACCTTCAGGGGCCAGGGCTTCAACAGCTCGGCGGCGGTGACGCCCACCGTGCACAAGGCGGCGAAGAGCAGCCGGCCCTTCACCTGACGGAGATGGGTCAGGAAGATCCGACGGAACCGCGAGCCCCTGCGCTTTTGTCTGGTCATGTCAGGCTCAACAAGCGGGACGCCTCGACCTGCCGCTGCCGCAGGCCGTCCGGCTCCTCGGGCGGCGCCGACTTGCACACCAGGCCGTGAATCTTGCGGAGCAGCGTCGCCCGCTCGTACCATGCGACGCGCTCGTCCAGCCCGGGATCGGGCGCAGACCAGGCCTGATACGCGCCCACGACTCGCGCGCGCGCGGAGGGGAAGTCCTGCAGCCGGTCCGGCTTGCGCACCGTCATCCGGCGCAACTGGGCGAGGAGATTCCCCAGATCCACGGCCGGGTCGCCCAGCGCGCATTTGTCGAAGTCGAGGACCACGATCCGTCCCACGCTCCAGAGCAGATTGGCGGGACCGAAATCGCCGTGCACGAAGGAAGGCGTGACCGGCAGGGGCGGCGCCTGTGCCTCCAGCTGGTTCCAGGTGCGCCGGATGGCGGTCGTCTCGCCTGGAAGTGCGGCGCAAAGATCCGCGACCCGCGATTGTAGCTCCGCGAGCACGGTGGCTGGAGTCGTCACCGCATCGAGCGGGATGCGGGCGACATGGAGCGCCGCGAGCGTGCGCCCAATGGCCGCCAGAACGGCGCCGCTGTCGTGCGCGATGGCGAAGCTCACCGGCTCCCCGCGCTCATAGGTCAATAACAGCTGATGATGTGACTGATGATATGCGACGACCCGCGGCACCTTCAGACCGCCCCGGGCGCCGAAATCGCCGTGAGCCAACACCTGCAGAACGGCGGCGACCTTGCGGGCGTCCTGGTCGCGATCGTAGAACTTGCCGACCCACTGGTCGCGCTGAACCTCCGCGCCGCCCGCGAGTCGTGCCTGCAGATCGTAACGCACCACGCGCTGCTTCCCGTGCTCGGTGAACCGGAAGTCCGCGGTCCACCCCTCGAGCCGGGCGTCGGGACCGTGCAGTTCATGAAGCGCCGCACTCAGGACCGCCGCGGTTTGTCCGGAGTCGAGGGTGGACAGGGTCGGGACGGTCATTCAATCACCGCCGAGCCAAGGTGAGAGATAGGCGGTCAGCCGCGCCGCGCCGTCGAACGAGGGGATGATGTCGCGCACCCGTTGTGCGTGAGCCTGCCGATCGCAGCACAGCGCCCACTCCAGCGCCTCCGCGAGCCGCTCACCGTTCAGGTCCCTCGGGTGGACCCACCGCGCCAACCCATGCGCCGCCAGCGTTTCGGCGCGGATCTGCTGCTCGATCTTGTGCGTGGCGCGCGGCACGATCACCAGCGGTCGGGCCACCGCCAGGGCCTCGCACACACTGTTGTAGCCACCCATCCCCACGACGGCGTCGGCGGCGGCCATGAGCTGCAGATTGTCGGCCCGCGCCACGACACGACACGTCGCGGTGGCTCGTGTCTCGAGGGTCGCCCGATGGTCGGCCGGCATGAACGGCCCCGTCACCAGGATCGCCTGCAGGTCGGGGAACTTCGCTTGCAGCCGAAGGACGGCGGCTTGCGCCGCGTCGAGCACCGGGTACCCGTCGCTGCCGCTGCCCACGGTCGCCAATACCAACGGCCCGTTGCGCGGCAGGCCGTGCTGGAGACGCACCACGCCCGGATCGACCGCCGGCAGGTCCCGCAGGATGTAGCCGCAGTAATGCACTTTCTGGTGGACCGACGCCGGGATCGCGTAAGCGTGGGCGACATCGTACAGCGTGCGCGAACCATACACCGCGATGCCGTCGTACAGGCTTTCGAAGGCGTCGTATACGCCCAGCTCCTGCCACTGCGCGCGAATGCGACCGACATCGTCCATGATATCGCGCAGCCCGAAGACGAACTTCGTGGCGGGGCGCTGTGCCTTCAGGGCACGCAGCCCCTCGCTGAACTCGCCCTTGTGGCCCAGCGGCTCGTGATCCACCAGGACCAGGTCCGGAGCCAACCCCAGCGCCGTGTCGCGCAACAGCTGCGTGCGCAACGCCCGAAGGCCCGGAGCGGCGGGCAACTTGACGTAGTCGCACCGCTCGGGGAGCGCGAAGTCGCCGGCGATGGGGGACTCCGTCGTGATGTAGGCGACCGTGCTGGGATAGGCCGCAAGCAGGTGCCGAGCAATGGTCAGGGTGCGGGTGATGTGTCCCATCCCTTTGCTGTCCTGCGCATACAGCAGCACCGTGCGGGTGCGCGCCGTCCCGGACTCGGACATGTCAGCCCAGTCCCCCGGCGGACACGGCGATCACCGGCTCGGCGCCCAGCACCTCCGCCAGCAGCCCCGGGATGCGCGTGAGGGCGCCGAGATCGATGCGGCTGCGGCTGGCGGGAGGCGGGCCGAGGGGGCGCGCCAGCCACTGGGTGAGCGCCCGCGGGGTCAGCTCGTCGGGATGCAGCACGTCCACCAGGCCCAGCTCGCGCAGACGCTCGGCGCGGATCCACTGCTCCGGCTCGGGCTTCACGCGCGGCACGATGAGCGCGTGCTTCTCGAACGAGAGCACCTCGCAGATCGTGTTATAGCCCCCCATGGCGATGACCCGGTCGGCCCGCTCGATCAGCGGTGTGGGGTCCGGGACAAATTCGAGCACCTGAAAACGCGTGCGGCCTTCGGCGCGTTCGTACACGTCCTGCCGTTTTTCTCCCGGCATCAACGGCCCGGTCACGAGCACCCCCGTGGTATCGGGCGGCAAGTCGGCTTCGAGAAACGCTTCGGCCAGGGCACCGCCGTCGTGCCCGCCTCCGACGAGGCATAGCGCCAGCCGGCCGGGGGGCAGGTTCGCGAGCAGGGGGCCGGCCTGCGCCTGGGCGAACTCGAGGCGGGGGCGCTGGTCGAGATATCCCGTGTAGCGCGCCCGTGTCGCCACGTGGTCGGGAAGGTCGTACTCCCGAATGGGGTCGTACACGGCGGGATCCCCGTATATCCAGATCGCGTCGTAGTGGTCCCGAATGGCGTCCATGTTGGCCTGATCGGACCAGGTGCGGCGCACGGTCTCGGGGTCGTACAAGACCTCGCGCATGCCGAGGACAAGACGAGTGTTCCCGCGCTTCCGCAGGTGCTCGATCGTGCCGGCGAGCTCGTTGGCGACGCCGAGCGGCAGATGATCCACGATCAAGACGTCCGGCTCAAACACCTGCATCGCGCTGCGAATGACTCGGGAGCGAAGCGCGATGAGGTCCTGGTCGGACACGTCCAGCAGGAAGCGTGGGTTGTAGGCCCCGTCCGGCTCTCTCCGGAGCGCGGGGAGCGTGACACAGTCCACGCCCTCCGGCATCGGGAGCGCGCCTGCCTGCCACGCTTCCGCAATCATCACGATCGCCGGCGGCGACGACGAGGCACGCAATGCCTGGGCGATCGAGGCGTTGCGGCGAATGTGACCGAACCCGACCATCCCTTGCGAGTACATCGCGACCCGGGGAGGCGATGCCTCGCGGGTGGACGGCGAACCGACTCGTCGAGGCGTCGATCTCGGCGCTTCGACGCGCAGCCTGATCTCATCAACCAGGTTCTGGATCTCGTCCAGCTCTTCGGCCGTGGCCGGGGTCGTGGTGAGCGCCTGGAGCACCAGATCCAGGGTGGAGCCACCGAAGGCGTGGTTCTCCGCCGCCAGGCGGGTGGACAGCGAGTCGCCGGGAACGATCGGCTCGCCCCGGACCGCGCGCTCGGCGGCGGCATAGATGTATCGCGCCAGGCGCTGCGAAGCGTCCGGCACGCCTTTGAAGCCGGGGAAGCTCGAGACATCGATGACATAGGTGCGGCCGTCGCTCTCCACCACGTCCACACCGAACAGATCGATGCCGAACGCAGATCCGCAGCGTCGCGCGATGTCCTCCAGCTGGGGAGTGAGAGGGAACGGCTCGCCCCGCGTCTCCTCGGGCGTACGCGCGGGCCGAACCCGGCGCACGCCGAAGCGCTCGCTCCCGATCGAATAGACCTTGCGGTGAATCGGCCCGTCCGGCGCGTGGTATCGCTGCGCGAGCACCGGCTCCTCCATGGGCCCCAGCGCCGCCAGCTCGGTTGCGTTCGAGACCAGCTCGCTGCGCCGCAGCCGGGAGCGGCGGTGCGGCCGGATGATCAGCGGCCCCCGCTCGAGCGCGGGCAACAGCTGGCTGGCGTGGGACGCGACGAAGGTCTCGGGAACGGGGACCCCGGCCGCGCGGAGCACCCGGAACGTCACGATCCGGTCTCGCAGCAGCGTCGAGACGGGGTACGGATTGAGGAGCGCGGCGCCGGCGCGGTGGAGATCCGCCGCGACGCTCATGCCCAGGTCATTCCGATTCTTGAGCACGTAGAGGTCGTAGTCGAGCCGCACCCGCGCGACATCGATCAGATCGTCGCCCAGATGCAGCAGCCGCGCCGCGGCGCCCAGCTCGCCGAGCAGGCGGACCACCTCCGGCATGCCTCGCTCGTCCGTAAACGAGCGTCCCATCAGAATCGCGATTCGCAGCACGACACCCCTCCGATGTCCGCCGTTGCACTCCGAACGACCCCCGCGCGCTTCAGAACCGCAGGAGGTAACTCATCTTGACGAACACCTGGCGCCCGACGGAAATCGTGGGCTCGTCGGTGCGATACAGCGTCGGCGGGCTGCCGGGCTGCAGGGCGAGGTTCTCGTAGCCGTCGCGATAGCCCACGTACAACGCCGTGCCCGGGTTGACGAGGTAGGTGAGAAGCACGTCCACCGTCCAGCGCCGCTCCGGCGCGACGCGCGACAGCGTCGAGTCCCGGTCCACGGTCGTGTAGTCCACGATGGTGCGCAGCGACAACGCGCGACTGAACTGGTAGTTGAGCTTCTCCCGGAGGATGCGGTCGGTGAACACGCGGACCGGCGTTCCTCCCGCCGGGGCCGCCCCGGGCAGCGTCGTGAGCCGGCCGTACAGGTACGTGTGGTCGAGCCGCAGCCGGGGCGTGGGACGGAGCGTGGCCGCGAGCTCTCCCTTCCCCGCCCCCGCCACGAACGGCGCCACACCCGCCGGCGGTTTGTGGTTCACGTCCGTCCCGTATTTGTAGGACACGGACCAGGCGAGCCACTTCAGCCACTCGCTCTCGAACGACAGCTTCGTCTCATGCAGGTCGAACGGGACGTCGTCGAACAGCTCGAACGCGCGCTCGTGCGAGACCTGCAGCTTGGTCTCGCCGACGAGCTTCAGCTCCCAGGACGCCTTGAGCGACCGATCGAGCAGCGCGCCATTGCGATCCCAGGTGAACCCGGTGGTGAAGGTGGGACCGAACTTCACGATGGGGCCATCCGGCCGCCGCACGAGCTGGAGCTGGTGGACCATTTCCCGGACCCCGACCCGCGGCACGAAGCCGAGCGGCGCATCGAAGGATGGGCTCAGGTCGAGGTACTGCGCGGAGTAGTCGAGGTTGCGTCCGTCGCGCACCAACTCGGCATACAGGCCCGCCCCCGACGCACCGGCGGCACCCGAGTCCCGTGCGTACGTGGCGATCACCTGGCTCGCGAAGATCCACGTCTTGCTGAGGGCGAGACGTGCATCCGCCGAGGCGACCCGATTCGCGCCGCCTGCGAGTTGTCGGTTGCTGACGAGCAACCCGACGGTAGACTCGCGCCCGATTTCCCGCTGCGCCCGAACTACGCCGATCCCGGCGTGCGGTTGGCGGGCCAGCCCCGATCCCACGAACTCCTCCGGAGCCCGATCGTTCATCCCGATCATGCCCAGCGCCCACCGGCCCGCCTTGGTGGTGAGGCGGGCTCCGGCGCCCGGATCGGTGATGCGGCGCGAGAAGAACAGGTTGACGGGCGTCTGGAAGTAGCCCGCGTTCTCGATGAAGAAGGGTCGCTTCTCCGGGAAGAACACCTCGAACCGCTCGTTGATCGTCACCTGCGGCTCGTCCGACTCCACCTGGCTGAAGTCAGGGTTGACGGTCCCGTCCAGCGTGACGGCATCCCGGACCACGGTCTTCAGGTCGAGGCCCAGACGCCGGTCGGTCGCCTTGCGGAAGGCCGGCGTGTCGAGGTCGAGGAACCGCGCACCAGTGAACGCGCCGTACGGAATCGCTTGGACGTTTCGGCCCGGTGAGATGTCGCGCAGCTCCTCGAGCGTCCCGAACTGAGGGACGAATCCCGCGAGCCGCTTGCTCACCACGGGCCAATAGGCCTCTTCGTTGGACCGCCGGACGAAGCGCGCGAGCGCGATACCCCAAGACTGAACCGGGGTTTTCGCAAAGCGGAGGCTGCGGAACGGGATCGCGATCCGCACCACATAGCCATCGGCGGTCAGGCGACCCTCCGATTGCCACACGGCATCGAAGCTGTAGTCGTCGTCCTGTCCCTCGGTCACGATGCCGCCGAGCTGTACACCCAGGGGATTCGCCTGGAACAGGTAGGCGCGCTTGCGGTCACGGAATGTGTCCAGGTACACCGCGACCCCGTCGTCCACGGAGATCTCTTCCCGTTTCGTCAGCCCGGCGCGGACCTTCGCCGGATCTTCCTGGCAGACGAAGACGACGTACAGATTGGCATCGTCGTAGCTCACGTAGGCCGTCGTGGGGACGCTCACCGGGACGCCGTCGCCCGGCTCACGCTGACGGAAATCGGTCACGCGAACGCCGCCGGCCGGCGGGTCAGGCGTGAGAAAGTCTTGGAGCCTGGGTGGCTGATCTACCCGCCGCGCGACGAGGCTCGCGCCCGGCGTCTGGGCGCGCAGCGGCTCCGACGCCAGCAGCAGCGCGGCGCAGAGCAGCGGCGGGCCGGCCGCCTTCCGGGGCCGGAGCAATTCTGATCGTGGCACGTCCCCCCTCCATGGTGACGACCGGGCCGACAATTTCGGCGAGGCGAGGGGACGGGCAGGCAAGCGCCATGCCACATCTTGAAACGTGTGCGCGGTCACACGACCGCGGGCCAGCGACTCGGAGCCGCGGCGACGAAGCCTCAGGGCATCAAAAAAATCGTGGTCGCGGCGCCGCCACGGCGCGCGGGCGGTGTGTGGCGGATGCTCCCCGTTGGCCACAGGCGATAGGGATGCTGCAACAGCGGAGGTGGCTCGGTGTCCTTCAGCGCTGCTGGGCAGCCAGCGCCAGCGCCACCCCGTTGGTCCATCCAAACCCGTCCTGCGTCGGGTATTCTCCGCCGCCGGCTCGCCGCTCGAGGTCGACGACGTCGTACTTCTCGGTCATCTTGCCCGTCGCGCGATACGTGCGCCGGTTCAGGGCAAGCCAGCGGTCGCGCGCGGCATCGGCCAGGTCGGCGCGACCGTAGCGGCGCACGCCCTCGATCGTCAGCCATTCCAGGGGCGGCCATCCGTTGGGGGCGTCCCATTGTTGACCCGAGGCGATCAAGGTCGTGACGAAACCGCCGGGCTTCAGGAACTCCCGCTCGAGGCGCGCCGCGACCGCACGGCCTTGCTCGGGGGTGGCGAGTCCAAAATACAGCGGGGACGCGGCCGCCAGGGTGGGCCGGTCCGTCACGCGCGTACCGCTGCGCCACCGCACGTCGTAGAAGAACCCGCTCGCGGAATCATACGCCGCGGCCAGCAGGGCCCGACGACGGTCGCTGGCCGCCTCGACGAATTGCCGCGCGACGTCCACGTCACCTGCCCGCCCCCGGAACGCCCGGAGCGCGGCGATCATCCGCTCGGCGTGATAGAGCAGACTATTGAGATCCACCGGGATCAGCTCGGTCGTCTCCAGCGTACGCAAGTCTTTCGGATCGCGCATCCAGCGGCTCGAGAAGTCCAAACCGCTCTCGGCCGTGGCCTTCACGTTTCGATAAAACGACTCGCGACGGGCGTCGGGGAGCGTCTGCGCGATCTCGTAGTCCGGACGGTACGCCTCCGGCCTGGGCTCGGGCAGGTCGTCCCAGTAGCGGTTGAGCAGCGGCCCGCCCTCGCGGAGCCGCACGACGCGGCGGTGCGCTTGGCCCGCCCCCGGCGCGAGACGCTCCGCCCCATTCATCCAGAACGCATGCTCCGCCTCCAGCGCGTCGAGGTATTGCAGGACTCGCGTGGTATCCGTCGCCCGCGCGTACAGGCCGACCATGGCGGCGAAGAACGGCGGCTGGCTGCGGCTGAGATAGTACGTCCGGTTGCCGTTCGGGATGTGTCCGACCGTTACGATCAGGTGGGCGAAGTTGTCGAGCATGCTCTTCACCAGGTCGGTCCGACCGCTCTCGATGAGCCCGAGCATCGTGAAGTACGAGTCCCAGTAGTAGACTTCGCGGAAACGGCCGCCGGGAACGACGTAGGCGTTGGGGAGCGGGATGAGCGACGAGTGTGCGTCGGCAGTATCGGGCGGGCGCGTCAGGACAGGCCAGAGTGCGCGAATGTGCTGCTCCATGGTCTGCGAGGGGTCCGACCGGAAGCCTTCGCCGACCGGCCGGGGCACCTCGAAGTGCTGCGCCACGAATTCCCGCAGGTTGAACTGCGGCGCGCTTCGCGCGGCAGCGTAGCGGGCGACGATTTCGCCCGGCGCGAGCAGGGGCCGCGCGTCGGCGAACGTTTTCGAATCCTGGAAGATCCCCGAGAGCTGGACGTCGTGGAACAGGGGGCCGAGGTCGTGCGCCGGGTCGTAGCGCGCGCCGGCCGGTGGGGCCGACCGGCACGCGGTCGCGACGACGAGGGCGGCAAGGGCAGCAATCCTCACCCCCTGGCGTCCTCTCCGCTCCGGAGTCCTCACCCCCTGTCCCCCTCTCCGTTCCGGGGAGGGGGTACGAAAGTCGGGCTTCGTTTCCCCTCTCCCAACGGGAGACGGGATCAAAGGGGTGAGGACCTGGCTCACCGGAAGATTATCCAGAGCACTCCGATCGTGGCCATGAGGACAATCGAGAGCACGACATTCAAATTCCGCGGGCCGGCCGGGACCGGGACCGCGGTGATCTCCGGTGCACCGTACGTCAGCCCGACCGTTTGGGCCGCTCCGGGTGGGGCGGTCATCAGGCTGACCGCGATGAGGATCCCCGAACACAAGACAAAGAGCAATGCCGCGAAGTGCAGGAAGTTGATCGTGGCGAACCAATACCACACGGTACCGCTCCCCAAGTCATTGCGCGCGAGCTCGAGCACGAGTCGGGCCGTCCCGATCACCAGCCCTGTCCAGAGGGCTGCCAATGCTCCAGTTCCGTTCAGCCGCGGGTACAAGACGCCCAGCAGGAAGCACGCCGCGATCGGCGGTGCGATGTAGGCCTGCACGCTCTGCAAGTAGATGTAGATCTGCGGCGAGATGTACTTCATGAACGGGATCCACAAGAGACCCAACCCGACCAGCAGGACCGTGGTGATCCGTCCCACCGCCACCAGCCGCTGCTCGCTGGCGTCGGGCCGGAGCTTGCGGTACACGTCCCACGTGAGCAGGGTCGAGCAAGAGTTGAACGCCGACGCGAGCGAGCTCATCAGCGCCGCGAGCATTCCCGCCAGCACCAGGCCCTTGAACCCGGCCGGCAGCAGCCGCGTGACCAGCGCCGGGTACGCCGCGTCAGCGGACCCGCCGCGGATGTCCTGGTACAAGGCAGCGGCAATGATCCCCGGCAGGACGAAGATGAACACCGGCAGGATCTTCAGAAATCCGGCGAAGATGGTGCCGGTGCGGGCCGCGCTGACGTTCCGGGCCGCGAGCACCCGCTGCACGATGTGCTGATCGGTGCACCAGTACCAGACGCCCAGGATGGGTGCGCCGAACACGATGCCCGTCCAGGGGAAGTTGGGGTGATTCATGGGCTTCCACATGGAGAAGAAGTCCGCCGGCACGCGCGCCTCCAGACCGCTCCATCCACCCACCGCCTGCAGGCCCAGCACCGTCATGGTCGCCGACCCGATGATCAGCACGACGGCCTGCATCACCTCCGTGTAGATCACGGCGCGTAAGCCGCCCAACACCGTGTAGATCCCGGTGACGACGATCAGGATCACGGCACTGGTCCAGACGCTGTACCCC
>Ga0137410_10000345_pt1 | contig 32668 bp, 23 predicted proteins | sample CZODoug1_16funga_FD_108878 | JGI IMG/M metagenome (GOLD analysis project Ga0137410, IMG submission 108878) | Vadose zone soil fungal communities from Angelo Coast Range Reserve, California, USA - CZODoug1_16fungal (Illumina Assembly) | ecosystem: Environmental > Terrestrial > Soil > Vadose zone... | reverse complement strand
CGCCGCCCCGATCGGGGCGGCGGGCGCACTGTACGGATTGCGATCCCAAGCCGACCAATGGGTGGCGGCGACGCTCTTCTCGGTCAGCACGTTCGCGTCATTCTCGATCGCCACGATACTCGGACCGCTCGTGCACGTGTGCCGTCACTCGATATTTCACACTGTGCTGCCGAGCCTGAGCCGGCTTCAGGCCGCCGGAGACGTCCGCGGCATGCTCGATCTCAAGAGCCGCGCCAATGTGATGGTCGGAGTACTCGTGTATCCGCTGCTCGCCTTCGCCTTCGTCTTCGCGGAGGAGATCGTCACGGTCGTCTACACGGCGTCCTATGTGGACGCGGCGCCGGTGATGCGGGTATTCACCGTCGGCTTGGCTGCGCTCGTCGTCGAATTCACCAGCGTCGTGCAACTGCAGCGGCAAGGCGCATTCATGATGCGGATGAGTCTGGTTGCGCTGATCCTCTCGGTCGCTCTCAGCTGGCTCTCGGCGCACGCCTTTGGTCTGGCGGGAGCGGCGGCGGGCAGCGTAACCGCGATCTACTACGATCTCATCGCGACGCTGCGGCAGGTTTCGCTGCGGACCGGGGTTCCGATGAGACGTCTGCAGGACTGGCGCTCGCTCGGCCTGTTGATGCTATTCGCTGCGCTGGCTGCGGGGTTGGCCTGCGGAGTGACGGATCTGTATTTCGCAGCGAGCCGACCGCTCGTTCGCCTGATCGTCGGCGGGGCGCTGCTCGCAACGGCTTACGCCACGATGGTGGCTTGGGTCGGCGCAGGCCGGGGGTGGCTCGTCGCCGTCAGCAACGCAGAGCACGGACTCTGAGCGGGAGCTGTGTGCGAATCATTTTCGTCACGGCGTCGTTGACTCAGGGGGGTGCCGAGCGCCAGTCGATCACAGTCATGAATCGTCTGGCGGAGCGTGGCCACGAGTGCCACGCGATATACATAAAGAACGACGGCTTCCAGCTCGACTGCATTCGATTGCGCGACGGCGGGACCGTTCGCTGCCTCAACGCATCGCACTATTTCGACAGGCACGCCCTGGCCGATTTCGCCGCACACATCGCCCGTGTCAGGCCTTCGGCGCTCGTGGCGGCGAATCCGTATGCGCTGATGTACTCGGCGCTCGCGCTGCGCCTTTCGCGCGTGCGGGCGCGCCTGATCGTGACTTACCACTCGACGCGGCTCCTCAAAGCGAAGGAGCGGCTTCAGATGATGATCTATCGTCTGTTCTTCTGGATTTCCGATTGCTCGATCTTCGTTTGCGAGAAGCAGAAACGCTACTGGCTTCGCCGGGGAGTGTTCTCGCGAACGAACGAAGTGATCTACAACGGAGTGGATACGGAAGAGTTCCGCGACCGATGGAGCCCGGCTGAGCGGCTGGCATTGCGCCGCGGACTGGGCTTCTCCGATGCGGACTACGTCATCGGCCTTTCGGCGATGCTGAGGCCGGAGAAGAATCCCGTGCAATTGGTGGATGCAGTCGCCGCGCTGCGCAGAAGGAATATCCCGGCGAGGGCGCTGATCATAGGCGACGGCGAAATGCGCGATGCGATTCGATCCCGTGCGCGCGCGCGCGGCGTCACGAGCAGCGTCGTCATCACGGGGCTCCAGAAGGACGTGCGTCCCTACGTCGCCGCCTGCGACGCAGTGGTGCTGTGCAGCCTCACCGAGGCGTTCTCGCTCGCGGCGATAGAGGCGATGGCCCTGAGCAGGCCGGTTGTCCACTCCGACGTCGGGGGCGCCGCGGAGATGATCGTCTCCGGACGGAACGGTTTCTTGTTTCCTGTCGGTGATACCGAGGCTCTCGTAGACAAGCTGGCAGCGCTGGCGGATCGAGCGGTTTCCAACCGTATGGGACGTGAGGCGCGAGCGACGGTCGAAGCCCGTTTTTCCGAAAGGACTATGGTCGATCGCTACGCGCAGTTGCTTCAGGAAATCTGCGGGTCCGCCGCGCCAGTCCGTCCGGAGCATCCCGATCGCGTTAAGGCTACACATTGAAATCCAAGAATGTAACCTCCTGCATGGCATCGAAGGACGAGGTCACGCTTATGCTGAACACCAGACGGAACGCCTGCGCGGTCGCACTCTTCCTGATTTCCAGCTTCGCCTTGATTCCGCTCAAGGCCCAGGCACAGCTGGGCAGCCTCGTCGTGACGATGATCTCGCCGACGTCGGGCTCCACGGTCTCGGGCGCGACCACAGTGAGCGCGAGCGTGACCGTCATCGGCCTGCTCACGGTCCAGAATGTTCAGTTCAGGCTCGATGGCAACAATCTGGGGGGCGCGGACGCGAGCGCACCCTATTCGATTTCGTGGAACACCGCTGGCGCGAGCAACGGCTCGCACACGCTGACCGCGGTCGCGACCGCGGTGCTCGGCTTGCAGTTCACTTCGAACGCGGTCACGGTGACCGTCTCGAACGGCCCGCCTGCCGACACGACTCCGCCGACGGTGGGGATCACTTCGCCTGCGGGCGGCCAGACGGTGCAGGCGACGGTAACGGTGGCGGCCAACGCCGCGGACAACGTCGGAGTGGCGGGCGTGCAGCTCCTGCTCGACGGCGCGGGCCTCGGCGCCGAGGACACGAGCGCGCCGTACTCGGTCTCGTGGAACACGGCTACCGCTGCTGACGGCCCGCATACCCTGACCGCGGTCGCCCGCGACGCAGCGGGGAACCGCACCACGTCGTCTCCGGTGACGGTGACGGTGTCCAACAATGCCCCGCCGCCCCCGCCGTCGACCCGCTTTGAAGAGACCAGTCCGTCGGTCACTTACACGTCGGGTTGGACCCAAGGCGACGCCACCAGGACCTGGAGCGGCGGCACCGCCGCGCTCTCGACCGCGCCGGGGGCCCAGGCGACGTTCAGCTTCACCGGCCCCTCGGTCACCTGGATCGGGGGCCGCTCCCCCGGCACCGGCATCGCACGTGTTTCACTCGATGGCGTGGTCCTGCGGGACGTGGATACCTACTCGAAGACCGAGGAGATCCGTGTGCCGATGTTCGAAGCCACCGACCTGGCCAATACGAGCCACACGCTGACCATCGAGGTGACCGGACAGCAGAACGCCGCGGCGACCTCCGACCTCATCGTCATCGACGCTTTCGACGCGCCCGCGGTCACCATCTCGCGCCTGCAGGAAACCGACCCCGACATCAGCTACAGCACCGTGGGCTGGTCACAGGGTGACACCAGCAGGGCATGGAGCGCAGGAATCGCTGCGCTCTCCTCGACGGCGGGTGCCCAGGCGAGCTTCACGTTCACCGGAACAGGGATCACCTGGATCGGCGCGAAGGGACCGCAGACCGGGATCGCCAATGTGTTCCTCGACGGGAACCTTGCCGCCAGCGTCGATACCTTCTCGCCCACAGAGCAGATCCAGGCGCCTGTCTTCACGGCAACGGGTCTGGCCAACTCGAACCACACGCTGACGGTCCAGGTCACGGGCCGGCAAAACGCGTCCTCGACCTCGCCGCTCATCGTGATCGACGGCTTCGAAGTCACGACCAACGGGGTACGCCACCAGGACACCGATCCGGCCGTGGCCTACGGTGCCGGGTGGGCGCAGGACAACCGCGACAAGGCGTACAGCGAGGGCGCGTCAGCCGAGTCCAATACGACCGGCGCGCAGGCGACGATCACCTTCACCGGGACCGGGATCGCCTGGATAGGCGCCCGCGGTCCTCAGACCGGAATTTGCAACGTCTTCCTCGACGGAGCGCTCGTGGCCGGCAATCTCGATACGTATGCGTCGACGGAGGGGCCCCAGCACACGGACTACTCGGTAAGCGGTCTCGCCCGCGGCACCCACACGTTGACGATACAGGTCGCGGGCAAGAACCCGATTTCGACGAACGCCTGGATCCTGATCGACGCTTTCGATGTCATCCCCTGAGATGAGCTAAGCGAGGCCTAGGGAGACAAACAAGGTGAGAAGCGTCCGAGCAGCGCTTCTGTTGGTGGCCCTCGGCGCGGGCTGGATTCCGCTCCACGCCCAGGCGCAGCTCGGCAGCCTCGTCGTAACGATGACGTCGCCCGGGTCCGGCTCTACGGTCTCGGGCACGACCACGGTGAGCGCGAGTGTGAGCATCATCGGTCTGCTCACCGTTCAGAGCGTTCAGTTCCAGCTCGACGGCAACAATCTGGGGGCCTCGGATTCGAGCGCCCCCTATTCGATTTCCTGGAACACGGCCGGCGCGAGCAACGGCTCGCACACGCTGAGCGCGGTTGCCACGGCCACGCTCGGCTTGCAGTTCAGCTCGAACCCGATCACGGTGACCGTGAACAACGCGCCGCCGCCGGACACGACGCCACCCGCGGTGAGCCTCACTGCGCCCGCGAATGGCGCGACGGTGTCCGGCACCATAACCGTGTCCGCAAACGCCTCGGACAACGTCGGCGTCGCAGGCGTGCAGTTCTTCAGGGACGGAGTCGCGCTGGGAGCGGAGGACACGAGCGCGCCGTTCTCGGTCTCGTGGAACACAGGCAGCGTCGGCAACGGCGCACATACCTTGAGCGCGGTCGCACGCGACGCCGCGGGCAACCGCACGACCTCCGCTTCGGTGACCGTGACGGTAAACAACGCGCCCCCGCCGGACACGACGCCGCCGGCGGTGAGTCTCACCGCTCCCGCCAACGGCGCGACGGTGTCCGGCACCATAACCGTGTCCGCAAGCGCTTCCGACAACGTCGGGGTCGCGGGCGTGCAGTTCTTCTCTGATGGAACCGCTCTCGGCGCCGAGGACACCACTGCACCGTACGCGATCTCCGTCAACACAACCGGATCGAGCAACGGCCAGCACACCCTCACCGCGGTCGCGCGCGACGCCGCTGGAAATCGCACGACTTCCGCAGCAGTGACCGTGATGGTATCCAACGGGCCTCCACCCGACACCACTCCGCCGGCGGTGAGCATCACTGCACCGGCCAGCGGGGCCACGGTCTCCGGGACGATAGCCGTGTCCGCGAGCGCCTCCGACAACGTCGGGGTCGCAGGCGTGCAGTTCTTCTCTGATGGAACCGCTCTCGGCGCCGAGGACACCACCGCACCGTACGCGATCTCCGTCAACACGACCGGATCGAGCAACGGCCAGCACACCCTCACCGCGGTCGCGCGCGACGCCGCGGGAAACCGCACGACCTCCGCAGCAGTGACCGTGACGGTAAACAACGCGCCCCCGCCGGACACGACGCCGCCGGCGGTGAGCATCACCGCACCGGCCAGCGGGGCCACGGTCTCCGGGACGATAGCCGTGAGCGCGAGCGCTTCCGACAACGTCGGGGTCGTGGGCGTGCAGTTCTTCTCTGATGGAACCGCCCTCGGCGCCGAGGACACCACCGCACCGTACGCGATCTCCGTCAACACGACCGGATCGAGCAACGGCCAGCACACCCTCACCGCGGTCGCGCGCGACGCCGCGGGCAACACGACCACCTCCAACCCGGTCACGGTGACGGTGAATAACGCCGCGCCGGATACCACTCCGCCGACGGTGACCATCACTGCGCCGGCGAACGGCGTGACGGTGAAGGGGACGGTGACGATCTCGGCGAGCGCGTCGGACAACGTCGGTGTCGTCGGCGTGCGGTTCTTCGGCGACGGAGCCGCGCTGGGCGCCGAGGACACCTCCGCGCCGTACTCGATCTCGGTCGATACGACGGCCTCCAGCGACGGTTCGCACACGCTCACCGCGGTGGCGCGCGATGCCGCGGGCAACCAAACCACATCCGCGCCGGTCACGGTGACTGTGTCCAACAATGCCCCGCCGCCTCCGGCGACCAGGCGCTTCGAGGAAACCGATGCATCCATCGTCTATACGAGCGGCTGGAGCCCGGATGCGCAAGGCGGATTGAGCGGCGGGACCGCGGCCGTCACGAACGCGGCGGGCGCCCAGGCCATGTTCACTTTCACCGGAACGTCGGTCAGCTGGATCGGCGGCCGCTCGATCCAGACCGGCATCGCCCAGGTGTTCCTGGACGGGACCATGGTTTCCCAGATCGATACGTTCTCGAAGACCGCGGAGGTCCAGGTGCCGATGTTCACGGCGACCGGCCTCGCGAACTCAAGCCACACCCTGATGATCCAGGCGACCGGCCAGAAAAACGCCGCCGCGACCCTGCCTTTCATCATCGTCGACGCGTTCGACGTTCCCGCGGCGACGATCTCGCGCCTGCAGGACACCGATCCCGCCGTTGCTTTCACCGGCGGCGGCTGGGTTCATGGAGATACGGGCGATCTGTGGAGCGGCGGTACCGCGTCGGCTTCGGTCACCGCCGGCGACCAGGTCACGTTTACCTTCAAAGGCACTGCCGTGCGCTGGCTCGGCGCGAGCGGACCGCAGAACGGGATCGCGAACGTAACTCTGGACGGGGTGTTCGTGACCCAGGTCGATTGCATGGGCGCCTCGGATCCGGCGCACGCCCAGCAAGTGCAATCCGAGCTCTTCAAGGCGAGCAACCTCGCCGACGCAAGCCATACCCTCACCATCCAGGTGACCGGTCAGAAGAACCCGGCTGCGACCGCCGCCATCATCAACGTGGATGCCTTCGACGTGACGACTTCGGGCACGCGCCACGAGGACACCGACGCGGCGATCATCTATTCGTCCGGCTGGGCGCTCGGCAACATCGATCATCCCTACAGCGAGGGTAGCGCCGCCTTGTCGACGGCTTCGGGCGCTCAGGCCACGTTCAGCTTCACCGGCACCTCGGTGAGCTGGATAGGATTCCGCGGACCTCAGACCGGGGTAGCCCAGGTCACTCTCGACGGAAGCGTCGTGGCGGCTTCGCTGGATACCTTTGCTCCAACGGAAGCACCTCAATCGACCGTCTTCACCCTGTCGGGTCTCGCCGCCGGGGCGCATACGCTCACCATACGGGCGACGAGCGGCACCGCCATCGTCGTGGATGCGTTCGACGTCGCGCCCTGAAGCCATCCGGCGCAGGCCGTAGTTCCTTTGGCCCGCTCCGCGCTCGCGGGCCTTTCAATGTTCGACCGGGACAATCGTTGGCCTGACATCGGAAAGGGAGTGGCCATGCTCGTCACCAGGAACCGTTCCGCGACAGCACTTTGGGTCGGTTTCATCTTGTCATGGACTGTACCCCAGGCTTTCGCGCAGCTGACTTTGCCCGGCGGCCCGGTCGTGACCGTCACCTCCCCGGTCGCGGGGGCCGCCGTCCTCGGCACGGTGACCGTCAGCGCCAGCACGAGCGTTCCGGTGGCCGCTGTCCAGTTCCAGCTCGACGGCGCTAGCATCGGCGCGGAAGACGCCTCGGCCCCGTACTCGGCTTCCTGGGATACGACCACCGCGAGCAACGGCTCGCACACCTTGACAGCCGTCGCGCGAGACGCGCTCGGGGTCCGCTATACCTCCAACCCGGTCGCGGTGGCGGTATCCAACCCCCCGCCCGCGCCGGCCCCCGCCTCAGTGCGCTTCGAGGACACGGACCCGGCGGTCACCTATACGTCGGGCTGGACGCAGGATACGAGCAGTCCCTGGAGCGGCGGGACCGCGGCATTCTCGTCATCGGCGGGCGCTCAAGCCTCGTTCACATTCACCGGCACCTCGGTCGGCTGGATCGGTGGTCGCGCGCCCGACACCGGTATCGCACAGGTGTTCGTGGACGGTGTGCTGCTGGCGACCGTCGACACGTATTCGAAGACGCAGGAAGTCCGGGTTCCCATGTTCACCGCGAGCGGCCTGGCCGACGCGAGTCATACTCTGACGATCCAGGTGACAAGTCAGCAGAACGCGTCCGCGAGCGGCGCCCTCATCGTCGTCGACGCGTTCGACGTGCCCGCCGCGGCGATCTCCCGGCTGCAGGAGACGGATCCGTCCGTCACCTTGAGCGCGGGCTGGGCTCAGGACAATCCGGTCGTCACGTTCGTCCCCGGGTTCACGACGGGCCGGACTCAAGGCAGCTCGCTCCGGGCGTGGAGCGCCGGAGCGGCCGTGCTGTCTACGACCCCTGGCGCGCAGGCTACGTTCACCTTCACCGGCACCGCGGTCAGTTGGATCGGCGCTAGGGGCACCCAGAGCGGCATTGCCCGCGTATCCCTCGATGGCACCTTCGTCGCCGAGATCGATCTGTACTCGCCCACCGAGCAAATCCAGGCGGCGGTCTTCACCGCGGCGGGCCTCGCCGACGCGACCCACACTCTGACGATCGAGGGGACCGGCCGCCAGAACCCGTCCGCGCAGAACGCGTTGATCGTGGTGGACGCCTTCGACGTGACGTCGTCGGGAACGCGCCATCAGGACACCGATCCCGCGATCGCTTACGGCGCCGGCTGGATCCAAGGCAATCGCGACAAGGCGTACAGCGAAGGGGCCTCCGCGGAGTCGAACACGATCGGCGCGCAGGCGACCATCACGTTCACCGGAACGGGGATCGGCTGGGTCGGCGCGCGCGGGCCCCAGTGCGGGATCGCTCGCGTGTTCCTCGACGGATCCCCCGTGGAGGATATCGATACCTACGCCCAGACCGAAGGACCTCAGCACACCGACTACAGCGTGAGAGGACTGGCCGCCGGGACCCATACCTTGACCATTCAGGTGATCGGCAAGAACCCTATTTCCACCGACGCATGGATCCTGGTGGACGCCTTCGACGTCTACCCTTGAGACGGGCCGCTTGCTAAGCCCCCTCGCGCACCGCTGCAGCCCGGTCTGGGTGCAGGAGCTGTTCATCTCGGCCAAGTCTTCGCTGCGCGGGATGCTGCGCGAGGGCCGGATGTTCGAGGCGATGGCCTCGCACGCCGATGTGAGCCAGTGGTGGACAGGCCGGGAGCTGCGCCATTTCCAGACCCGGAAACTGCGCGCCATCGTCGAAGCGGCGGTGCGCGACGTCCCGTTCTACCGCAACAGGTATCGACCGTTTGCTCTCGACTTCGAGCAGCCGGATTTTCTGCAGCGCTTCGCGGGCTTGCCCTCGATCGGCAAGACCGACGTGCGCGAGGGTGGAAGATCCTTCATCTCGGAAAGGAAAAGAGGACCGCTCTTCTCCGGAAGCACCAGCGGCACGACGGGGGCACCGCTCAGCGTCTTTCAGGACCTGGCCGCGATCAACCGGGAAAACGCTTTCATCCGGCGGCAGCTCGCCTGGGCGGGCCTTCGGCGGAGCGATCGCAAGGCGTGGATGCGCGGCGACATGATCGTTCCCGCGACCCAGAAGCGGCCGCCGTACTGGCGAGTCGACCGCGCCGAGAACATGCTGATGCTCTCCTCCTACCACCTGTCCGAAGCAGCGGCGCCGGTCTACCTCGACGCGCTCGCCCGCTTCGATCCCGCGGTAATCCAGGCGTATCCTTCCTCCATCGGGTTTCTCGCCACCTGGATGCTGAGCGCCGGGGTCCGCTACCGCGGGACGTCGCTGCGAGGCGTGGTGACCTCCTCCGAGACGCTCCCGGATGTTCGGAGGCAGGAAATCGAGAGCGCTTTCGGCTGCAGGGTATTCGACTGGTACGGCCAGTTCGAACGCGTGGCGGCGATCGGCACCTGCGAGCACGGCCGCCATCATTTGCTTTCGGACTATTCCTACGTCGAGATGCTGCCGGCCGGCGACGGCCTGTTCGAGCTGGTGGGGACGGGGTTCAACAACCTCGCCATGCCCCTGATCCGCTACCATTGCGGAGACCTCGTGCGGCCCGCACCGGCGGGGGAGCGCTGCAACTGCGGGAGGTCGTTTCCGCTCATCGACGAGGTCATCGGCCGGGTCGATGACCCGATCAGACTGCCCGATGGCCGCTCGGTCGGCCGTCTCGATCACCTCTTCAAAGGGATCGACGGAATACTGGAAGCGCAGATCCGCCAGGAACGGCCCGATGGCATAGCGATGCTGGTCGTGCCCTCCGCGGGCTTCGGCGATCACACGCGGGAAGCCTTGCGAGCCAATGTGCGTCACCGCCTCGGCGACGAGATCGCCCTGGAAATCCGCCTGGTCGACTCCATTCCGCGAAGCGCCAACGGCAAGTTCAAGGGCGTGGTCTGCGATATCTGATACCTATGTGCGGAATAGCCGGCTATCTCAGACTGCGTCCGAACGAGGCCGCGCCGCTCTCGACCCGCGTAGCGGGGGATATGCTCGAAGCGATCCGCCGCCGCGGGCCGGACGGGGAAGGGCAATGGCGCTCCCCCGACGAGTTCTGTTGGCTGGGCCATAGGCGCCTCGCCATCATCGATCTTCACACCGGGGACCAGCCGATGTGCAACGAGGACGGGACGATCTGGACCGTCTTCAACGGCGAGATCTACAACCACGCCGCTCTGCGTGCCGAGCTCGCGGCGCGCGGTCATCGCTTCAAGACCCGCAGCGATACCGAAGTCCTGGTGCACGGCTACGAGCAGTGGGGTCTGCGCGGACTGGCGGAGCGCCTGCAGGGCCTATTCGCCTTTGCTGTATACGATACGGTCAAGCACACGCTCGGCCTCGCACGCGATCCCATGGGAGTCAAGCCGCTCTACTGGTGGAGCGACGGCAAGACACTTCTGTTTGCGAGCGAAATGAAATCGCTGCTGCGCCATCCGGCGTTGCGCGACCGCAGGGTGAACCGCGCGGGCGTCGCCCAGGTTCTCGTGACCCGCTACGTCTCGCGCCCGAGCACGATGTTCGAGGGTGTGTCGCGCCTGCCGGAGGGCTGCTGCATCGCGTTCGAAGTCGAAGGCAATGCGCCGGTCGCTCCACAGCGCTATTGGGATGTGCGTTACCGCGTCGAGCCTCTCGATCTCGACGAGGCGACCGAGCAGCTGGACGTGCTGCTCAAGCGCACGATCGACATGCAGTTGATGTCGGACGTGCCCCTGGGCGTGCAGCTTTCGGGGGGCGTGGACAGCAGCGTCGTGGTAGCTCTGATGGACGGACTGCGGCGGGAAAAGGGCGAGCCGGAGCGCGTGAAGACTTTCTCCGTGGGCTTCGATGTCGCCGAGTTCAGCGAGCTCCACTACGCGCGCAGGGTGGCCGAGCGCTACGGCACCGAGCATCACGAAATCACGATGGGCTTCAAGGATTTCGCTGAGGAGCTGCCGTTCCTCGCCTGGATCTACGACGAGCCGATGGGAGAGCCTCCGGGCATTCCCACCTACTTCATGTGCCGCGAGGCGAAGAAGCACGTGAGCGTGATGCTCTGCGGGGAGGGCGCGGACGAGCAATTCGGCGGCTACTCCAAATACCTGTTCGACCAGTTCTCGTCGGCGCTCGACTGGGTGCCCTCCGGGGTTCGCGGCGCAGTGCTGCGCGGGCTCGCCCGCGGCCTGCCCTTCGAAGGGCGTCGCCTGCGCAGCATGGCTGAGATCCTCGCGATCGCCGATGCCCCGCGGCGCTTCGCCTCCTGGTACGGAGGCTTCGACACGGAGCTCCAGCCTCGCGTGCTCTCCGGCGCGATGCGCGACGAGTTCGGGGACGGCGGCCTGGCCCGGATATTCCACGACATCGTTGCCGCGTGCGACAGCGACAGCGCGCTCGATCGCTTCCTCTACTGTGACGTTCACACGCGGCTGGTGGACGACATCCTGGTCAAGAGCGACCGGATGAGCATGGGAGCTGGCGTCGAGGCCCGCGTCCCCTTCCTCGACCACAGGGTGGTCGAGTTTGCCGCGCGCCTGCCGCAGCACATGAAGATAGGCGGCCTGAGCTCGAAGATTCTCCTCAAGCGCCTCGCCGAGCGCTACCTCCCCCGCGACGTTATCTACCGCCGCAAGGTGGGGTTCACCGTACCCCTGACCCGCTGGTTCACGGGCCCATGGCGCGGACTGATCGACGACGTGCTGCTCGCGGACCGCTGCCTGGACCGCGGATACTACGACCCCGACGTGGTGCGCAGCATCGTGAGGGATCATGTCGGGGGCCGCATCGACCGGGAGCAGGGCATATGGCTGATGCTGGCCCTCGAAATCTGGCACCGGCTTTTCGTGGACGACGACGGCAGCGAGGCGGCCGTCGACCGAGTCAAGTCGGACTTCGCGCGCTCCCTAGACACGCTCGTGCTCGCCGCATGACCAGGCGCAAGGTCGTCTTGTTCAGCCCGTCCCTGCACGCGGTCAGCGGCGTATCGACGCACGCGCGTATCCTGCTTGCCTCGGAATTGGCGCGGGACTACGAGCTGCTCCACTTCCAGGTTGGCAGCGAGGGACGCGTGGAGAACGCCCCGCAGAAGGCGATGCGGTTCGCACTCAGTCCCTTCCAACTCGCGCTTTTTCTGCTGCGGACCGGCGCCGACGCCGTTCACATGAACGTTTCGCTGGACGCGAAATCCTATTGGCGAGATCTCGTGTATTCGATCGTCGCGCGGCTCCTCGGCCGGCGCGTGGTGAACCAAATCCACGGCGGAGCGATTCCCCAGGATTTCTTTGGAGGCAACGCCTGCCTGACCTGGCTCCTTCGCCGCTTTCTCGTTTCGAGCGACGTGGTCACCGTACTATCCAGCGCGGAACTGGCGGCTTACCGGGCATTCGATCCGCGAATAGAGGTCCATCTGATCCCCAATGCGATCGATCCGGCGGGGCTCGCAGATCAGGCGCGTCGCTATAACACCGACGCGCCGTTGAGACTGGTCTATGTCGGCCGGCTCGTGCGCAGCAAGGGGCTGTTCGAGGTCGTCGAAGCTCTTGCGGAATTGAAGCGCGCCGGACGGCAGGTCAAATTCTGCATAGCCGGCGGCGGTCCGGACGAGGGCGAATTGATGGCGGCCACGGAACGGGCGGGTCTCGAGGACCGCGTGCGGTTTCTCGGCAGCGTGTTCGCCGAAGAAAAATTCCGGCTCTGGCTCGAATCCGATGTGTTTGTCTTTCCGTCGTACCACAAGGAGGGGCTCCCGTATTCCCTGCTGGAGGCGATGGCGGCAGGCTGCGTTCCCGTCACCACGTCGGTCGCCGCAGTTCCAGAAGTGGTGCAAAACGGGGAGCACGGCCTGTTCGTGCCCGCAAAGGATGCGGGTGCGCTGGCGATCGCGGTGGCCGCCCTGGACGACGACCGCGAGCGCTTGGCACGAATGGCCGAAGCGGCCCGGCGGAGGGTGCTGGAGCGGTACACGGTTGCGCGGCTTGCGGACGATTTCCGAAGACTCTACGGCCGCTGCCTGGCTTGAGGCGTGCAGTGCGTGGATACTCAATCTGGATCTGGCACCGGCAAAAATGCTCGGGGATGATTTCGTAGAACCTGGACTCCGGCTCGAACCTCGCTCGCTGGCCACGGACGGGATGGAATGGTTCCGATGGCGCCTCAACCGCCTGCGCTGCATGACGCCCATGGAGGTTTCGCACCGCCTTCTTCGCGCGTTGCGGATGCATGCGGAGCGCTCCGGATTGCTCGGTACGGGGTTCGTTCCGGCACCGGATCTCGCGACTAGTCCTCGTCCCTGGGTGCATGTCCCCGTGAACGTCGACGCGCAGCGCTACTTCGCGGCCGCCGACCGCATCGCAGAGGGCAAGCTGGACGTGTTTGCCCTGCGGGACGTCGATTTCGGCTCGCTGCCGCGCTGGAATCGCGATCCCAAAACGGGTGTGGAAGCGCCCCTCGGCTTCGGCAAGCTGCTCGACTACCGCAATCCGCGACTGGTCGGAGACATCAAGTATCTCTGGGAGATCAACCGGCATCTGCACCTGGTGACGCTGGCGCAGGCGTACGCCCTCAGCCGTGACGTGCGGTACTTCCACGTCATCCGGCAGCACCTGGAGAGCTGGTTCGCTGCCTGCCCCAACGGCAAGGGCCCCAACTGGTCGAGCGCGCTCGAGGCGGCGATCCGGCTGATCAACTGGTCCGTCACCTGGCAGCTGCTCGGCGGGGCGCGCTCGCCCATCTTCGAAGACGCCGAGAGTGCCCGGTTCCGGCGGCGCTGGCTGGAATCCGTCCATCAGCATGCGCAGTTCGTGCGCGGCTACTTCTCGCTTCACTCATCGGCCAACAACCACCTGATCGGCGAGGCGGCCGGCCTGTTCGTCGCCGCCGTGACCTGGCCCCACTGGTCGATCGTGCGCGCCTGGGTCGCGGCGGCGAAGGCGATTCTGGAAAGAGAAGCGCTCCTGCAGAATGCCCCCGACGGCGTGAATCGCGAACAGGCGGTGTCGTACCAGCAGTTCGTCCTGGATTTCCTGCTGCTCGCCCTTCTCGCGGGCAAGGCGAGCGGACAGCACTTCTCCCGCGCCTACGAATCGCGCATCGTGGCCATGCTCGAGTATCTGAGCTCGATCATGGACGCGCGGGGCAATGTTCCGATGCTCGGCGACGCCGACGATGGAGCGGTCCTCAGGCTTGCCCAGGGAGGCGACTTCTCCCCCTATCGATCGCTGCTGGCCACCGGGGCAATCATGTTTCGCAGAGGTGATTTCAAGCTCAAAGCGGGGGCGCTCGACGACAAGACGCGGTGGCTCCTGGGCAGCGAATCCGCGGCGCTGTTTCAGGTCCAGGGCACGGCGCAAACGCCGCTTCCGCCGCGGCGGGCATTTCCGGCGGGCGGCTACTACATCCTCGGTTGCGATTTCGAAACCGACCGCGAGATCCGCCTGATCGCCGACGCGGGCCCGGTGGGCTACCAGACCATCGCCGCGCACGGGCATGCCGATGCCCTCGCATTCACGTTGTCCGTCGGCGGCATCGAGTTCCTGATCGATCCCGGCACCTATGCCTACCACACACAGGCTCCGTGGCGCGCCTATTTTCGCGGTACGTCGGCCCACAACACCCTGCGAGTGGACGGAAGGGATCAGTCGCAGTCGGGCGGCAACTTCATGTGGCTGAAGAAAGCGCGCGCCGGCTGCAGCCTCTGGTCGAGTACGGCCGAGAGGGACGTGTTCGAGGGCTGGCAAGACGGATATGCGCGGCTTGCAGATCCCGTTATGCACCGGCGGCGGATCGTGCTGGACAAGGCGGCGAGGCGCGTGGCGATCGAAGACAGGCTGGAGATGGTGGGGGAGCACGATATCGAGCTTTTCTTTCACTGCGGCGAACGCTGCCGCATCGATATCCTGACGAACGGATACGCGGTCGAGCAGGGAGCAAAAAAAATCATCATCCGGCTGCCGCATCTCGAAGGCAGCCACTCTTGCGTCCATCACGGCAGCGGAGCGCCGATCTCGGGCTGGGTATCGAGCCGGTACGACGACAAGCGGCCATCGCCGACCATCGCATGGCGCGCCCGGCTCAAGGGCGGAGTCGTCCTGTGCAGCGAAATCATTTGCTGATGCGGGGCAGACCTTCCGCGCTCGGCGAGGATCGGCCCGGGCTACAAGGGAAATTCGTGAGACAAGGCCGGCGCGGCGGCAAATTTCCAGCATTGATCCGATCGGACTAGTCCCCATTCTGCTGGGCGTCAACACCGCTTCCTATTCTGCAATCGGAGGTGTTCATGAAGCTCAGTGTCTGGGGTCTGGGATACGTCGGGACCGTTTCGGCGGCCTGCCTTGCGCAGGAAGGTCATGAGGTCATCGGCGTCGATTCAGAGCCGAGGAAGGTCGATCTCATCAGCGCGGGCAAGAGCCCCATCATCGAAAAGGACGTCGGCCGGATCATAGAGCGGCAGGTCGCAGCAGGCCGGCTGTCAGCGACCACGGACGCCACCGCCGCGGCCCAGCAGACCGATCTGTTCCTGGTGTGCGTCGGAACGCCGAGCCGCGCAAACGGCGACATCGAGCTGAAATACGTGCGCCGTGTGTGCGAGCAGATCGGCGCGGCCCTGCGCAACCATCAGGGCGCGCCGGTCGTGGTGATTCGCAGCACCATGCTGCCGGGAACCATGCGTGAGGTGGTGATCCCGACGCTCGAGGCGTGCTCGGGCCGGTGCGCCGGCGCGGAGTTCGGCGTGTGCGTCAACCCGGAATTCCTGCGCGAAGGGACCGCCGTGCACGATTTCGCCAATCCGCCCAAGACGGTGATCGGCGAGCTCAACCGGGCGAGCGGCGATCTCCTCGCGAGTCTCTACGCGCGGATCGCCGCTCCGCTCATCCGTACCGACATCGAGACTGCCGAGATGGTGAAGTACGCGGACAACGCCTGGCACGCTCTCAAGGTCGGCTTCGCCAACGAGATCGGCAATCTCTGCAAAGGACTCGAGGTGGACAGCCACCACGTGATGGACATCTTCTGCCAGGACAGCAAGCTCAACATCTCGTCGTACTACCTGAAACCCGGTTTTGCGTTCGGCGGCTCCTGCCTGCCCAAGGACCTGCGCGCGCTGCTTTACAAAGCGAAAACGCTCGACGTCTCGCTCCCTATCCTCGCCGCGGTCCTGCCCAGCAATCAGCAGCAGATCGAGCGCGGCGTGCAGGCGGTGATCGACAAGGGCAGGAAGAAGGTCGGCATACTCGGGTTCAGCTTCAAAGCGGGAACGGACGATCTGCGCGAGAGTCCGGTGGTCGAGCTGACCGAGCGCCTGATAGGCAAGGGGTTCGATCTCCGCATATACGACGAGAATGTCAGGCTCGCGAGCATCCACGGCGCTAATCGCGATTACATTCTCAACCACATCCCGCATATCTCGCGGCTGATGGTCGCGAGCATCGATGAGGTCCTCGATCACGCAGGCACCATCGTCATCGGCAACGCGGCGCCGGAATTCCGCGACATCCCGAAGCGCCTGGTCGACGGACAGACGGTCATCGATCTGGTTCGCGTCACCGATTCGCGCAGCGTGTCGGGCGTCTACGAAGGTATCTGCTGGTAATGCATGCAGCGAGAGCGGACCGCAACGTGCCCCGGGCCACGCGGGTATTGATCCTCGTTGAGAATCTCCCCAGCCCGTTCGACCGCAGGGTGTGGCAGGAAGCGACGACATTGCGCGACGCCGGCTACCTCGTATCGATCATCTGTCCGACCGGGCGCGGCTGCGAGAGGAAATTCGAGGCGATCGATGGAATTCACATCTACCGCTACGACCTGCCGGTGGAGGCATCAGGCGCGGCGGGCTACCTTGTGGAGTACTCGGTCGCGGTCGCCCGGACCTTCGTCCTCGCGTGGCGGGTGCTGCTCACGCGCGGCTTCGACGTCATTCACGCCTGCAATCCGCCCGACCTGTTCTTCCTGGTCGGCCGGTTCTTCAAGCTTCTCGGAAAGAAATTCGTCTTCGACCACCACGATCTCAACCCCGAGCTCTACGAGGCGAAGTTCGGGCGGCGCGGTTTTTTCCACGGCCTGTTGCTGAAGGTCGAATACTGGACCTTCCGCACGGCCGACGTATCGATCGCAACCAACGAGTCCTACCGGCGCATCGCGATCGGGCGCGGCCGCATGCCTCCTGAGCGGGTGTTCGTCGTGCGCAGCGGGCCGAGCCTCGAGCGCCTGAAGATCAGGCCCCCCGACGAGCGGCTCAAGCGCGGCCGGCGCTACCTCGTCGGCTACGTCGGCGTGATGGGAAAGCAGGAGGGCATCGACTATCTGTTGAGGGCGGCGCGCCACATCGTGCTCGATCTTGGCCGCGGCGACGTCCACTTCGGCCTGGTGGGCGGTGGCACTTCCCTCGAAGAGATGAAAGCGCTCGCCCGGCAGCTTGGCATCGCGGAGAGCGTGACTTTCACGGGCCGCGTGCCGGATGCGGAGATGCTGGCGATGCTCAACACCGCCGACGTCTGCGTCAATTCCGACGCCGCCAACGAATTGAACGACAAGTCGACCATGAACAAGATCATGGAGTACATGGCGCTCGGCAAGCCGATCGTGCAGTTCGACCTCGCGGAGGGGCGTCATTCGGCCCAGCGCGCGTCTCTCTACGCGAAAAAGAACGATGCTTCGGACCTTGCGGCGAAGATTGTCGAGCTCCTCGACGACCCCGAACGGCGCGCCAGGATGGGAGAGTTCGGGCGCAGGCGCGTGGAAAACGAGCTCGAATGGCGTCACGAGGCCCCGAAGCTGCTCGCTGCCTACGAAGCGCTGTGGCGCCGCGCCGGGGTGCCGGCCGCAACGCGGGGCGTCGAAACATGAAGCTTCTTCCCCTGACGACGCCCGAAGTTCTCGACCTGGTCTCGGGCTGGCTCGCGCAAAAAGAAAACTACCAGTGGCTGGATTTCGGAAACGGAAGGCAGGTCGTCACGCCCGCGCTACTCAAGATCATGTCGCAGCGGGATACACATTTTCTCCGGGCCTATACCCGGGACAGTGACGACCGTCCCGTCGGGATCGTCGGCCTGAACGCCGTGGACCGGGTCTTCAAGACCGCGACGCTGTGGGCGGTTGCCGGAGAGAAATCCTTCCCCGACCGGGGATACGTGAGCCTCGCGAGTTCGAAGCTTCTGACCCTCGCGTTCCGGGAGCTCGGCCTTCACGTCGTCAACACATGGATCGTCGACCGCAATCCGTCCGTTCGAAGCCTGGAGCGCCTCAACTTCCGTTTCATCGGCAGGCAGCGGCAATGTCACACCATCGACGGCCGGCCATACGATCGTCTGTTGTTCGATCTCCTCGCGAGCGAGCACCGGGAGCTCGACGAGGACCGGTGGCGTCGGGCGGAAAGAGCGCGTCGCCAGACGGTTTGCGAAGTTCGCTGAGCCCGACGACGGGTTGACTGCCGTGGATGCGAAGGTCAGACAGAAAACGCTCCGGCTGCTGTCGAACGGCGTCTACGTCTTGACCTCGCGCAGCGAAGGCCGCTACGGCGCGGCGACCGTCAGCTGGGTTTCCCAGGCGTCCTTCAAGCCGCCGCTGATCATGGCGGCGGTCCGCAGAGAGAGCAAGGTGTTCGAATGCCTCGCCGAAAGCCGCAGCGCCGTCCTGCACGTCGTGGGCAATCGGCAGCAAGAGATAGCCAGGAGATTCTTCTTCCCGACCCACGCGGTGTGCGGAACGATTAACGGCGAGGCGTTCATGGAGGGAAAGACCTCTGCGCCCGTATTGCCCAACTTGCCGGCGCATATCGAATGCCAGGTACACCAGATCGTCGATACGCAAGGTGACCACGCGGTGGTGATCCTGCGCGCGGTGGAGGCCGAATGCAGGAAGCAGATCAGGCCCTTGACCATGGCGGAGACGCCGTGGAAGTACGGCGGGTGATCGCAGCCTACGGTCCGAACAATTCGGCCCCGATTCTCCTCACGGCCGGCGTTCTGAACAGAATTCGGCGCCCGAACCACTTCAGGTATCAGAACCCTCCGGTGCGGACATGGGACGATTTGTCGTATTAGACAGCTGGCGCGGCATCGCAGCGTGCTTCGTGGCTTTGTTCCATCTCGATGCCTACAGCCACCTGTACGGCATACCGTTCCTGCGCAACTCTTGGCTCTTCGTCGATTTCTTTTTTGTGCTGAGCGGCTTTGTCATCGCCGCGAACTATCAGCAGCGACTGCTCGACGGTTTCGGCATCGGGCGGTTTCTCCTGCTGAGGTTGGGAAGGCTGTATCCGCTCCACTTTGCGATGTTGGCGCTGTTTGTCGGCTGGGACCTGATGAGGTCCCTCCGGAGGGTCCTGAGCCCCGAGCTAGCCCCGGTGGCATTATTCAGCACCCCGCAGGACGCACCGGCGACGATCGTCGCCAATCTGCTGTTGGTGCAAAGCCTGCACTTGTACGATTTCTTGACGTGGAACGTGGCGAGCTGGAGCATCAGCACGGAGTTCTACACCTATCTCGTCTTCGCGGCGTTCCTTGTCGCGCTCCGCAAGCATGCATGGATCGCGGCGTGGCTCGCGATGATTGGCGGCCCGATATTGATCGCGATGCTGAGCGATCGCAACATGGGCACCGTTTACGACTGGGGGATCATCCGCTGCGTCTACGGATTTGCCGCCGGGGTGATTTCGTGGAATGTCTTCAGAAAATGGAAGGGCGAGCTGAGAAGGTGGCTGTCCGGGAGCGCGGTGGAGTGGGGCGCGCTGGTGCTGGTCGTCGTGTTCGTAAGCGCGGCTGGGACGACTCTCCTTTCGATCGCGGCGCCCTACGTATTCGCGCTCGCAGTGCTCGTCTTCGCGTTCGAAGCGGGGACCGCGAGCTCGGTCCTTAGGATGCGGCCCGTCGTCTTTCTTGGAACGATCTCGTATTCGATCTACATGACGCACGTTTTCATTGCGAAGAGACTGTTCGACGCCGCGATTCAGGTTGAGAAACGATGGCACGTGAACCCTTTCACGCACGGCGAGGTCGGCGGGGGATACGTCGATTTCCTGGGGACCCAGCTGTGGCATGGCGATCTCGCTTACCTGGTCTACCTCGCTTTGATCCTCGCGATGTCCTATTTCACTTATCGCTGGATAGAAAAACCCGCGCGGGACTGGGTCAGAAACCGCGTTCGCGAAAGGCGGCAGCGAGCAGTTTCGTCGGACACCATCGTCAGCGCCTGAATGGGATGGACAGGCAGAGGAAGCGGCTCGCAGATCCGGTGATGCACGAACGTCGGATTTCCCTGGAGAAGATCGCGAGACGCGTCGTGGTCGAGGACACCCTGCGGATGGCGAAGGAGCACCACATCGAACTGTTTTTCCACTGCGGCGAAAGTTGCCACATCGATCCCCTGCAGCACGGATACGTGATCAAGCAGGAAGCCGGAATGCTTATCCTGAGGCTGCCGCATTTCAAAGCGGGCTCCTCTAGCGTCTATCAGGGCAGCAGCGCGCCGATCTCCGGCTGGGTGTCGAGGCGGTTCGACGACAAGCAGCCGTCACCGACCATCGTATGGCGGGCCAGGCTCGAGGGTGAAGTCACCTTGCGCAGCGAAATAATATGCTGACCCGGTGGAGTCGCGACGTCGGCTCCCGGATTTTCCCGGGAACGGCAGCCGCGGCGGACGCTAGGGGAGCGTTGCGGGAGGACACGGTCGTGGTGTTGGACCTGGGATTCAAGATCGTGTCGTACAAGGGAAATCGGCCGCTCCACGGCCGGAGGCCGTCCTGATCCGACCGGCCTACGTCCTGCCTTGCGGCCGCCGCACGGGTGTCAAAACCTCTTTCTATCCTGACCAATCGGTAAGTGTGCGTGAGCGCATGCGTGGCCGTTGCAACCAGAGAGGTGGTCATGAAGCCTAGCGTCTGGGGTCTCGGATACGTCGGGACCGTTTCGGCGGGATGCCTGGCCCAGGAAGGTCATGAGGTCATCGGTGTCGATCCGGAATCGAGGAAGGTCGATCTCATCAACGCCGGCAAGAGCCCCATCATCGAAAAGGACAGCGTGGCCGGCGTCTACGAAGGGATCTGCTGGTAGGAGCGCACGAAAATGGAGACCGGCAACCTCGCAGCCGCCGGCGCAAGTCCGATCGGCATGGGACGCTGGGGTGGTCCTTGGCTGCTCGCTGGACTGCTGCCCGCCCTGCATGCGCTGATGTTCGGGTACGACCTGCAGCACCCCGACCGCTTCCTCAATGCGGACCGCGCGATCACGCGGATGCGGGTGATCGAGGGGTTTGAACAAGTCTTGCGCGATGGCGGCGATTCCGTCAGCTATCTGACCGGGCACGGAATCATCGGAGACTGGCTACCGCAGGCAATACTGCACTTGTGCGGCGGGCAGTTTGCCGTGATCGCAGTTCAGGTGCTGTTGGCCCTGCTTTCGATCCTCTGGGTGCGTGACATCGGCCTGCGATTGGGGCTGAGTGCTCCTACGGCTTGCGCCGCAGCGCTGCTCTACGGCCTGCTGCCCCACACGCTCGTGCTGCCGCACCAGCTTGCGTCCGAGGCGATCTTTGTTCCCCTGGTCGTCGGCAGCTTCGCATTGTTCGCCCGAGCGGCGGAAACACGGGGGTTCGCGGGCGCCGGGGCCCTGCTCGGCGCGGCCACCCTCGTGCGGCCGGTCACGTTGCTTTGGCCGCTGCTGTGCGCGCCATTCACGCCAGCCACGCCCCGTGCGCGCCTAACGTATTTGCTTGCCGCGCTCGGGCCGCTCCTTTTGTGGATGCTCTTCATCTTCGGCGCGACCGGAGAGTTCTCAATGGGTCGTTCCAGCTACGACCTCGACCATAATCTCTACCTGCGGGCGCAGCTCATAGCAGGCACCTTGCCCGCGTCGGAGCGCTCCGTCCGCAGTGGCGGCGACCCCACCCTGAGTCTGCGCGAGTACGCGGCCTTCGTGTCCGATCATCCGAGCGCGGCGTTCGCGCACACCGCGCGGGATCTGCTGGTGTTGAGCACGAAGTCTGGGGTGGAACGCATTGCACTCGACTATCTTGACTTCGCTCCAGCACAACGCATGGACTTACAAAGTCCGGAGAACGGCTGGCGCAGACAGGTCGAACTTCACGGCGTATTGGCTGGGCTCAGAGAAATATTGAATCGCAATCCATTCCTGACCTTGGCGGCGGCCAGTGGCGCCTTGTTGTTCTCCGGCCTCATGTTGCTCGCCGCGTTTGGCGCATTCGTCTGGCTGCGCGCCGCGCCTGACGACACCGCGGCCAGCACACGTGGATTGCGGATCATGCTCGCGGCGTTTCCGCTTTATATCGTGACAGTATCCCAGGTCGTGGAGGCCGCCCAATCGCGGCATCGCGCTCCGGCTGAATTTGCGCTTTGTCTCCTCGCAGCAGCGGGTGTGGCCACGCTGCTGCGAGGGCTGAAGTTCGAGGCAGGACATGCACGCTGATGTCGGTCCTAGAGACGATGTAGCTCGGAAAAGGGCGCAGAACCAGCCGCGCGACTTGCTCACGCTGGTGCGGCCCCATCAGTGGGCGAAGAACGCGTTCGTGTTCATAGGGGTGATTTTTGGGCATGCCTGGAACGCTCCGCCGCTGGTGGTCGCAGCGGTACTGGCTGCTGCCGCCTTTTCTCTTACCGCCAGTGCGCTTTACATCGTCAACGACTACAGGGATCGCGCGCGAGACCGTCTCCATCCGAGCAAGCGGCACAGGCCGCTCGCCTCGGAGCGGGTGGAACCGTGGGCCGCGCTCGGTTTAGCCGCTGTTCTGGCGCTCTTCGGCGGCGCGCTCGCGCTCGCGGCTGGAAAATACGTGTTTCTGCTCGTCACGTCTTATGCCGCGATGAATCTGGCGTACAGCTTTGGGCTCAAGAGCGTGGTCCTCCTCGATATCTTTATCATTGCTGCAGGCTTCATGCTCCGCATACTGGCAGGGACGCTGGGTATCGGCATTCCGCCGTCGCAGTGGCTGCTGTTTTGCGGGTTCTTGCTGACGCTTTTTCTCGGCTTCACGAAGCGGCGAGCCGAGATTCTCTCCTTGTCCGAAGGTTCACCGGCGCATCGCGAGGTGTTGTCCGCGTACGGCACCGACATGCTCGATAAGTTGATCAGTATCTGCGCCGGCTGCGTGATCATGAGCTTCGGTCTCTACACCATGAGCCCGGAGACCGTCCGCATCCATGGCACGACCGGGCTGATCTATACCGTACCGTTTGTCATCTACGGCATTTTCCGCTACCTGTACTTGCTACACGGCAAGCGTGCCGGCACGGACACCGCGCACGATCTTGGCCGCGACCCCCATATGCTCGTGGCCGTGGTGGCTTGGTTGATCACCACTTTCTGGTTGATTTCCGGTTGAGCGGAACGGTGCCGCTAAAGGAGCGCTCGAAGTGCCCCGTAAAATCTTGATCTTGGTCGAAAACCTTCCCAGCCCTTTTGACCGCCGCGTCTGGCAGGAGGCGTGCGCGCTGCGGGATCATGACGCACGTTTTCATCGCAAAAAGACTGTTCGATGCGGGCTACCAGGTCGAAAAACGATGGCACATCGACGTTTTTACATTCCGGGCGATCGACGGGGGTCATGTCCCGTTCCTGGGGACCCGGCCATGGCAGGGCGATATCGTCTATCCGGTCTACCTCGCGATGATCATCACCATGTCGTATTTCACCTACCGCTGGATAGAAAAGCCCGCGCGAGAATGGGTCAGGGATCGGCTTCGGGTACGCCGGCGAGGACTGGCCTCGCCCAGCGTCGTCAACGCTTGAGCGAGGACATGCCGGGGAGGCGGCCCCAAGCCTTGTTGGCGACGCGAGCCCACGCGGAGCGTTTCGTGGAGAGCTCGCGCGCGAGCGCCGCCGCGCGCCGGAACCGCGTGTAAATCCTGTGGGCGAGCGCCGCGGTGGGGGTGACCCGGACCAGCCACCAGAGGGCGGCCGCCGCTGACGGGCCCCGGCCACGCTTGGCCTCTCCGAAGTAGCGCAGGGCCTCGGCGCGGTTTCCCTGGCCAAGGGCGGCCCGGCCTACGACGAGCTGGCGCGCCCGGCGAAGCGCGATGATTTCGGAATCCCCGCCTCGATCTCCTCCGAACAGCTCCTCGAACTGGTGCAGCAAATCGCGCTCGAATTCGAACCGCGTCGGGCCGGTCGAGAGGTGTCCCTCGGTCAGCTGCGTTCCGTCGCGGGCGTACTCGTGCTTGATCGCCATGGGCATCGAAAAGAAATTCGCGTTGAACCTGCGGCACAGATTAGCGAGGTAGCTGTAGTCGGCGCCGATCCGGTAGCGCGGGTCGAACAGACCCACCGCTTCCCGGGCGCGGCGCGTCACCACCGTGGGCTGCAAGGCGAAGAGGAAGCCGAAGCGCATGTGCTCGAAAACGCGCCCCCGGTACAGGCGCACGTCGCGATAGGGAGTGCGTGCCACGATGTCCCGCCCCCAGTCTCCGATCGGCTCCACGCCTGCAAACACCCTGAGGTAGGGATCGCTCTCGCCGGGAGGCAGCCTCAGCAACGAAGAGGCGGCACCCTGGGCAAGCGGGAGGTACCAATCGGTGAGCGCGCTGCGGAGGAAATGAACGAGGCCCCTGGGTCCCGCATCCTCGCTGAATTCCCCCGACAGGAAATCCTCCCCTGGAAAAGCGCGAAAAAAGGCCACGCTGAGCTCCAGGTGGTGAGGGAGCCATTCGTCGTCGGAATCCAGGAAGGCGATGTACTCGCCGCGCGCGCGGAGCATCGCGGCGTTGCGCGCCGCGTTCACGCCCTGGTTCTTCTGCCGGATCAGGACGAGACGCGGGTCGGAGCCTTCGACCAGGGCGGCCGTGTCGTCGGTGGAGCCGTCGTCCACCACGATCAACTCCCAATCGGCGAAGGTCTGCCGCTGCACGCTCGCGATCGCGGCCCGGATAGTCTCCCTTCGGTTGTAGGTCGGGAGGATTACCGAGACGAGGCTCATCTTGAGGACATTGGAACGTCGAGTGCTGACACGTTCGTGCGATAACAGTAGTCCGATTGGCCCATCGGACGGGATAGGGCATGGACGTAGCCGCGTTGCAAGATATGCGCATGTTGAAAGTGATCCTCGTCGCGGTAGGTCTGCTCGTTGTCTCGACACACGGGACGGCCATGGCAGCCAGCGGCGAAGGCGGGACAACAACATACGCCGGGAGCGCCACCTTTCCCCGTCTGCTGGGCATGAACATCGGCACAAAGAACTACGAGAACCCCGCGTATCAAGCTGCGATGGCGAAGCTCGACGTGGTGATTCTCGGTTTCCACCGCGGTTGGCAGGACGGGTATACGCCGACGTCGACCTTGGCGATGCGGAAAGCAGTCCAAGCCCTCAAGGCGATCAATCCGAAGATTCTCGTCGGGCAGTACACCATTCTCAACTCGGCCCTGGATGATCCGAATGACATCGCATCTCTGGACATACAGGCGAAGCTCAACACCGCCCACTGGTGGCTGTTGAATGCCGCGAAGCGGAAGGTTCAGTTCTCCCGGGAATACGGCCCAACCTGGGATGTCAACGTTTCGAACTGGGCGCCGCGGGACGGCAACGGCCAGCGCTGGCCGGAGTGGATCGCAGAGCGTAACTTCAACGTCTTCTTCCGGGACATCCCGGAGCTCGACATCATGTTCCTTGACAATGTGGTCAACCCTGGCGTGACCGCGGACTGGAATCTCGACGGCAAGGACGAGCCTACGAGCAGTCCTGCCGTCCTCGCCGCCAACTACGCCGGGCACGTCGCCGAGTGGAACCGCGTCCGGCAACTGCTCCCGAAAGTATTGCTGGTCGGCAACACCGACAACGACCTCGGCAATCCGGAATGGAAAGGCCAGCTGGACGGCGGATTTCTGGAGGGCGTCATGGGCGAAATCTGGTCCACCGAAACCAGGGCAGGCTGGTCCGCCGCGATGGAGCGTTACCGGGCGGTGATGCGCAACACGCGAGGGCCGCGGATCGTCGCCTTCAACGTTCACGGCAATCCCGCTGACTACCGGTTCTTCCGCTACGCCTATGCGTCCTGCCTGCTCGATGACGGGTATTTCTCATTCACCGACAAGGCCGTCATGTACAGCAGCGTTCCGTGGTTCGACGAATACGACTTCAAGCTGGGGCGGGCGCTGTCGGGGCCGCCGGCCGCCGAGTGGAGTCAAGGAGTCTGGCGCCGGGATTTTCAGAATGGAGTGGTGCTCGTCAATCCCACCATGGTCGGCAGGACGGTCACGGTCGAGCCGGGATTGCGGCGGCTCGCCGGGACCCAGGATCCTGCGGTCAACGACGGCGCTGTTGCCGGACGGGTGAGCTTGTGGCCCAAAGACGGGATCGTGCTTCGCAGATGAGACCGGCTAGATTCTTTTGCGGGCTTGCACGAACAAGTCGCAGCAGCTCAGCTCGTCGCTCAGCATGTTTTTCCAGGGCACGCTGAGCTCGGATCGAGACATCCCGTCGTCGCGGTAGTTGCGCATCTGCTTGACGATCTTGAAGCCGGCGGCTTCCAGCATCCGGATTTGGGTGGTCGCGGAGTGCCGGTTGATGAGGAACGGTCTTCCACCGACGATGATTTTCCAAAGCCACTCGGGGTACTGCCAGTGGCCGTTCCACGCCCTGGTGACGCCGTGGGAAGTGAAATCGACCTGGTGGGACATCCAGCCGTCCTCGCGCAGCCAGGACGCGCAGCATCGAAACGCCGTCGGCACGTCGACGACGTGCTCGAGCACCGAGTGGGAATAAATCAGGTCGACGCTGGATCTTTCTATGGCGTCCTCGTCGGTCCACGGAGCGACATGCCTGACCACGATCCTTCCGTCTCTGCCGGGATGTAGCAGGGCATCACGGATTGCTGAAATGCGGTGAGGCTCGAGCGTCTTGGCCAGCAGGCCGTCGGTAAGAATGTGGCTGGGAAAGCGCATGGAATCGAGATAAGTGTCGAAATCCGGCCAGCCCTTGATGGGCTGCGGGGCGCGATTCCTGAAGCGCTCGACCAGCTCATCCAGCACGCGCAGGTTCTTGTCGACGTTGCCGTACTCAACGACATCGAGCGCGTAGAAATGCGACGCTCCGGACAGCAAGGCGGCAAGGCCGACCCCAAGGGAATCGCCGGGTCCAATTTCCGCAACCGACGCGGGTATGGTTCGCAGCCCGCTCTGCCAAAGAAGCGTCAGATGTTTCAGCCACACCGCGTAGCAATAATCGGCCGAACTGGTTCCGCCGCCGCGCTTGCGGGCGGCGATCCGATAAATACCGGGGACCATGGTTGCGATCCCCCTGGCAACCGGTTTCCATTCGATGGCAATCATTCTTAACCTCCGGGGCGGATGAGGTGGTTGATATGGGTTGCGAAAACCCTGCTACTGCAGTGGCGCCTCCGCGTCGGTGAGCAACGCGAATGGCCCTCTACAGATCGTCCTCGCGTCCAGAATTCTCACCTGCACGCCCGGCAGCGACGTGGACGAGGCATCGCCCGATGGCGCGGCGAGCGACACTACCTGAAACGCCACGGTGCCCAGGTTCGCGCCCCTCAAGTCGCCGGTGCGGTGATCCTGGTTGATGCCCACCTGGTTGTCGTACACGACCGCGCAGACCTCTCGACCGATCAGGTTGCTGAGCGCCGTCGCCTGCAGCGGAGTCACGTTCGGCACGTTCTTCAGGAGCGAATCAGGATCGCCGGTCGCGTCGGGCGCACCCAAACCCGGCCCCGTGCCCTGCGGCGCCGGATCCTCCGGATTCGCCGCCGGGTTGCCGACGAAGCCGGCCGCACCGCCCGCCTGCGCCCAGGATGCAGGAATCGTTTTGAGCGCGAACCAGCCTTCATCCCCGACCTCTCCCGCGGGCAGAGTGATCGTTTGGCTGACCTGGTCGCGGAAGAAACGCAGCTGGGCTCTCACTCCCAGCGCAGCGACGTCGTCGTTTACCTGAATCTCCGAGAAGAAGTTCGGCGGCCTCTTGTCGTCGATGCCGTCTTTATCGATCACCAGAAGCGCGATGCCGGAAAGTTTTGTGACGAAGGCACCGCCCCCGCCGGTACCCGTGTTGAAAGCCCCGGGTGTCGTGGGAAAGTCGCTTGAGCTAGTACCACCGGTCATGTAGGCGCTTCCCGTCGCGTCCACGGTTCCGGACCCGGAATCAAAACGGCTACCGCCCAGGAAAGAGGAATAGACGAGTGCCGAACCAGCCGCATCCAGTTTGGTTATGAAGACATCTGTGGGAGGAGGAGGAGGGGGGCCGCCGCCGCCTCCTAGAAGGGGAGTGACAGTACGCCCGCCGTTCAGGCTCGTGTCAAACGCTCCGGCGGTTGTGGGGAAGTCGGTTGAGTTGGTAGAGCCGGTCACATAGGCGGCACCCGCCGAATCTACGCTGATACTCTTACCGAAGTCGTCGCTTTTGCCGCCAAGGTAGGTGGAATACACCAGCGCCGAGCCAGTCGCATTCAGCTTGGTCACGAAAACATCTGGGCCCCCGTTAGGGCTCCTGTCGAAAGCGCCGGCTGTGGTAGGGAAGTCGGCTGAGCTAGTGTTACCGGTCACGTACGCGGCGCCGGTCGCGTCCACGAAGATTCCGCTTCCCCCCTCGCTGCTGCTGCCGCCGAGGTAGGTCGAGTAAACGAGGGCCGAGCCATTCGCGTCCAGCTTGGTCACGAAGGCATCCGTAAAGCCGGCGTTGAAGCTGGTGTTAAGGGCCCCGGGGGTTGTAGGGAAGTCCACTGAGAAAGTGGTGCCGGTCACATAGGCGGCGCCCGTCGCGTCCACGGCGATCCCACTGGTCGCGTCACAGCAGCCGCTGCCACCGAGGAAAGTGGAATAGACCAGCGCCGAGCCGGCCGCATTCAGCTTGGTTACGAAACCACCCTTGAAGCTCGTGTCGAAGGCCCCGGGTGTCGTGGGGAAGTCGGTTGAGTCGGTAGTTCCGGTAACGTAGGCGGCACCCATCGCATCCACGGCAATACCAATACTGAACTCATTGCCACTGCCGCCCAGGAAAGTGGAATAGACGAGCGTCGACCCAGCCGGGTCGAGCTTGGTCACGAAAACATCCGCAGGCCTGATGATTGTGCTGCCGCCGTTAAAGCTTGTGTCGAACGCTCCAGGTGTCGTGGGGAAGTCGGAGGGCGAGGAGGTAAAACCCGTCACGTAGACGGCACCCGTCGCGTCCACAGCGATTGCGGACGGAAGATCATCACTGCTACCGCCCAGGAAGGTGGAATACACCAGCGCCGAGCCAGCCGCATTCAGCTTGGTTATGAAGACATCGTCGCCGCCGTTAAAGCTCGTGTCGAAGGCCCCGGGTGTCGTGGGAAAATCGGCCGAACCAGTACCACCGACCACGTAGGCGGCGCCCGTCGCATCGACCGCAATGGCAAAACCCGAGCCACCGCCAAGGAAGGTCGAGTAAGAGAGCACCGGATCGATGACCAGCGGTCGGGTGGTGTCATACGCCGCGACCTGGAAGCCCACCCGATTCGCGCCCTTGCGTACGTAGCTTCCGGCGATCTTTCGCCGGATGCCGTCGATCTCCTGGTAGATGACGGGCCTGTGCTGGCGAATGTTTCCACCGCCAGCGTGCAGCACGAGATCACCTTCAGGGCCGATCTCCAGTTTGTCCGCGCCCTTGAAGCCGAGCACGATCTTCTTCGGGTCCGCTCCGGGTGCGACGACGAAGTCGTATTCGAGTTGGCGCTGGTTGCCGTAATAGACGAGATCGATGCCGGGATAGACGTTCCCATACTGGACTTTGGCGTAGGTCGGAACGTTGGTGTGCCACTTCGAGCGATCCCGGCCGACGAAGTAGTTCGCTTTGCCGGGGAGCTCGTCGAGTCCGCTCACTTGCGGGTCGCGCGTCGCGCCAACGAGGCTCATGCGCAGCGCGACGGATTTTAGGGGCGCCTTTGCGTCGGGCCGCGCTTGAGTATCGCGCACATCGCGTTTTGCATCGGGATTGGGCTTGGTCAGCACCAGCACTGCCTCGCCGGCGGTGAGATAGAGGTTATAGCCGGGACCGTGTGAGAGAAAACGAACGTCTTTCTGCGTCTGGCCTCGATTTGCCTCGAACTGCAGCGGCAACTTGCCGTAGTTCTCGTTCACGCGAGCGTCTGTCGCGGCGGCCGCGGGCCAGGCGAACCCGGCGGCGAGTAATGTGAACGCGAGCATGCCGTGAAACGGGATCGAAGCGTGTCGGGACATGGCTATCTCCTCGTTATTGATTCACAGTCGGTCACAATCCCACGATCGGCGGCAGCGGGGGCAAGACCACTGGGGGCGGCGGGAGCACCAGAGGCGGCAAGAGCGGTGGAGTTGCATTGCCCGCAGTCACGTCGAAGGCGTCCACCGCGACGTAGGCGCCGTCGGAGCGGCTCATGCCCGTCACGGTAATCACCATCGTGTGATTCGATGCCGCAAGACCCGAAGCCGAGTACACGGATTCGGAGGTGAGGCCGCCCGGCGCGTTGGGGCCGGCGGTATCCACCGTAATCGGCATGCCGCCGTCGACGGACACCGCGGCGATGCCGCAGACGTTGCATTTGACGCCGATCCAGCTCACCGCCGTTCCAGTGAAGCTGAACATCGCGGTGGAGGCGACGATATTGGAAGCGACGATGCTGCCGCCGCTGAAGGTGCCGGTCTCCGCGCCGTAGTTCGTCCAGAAGCCGATCTGGGTTGCGGTGCTTTCCTCGGAGCGCGTCGTGCCGGTCGGGGTGGGCGGTGGCGGCGGCGCCAGGTCAACGAACTTTGCGACGAAGGCGTCGCAGCATCCTCCTCCGTAAGTGGTCTGGAAGGCGCCCGCTGTTGTCGGAATGGATCCGCCGGTTTCGCCCGTCACGTAGGTGTTGCCGTTGGCGTCCACTGCGATGCCGGTGCCGGTATCAATGCTATTTCGGCCAAAGTAGGTGGAGTAGACCAGGGCCGAGCCAGTTGGATTGAGGATCGTCACATAGGCGTCCCAATCGCCGCCGGAAGCGGTCTGGAGGGCCCCGGCGGTCGTCGGAAAGTCCAACGAGAAGGTCTTCCCGGTTACATAGGCGTTACCGGACGCGTCCACGGCGATACCGCCGCCCCACTCAGGGCGAGCGCCGCCGAGGTAGGTGGAGTAGACGAGCGCGGAGCCGGTGGGATCGATCTTGGAGACGAAGGCGTCTCCGCTGAACTGGTCGCCCCCGCCGAAGGTGCGCTGGAAGGCCCCCGGAGTGGTCGGGAAATCGGGTGAAGCGGTGTTACCGGTCACGTAGGCGTTGCGGGCGGCGTCCACAGCGATGCCGCTGCTTATGTCGCTGCCGCCGCCACCGAGGAGGGTGGAATAGACCAGGGCGGACCCGGCCGCGTTGAGCTTAGTCACGCCGGCGTCGGTGCCGCCGCCGGAGATCGTCTGGAAGGCCCCAGGGGTCGGCGTAACGTTGGAGCTCAACACGTAGGCGTTGCCGTCGGCGTCCAGCGCGATCGGCGCGATAGCGCTCACGCTGTTGCCCAGGTACGTGGAGTAGACCAGGGTGGACCCGGCCGCACTAAGCTTTGTCACGAAGCCTGCGCCAAAGTTGTTAAGGGCGAAGGTCGTGTCGAAGGCGCCCGGGGTTGTGGGGAAATTGTTTAAGCATCGCGTGGTGGGGGTGGAGCCTGTCTGAGCGCAGACGGTGAAGCCGGCCACATAGGCGTTGCCTGCTGCGTCCACGGCAATTCCGCTGGCCGCGTCATCGGCACTGCCGCCGAGGTAGGTGGAATAGACGAGAGCGGAGCCGGTGGCGTTGATCTTTGTCACGAAGGCGTCGGAAGGCCCTCCGAACTCAGTGAACGTCGAACCCCCGCCGAAGATCGGCTGAAAGGCGCCCAGGGTTGTCGGGAAGTCGGTCGAACTGGTGCTTCCCGTCACGTACGCGTTGCCGGCGTCGTCCACTGTGATTCCGCCGGCGGATTCATTGCTGCTGCCGCCAAGGTAGGTCGAGTAAACGACCGCCGTGCCGGCGGCATTGAGCTTGGTCACGAAAATGTCCAAAGGCGCGCCGACGGCGCCCGCGCCGTTTGCGGGCTGAAATGCGCCCGAGGTCGTCGGAAAGCTGATCGAGGTGGTGCCGCCCGTGACGTAGGCGTTGCCCGCCGCGTCCGCAGCAATCCCTACGCCTCTGTCGGCGCGCTCGCCGCCAAGGTATGTCGAATAGGAGAGCACCACCGGATCGATGACGAGCGGCCAGGTTGGGTCGTACGCGGCCACCTGAAAGCCGACGTGGTTGGCGCCTTTGCGTACGTAGCCGCCGTCGATATCGCGGCGGATTCCGTCGATTTCCTGGTAGATGATCGGCTTGTGTTGGCGGATGTCGCCGCCAGCCGTATGTAGCACCAGATCGCCCTGCGCGTCGATCGCGAGCTTCCTCGCGCCCTTGAAGCCGAGCACGATCTTGTTCGGATCAGCACCGGGGGCGACGACGAAGTCGTACTCGAGTTGGCGCTGGTTGCCGTAGTAGACGAGATCGATCCCTGGATAGACGTTCTTGTATTGGACCTTGGCGTAGGTCGGCACGTTGGTGCGCCACTTCGAGCGATCTCGGCCGACGAAGTAGTTCGCCTTGCCCGGTTGTTCCTCGAGTCCGCTCACGAGCGGCTTGGATGCGGCGCCCACGAGGCTCATGCGAAGTGCGACGGATTTTCCCTGCGCCTT
>Ga0137410_10000343_pt1 | contig 32821 bp, 27 predicted proteins | sample CZODoug1_16funga_FD_108878 | JGI IMG/M metagenome (GOLD analysis project Ga0137410, IMG submission 108878) | Vadose zone soil fungal communities from Angelo Coast Range Reserve, California, USA - CZODoug1_16fungal (Illumina Assembly) | ecosystem: Environmental > Terrestrial > Soil > Vadose zone... | reverse complement strand
CTCGGGTATCCGCCAGCCGTCGTCCTTCGCAACCAGACCCATTGCTTTCCCCCTCTCGGTGGGCTCCCTTGCCCACTGTAAGGGTTATCGGCAATTTTGGTCGGCTACTGAGATAGATTCTTAACCACTATATGCGTCTTTGGCTTCCCGCCCTGATTCTGCTGCTCCCCGCGGCCTCCCCCCAGGAGGATCCGGCGGCCCTCAAGCACTTCGAGGAGAAGGTGGCGCCGCTGCTCGCCGCCCGCTGCTACAAATGCCATAGTGCCGAGTCCCCCAAACCCAAGGGCGGACTCCGCGTGGACTCCCGCGAGGCGCTGCTCAAAGGCGGCGAGCTCGGGCCCTCGATCGTCCCGGGCAATGTCGAGAAGTCCACGCTGATGCGCGCGGTCGGCTGGGCCGACCCCGACCTCCAGATGCCCCCCAAGGAGAAGATCCCGGCGGCGGAGATCGAAATCCTCCGCAAGTGGATCGCCGCCGGCGCGCCGTGGTCCGCGGCGAAGGGGCTCTCCCGCAAGCCCGAGAAGAAGATCGGCGACGTCGACCGCGCCTGGTGGGCCTTCCAGCCCGTGAAGGAGCCCGCGCTGCCGCCCGCCGATCCGCTCGCGCGCAACGAGATCGACCGCTTCATCCATGCCAGGCTCCAGGCCGAGGGACTGGTCCCCGGTCCGGAAGCCGACCGCCGCACGCTGCTGCGTCGCCTCACCTTCGACCTGCACGGCCTGCCGCCGACGCCCCTGGAGATCGAGGGCTTCGAGAAGGACGCGTCGCCGGCCGCCTACGAGAAGCAGGTCGAACGGCTGCTGGCCCATCCGCGCTACGGCGAACGCTGGGGGCGCCACTGGCTGGACCTCGTCCGCTACGCCGAGTCCGACGGCTACAAACAGGACGGGTACAGGCCCAACACGTGGCCGTACCGGGACTACGTCATCCGTGCCTTCGCGGACGACAAGCCCTATGACCGCTTCATCCAGGAGCAGATCGCGGGCGACGAGATCGCGCCCGACGATCCCCGGGTGATCGTGGCGACGGGCTATATGCGCCTGGGGATCTACGAGTACAACCAGCGCAACGCCTGGGGCCAGTGGCGGGACATCCTGAACGACATCACGGACGTGACGGGCGACGCGATCCTCGGCCTGGGCATGGGCTGCGCGCGCTGCCACGACCACAAGTTCGACCCGATCCTCCAGCGCGACTACTTCGCGCTGCAATCGTTCTTCGCCGGCATCCTGTGGCGCGACGACCTGCCGCTCGCGACGCCCGCCGAGATCGCGGACTATAAGAAGAAGCGCGCGGTCTGGGAGGAGAAGACGGCGGCGATCCGCGCGGAGCTTGCGGGGATCGAGAAGCCCTTCCTCGCGTCCGCGGACAAGTCGATCCTGGGCAAGTTCCTCCCCGAGCTGCAGGCGGTCCACGCCAGGCCAGCGGCCGAGCGGGCGCCGTATGACGTGCAGATCGGCGACCTCGTCCAGCGCCAGGTCATCGCCGAGCGCGCCCTCATCGACGGTAAGATCAAGGGCGCGACCCGCGAACGCTGGTCCGAGCTGCAGCGCAAGCTGGCGGAGTTCGACAAGGACAAGCCGCGCGACCTGCCGCCGGCTCTCGTCGTCACCGACATCGGCCCGGTCGCGGCGCCCACGACGATCCCGGGCGATCCCGAGAACCGGGTCATCGGGCCCGCGTTCCTGACCGTGCTGGGAGGCGTCCCGCTGAGGATCGACCCGCTGGCCGCGTCGTCGGGCCGCCGCCTCGCGCTGGCGCGCTGGCTGACCGATCCGAAGCATCCGCTCGCCGCGCGGGTCATGGTCAACCGGATCTGGCAGCACCACTTCGGGCGCGGCCTGGTCGCCACCGCGAACGACTACGGCCATCTCGGCGAGAAGCCGTCGCACCCGGAGCTCTTCGACTGGCTGGCCGCGCGCTTCGTGAAGGAAGGCTGGAGCGTGAAGGCGATGCACCGCCTGATCGTCGGGTCCGCCACGTACCGGCGCGCGGCGGCGCATCCCGCGCCTGAGGCCGGGCGCCTCAAGGACCCCGAGAACCGGCTGCTCTGGAAGAACACGCCGCGGCGGCTGGAGGCCGAAGCGGTGCGCGACGCAATGTTGTTCGCGAGCGGCGAATTCGACTCGCACATGGGCGGGCCCGCGGTGGACCCCACCCTGCCGCGCCGGTCGATCTACACGAAGATCCACCGCAATACGCACGACCCGCTGCTCGAAGCCTTCGACGCGCCCGAGACCTTCTCCAGCGCGCCGTCGCGGAATTCGACCACCACCGCGACGCAGGCCCTGCTGATGATCAACGGCCGCTGGCCCCTGGAGCGGGCCCAGGCCTTCGCCCGCCGTCTGCGCGCGTCGGGGGCGAAGACGAACGAGGAACTGGTCCGCGAAGCCTATCCGATCACCTTCGGCCGCGCGCCGTCTGCCGCGGAGCTCGCGCGCGGGATTGCATTCCTGGAGAACTCCGCGCCCGCGGGGAAGGCGGCGGACCTGCCGCTCGCCCAGTCGATGCCCGACCGCGGCGGCCAGGCCGCGCGCTTCCGCAGCGAGCATATGGAGGACCGGCTCTGCATGGAGTCCGACCCCGCGCTGCCCTCCACCGACTTCACCGTGGAGGCCGTCGTCATCCTGGACTCGCTCTACGACGACGCAGCCGTCCGCGTCATCGCCTCCCAGTGGACCGGCAAGCCCGACCAGCCCGGCTGGTCCTTCGGCGTGACGAGCGCGAAGTCGAAGCACCAGCCGCGCAATCTCATCCTCCAGCTGACGGGGGAGGGCGGGACGGAAGTGGTCGCGTCGGACCTGCGCCTCGAGCTGCACAAGACGCACTATGTGTCGGCCGCCGTGAAGATCGGCGAGACGGGCGAGAGCGGCGTGACTTTCTACATGCAGGATCTCTCGGACCCCGAGGCTCCGCTGCGGACGGCCGGCGTGCGCCATCGGGTGACGGGCGGGTACCGGTCGAAGTCCGCGTTCATGATCGGCGGCCGCGACGGACAGAAGAGCCAGGGCTGGGACGGGCTGATCGACGAGGTCCGCCTCTCGCGCGCGGCGCTGCCGAAGGAGCAGCTGCTGCTGGTCGAAGGCGCGCCCGCGCCGGAGCAGGTCGCCGGCTACTGGACCTTCGAATCCGAGCCCGGCTTCTTCAAGGAGGCCGGCAACCGCGTGAAGCCGCTGGGCCGGCCCGAGCTTCCGAAGATTCCGGGCGTCGCCTCGGAGACCGGGCTGATCGACTTCTGCCACGTCCTCCTCAATTCGAACGAGTTTCTTTATGTCGACTGAGCCGCATGTCCGCATCCCGGCCACGCGCCGCGAGTTCCTTGCGAAGAGCGGCGCGGGCTTCGGCGCGCTGGCGCTGAGCTCCCTGCTGGGCGCGCGCACGGCGGCGGCCGGCGAAGCCGGATCGGCCCTCAAGCCCCACTATGCGATGAAGGCGAAGAGCGTCATTTTCCTCTTCATGGAGGGCGGCCCGAGCGCGCTGGACACCTTCGATCCGAAGCCGAAGCTGAACGAGCTGGCGGGAAAGCCGCTGCCGCCCAGTTTCAAGCCGGTGATCACCGCGATGGGCGAGTACGGGTCGCCGCTGCTGGCGTCGAAGCGGAAGTGGGCGCAGTACGGCCAGGGCGGACTCTGGGTCTCCGACTGGTATCCCCACATCGCGCAGTGCGCCGACGACCTGGCGGTGATCCGCTCCTGCATCTCCGACGGCATCAATCATTCGGGCGGGGTCTGCCAGATGAACACCGGCTCGACGCTCGCGGGGCGGCCGTCGCTCGGGTCCTGGGTCACCTACGGCCTCGGGACCGAGAACGCGAACCTGCCCGCCTTCGTGGTGCTGCAGGACAATCCCGCGACGGTGGTGAACGGGCCGCGCAACTGGGGCCCCGGCTTCATGCCCGCGGTGCAGCAGGGCGTGCGCCTGCAGACGAGCTCCGAACCGATCCCCAACCTGATGACCCCGCCCGGCATCGGCGAGGACCGCCAGCGCGACAAGCTGGCGCTGCTGGAGACGATGAACCGCGACTATGCCGCGCCGAGGGCCGACGTCACCGAGCTCGACGCGCGGATCAAGGCCTACGAGCTGGCGTTCCGCATGCAGGCGGAGGCGCCGGAGGCGGTCGACCTCTCGAAGGAGAGCGACGAGACCCTCGAGCTCTACGGCATGAACGAGAAGACGACGGAGCCTTACGGCCGGATGTGCCTGCTGGCCCGGCGCTTCGTCGAGCGCGGCGTGCGCTTCATCCAGCTCTACTCGGGTGCGGGAAGCAAGTGGGACGCGCACTCCGGCATCGAGAAGAACCACTCCGAGCTCTGCCGCCAGACGGACAAGCCGATCGCGGGCCTGCTGCGCGACCTCAAGCGCCGCGGGCTGCTCGACAGCACGCTGGTCGTCTGGGGCGGCGAGTTCGGCCGCACGCCGATGTCCGAGAAGGGCGACGGCCGCGACCACAACCCTTATGGCTTCACGATGTGGATGGCGGGCGGCGGCGTCGCGGGCGGCCGGACCATCGGCTCGACCGACGAGCTGGGCCTGCACGCGGTGGACACGCGGCTGCACGTCCACGACCTGCACGCGACGATGCTGCACCTGCTCGGCCTCGACCACACGAAGCTGATCTACTACCACAAGGGCCGGCCCGAGCGCGCGACGATCAACGAAGGCGACATCTACCGCAAGATCACGTCCGCCTGATGGACGCCGCGGCCCGGGCGCGCATCCGCTTCGTCGGCTGGGTCAACGGGGTTTATGGGGCATCGTTTCCCATCCGTGTGATCTTCACGACGACTTCGGCCCTGTCGGTCTTCAGCCTGTCCTACGCCGGACCGGAGTTCGCCGCCATGCTGCTCTCCGGCCTGGGGCTGGCGGTCCTGACAGGGCTCAGCGGCTGGAGGCTCGTGAAGGGGAAGCCGCGGGCCCGCAGCCTGACGCGCCTCGCGGGCGGTCTGTCCCTGGGGTATTCCGCCCTGGGCGTGTTCATGGTGCTGCAGTTCGCCGCGCTGCGGAATGGCGCGGTCACCATGATCCGGAACGGCTCGGAGAACTGGCTGTCCTGGTCGATCAGTCGCTTCCAGACCCCGATGGTCGTGGACGCCGCGCTGATCGTCTGGTGGATCATTGCCCTCAGCATCGTCCTCGGCGAGCAGGAGGATGCCGGGTCGGTACCGCTGGGGGAGGATCTCCTGGTGACGATCGTCTGGATCGGCGCGGGCGCGTTCGGGCGCTTCGTCCAGTCGCTGTTCGACGGATTGCTCAGCTCCCAGCGCTGAGAATTCATCTCCTCCCCATCCTCAAGCATCCCGGCGGCCTTCAGAATGCCAGCAGGAAGTCCAGGAGGGGGACACAAAGTATTCTCGTCAAGGCGTTCCATTCCCACGTATCCCGTGTGACCATGATCCCATGCGAGGGCTTGAATCTCTTCATGAAGCATTCCAAGCCTGAGAAGTCCTTGGAATCCAGTTTTCCTCGAAACTTCACTTCGACTGGAATGATCTGACCTCCCGCGTCCTCGAGGACGAAGTCGACCTCTTTCAGAGGACTCCGCCGGTCGGAGGAGTTTTCATAGTCCCTGAAAAAGCGGACGTCGATTCCGGGTCCCCTCAAGACGGACTGAACCAAAGTTTCAATCAGAGGGGAGACCGTGTCCGGGGGGGATTCCCAAAGGGACGGGGCCACCCTGAACACGGCCGTGCGCGCCCCGAGATCGGTCAGCGTGATCTTGGATGGAGTTCGGGCGCTCTCGCGCTTCGAGAGCGGGTATCTTCGGAATTCACGGATAAGGAGGGCGTCGGCAAGATAGTGGACGTAATTCCCGACGTGGGGCTGGCTGGTTCTGAAGCCGGCTTCGTTTGCAAACTCCGCCAGTCGGTTCTGGGAAACTTCCTGCCCGGTCGATCGTGCGATCTCCACGTATAGCCATCTCAAGAGCTGCGGATTTCGGACCGGGAAGAGGTCCGGGACATCCACACCCAGAACGCGACTGAATATGGTCTCTGTCAGGTATTCCGACCAGAGATCGTCGCCGACCTCGCCATTGTGAAGTCGAGGATAGCCCCCCCTGTTGAAGTATCTTTCGAGGTGCCTCCTGAGAGTCAGGCGGGCCTGGGGGCGAAGATCATGGAACGGTCTGAACAATGGTTCAGGATCGGGATCGTACAGTTTGTGAAAGGCATGAGGAGCCGGCAGGCGGGCTCCGATATCGGTCCATGCCTCCACCACTTCCCTGAACTGAAAGGTGGGCATTTCTGTCGTGAATACTCTGCCGGCAAGACTCTCCCGTCCTCCTTTGGCCACCAGAACGCTGGAGGACCCCGTCAGGACCATTCTCAATGGAAATGTATCCCCAACGTGCTTCACGTCGTCCGCCCATTTCGGAAGCTTGTGGACCTCGTCCAGAAGGACAAGCGTCACGTCCCCGTCCTCGAGCGGTCTTTTCCGGATTTCTTTGGTGAACCAGCGAATGACGGGTACAAGACCTCCGGCTCGTTCCTGGATCACCTCCTGATCGAATCGAACGAACAGGATGTCCGTCGGACGAGTACCCTTGTCGAGAAGGGCTGAGACGATCTGTTCCAGGGCGGTGGTTTTTCCAACCTGTCGGGGTCCTCGCAGGATTTCGATCAAACCCTTCGGCGATGACAATCGGTGGATCAATTCCCGGACCCCGCGCCGGTGGTAGGGATGCGGCTCCCGACGGAGTTTCCCGGTGTCCCACCAGGGGTTGAGATCTTTCAGGATCTGGATCACTTCAGTGGAGAGAGGAGCCGGGTCGTCCATCAAGCACCATTCCGTGCGTGCTACATCTAATGTTTGTACAACTTAGCGTGAATGTACATCTTATAGATATATAAATTAGATGTGTCAAGGGCCGAGATCGCTTCACACTCCAGAAGGAACCGCCGGCTTTCCGGGTGTCTTCCAGACAAGGGAAGGGTAGACTTTTCCTTCAGATGCGCGCCCTCGTTCTCGCGTTTTTCTTCATCTCCGGCTTCTGCGGCCTCGTCGACGAGGTCGTCTGGATCCGCGTCGCCGGCACCGTCATCGGGAACACCACGTTCGCGATCGGCACCGTCGTCGGCGTCTTCATGGGCGGCCTCGCCCTCGGGGCCTGGTGGGGAGGGCGGCAGGCCGACCGCCGGCAGGGCGCGGCTCTGCTGCGCCTCTACGGCCTTCTCGAGGGCGGCATCGCCCTGTCCGCCCTCGCCGTCCCGCTGCTCATCGCCGCCAGCGAACCCCTGTACCACGCGCTCTGGAACTCGGTCGGCCAGATCACCGCCCTTTATGCGGCCCTCCGCGTCCTGCTGGTCGGGGTCGTCCTCATCGTGCCGACCACCCTGATGGGCGCGACGCTTCCGGTGCTGACGCGGTACCTGTCCGACTCCGGCCGGGCCGCCGCCGGAGAGGCCGGCCGCGCGTACGCGATCAACACCTTCGGCGGCGTCGCGGGAACCCTCGCTTCCGGACTATGGCTGATCCCGACCCTCGGCCTCCAGGCGACCATCCTCGTCGCCGTCGCGCTCAACGCCGCCATCGCAGCGGCGTCCGTCGCCCTCGCGCGCGGGAAGACCGGGACGATCGAGCCCGCGCTGACCCCGGAGCCGCCGCCGCAGCGCGCGGCCCTTATTGTCGCCGCCCTATCCGGCTTCTCGTCGCTGGTCTACGAGGTGGCCTGGACGCGGTCGCTCGTGCTCTCGCTGGGCTCGACCGTCTACGCCTTCACCCTGATCCTGACCGCCTTCATCCTGGGTCTCGGCGCGGGCAGCGCGGTGTCCTCGCGGCTGGTGCTGCGTGCGCGGCAGCCCGACGCCGCCCTCGCCGGTATCCAGGCCGCCATCGGGCTGACGGCCCTGATCCTCCTTCCGTTCCTCGGCGACCTGCCGCTGCGGATGGCGCCCGCGTCGGAGCTGTACCGCGACTGCTACGCCGGCCTGCTCTTCGAGCACGCGAAGCTGATCGCGCTCTTCGTATTCACGCCTTCGCTGTTCATCGGCGCGGTCTTTCCCTTCGCGTTCCGGCTGGCCGCCGGGACCGAGCGAGCCGTCGGCCGTTCCGTCGCGGCGGTCTATTCGTGGAACACGGTCGGCTCGATCGCCGGCTCCCTCGCGGCGTCGTTCGCCCTCGTCCCGATGCTGGGATTGGCGCCGTCGATCCGCATCGCCGCAACGGTCAATCTCGCCGCGGCGGCGGGGTTGCTTGCCCTGATCCCGCAACTCCGCCTGGTCGCGGTCGCCCCCGTCCTCGTCGCCGGCGTCGCCTGGCTGCGGCCGTCCTGGGACTCGCGGGTCCTGGCCAGCGGCGCGTACCTCTATGGCGAGGACTACCGCCGCATGGCGGAGACGCTCCATATGGACCTCCCGACGTACCTCGCCCGGGAGTCGAAGATCCTCGCGGAATACTGGGATGCGTACGGGCTGACGACGGTGCACCGCTCCGAGGACAGCAACCTCTCGATCCGCGTGAACGGGAAGGCCGACGCGTCCACGGGCACGGCGGACATGCCCACGCAGCGGACGATCGGCCACCTCGGCCTGCTGCACCATCCGGCGCCGAAGCGCGCGCTCGTGATCGGGCTGGGCAGCGGCGTCACGCTGGGCGCCGTCGCCTGCCACGACCTGCAGGCGATCGACTGCGTCGAGATCTCGCCCGCCGGCGTCCGGGCGGCGGAATACTTCACCGACGCCAACGGCGGCGTGCTCAAGGACCCGCGGGTCCGCCTGATGATCGGCGACGGCCGCAACGCGGTGCAGTTCGCGAAGGAGCCCTACGACGTCATCGTCTCGCAGCCGTCGAACCTCTGGATCAGCGGCATGTCGAACCTCTTCACGCGGGACTTCTTCGTGATGGCGTCGAAGCGTCTCGCGCCCGGCGGAATCTTCTGCCAGTGGGTGCAGGCGTACCGCATGCCGGTGGAGGACTTTCGGTCCATCCTGAAGACCTTCTTCGCGGCGTTCCCGAACGGCAGCTTCTGGGAGGTCTTCCCGGGGCAGGACTACGTGCTGCTGGGCTCGGTCGAGTCGCCGCGGATCGCGTTCGCGGACCTGGAGACGCGGATGGGCGCGCGGTCGATGCGGACGCACTTCGACGGGCTCTCGACGCCCGGGGCGGTGGGGCTGCTGGGTCACTATATCGCGCCCGCGGAGGAGGTCCGCGCCGCGGTGGCGGACGCGGCCGTGCTGACCGACGACCTGTCCGCGATCGAATACAGCGCCTCGCGGGCGATGTTCATGGTGCTGCAGCCGCGGACGATCGCGTGGGTGGAGCAGCTGAGGAAGACGCCGATGGATCCCGCGCGGTATCCGGGGGTGGACGCGGCCGCGGTCGAGCGGAGCCGGGATGCGCGGCGCCGCATCGCGGAGGCGGTGGCGCTCGAGGCGGAGCGCCGCTCGGTGATCGAGGTCCTGGAGTTCCTGGCGAAGAAGTCGATCGGCCTGGGGGACGACGAGCCGACGCGGCAGCACTTCGAGCGTTACGCGTATCTCGCGCGGCTGGAGGCGCGCTTCCAGCGGCAGTCCGGGCACTATACGGAAGCCGGGAGGCTCCTTCGCGCGGTGCCGCGGACGTCGAAGCACTATGTCGATGCGCTTTTCGAGCGCGCGCTGGTCGCGCAGGCGGCGGGCCGGGCGAACGAGGCGGAGATGTGCGTGCGGGAGATCCTCGGCGATCATCCCGGCTCGTTCGCGGCGCTCTGCCTGCAGGCGCAGGGGGCCCAGTCGGGCGCCGAGGCCGTGGAGCGCTGGAAGACCGCGATCGCCCTGCGTCCCGACTCGGATTTCGCCCACGCCCACCTGGCGTCGGTGCTGATGCAGGCGGGCCGCAGCGACGAAGCGCGGGAAGAGGCCCTCAAGGCTCTGGAGCTGGAGCCCGGCAACGCTCTCGCGAAGCAGTTGCTCGCCCGCTGACCTCCTCCTTCATTCGGCTTTCTGGATTGCAGCGGGGGCTTGCTTCCTCGCTCGCGATGATTGATGCTAGTCTTTAGCTTTCAGCCAGCGCTCGAACCACTCCATCGCCGCCGCATTCTGCTCGGGCGTCACCTTATGCCCCACGCCTTCGGCGACCATGATCTTCAGTTTCTCGGGACAGCCGGCCGCCTTGTAGGCCGCTTCGGCCGAGGCGAAGGCGATCCTCGCGCCTTCGATCGGGCAGTTCGGATCCTGGTCGCCGTTGGGGATCAGCAGCGCGCGGCCCGCAAACATCCGCAGCAGGCTCGGGCAGTCGAACTGCTCGAGAATCCCGGGGATGACTTTGCTCCATAAGGCCCGGCAGACTTTCTGGTTCACTTCGGGCTCGCCGATGTCCTTCGCCGCCGCCTCGTGCGCGCCCGCGATCGTCCTCGCGCGCCCCTGCCACCGGTCGTTCTCGAGCGACCACTTGAAGCTCTGGACGCCGATGGCCGGAACCGCAACCTTCCAGCGCTCGTCGACCGACGCCGCCAGCCAGGTCTGGATCCCGCCCATCGAGAAGCCGATCATCCCCAGACGCTTGGCGTCGATGTCGGGCCGCGTTTCCAGGTAATCCGCCAGGCGCCAGAGATCCCACACCGTGTCGTAATAAAACGGATGCTCCATCTCCTCGACGGGCGATTTCCACGCCTCGGTGATGGCCGCGACATAGCGCGTCGCGCCTTTCTCGCCCTCGGCCCGGGCCCCGTGGTAGCGGGCGTCGATCGCGATGCCGATGATGCCCTTCTTTGCGAGCTGGAGGCAGAGCCCGCGCTGGCTCTCCTTGTTGCCGCCCGTGCCGTGCAGAACGACGACCGCGGGCATCTTCCAGTCGACCTTCTCCGGCCGGACGAGCAGCACCGGCAGTCGCTCGATCCTGCCGGAGCGCTTCTTCTCCGTCGCGATGGTGAAGACCTCGGTGACGAACTTGGCCTCGGTCGTGGTGTCGACGATGAGCAGGTCGGGTTTGACCTTCGGCCGATCGAGCTGTTTGAGGAAGGCCTCGCGGACCTCCGCGACGGGCGGGTACTCGGGGGCCTGCTGCTGCGGCGCGAAGCCGGCGAGCGCCAGGACGAGGAACGCGGCGAGCTTTCTCATATACATAAGCTACATCCCCGGAAAACAAAAAGGGACCCCTCTTGCGAGGGGTCCCTCGGGAATCTCGGTCCGCTTACTTGATATAGGGGACGCCGTTGTTCGTGACGGTGTCGACGCGGATCGCCTTGGGGGCCTCGAAGCCCGCCGCGCCCGCGACCGCGACGCGCTCGTCCTGGTCGACGCCGTCGCCGCTGACGCCGATCGCGCCGATCAGCTCGCTCCCCTTATAGAGCGGCACGCCGCCCGGGAATTCGATGATGCCGTCCTGGCGGTTCGAGTTCCCGATGTTCCACAACGGGCCGCCGGGCTGCGTCAGGGGTCCGAGGGTCCGGGTCGTCAGCGCGTTCTCGTTGCTCGAGAAGGCGACCGACGTGAACGCCTTGGCCCTGGCGATGTTGATGCTGCCCAGCCAGGCGTCGGGCATCGAACGCTGGCCGACGAGGCGGCCGCCGCGATCGAGGATGACGATATGCATCCGCGTGGGCTGCTTTTTGCCCTCGGCGTTCACGCGGAGCAGGGACTCCTCCTTCCTGGCCGCGGCCTCGGCCTGGTCCAGGATCTTGGTCAGGTCGTCGGCGGCGATCGTCGACGCGGGGGTCTTCGCGGCCACGAAGAGGCCGGCGGCGGCCGTCACGGCCAGGGCGACGGCGGCAAAGCGCAGGACGCGGGATCGGCGGGTCATCTTTTCCTCCTTCCAATGAAGTTCCGAAGCGGAACGGGATGCTAGCCGCGCGCGGCGAAGGGTGTCAAGGATTCCCAGGCTGAACCGCAAAGGGTATGATCCGGTCATGAAATACCTGCTCGCGCTGATCCTGCTCGCGGCGCCGTCGCTCCAGGAGTCCTCGACGGAGCCCTCTGCGCGGAAGAAGGAGTATCCCTGGATGTCGGTCGCGACCTGGAACGGCAAGCACGAGGCGTTCCTCAAGCGCGCCAAGGAGGGGAAAATCGACCTGCTCTTCGTCGGCGACTCCATCACCGAAGGCTGGGGCAATAATGCGGTCTGGCAGAAGACTTACGCGCCGATGAACGCCGCGAACATCGGCATCGGGGGCGATACCACCGAGAACGTCCTCTGGCGCCTCGAGAACGGCGAGATCGACGGGTTCAGCCCCAAGGTTGCGGTGCTCCTGATCGGCACGAACAACTTCGGGCTCGAAGGACACGCGCCCGATGCGGTGGCCAAAGGCGTGGCGACGGTGGTCCAGACCCTGCGCAAGAAGCTGCCGTCCACGAAGATCCTCCTCCTGGCGATCTTCCCGCGCGACGAGAAGCCGACCGCCGACATTCGGAAGAAGATCAAGCAGGTGAACGACCAGATCGTCAAGCTCGACGACAAGAAGAACGTCCGCTTCCTCGACATCGGCGCGAAGTTGAGCAACCCGGACGGGTCGCTGTCGAAGGACGTCATGCCCGACTTCCTCCATCTCTCGGAGAAGGGTTACCAGATCTGGGCGGACGCGATGGCGCCGCTGCTCAAAGAGCTGATGGGGAAGTGATGCCCGCGGAGATCACGGTCCAGGACCTGGCCGCGCGCATCCGGGAAGGGAAGCCGCTGCGGATCGTCGACGTCCGCGAGGACTGGGAGCGCGAGATCGGCAAGCTCCCGGGGGACCAGCATATCCCGATGAACGCGGTGCCCCAGCGGATGGCGGAGTTCAAGATCGCCGACGGCGGCGAAGTCGTCGTCTACTGCCACGCCGGGATGCGCAGCATGATGGTGGCCGGCTTCCTGGAGCAGAACGGCATCCCGGGCGTCCTCTCCCTGGCGGGCGGCATCGAGGCCTGGTCCTGCGAGATCGACCCAGACGTCCCGCGATATTAGCGCACGTCGTTGCACACCCCGTCGCAGGAATCCCCCCGTATTTCGCTGGCCTTCGTCTTGCTCTCCCTTGCCCGGGGGAGGACGAAGCCATGAATCGAATGCGAACCGCAATGGGGTTGATCATCCTGGCCGGCTGCAGGGACAGCGAAAGCCTTCCGATCGCCATGCCGGTAGAGATCAAGGTGACCAATCAGGGAAGCAGCTCCGTCCATGGTCGTGCGGAGGACTGGGACGAGACTGATCCCCTCGACTTCACACTCCAACCGGGGGAATCCAGGAAATTCGTCGTCGCGTCCGAATACCGCGTGAAGCTGCATGTCTGGAGAGACTCCGACGAGACGCTCCTCTTCGACGACTTTTGGGACGTCAGCGCGATCCTGGACTCCGGTGTGAACGTGACCGTGTATCCCTAGCGCGTGGCGGCGATCGCGATCTGTCGGGCGAGGGGGATGAGGAACTCGCCTTCGTTGGAGGGTCGTCGCGGGCAGGAGGGGTGGGGCAGCGGATCCTTCATCATGCCGGCGGCCTTGAGATAGGCAGCCGCGCTGTCCTTGTAGGCCGGGACGGGGTCGCGGAAGGCGACGGCCCCCAGCGCCTGCAGCGCGTCGTTGAGCTCGAAGAAGCGCGGATCCGACGCCGCCCACCAGCGATCCCGCAGGGCGAACGCCTCGGGGTCGAACGTCGAGATCCCCAGCAGGTAGTCGCTGCCGTACATGACCATGTCGATCGCGAGGTCGTTCCCGGTATAGACCTTGAAGCCGGGGCGGTGGCGGTCGCGGAGCTGGAGGCGCTCGATTTCGAGGGCGCGCGACAGCGACGAGTGCTTCGCGCCCGCGATCTGCGGGATGTCCATCAGGCGCTTGTAGGTGTCCAGATCGTAGATCCGGCCGAAGGGCGCGAACATCGGGCCGAGTTCGAAGGCGAGCGCCTTCTCGCAGGGGGCGACCAGCTTCTGATAGAGGGCGATGACGTCGCCGCCTGCGAAGGCGTCGCTCTGGAAGAGGATCGGGATGCCGCCCTGATCGAGGATCGACGCGATCGCCTGTTCATAGGTCTCGCCGAAGCAGCAGGCGCCCGCGATGAAGGGCGCGGCACCGAGGGCTCTGCGGGTGAGCTTGAGGACGTCGACGCGCTGGGCCGGGGTCAGCTGCGGGCCGAAGCCCGTGTCCATATTGACCGCGGGCGTGATGCCCGCCTTCACGGTGCGCCGCAGGTGCCGCTCGAATTCGTCGAGGTCGGGCTTGTCGTCGGGGCGGAAGGGGAGCAGGACGGCCGAGTTCGCGTCGATCTTGCGGCCGGGCCGGATCCGGTCGAGCCACTCCTTCACGACGACTGCCGTTCCTTTTTGCGGATCTCCTGGAGGAGCTTGCCGTAGACGGGGTCGCGCGGGACGCAGCCGGCGGCATATTGCCCCAGCTCGTTGGTCTTGGTCCGCATCAGGGTCGTGCAGTAACTGACGGTGATGCACGCCTTGAGCCGTTCGAGCGAGCCTTTTGCCTGGAGGTCCTTGACCCAGTCGGGATAGGCGATCGCGCCGCGGCCGATGCCGACGAAGGAGATGCGGCCCCCGCGGAGGTTGGCCTCGCCGGCGTCGGCGGCGAAATGCCGCAGGTAGCTGTAGCCGGTGCCGACCATGGGGAAGTCCGGGAGGGCGCGCTGGATCTCGGCGGCCATGCGGAAGTGGCGGTCGACGCCGATCAGGCCGGACTCCGGCATTTCGTAGCCGTCGGGCGGCGGGGTGTCGGCGGGGCGCAGGAAGTGCGGGTTGTAGTAGGGGCAGCCCGCGCTGATGTTGAGGAACTGCAGGCCGGCGTCGCGCATGCGGCGGATCGCCTCGATCGGCTCGCTCAGGTCGGGCTCGAGGGGGTTGTCGGGGTTGACGCCGAATGCGTTCAGGTACGGTCGCGGGAACTCGACGGGCTCGCCGATATTCGTCGCCGCGTTCTTACGGTAGGGGACGGCGTCGAAGATGTTCATCCGCGTCGCGAGGACCATGTCCTTGCCGACCTCGGCGCGGATGCGGCGGAACGTGTCGCAGATGAAGCGGGTGCGGTTCTCGAGCGAGCCGCCGTATTTGCCGGGACGCGTTTTCGCGCCGAGCATTTCGTTGAGCAGGTAGCGGTGGCACTGCTTGACGTCGATGAAGTCGCAGCCGGCCTCTTTCGACATCCTCGCCGCGACGACGTAGGCGTCCTGGAGGCGGTCGAGCTGGTCGTCGGTCAGGACGGGATGATCCGCGGCCATCGGTCGGCGCTCCTTGCCGAAGCGCGCGAAGGGGTCGATGACGGGGTCGCGGGTGAGGACCGACGGGGCGGGGTAGGCGAAGCGGCCCGAGTGGGTGAGCTGGAGGCCGATAAGGAAGTCGTCGGCGTTGCCGCAGCTCTTGCGGTGCTCGTCGCGGGCGAACGTGATGAGCTTTTTCAGCTCGGGCAGGTTCTCTTTGGAGAAGAGCAGCTGGCGCGTGTTGGCGCGGCCCTCGGGCACGACGGCGCAGGCCTCGCCCCAGAGGACCTTGGCGCCGCCGCGGGCGAAGCGGCCCCAGCGGTGATACGTGATCTCGTCGGGCCTGCCGTCCAGGGTGCCGTCGCAGCCCTCCATCGGGTGGATGACGTAGCGGTTGCCGACGGTCCGGTGGCCGATGACGGCGGGTTTGAGGGATTCGCGGATGTCGGGGTCGAGGGGGATGTCGAGGCGGAGGCGGTCGATTTCGCGGCGGAGCGTGTCGCGGTCCGCGAAGAGGGGGTTCCCGCGCAGGAAATCCTGATGCATGGAGAGAGTACTATACTCCCGCCGGTGCGGCCGCTCCCAAGGAAATCAGACGGCGCGGCGGCCCATCAGCTCGAGGGCGTGGATGCGGCTTTCCATCGCGAGGATGGAGGCCTCGCAGGGCCCCGCCAGGGCGGCGCACTGGAAGCGCAGGTACGACTGGAGGTTGCGGCGCTCCCGGTCGATGGCGGTGCGCAGGCGCGAGATCTCGTCCTTCGGCGACTCTTTCCGCTCGGGCTTCCGGACGGGCGCGGCCGGGACGTCGAGGTCCTCGACATAGCGCCAGCGGGTGTAGACACCGACCAGGGCTGCGAAGAGCGCTCTCATCGGATCCCCCTTCTCATACGACTCCGAGGCAGCTGCGCCAGGATGCTCAGGGCGAGGCGGACGAAGGCGCGGGCCTCTTCCCGCTCCCGGGTCCCCGCCGCGGCGCGCCGCGTCAGACTCTTCATGTAAGACAGAAAAGCAAGAGGGATGCCAAAGTTACACGGAGCCAGAAGATGCATAAGCAATTGGTTACCAATGATTTGTAAATTTCCGCCGAGAGCCGGTCGAAATGGAATTCCTACCGTCCGGTAGTCCCACTGCGCTGAAGGTACAGCTCCGTGGCCGTCCCCCAAGACAAGCCCGCCTTGTTCTTGGGAATCAGCGGCCGGGGGTCTCATAGCGGGAGGAAGGGAGGCCCGGCACCCGATGGCTCTGCTGCACCAGCAAGTCGCCGAAGGACTTCAGTGCGGCGCAGCGGGACTCCCGCACCGCGCCCTTTTCGTCCAGCATCGCCAGCGGCGCCACCGAGCTCCCCTTGCCCTCGGCGCTCCCCGCGAAATAGACGTACTGGTTCCGGTTGTCGATCAGCAGGCCCTCGACGATCGTCATCGTGTCCTTATGGTGCCCGGGGATGAGGAACATCCCCACCAGCGTGAGGTCGAGGACGCCCAGCGGATTGATATACGAGTCGATCTCCGTCACGCTGTGCAGGACCAGGATCGCGTCCGCGCCCAGGCGCGCGGCCGCCACCCGGATCGCCTTGAAGCTGCCCGGCGACCCTGACGAGCCCATCCCGCCGACCATCATGTCGGGGATCAGGATCAGATCGCTGATGATCCCTTCCCGACGCAGCCGCTCGCCCCAGGCCTGGATTTCCGCCCGCTCGCCTTCCGTCTCGCCCGGCTGCCGCCCATCGCGCTGGTTGATCATCGACGGCGGCACCACCGCCAGCCGGAACGGCATCTGCAGCTGCGGCCTCACCTGCTCGACCCGGAACACGTCCGGATCGTCGACGAAGATCCTGCAGTTCGCCTGCAGCTCCGACTCCATCGCGGCCCGGTCGAATCCGCCCTGGCAACCGACTGCCACCAGCGCCGCCAGGCCTGCGAGCATCGTTTTCATTTCTTCTCCACCGTCGTGTCGTAGCGAACTCCGCTCGGCACCGGCATGGGCTGGACGACCGTCGTCCCGAACTCCCCCGCCGTGCGCGTCAGCGAATCGACCGCGATGAACGACGTGAACTCCGACAGCAGCCCGTGCCTCAGCGCTACCGCCCGGATCTCCTGCGCGAACTCTCGCGGATCGCCCGAGCCCAGCATTGCGTCGTGCAGCCCCGTGATCTTCGACCGCGCCCAGACCGCCGGCAGCGCCGAATGCCGCTGACCGGGATCGTCGACATTGACCGCCAGCTCCATCTCCACCGGCTGCGCGCCCGCGCGGCCGCTGATCCGGACTTTCGACGGCCCCTCGCCCTTATAGCGGCCGATCAGCGTGACGGGACGGCCGACGTAGACGTCGGGCAGCGGGTTCGGCTGCACGTCCGCGGCCGCCATCCCGCCCCAGTCGATCCGAAGGTCGCGCAACGCCGGGTGTTCGATGTGCCGGAACAGGTCGTCCGCCGCCTTCTCGCTGCTCTCGTCGAGCGTCACGATCGCGCAGATGCCGCGGCCGACGCGGGCCAGCGCCTCCAGCAGGTAGCGGTTGACGGAGTCGCCGACCCCGTAGCTGAAGATGCGCGCCGAGCCCAGGTGCGTCCGGGCGAAGGAAACGACCTCCCGGTCGTTGCCGATGAAGCCGTCCGTCAGGAACGCCACGATGCGGAAGCGCTCCGCCGCCACCGGCGTGTCGAGCGCGACGCGGACCACCTCCTGCAGCTCGGTCCCGCCGCCGGCCCGGAGTGCCTCAGTGAACGTGACGCCTCGGGCCACGTTGCCCGGGTTCGCCGCGACCGGGGCGTCGGTCATCGACCAGACGTGGTCGGAGAAGGCCAGGATGCGAAAGGTGTCGTCGGCCTCGAGGCGCTTCAGGCACTTCACGAGCGCCCGCTTGGCGGTGTCGATCGGCCGCCCCGACATGCTGCCCGAGCAGTCGATGACGAAGATCATCTCCCGCGGCCCGCGGGGGACGTCGAGCAGCGCAGGCGGCGGATGGATCATGAGCGCGAAGGTGCCGCCGTCGGCGTCCTTATGGACCGCGAGGCCGGCGCGGAGGTCGCGGCCGGCGATACGGTAGCGGAGGACGAAGTCGCGGTTGGGGATACGGTCGTTGGGGCTGAGGGTGACCTTGGCCGACGCAGGCCCGATCCGCTCGCTCTTGATCGCGTGGGTGGGGCTGCTCACGTCCTCGATCTCCGCGCCCGCGTCGATGTGGACCTGCAGGCCGATGTCCGCAAGGCTGATCTCCTCAGGGCGAAGGTACTGGACCTCGGTCTTCTGCCCCGACGCGCCGTTCGCGCCCGCCGCCACGGCGCCGACGCCGTCGCTGAAGCCCGCGGGGTTGTAGCGCGGCCCGACGACCATGGGGAACACGAACTCGAACGTGCGGTCCTGGCAGCGCAGCGTGTGGAAGTACGTGATCTGGATGTCGATCTGCTTGCCGGGCTCGATATTGGCGACCGACTGCATGAAGATGTTCGGCCGCTCCTGGGTCATCAGCGACGCGACGTGGCCCTGGCGCCGGGCCTCGAGGTAGATCTGTTTCGCCTCTTCGCGCTCGCGGATGATCCCGCGGATGCGCCGATCGCCGATGACCATGACGAAGTCGCGCACGGCGGCGTCGTCCGGCAACGGGAACAGGTAGACCGCCTCGATCTTGCCGGCATAAGGGTTGTGATACTGCTGGGTCAGCGTGACGGAGCCGATGTTGAGGGTCAGCTGTGCGTTGACGTCCGTATGCTTGAGGGGCAGGGGGACGACGCGGTTCTCGATGCGGGTGCGGAGTTCGCCGCCGCGGACGCGCGGCATCCGGCCTTCGGTGAACTCGAGACCGCCGAGCCGGCCGGTCGGCGCCTCGACGAGGAGAAACTCGTCGAAGTCTTGACTCCATTCCGTGTGCCGACGTCGCTGCGGATCCTTTTCCATCTCGGGATCGAAGCGGCCGGCCTCATAGCCCTCTCCTTTCATTCTCCCCATGATGCCCGCGCTGGTTGCCGGCAGCCCGCTGGGGTCGTTGTAAGAAGGGGGGACCTTGTAGCCTTCGTTGCTTCGGGTCTGACTCGTCTGCTCCTGTTCGTTGGCCATGCAGCCCCAGAGCGCCAGGATGACCAGGGCCGTGGCCGCCAGATTGCGAATGCGCATCACTTTCCTCCCGCGCGTACGAGGTCGATCTTCGGGTCGAGCTTCCCGCCGCCGGGCGCGGCGGCCGCCATCACTTTCGCCTTATAGTCGGCCGCGCCCGTCTCCTGCAGGTGGACGCGCGCCACCAGCACGCGGCCGGACGGCAGGGTCTGCTCCGTCGAGAAGTTCGCCAGGATGATGCGGCCGCCCATCAGCGCCGCGGGATCGTAATAGGGGGGCTTCTTGCCCACGGATTCGACGCCGACGATCTTCGCCTTGGCCGGATCGCACTCCAGCTCGATCTGCCAGGCCGCCAGCGGCTTGCCGCCGGTGTCGGCGTAGATGTCCATCGCGATGAAGCGCAGGGCCGGCTCCTGGGGCTTCGGGATCAGCGCGAGCGCGGCCAGGGCGGCGAGCAGGCGGATCATCGGATCGCCACGCTCCGGCGGGCGAGCTCCTCGACGTCCTGCTCGTCCACCTTGCCGTCGCCCGTCACGTCAAAGGTCAGGTCCAACTTCTGACCCGAGCGCAGCCGCACTGCCAGGCCGTAGGCGTCGACGATGTCGACGCGGCCGCTGAAATCGACGTCGCCCCGGATCGCCGGCCGGCGGTCGAGGGCGATCCAGACGGCGGCCATCCCGATGAGGATGGCGGCGGCGGCCGCCAGCCGGCGGCGCCAGACCGGGCGCGAGCGGGGGAGGGACAGGATGGTCCGGGTCACCGACGCGGGGACCTCGACGGCGGCCGGGGCGAGGCGCGCGACCACGTCGCGGAAGCGCTCGACCGTCGCGCGGCACTGGTTGCAACGGTCGACGTGGGCCCGCTGCTCGGGGGGCGCCTCGCCGGCGCGGACCGCGTCGAGGGCCAGGAGATCGAGGTGTTCGTCCATGTCGCACCTTAAGCGAGGGAAGGGGTCGAAAAGTTCATCGATTCGGCGGAGTTTTTCCGCGAAGCAGCTCGAGGGCCGAATGGAGGCGGGATTTGACGGTGCCCAGGGGGACATCGAGCGCGTCGGCGATCGCCTGGAGGTCGAGGCCGTCGACGAAGCGCATCAGGACGACCTCCTGCTGGGCCTCGGAGAGTCCGGTGAGCAGGGCGGCGGTCTCGTCGGCCGGGGCGGGGGGCGCGGCGGGGTCGGCTTTGGGCAGCGGCGCCTGCCGGCGGGCGGCCTGCCGGCGGGCGAGGGCGAGGTGCTTCACGACCGGATAGAGGAAGGTCTTCATCTGGCTGCGGAGCTCGAAGTCGTGGCGGCGGCGGAAGAGATAGGCGAAGGTTTCCTGGAGGACGTCGAGGGCGTCCTCGCGGTGGCCCGAGTAGCGCAGAGCCAGGGTGGCCACCCACTCGTGATAGCGGGCATAGAACGCTTCGAACGCGGACACGTCCCCGTCCCGAAGCGCGCGCGCCAGTTCGGCGTCGCTGCGCGGATCCATCTGTTTATGATAGACGGGAGTTTTGCGGCGATGCCCGTATAATGAGCCCGTGGATGCCCCCGAAAACATTCCGCTGAAGGAGGCCGTCGACCGCGGGCTCATCCCCTGCGCCTCCTGCGGCGCCCGCGGGGCGGGGGTCCGCAAGGTGGGCGACAAGGACTACCTCCTCTGCGAAAAGTGCGCGCGCGGCGGCGGCGCCTGGATCTGGGTGCTCGCCGGCCTCACCTTCGCCGTCGTGGCCCTCGTCGTCCTCCTCCTCCGCATGCGCAGCCCCGACGTCCACACCCCCGACGAAGCGCTTCCGCCGCCTCCGTCCCGGGCGACCGAGGTCGAGCCCTGGGTGAAGGAGTCGGACAAGCTTCTCAAGCAGGGGCGCTTCCGCGAGCTGCGCGAGCGCACCCAGGAGCTGCTCGACAAGATGCCCGAGCAGGGCTTCCTCAACATGACGATGGGGCGCTGCCTCATGAACCTCGGCGCGAACGACGAAGCGATCCCATACCTGCTGGTCGCGCTCAAGTCCGAGCACAAGGCCAACGCGTCCCTTTTCCTCGGCATGGCCTATAAGAAGATCGGACACGCCGTCCAGGCGCTCCCGCTCCTCGAAAAGCAGTTCGGCGCCGATCCGGCCGGGCACGGGGAGCTCGCCGAGCTCTACATCGACCTCGAGCGCTACGACGATGCCCTCCGGCTGCTGACCGACCTCTCGGACCGCGCCGGCCTCTGGGCCCGGCACCGCGCCCTCGTCTACAGCGGGAAAGCCGACGAGGCCGCGAAGCTCCTCGAGGGGCGCGACCCCGACGAGGTCGCGAGCCTGCGCGCCGGCCAGCTGCGGGAGGAGGGGGACTTCGCGGGCGCGCAGAAGATCATCGACGCGCAGACCGCCAAGGTCCCCGCCGGGAGCCCGGTCTGGTTCCAGCTCCGCCGCTCGGAGCGCCAGCTCGCGATCGAAGCCGGCGACCTGCCCCGGCTCGACGCGGTCGCGGCCTCCTTCGACGCCGACAAGGATCGCCAGACCCAGGCGGAAGGCGCCTGCGCGCGCGCGATCGGTCATCTGCTCGCCGGCCGTCTCGAGCCCGCGAAGGCCGCCGGCTGGGAGTTCCTCGCCAAGTACGGCAAGGAGGCATCGACCCTCCGCAACGAACGGATGATGATGCGGCACCTGGTCGGCGAGCTGAAGGCGGCCGACCTCGAGGCCGAGGCGAAACTGCTCTCCCGCTTCCATGCCAACGACCTGCTCTGGTATCTCGCGCTGGTGACCGGCGATCGTCCCCGCGCCGAACAGGCGCTGGCCGCGACGCCCGGCCACAACTTCCCGTATCACGCGATCCAGCGGCTGCTGAAGAAATGAGCCGGATCGTCGCCATCGACGAAGGCACCACCGGCGTCCGCGCCATCGCGGTCGACGAACGCGGCGGGCTGGTCGACAGCGCCTATACCGAGTTCCGCCAGATCTATCCCCGGCCCGGCTGGGTGGAGCACGACCCCGAGGAGATCTGGCAGGCGACCCTCGGCGTGCTGGGCCAGGTCCTCTCCAGGCCCGAGCCGGTCGCGGCGATCGGCATCACGAACCAGCGCGAGACGGTCGTCGTCTGGGACCGCAAGACGGGCCGGCCCGTCTACAACGCGATCGTCTGGCAGTGCCGCCGCACCGCCGGCGCCTGCGAGCGGCTGCGCCGGCAGGGCCACGCGCCGATGATCCGCCGGAAGACCGGCCTGGTCGTCGACGCGTACTTCTCCGCGACGAAGATCGAGTGGATCCTGAAGAACATCCGCCCGAAAGGCGACCTCTGCTTCGGCACGATCGACACGTGGCTGATCTGGAAGCTGACCGGCGGCCGCGTGCATGCGACCGACCCGACCAACGCGTCGCGCACGATGCTGTACCACCTCGATCGGCGCGACTGGGACCCGGGGCTGCTCAAGCTGTTCCGGATCCCCCGCGAGATGCTGCCGGAAGTGCGCGGATCGACGGCGTCGTTCGGCACGGCGGACGTCCTCGGCCGCGAGATCCCGCTGTTCGGCGACGCCGGCGACCAGCAGGCGGCGCTCTACGGGCAGGGCTGCGTCGCGAAGGGGTCGATGAAGAACACGTACGGCACGGGCTGCTTCATGATGGTGAATTCGGGCGCGACGCGGTCGGATTCGAAGGCCGGCCTGCTGACGACGCTCGCGTGCGGCCCGCGCGGCGAGCCGGTCTACGCGATCGAGGGGGCGGTCTTCATCGCGGGCGCGGCGATCCAGTATCTGCGCGACAGCCTGAAGCTGATCGAGCGGGTGGAGGAGACGGAGGCGCTGGCGGCGTCGATTGCGTCGACGGGCGGCGTCTACTTTGTCCCGGCGTTCGTCGGGCTGGGCGCACCGTATTGGGACGCGAACGCGCGCGGGGCGATCGTCGGGCTGACGCGGGGGTCGGGGCGGGCGGAGATCGCGCGGGCGGCGCTGGAGTCGATCGCGTACCAGACGCGCGATATGGTGGAGGCGGGCGGGGTGCGGGTGCGCGAGCTGCGGGTGGACGGGGGCGCGACGGCGAACAACTTCCTGATGCAGTTCCAGGCGGACATGCTGGGGGCGAAGATCGTGCGGCCGAAGTCGATCGGCTCGACGGCCCTGGGCGCCGCCTATCTGGCGGGGGTGGGGGCCGGCCTCTGGAAGTCGCGCGCCGACCTGGGCCTCGACGTGGACCGGGTTTTCACCCCATCGATGCCGCGCAAGGAAGCGGACGCCCTCTTTCGGGGCTGGAAGCAGGCGGTTGCCCGGGTGCTGACGGAATAAATCAGTCGATGGCCAGCTTCATGGAGCGGGGCTCGAGGCGCAGGGTGCGGCCGCGCAGGGCCGCGTGACCCAGGACGAAGCCGACCGGCACCCCGAACGAGCCGTCCAGCCCCGCGGGAAAGGCCTTGGGGTCGAGGGCCGGCTTCGCCAGCTTGAGCGGGCCCGCCGTCAGCTCCTCCACCGCTGTCGCGCCCGTCTTCCCCATATAGAGATCCGACGCCGCCAGCGTCACGCCCTTCAGGCTGCTCCCGACGCCGACGAAGATCCGGTCCTTCCCGTTCAGGACGCCGCCCAGCAGCAGGTAGCGGTCGCCCGCCAGCACCGCCGGTTGGCCCGCCAGCGCGCCGCCCGCCCGGCGGAACACCAGCCGCGAGCGGCGATAATCCAGCGTGAAGTCGTAGTGCATCAGGAAGCTCAGCCCGATCGCCCCCTCGGGCCGCAGCGTGCCGATCTCCATCGCGCGCCCGAGATGGATCGGGACGTTCTTCACCGTCAGCCGCCCGATCGAGATCTCCGGCAGTGTCGCCTCGTCCGAGACTCCGATCGGCGACACCCCCGCCCGCCGCGCGAAATCGCGATCCAGCACGATCTCGTCCAGCAGCGTGTCCACCACGAACAGCGCGCGAGCGCCGTTGACCGTCCCCGCCACGATCGGCAGCGGATCCGCGACGTAGAGCTCGACCGGGACCTCGTCCGTCCCAAGGTTCGACGAGTACGGCACTCCCCGCGCCAGCGCCCCGTACTTCCGTGCGAGCAGCGCGTCGCCCATCGTCCGCGCCACCGACGCCGCGTTCTGGAAATCATCCAGCCGGACGTAGGCCAGCAGGAGGTCCGGCAGCGCCCGCTGACGGCGCTCCACCTCCTCGAAGTCCTTCACCTTCTCCGCGACCAGCGGCGCCAGCAGGTCCGCCGCCTCGCGGTTGCGGTTCTTCATCAGCAGGAACCGCGCGCGCAGCCGCAGGGAATCCGGGTCCCGCGCCTCCCGCAGCAGCGCCTCGGCTCCTTCGATGTCGCCCATCGCGGCCTTCTCGAGGGCGGCGTCGGCGGCGGACCCCGTCGGGTCCGGCTTGGCCGACGGCCCGCCGCAGCCGGCCAGCAGGAGCGCCAGGACCAGGGCCGTCCTCATGGCTTCTTGCCCTCGCGAGCGGCTTTGACGCGGTCGATCTCCTCCCGCAGGAGCTTCTGCACCTCGGGCCCCTTGTAGATCTCCAGCGCCTGGCGGTAGAGGTCGGTCGCCAGGTCGTATTTCTCCCGATCACCAAGGACGCGGCCCAGGGCGACGCACCCTTCAGGAGAGGTGTGAATTCCGTTCGCGCGGCGGAAGGCGACCTCGGCCGCCCCGAGGTCCTTCTGCTCGTGCTCGACGACGCCGCGGTTGAACCAGGCCTGGAAGCAGTCCGCGTCCAGCGTGATCGCCCACGTGAGATCCTGCTGCGCCGCGGCATAGCCCTGGCCGCTGCGGTACCGGGCAAGCCCGCGTGCGGCATAGTACGACGGCTCGCGCGGCGAGAGTTCCACCGCCTTCTCGTAATCGCGGAGCGCGTCCTCCGGCTTCCCGGCCGCGAGCAGCGCCGACGCGCGATGATAGTACAGCCCCGCGTCCTCGGGCTGGCCGGGGATCGCGCGGTCGAACTCGCGCGCGGCGTCCTCGAACTGCCGGCGCTCCATATGGATCCGCGCCTTCGCCACGTGCGCTCGACGGTGGCCCGGGTCGAGGTCGAGCGCGAACCCGATCATCCGCTCCGCCTCGGCCGCGTCCCCCTGCGAAATCGCCCGCACCCCTTCGTTGTAGAAGCCGTCCGCCTGGGAGTCGCCGACCTTGCGCGCCTGCTCGACGTCCCGCTCCGCGTCCGCCTTGCGGCCCGAGAGGCGACGCAGCCGCGCGCGTTCCAGGAACGCCTCGGCATACTGGGGCGCGATGCGGACCGCCTCGGTCAGGTCGGACTCGGCCTCGGTGCGCCGCCCCGCCGCCGCCTGGAGGCGCGCGCGGTCGTAGAGCAGCGCGGCCCGCTGCGTGACCATGAAGGGATCCGAGGCGTAGAGCGCGATCGCGGCGCCGAAGTCCGCGGCGGCCGCGTCCGGCTTCTGCAGGGACAGATTCAGCCGAGCGCGGTGCGCATAGTACTCGGCTCTCGGATAGCCCGCGATCGCCTGGTCGATGGCCGCCATCGCCCGCTGCCGGTCCGGGCTGGCGAGCGAGCGGCGATAGTCGTCCTCCGCCTGCTCCGCGGGCGTCCGCGTCGTCGCGCAGGCGGCCAGGGCCAGGACCAGGGGCGCGAGTCTTCTCATTTCGGCCGGTGCTGTTTCACGAGGGCGGCGAAGCGGGCGTCCCCCCGCAGCTTCCCGAGCGCGGGGTCGCTGTCGACGATCTCGAAATCCATGCCCTCCCGGAACGCCTCCTCGAGCGCGGCCAGCGCGGCCTCCGTCTCGCCGCGGCGGGCCAGGTCGCAGCCCCGATCATAGGCGGGATTGCCGACGCGGACAAAGTAGTTCGTGGGGGGATTCTTGCAGCGAGGGCAGCTCACCCCGCGCAAGTCGGCCCCGTCGGCCACATCGTACCCGTTCCCGCACTTCCAGCAGGTGATCAGCATGCGGCTGCCCAAAGGTTCCTGGATGCTTCTAGCAGTCCCATTTTTTCTTTTTCTCCCAGAGAGTCTTGCGCGAGATGCCGAGCAGGTCGGCGATCTGCTGCAGCTCGTGCGTCGCCCCGAAGCGCGCCAGCACCGCGCGGATATGGTCGTCGATCGACACGACCTCGGGCGGCAGGGCCTTCGACCGCAGGAAGGCGAAGTCCGGGGCGTCGAGGGCGTCCCCTTCCGAGAGCGCCACGGCGCGGCGCAGGGCGTTCACCAGCTCCCGCACGTTGCCCGGCCAGCGGTGGTTGTAGAGGATCTCCATCGCCCCCGGCGTGATCTCTTTCAGATTGCGCTTCGTCTCGGTCGCGATGCGGCCCAGCCAGTGCTGGAGCAGCAGCGGCAGGTCCTCCAGCCGGTCGCGCAGCGGCGGCAGGTCCAGCCGCAGCACGTTCAGCCGGTAGTAGAGGTCCCGGCGGAACCCCTCCGCGCGCTCGAGGTCCTCGTTCGTCGCCGCGACGACGCGGACCGCGACCTTCTTCGACGTCGACTCGCCGATGCGCCGCAGTTCGCCGGTCTCGAGGATGCGCAGCAGCGATTCCTGGGCCGACGTCGACAGGCATGCGACCTCGTCGAGGAAGAGCAGGCCGCCGTCGGCCTGCTCGAAAAGCCCCACGCGGTCGCGCTCGGCGCCCGTGAAGGCGCCCTTCGTGTGGCCGAAGAGCTCGGAGTCGACGAGCTGCTCGGGCAGCGTCGCGCAGTTGGCCGTCACGAACGGGCCGTCGCGGTGCAGCAGCCGCGCGACCTCCTCCTTGCCCGTGCCGCTTTCGCCGAGGATCAGCACGGGGTAGGGGGCCTGAGCGACGCGGTCGATCGCCTTGAAGAGGCTGCGCATGGCGCCCGAGGTGCCGACCAGGCCGCCCACGCCGTCGCGCCGCCGCGAGAGGGCCTTGTCGAGCACGGCAGCGTAGCGGTCGAGCGGCGCGAGGGCCGCGAACACGCCCTTCTCGTAGCGGTGGTCCAGGTAGACCGCGCCGCCGCTCGCGCGCAGGGGGACGACGCAGACCGAGCGCACTTTCTGGCCCTGGAGGCTGTCGATGCCGGCGAGGTCGGCGTCGGTCGCGACGAGGGGCCGCCCCTCGGCGAGCGCGCGGTCGAGGAGCGTGCGGCTGACCTTCTCGTTCGCGCGGCGGACCTCGTCGCCGTCCATATGGCGGGCCAGCGGGACCGATTCGCCGAGGACGATGAACCCGCGCTCGGCGCCGGAGACCTGGAGCAGGGCGTCGAGGATGCGGGCCGGGTCGGGGTCCGCGGCAGCGCCCAGCAGGCGGAGGATCTCCTCCTCCTTCACAGGCATTCCTTCAGGAGCGCCTCGCCCTTCGCGGCCAGTTCCTCGGCGCGCTCCTTCGTGGGGGCGTCGCTGTAGACGCGGATCAGCGGCTCGGTGCCGCTCTTGCGGAGCAGCAGCCAGGAGTGGTCGGCGTAGACGCGCTTGAAGCCGTCGACGGTGACGTCGCGCCGGCGGCCCTCGGTCATCGTCTTCTGGAGCCGCTGCTCGGCGCGCGTCATCGCCTGCTCCTTGCGGTCCTCGTCGACGGCGACGTTCTTCTTCACCTGGTGGTATTTCGGGAATTCCGCGGCGAGCTCGGCCACGGTGCGCCCGGTCTTCGCCATCCGCTCGAGGAGGCGCCCCGCGGTGTAGAGGCCGTCGGACCAGAGGAAGCGGCGCGGGAAGTAGTACTTGCCGGATTCCTCGTAGGAGTACGCGGCGCGCAGCGCCTTGATCGCCTCGAGCGTCGGCGGCTGCCCGACGGCGCAGTACTCGAGGCGCGCGCCGACGTCGCGGCAGACCTGCTCGATCAGGCCGGAGGAATTGATGGGGACGACGCAGACGTCGCCGCTCTGCAGCTCGCTCTTGGCGAAGATCGCGCCGGCCGTGTCCTCGCTCACGGGGATGCCGTCGGCGTCGATGAAGAGGCTGCGGTCGGCGTCGACGTCGAAGCACGCGCCGACGTCGCACTTCTCGCGGCGGACGACGTCGATGGCCTCGGTGACGACGCCGGCGCGGGGTTCGCTGGGGCGGCCGGGGACGGGGGCCGGGTCGTAGTTGATGAGCTCGACCTGGCAGCCGAGCCACTGGAAGAACTCCATGGCGATGTAGCTGGCGGTGCCGTTGGCGGGGTCGGCGAGGATCTTGTAGCCCTTCGAGCGGCAGAGGCGGGCGTCGAGGGCCTGCATGCACTCGGAGATATAGAGCTCGTAGGGATGGAAGGCCTCCTCGAGGCGGCCGATCTGCTGGGGCGGGACCTCGCGGTAGTCGTCGCTGTTGAGGAGGGCCTCGACCTGGTCGGTGACGGAGAACGGGGCGATGGAGCCGTCGTCCTGGAGGAGGATGAGGCCGATGCGTTCGGGGGGCAGATGGGAGCCGGTGACGAGGAGGGCGCCGTCCTGCCTGGTGCGGGCGACGTTGAGGGAGAGGACGCCGGTGGAGACGCAGCCGTAGAACTGGACGTGGAGGCCGGCGGAGGCGAAGCCGCTGGCGGCGGCGCGGGCGAGCATCTCGGCGCCCCAGCGGGTGTCGTGCCCGACGGCGACGGAGCCGTTGCGCCGGGCGTGCCGGTGGATCCAGTCGCCGTACGCGCGCGCGACGCGGAGGGTGAGCTCGGCGGTGATGCCGACGTTGGTCAGCCCGCGAATTCCGGCGGTGCCGAAAAGTCTAGGCATAAGGCATCAGGCAATAAGCATCAGGCATCCGGAGGCCGCCTCGGACGGCGCTGGGGCTAGAGTAGCAGGGCGCCGGGAGGGTCGCAAGCGGGAGCGCAGGGGGATCGACCGAAGAGGCTCGGAAGGCGCTCGTGGACAGGCTGCCTACTTCAAGAGCCTGAAGGCGATGCTGTCGTTGAGCTGGTAGACGAGGGCGATGCGGGCGCCGCCGGCGGCGAGACAGGGGGTGAAGGAGCCGGCCTCCCGGGCGTCGCCCACCGGGACGTTGACCTCTTTTTTCGACGTCGCGTAGAAGATGCGCTGGCCGGAGAGGCGGCCGTCCTCCCAGGCGCACCAGACCGTGCCGTCGGGCTCGACCGCGACCGTCGGGCGGCGCTGCAGGTAGCGGCGGTCGTCGTGCGGGTCCGTGTCGCGCCCGAACTTGCCGGGCGGGCCGAACGCCCAGTAGATGTTCGCGTCGTGCTCGAGGTCCCGGCGGTCCATCCACGCAGCCGCGAGCGTCCGGCCGTCCGACGCATACGCGAGCGCCGGCGCCTCCACCGGGCACTCGTTCAGGCCGCTGTCGACGGAGTTCAACCGCGCCATCGGCGGGAAGCTGCGGCCGGCGTCGGTCGACGTCGTGATGTAGATCTGGCGGTTCATCTTCGACGCGTCGTCGTGCGCGGCCTCGCGCCAGGCGACGGTCGGCTGCCCCTTGGGGTCGACCGCGATGGCCGGCGGGCAGGCCTCGCAGGGGAACCCCGCGATCGTCAGCGGCTTGGCGGCCCGCTTGCCGTCGGCGCCGAACTTTGCGTACTGCAGCAGCGGGAGCTTGCCGGGGGCGGCGGAGAGCCAGGCGACGTGCAGGTCCCCGGGGCCGGCGGCGATCGCATGGACCGGGTCGGCGAAGGACCCCGGCTCGGCGACGACGTGCGGCTTGCCGAAGGACTTGCCGCGGTCGGTCGAGACGACGAACGAGAGGCCGCCCTCGAGCGGGGCGCTGACGTAGACGCGCTTCGACGAGTCGACGGCAATGCGCGGCGGGCGGTTGGCGTTGCCGGGGTCCTTGCCCCCCGTGTTCAGCGCGACGACCGGCGCCGCGAACGTTATCCCGCCGTCGCCCGACACCGCCACTTCGATATTGCCGTTGCGCGAGAAGACGACGTACGCGTTCCCGTCGGAGTCGAGCGCCAGCCCGGGGGCCTTGGCTTTGTCGACGACTTTGACCAGGACGGTCTCGTCCTTGGGGAGGGGCGGCGGCTTGGCCTGCATCAGCAGGGCGGCGAGGAGGAGCGCCATGGAGGGCTATTATAGTCGGGGGGAACAAGACGGACGGTCTGTTTTATTCCCCTAGCGCTGGTAGACCCGGTAGTCGAGGGTCGGGAAGATGTTGTCGGTCTCTTCCAGGTCCTTGAGCCAGGGCTCGTTCAGGGCGCCCTTCTTGATCCCGTCATAGAGGGCGTTGAACTGGTTGGTGTGGTCGCAGACGCGCTTCGTCGCGTACGGGACCATCGTCCCCGTCTTCATGATGAACGCCCAGTCGCTCGACTGGAGCAGCACCAGCTCGCGCGCGGCCTGGTTGAGGGCGCGTTGGCGCAGGCCCTGCGCGTCGGGATACAGGCGCGCCAGCTCCGCCATCCGCTCGCCGCACTTGTGCATGTGGCGGTAGACCCAGTCGTTCGTGGCGTTCAGCCAGTACTCGGCGTATCCCTTGTACCCCCACGACGAGATGCACGGCTCCGCCACCTGGTTCGTCGGATGCATCCGCAGGTACTCCGACGGCGTGATCGGCGCCACCAGGTTCTGGTCGTACTGCATCTTGCGGAAGAGATCCTCGAGGAAGTCGGGACCCTCGTACCACCAGTGACCGTAGAGCTCCGCGTCGTACGGCGCCACCACGATCGGCGGCCGGTCCATCTTCGGCCGCAGGTACTCGACCTGCTTGCCGCGGTTGTGCAGGAAGTTCGCGGCGTGCAGCGTCGTCCGTTCCTTCGCCGCGCCGAAATCATAGGGCGCCTTCTCGTGCAGCGGCACGTCCCGCCCCGTGATCCGGTGATACTTGTAGCCCGTCGCGTGACGGATCCCCTCGGGGTGGATGTACGGCTTGATGTAGTCCAGGTCGAGGTCGTACCCGATGTCCCGATAGAAGTCCCGATACAGCGGGTCGCCCGGGTAGCCTTCCTTCGAGCTCCAGACCTGCTTCGACGACTCCACGTCGCGGCCGAACGCGGCCACGCCCGACGGCGTGTGCAGCGGCGCGTAGACCCCGTAGACCGGCCGCGGATCGCTGTAGAGGATGCCGTGCGTGTCGACGAAGAAGAAGTCGATCCCCGACTCCTTGAGCAGCTCGTCCAGGCCGCGCATATAGCCGCACTCCCCCAGCCACATGCCCTTCGGACGCCGCCCGAAGTGGCGCTCGTACTCGCGGCACGCGATCTCGACCTGGGCGTGGCAGGCCGCCCAGTTGCGGTCCGCCAGCGGCAGGAACATGTGCGTCGCGTTGCAGGTGATGATCTCGAGCTTGCCCGAGTCCTGGAAGCTGCGGAAACCCTCGACCAGGTTGCCCGCGTAGCGGCGGAACGTGTCGCGCGTCCCCTCGAGCCGGCGCTTGTACATGTTCGCGATCGGCTCGTAGGCGCCGTTCCCGCGCGTGCGCACGATCTCCTTTTCGCCGAGCTCGACCAGTTCGTCCAGCCGCTGCGCGTAGCGCTTGAGCAGCAGCGTGTCCCGCATCATCGTCAGGAGCGGCGGGCCCATCGAGAGGGTCAGGCGGAAATCGACCCCGTCGCGCGCGAGGTTCTCGAACGCGTGGAGCAGCGGGATATAGGTCTCGGTCATCGCCTCGAAGAACCAATCCTCTTCGAGGTATTTCTTGTTCTCCTCGGGGTGACGCACGTAGGGGAGGTGCGCGTGCAGGACGAGCGCGAGGTATCCCTGCGTCATGGCGTATTCTCGCTGGAGCCCAGGTAGCGGGAGTCGCTGGAGCCGAGGCGCTCGCTCGCGCCCAGGCCGAAGGTTTCACTCGCGCCGAGATACAGCCACTCGCTGGAGCCCTGGGCGGCGGTCTCGCTCGCCCCGATATAGAGCGTTTCACTCGATCCCTGCTGGACGATCTCGGACGAGCCGAGCGAGAGGTTCTCGCTGGCGCCGATCCAGCGCCACTCGCTCGCGCCCTGGGTCATCATCTCGCTGCCCCAGACTTCCTGCGCCAGGCGCAGCTCGGAGCCGGACTGCGCGACGGTGACGCGCTTGCCGCCCAGGATGCGGGTGAGGATGGCCGGCGTCTCGACGCGCATGACGCCCTCTTCGGTGGTCCAGCGGCGCTTGATCATCCACTGCTCGATCGTGCGGCGCAGGCCCTGGTGGCCGACGGCTTCCAGCACGACCTTCCAGGGTCCGTAGACGACGCGTTCGCCGGTCTCGGTGCGGACGACTTTGCGCTCGCCCTGGAAGAGGACTTCGATGCGATGGTAGCTGCCGGCGGTCTTGAGGATCTCGAGATGCTCGGCGCTGACGGGGCCCGCCCAGCGGATGAAGCGGACGATGCGGCCGTCCATGAGCGACTCGCTCCATTCCGACTTCGACCAGCCTTCGCCGGCGAGGTGCTGGAAGAAGCGCTCGGATTCCGCGGGGTGCGGCGCCTCGAAGCGCGCGGGCGCTCCGTGAGGCGGCGGGGCCGGCGACCCGGGCGGCGGCGGAGGCGGCACGTAGCGATGGCGGTACGTGAACGCGGCGCCGCTGCGGAGCACGGTCGACGCCTCGGAGCCGCCGTGGGCCGACATCGCATCGCGCGGCATCTCGACGGCGCCGGAGCGCGCGATCGGATAGAAGTTGCCGTGCCAGGTGCGGACGCCGATGTCGACGTGGATGGTGGCGCCGGGGCGTCCGACCTTGAAGTAGTACGAGCTGGTGCCGCGGTCGACGCCCAGGTCCCAGTGGGAATGGGCGTTGAGGCCGTTGAAGTCGCGATGGGTGGTGTCGTAGACGCGGAGCGAGAGGCCCGCGTGCGGGTCGTTGACTTTGTTCTGGGCTTCGCGGATGCCGTCGTCGGTGATTTCCCAGTACGCGAAGGCCCACTGGGGATCGCGGGCCATGGCGCAGACGCGGTTGTCGCCGTAGCCCCAGGGGATATTGCCGATGGGGGGGGCCGGGGCGGGTTTCAGGTCGTCATACGGGGCGG
>Ga0137410_10000339_pt1 | contig 32868 bp, 27 predicted proteins | sample CZODoug1_16funga_FD_108878 | JGI IMG/M metagenome (GOLD analysis project Ga0137410, IMG submission 108878) | Vadose zone soil fungal communities from Angelo Coast Range Reserve, California, USA - CZODoug1_16fungal (Illumina Assembly) | ecosystem: Environmental > Terrestrial > Soil > Vadose zone... | reverse complement strand
GGCGTGGAGCAGGTGGGAGACGAGGTAGAGGGTGCCCAGGCCGATGAGGATGAAGCCGCTGACGCGTTCCAGCAGCTGCTCCTGGTGGGCCAGCAGGCTGCGGCCCAGCGCCGCCAGGAGGATGCCCAGGGTGACGGTGGTCGCGACGTGGACGAGCCCGGCCGCGGCGGTGACCGCCAGGGTCTTCCGGCGGGGCCAGCCCTGGGCGCGCCCGACCAGGACGAAGCAGAGCCAGTGGCTCGGGATCAGGGTATGGAGCAGGGCGATGGTGAAGGTCGAGAGCAGGGCGACCGGCAGCCTGTCCATGGGGGTGGGATTATAGATCGGCCGGGGCAAATAAAAAAGGGGCGGACGCGAGGTCCGCCCCTTTGGGAGTTCCGGAGTTGATCTAGTCCTTGGTCGCGTGCGGGAACTTGCCCGACTTGTCGCAGATCTTCTTCAGGCCGGCGAACGACGTGGCCTTGCAGTCGGGCTTGTGCTTGAAGCCCTCTTCCATGTCGCCCTTGGCCATGCAGGCCTCGCACTCGTAGTGGATCCGCGCCTTGTCCTCGGTCGGCGGATCCTGGACCTTCTTCTTGGGGTCGACGGGCTTCAGGATGAGTTTGAGGCAGTACTCGATCTGGACGGGCTTGGTCTCGCAGCGCTTGCAGAGGCCGCCGCGGACGTCGTCCATGCTGAGTTCGCGCTTGTCCTTCTCGCAGTAGTAGCCCTTGACGATCTTCTTGCAGTCGCAGGGGCCCGTGTAGGCCACGGTCGCGCTCGGCTTGGCGCCGGCGCCGGCCTTGGCGACGGCCGCCTTGATCTCGGGGGACTTCTCCGCGTACACGTCGGGATTCGCCGAGAACTTGCCCTTGCAGTCCTGGCAGCAGAAGCCGATCACCAGGCCCTTGTACGAGGACGTGATGTCCGACTTGGCCGGGATGTCGGTCTTGACGGGACACTTCGCATTGACCGGTTTGCCCGCCTGGGCCGTCGCCGTGGCCACCAGGAGCATCGCGAGAAAGCCCGCGGCTACGAATCGCCTCATGAGATCCCCTCCAACGATACTTACGCTACGCCCCCCGGGAGCCCCTCGTTTCGATCACTTCTTCTCCCCGCCGTGGGGCGGCGTGCCGGACTTGGAGCAGACCTTGATCGTGGCCTTGCTCGCGCAGTCCGGCTTGTGCTTCACGTCGTACTGGGTGTCGCCGGTCTCGCCGCAGGCCTCGCACAGGTACGTGATGCGGGCCTTGTCCTCGTAGGGGAAGTCGTAGACCTTCCCTTCCTTGATGATCGGCTTTTCGCTCTTGCTGTCCGGGTCGCCGTCGACCATGAAGTACCGCTTCACGCACATGTCGATCTTCTTGGGCTTCTCCTCGCAGCGCTTGCAGACGCCGTTGCGCATGTCCTCCTGCGCGAGCAGGCGGTCGCACTTCACACAGAACACGCCCTTGACGATTTTCTTGCAGTCGCAGAGGACGTCCGGCTTCTTGAAGGGGCCCTTGTTGTCGGCGGGCATCTCCTTCTTCTCGGGCTCCTTGGGCATCGCCGGCGGCGGCTTCGGAGGCGGGGGCGGGGGAGGCTTCGGTGTCTCCTTCGGCATCGCCGGGGGAGGCTTCGGCATCTCCTTGGGCATCGCCGGCGCGGGCATGGCCGGGGCCGGCATCGCGGGCTCCGGCTTCGGCGGCTCCTTGGGCATGGCGGGCTCGGCCTTCGCCAGCGACGTGTCCGGTGCCGGCTTCACGGGCTCGGCGGGCTTCGGGGGCTCGACCGGCGCGGGCTGCCCCTTCACGAGGGCCGTATCGGCTTCCGCCTTCTGCAGCTGCGCCAGGTTGTCCGGCTTGTAGGACAGGTACTTGAAGTGCTCCGTCCCCTTGAACTTCGCCGACTGGAGCTTGTAGTGGTCCGAGGCCATCGCGTACTTCTTGTCGTCCGCGAGCTTGCGGCCGTAGTCGTCGATCGACTTGAACTCGACGTTGATCGTGTCGCACACCTTCATGACCAGGCCGCCCGCCAGCGCGGGCTCCGTGCCGGGCTTCAGGTCCTTGAGGGCCTCCAACGCGTCGCCGAAGCGGCGTTCGCCCAGGGCGCCCTGGACGCGGGCGTTGACGGTCGCGAAGTCGTCGCGGCCGATCTGCTCGGCGCGGCGCTGCTTGAGCTGGCTGACCAGCTGGTCGAACTGGGGATACAGGGCGCCGTATGTCTGCGCCAGGGCCGCCGCCTCGGCGATGACCGAGTCCTCGACGGGATCGGCCTGCGCGCGCAGCTTGAACTTGTTGAATTCGGCTTCGGCTTCCCGGACCTTCGACGTGCTCGCCAGGTCCGCCGTCAGCTTGGCCTCGCGCATCGCGGCCTGGTCCTTTTCGTTCTTCTGGTAGAAGTGATAACCCACGCCGACGATGCCGGCGAGGACGACGACGGAGACGAGCGTCCCCGCCCAGTTGGAACTCGACCGGGCCACCGCGCGGCGGGTCTGCTTGCGGCGCGCTTCGCCCATCCCGTCGGACGACGCGGGCCGTTCCTCGTGGCGGGACGTCGCGGGGGCCACGCCGGCGTTTGCAGCGACGGTGACCGCCAGGGCGGGCGACGGGGCCGGCGCGACCTTCGGCGGGGTGTCCATCCCCAGGACGAAGAGGGTCGTCAGGCCGATCGCGATCTCATCGCCTTTGACCAGGACGTGCGTGTTGACGTCCTTGCCGTTGACCTTGGTGCCGTTGCCGGAGCCCAGATCGTTGATGCGGTATTCGTCGCCGACCTTTTCGATCCGGGCATGCTTGCGGGAGGACTTCTTGTCCCCCAGGGGAAGGACGTTGTCGGTCGCGCGGCCGATCGAGATCTGGGTTTCCTGGATCTCGACCTCGCGGCTTTCGTCCGCGAACTTCACCAGAAGCTTGATCATTCCCGCCTCCAAACGTGCGCCGGCCCGAAGGGGGTCCGGCCCCTCTTAGTCTACTCAATAGTACGCTCCCGCGCCCGAAAGCGTTGAGGTGGAGGCAGGAACCCTTACTTGATGGGCTCCCCCCCATGGGGGGCGGTTCCGGAGGCTTCGCAGGTGCGGACGACCTTCTTCTCGTGCGCCTTCGCGTCGTGGGCGATCTTCCCCTCGTCGCGGGCCGATTGGCCGCAGCCCTCGCACTTGAAGACGATCGGGGATTTGAACGACTCCAGGACGCAGCACTTCTTGCTCTTGCAGCAGTTCTCCAGGTGCGGCTTCTGCTCGTGCATCCCGCAATGAGGGATCCACTTCTTGACGCAGACCTTCAGGGACTCGGTGACGGTCATGCAGACCTTGCACTTGTCCCCTTCCAGCTGGTCCTTCTCCCGCGCCTTCTTGCACTTGGAGCACCAGAGGGCGTCCTCGACCACGGCCAGGTCGCAGGGCGCTCCGGGCTTGGCGTCCTGGGCCGAGAGGGGGACGAGCGCGCAGATCAGGGCCAGCCCGACGCCGAGTGCCTTCATAGGGTCCTCTAAAATGACTACAGGTGGAACACGGATGGGGCGGTCCCCGTTGCGTTGCTTCAGGCAGGAGCGTTGCTATAATCGGCCGTGGACCATTTTTACGCCGTCATCATGGCGGGGGGCAGCGGCACCCGCTTCTGGCCCCTGTCCCGCAAGCACAAGCCCAAGCAGACGCTGCCCATCCTGGGCGGCGCGACCATGGTCCGCCAGACCGTCGAGCGGCTCTTCCCCCTGTTCTCCCCGCGCGAGGCCTTCGTCGTCACCGCGAAGGAGCATGCCGACGTGGTCCGCCGCGACCTCGACCTGCTGCCCCAGGAGAACATCATCGACGAGCCGACGGGGCGGGACACGGCCGCGGCCGTCGGGCTGGCCGCGACGTTCCTTCAGTGGCGCGACGCCGACGCGGCCTTCGCCGTGCTTCCCGCGGACCACTACATCGACGATCCCGCCCGCTTTCAGAAGGCGCTGGAGAGGGGCCGCGAGGCGGCGCGCGGCGGGGCCCTGGTCACGTTCGGGATCCGCCCCCGCTACCCCGCGACCAGCTACGGCTACCTGCAGCGCGGGGAGAAGAGGGGCGATCTCTACCGCGTCCAACGCTTCTGCGAGAAGCCGAAGGCGGACGTCGCAAAGCAGTTCGTCGACAGCGGCGACTACTACTGGAACGGGGGGATTTTCGTCTGGGAGGCGAAGTCCATCCTCGCCGCGATCGAGAAGTTTCTTCCCGAACTCTCCGCCTCGCTGAAGGAGATCGGCGCCGCCCTCGGCACCAGCCGGCTCCCGTCCACCCTCTCCCGAGAATACGGGAAGATTCAGCGCATTTCGATCGATTACGGGGTGATGGAGAAGGCCGACTCCGTCCTCATGATCGAGACCGACTTCGAATGGGACGACGTCGGCTCCTGGAGCGCCGCCGCCGACCGCCGTTCGAAGGACGCCGGCGGCAACGCGGTCGAGGGCCGGGTCCTCGCGATCGACACGAAGGACTCGCTCGTCCTGTCCTCCGACCCGGAGCACCTGGTCGGCGTCCTCGGCCTCGAGGGCTATGTCGTCGTCCATACCCCCGACGCGACCCTGGTCTGTCCCCGGAACCGCGCCGACGATCTCAAGAAGCTTGTCGACGAAATCCGGGCGAAAGGGCTCGATCGGCATCTGTGATCATCCTGGCCGTCGATCTGGGCACGAAGCGGACGGGCTTTGCGATGTGCGATCCGCAGGAAAAGATGGCCCTGGCGCTGCCGACGCTCATGGACGTGGCCCCGGTCGACGTCGCCGCGATCGCCCAGGAGCGCGGGGCCGAAGAGATCGTCGTCGGGCTGCCGCTCAACATGGACGGGACGGTCGGCCCGAGCGCCCGCCGCGTCCTCGAATTCATCGACGAATTGAAGCTCCAGGTGATCGTGCCCGTCGTTCCCTGGGATGAGCGGCTGTCGACGGCGGAGGGCCAGACCCGGATGCGCGAGCAGGGGCTGACCCGGAAGGACCGCGACCGCCGGGCGGACGTGGCAGCCGCGATCGTGATCCTGGAAAGCTACCTGCGGAGACGGCGATGAAAACGCTCGTGTTGCTGCCGGTCCTCCTGCTGGCGTCCCCGCCCGGAACGTGGGAGACGCTGAAGCGCGGCGACGAGGAAGTCCGCCTCTACCGCGATTCCTGGGGGATCCCGCACGTCTTCGCCGGGACGCCGGCGGCGGCCTTCTGGGCGCAGGGATACCTCGAATGCCAGGATCGTTTCGCGCAGATGGACCTGATGCGCCGCGCGTCGAAGGGCAGGGCGTCGGAGCTGCGGGGGAAGGACGCGCTCGCGCAGGACCGCGACCGCCTGCGCCGTGGCTATACGGACGAGGAACTGCAGGCGATGTTCGATGCCGGCGGCGAGCGCTTCCGCGCCGCCGTCACCGCCTATACGGAGGGGGTCAACGCCTGGATGACGTCGGGCGCGCCGCTGCCCGCGTCGTACGCCGACCTGGACCCGCCGCCGCCGTGGAGCGTGACGGACTGCGTCGCGATCGGCGTCGCGATGGCGCGGCGCTTCGGCGAGGCGGGGGACAACGAGCTGACCGTCGCGCGCGTCTTCGGCGAGCTGTCGAAGAAGGTCGGCGAGGAGGACGCGCGGAAGATCGTCGACGACCTGCTGCGCGAGCAGGACCCGGCTGCGCCCACGACGCTGAACGACTACGTCAAGCCCAAGGTCGACCGGAAGCATGGGAATTCGCCCGGCATGAGCGCCGACGCCTACGCGCTCTATAAGGCGGAGCTGGACGACGTCGTCGCGTCGCGGGCGGCCGTCGGGATGCCGGTTTATTTCGGGTCGAATGCGTGGGTGGCCGGTCCGAAGAAATCGAAGAGCGGGAATCCCCTCCTCTACGGCGGGCCGATGATGGGCTTCTCGGCGCCGTCGATCTGCAACGAAATCCACCTCCGCAGTGATGGCCTGGAGACCGCGGGGATGAGTTTTCCGGGCGCGCCCGGGGTGATGATCGGCTGGAATGCGGACCTGGCGTGGACGACCACGTCGGGCGGAGCCGATCTGGTCGACGTCTACACCCTCGAGCTCAACCCCGACGATCCCGGGGAGTACCGCTACCGGGACGCCTGGAAGAAGTTCGACGTGATCGACCGCGAGATCCGGGTACGCGGCGGCGCCGTCGAGAAGGTGCGCGTGCTGCGCTCGGTCCACGGTCCGCTGGCGGGCGAGCCGGACCTGAAGAACCACCGCGCGCACGCGATGAAGATGTCGTTCTGGAAGGCGGAGGTGGGCTCGTTCGAGGGCGTGCTCGACGCAAACTTCGCGACGTCGGTGGCGGAGTTCCAGGCCGGGATGCGGAAGATCGTCACGAGCCACAATTTCTTCTGCGCGACCCGGGACGGCCATATCGGGTTCTGGTATTGCGGCGCGCATCCCGTCCGCAAGGCGGGCGTGGATCCCCGTTTCCCGCAGGACGGGAAGGGCGGCGCGGAGTGGGAGGGTCTGCTCGCGCCCGAGAAGTGGCCCCAGGCCGTGGATCCCGAGTCCGGCTACTTCGGCAACTGGAACAACAAGCCGACGTCGACTTGGCCCTACGCCGGTTTCGGCGAGATCTTCTGGGGGAAGAAGATCCTGGACGTGATCGAGTCGGAGCCAAAGCTGGACGCGGTGCGCTTCGGCCAGATCGCTCGGCTGACGGCGTATCACGCGTACCTCGCCGACTATTTCGCGCCGATCATCCTCGAGGCGGCCTCGGGCAGCGACGACGCGGACGTGAAGCGCGGCGTCGAAATCCTCCAGGGCTGGGACCATATGAGCGTGGACGGCGCGCCGGGCCCGGCGCTGATCGAGAAGTGGATGCGGATCGCGATGGCGAAGATCTTCGGGACGATCGTGGATCCGATGATGCTGGCGAGCCGCGACGTGCAGCGCTTCCTGGCGGATCCGCTGCTGTATCTGCTCCAGGGGGAGAACTCCCTCGTCAAGCTCCGTTACGACTACGCCCGGGGCCGGGACCTGAAGGGGATCGTCCGCGAGGCGCTGAAGGAGGCGATGAAGGGCGAGGCGCCGTCGTGGAAGGAGCCGCTGATCGATTTCGGCGGCGAGGTCGGGAAGGTGAAGTCCATGCGCGGCCGGGGCACGTATCAGATGGTCGTGGAGATGACGCCGCAGGGCCCGCGGGCGATGACGCTTGCGGCGCCCGGCCAGAGCGAGCGGCCGGCGTCGACGCACTATAAGGACCAGATGGAGCCCTTCGAAGCCTGGGGATACAAGCCGTTCGTCTGGAGCCGCGGGGAGATGAAGTGATCCGGACGATCGCGGCGCTGTCCCTCCTTCTTTTCGCGGGCTGCTCGTTCCGGCCGCCGATCATCACGCCGGTGCCGCGGGCCGTCCTGGACACCCGCGTCCGCGGATTGCGCGCCCTGGCCTTCTCACCGGATGGCATCCTGTTGGCCTCGGCCGGCGGCGACGTCGAATCGGACGCCGAGGAGATCATCCTCTGGGTCGCGGCGACCGGCGAACGCCGGCGGACCTTCGCCGGGCATCCCGGCACCGTCGCCGCGCTCGCCTTCTCGCCCGACAGCGCGTCGCTGGCCGTCGGCGAGGCGGACGGCCGGATCCGGATCCTGGATGTCTCGACGGGCGCCGAGCGCGTGTCCTTCGCCGGCCGCCGCGATCGCGTCTCCTGCCTCTCGTACACGTTCGACGGCCGGGCGCTGATCACGGTGGTGGAGGGCGACCCGGACGCGGAGGTCCGGCGCTGGGACGTGAAGACCGGGGAGTCGCGGGATCTGTTTACGCCGTCGGCGGCGCCGCCGGTGGCGCTGGCGCCCGACGGCAGCCAGCTCGCGCTGCCGTCGCCCGGCGATCCGGCCGGGATCCGGGTGGTGGACCTGGAGACGCGGAAGGAGCGGGTGCTGTCGCGCATCGGTCTGCTCCGCGGCGACGCGATGATCTTCACGCCGGACGCGCGGGGCGTGGCGGCGGTGCACCTCGAGGACTGGTCGCCGGTTCCGAACCACGTGCCCTATCTCTACCTGATCGACGTCGCGAGCGGGAAGATCCTCCTCCGGTCCCCGCGGCCGTTCGGGGCGCGGCGCGCGCTGGCGGTGTCGCACGACGCGAAGCTGCTGGCTCACGGGGTGGGGGAGGGCCTGCAGCTCTGGGACTTGGAACACCGCGAGATGCGGACGACGCTCGACGAGATGCCGCCGGGGAGCGAAGGCGTGGAGCTGCTCGTGTTCTCGCCCGACGACAAGACGCTCGTCACCTCGGACGGCCGGGGCCTCATCCTTCTCTGGGACGTCTCCCGCCTCCTCGAGATTCTCCGCGAGTAGGGAATAAAACAGACGGTCTGTCTTATCCCCTAGCGAAGCAGACGGAGGCGGACGGCGGCCACCTTGGGGGAAGCGTCCTTCGGGAGCTCGGGGGAGCCGCGGAAAACCTCCTGCAGGCGGAGATCGCGCGCGGCCTCGTCGATCGTCCGGCCGTCCAGGAACAGCGTCATGCAGCGGTAGAGGCCCAGATACAGCATCAGGTCCTTCTGGTCCGGCACGCTCAGCCGCGCCCGCCGGTCCGACACCCACAGCCGGTCCAGCTCGTCCGCCAGCCGGCGGATGTCCACGATCGCGACCGCCCCGGCCCGCGCGTCGTCCAGCACCTTGTCGTCGATCGGCAGCTTCGCCTTGGCCGCGGCCAGGCGCTCCCGGGTCTCGGGGCGCTCGTGCGCCGCCGCCAGCCCGCCGAACGCCCGCTCCGCCTCGCCCAGCTGGTCGAGCAGATGCGGACGCTCCGCCCGCTGCGCCTCCGTCACGGACCGCACCAGGCGCTCGACCTCGACCAGGCGGCGGTCCTGCGCCCGGTCGCAGAGCACCGTGAAGTCCCCGCCGAACTTCGCCGCTTCGACAGCGACCTTCTCGAACTCGACGGGGTCGCGCTTCTCGAGCCAGAGATCGAAGCGCCGCACCCAGCGCAGCTCCTCCGTCTCCGAATCCGGCGGGACCTTCGCGCACGCCTCGAGGCAGGGGGCCACGTGCTCCTTCCGGAACCCTTCCTGGTCGAGCCTCGGAAGCAGGCCCGCCAGCAGCGCGATCGTCGACCGCTGCCGCGACACCGCCTCGCGCCGCACGTCGGCGGCCAGGCGGTCGGCATCGGCCCCGAGCTCCGCCCGGCGTGTGCGGATCGCCTCCAGCGCGCCGGTGAAATCGTTCGCTTCGAGCAGCGGCTTGAGGTTCAGCTCCGGCTTCGGCGCCGGCGCCGGCGGGACGACCGGCGGGGGTGCCTTCTTCGCCTCGACCGCCTTGCGCGCGTCCGCCAGGAGCGCCGCGCTGCCCGGCGACCTGCCGAGGAACTCGACCGCCCGTTCCGGCTCGCCCGCCGCCATCGCGATCTCGCCCGCCAGCCGGTACGGGAAAAAGGAATGGCGCTCCTTGATCTCGCCCTTGTCGATGCCCCGCGTCGCGCGGACCGCGATCCCGGACTCCAGCACCCGCGGCAGCCGCGGAGCCAATTCGGCTTCGATCGCCTTCAGCACCGGCTCGATCGCCTTCAGCGCCCCGGCCGGATCCTTCTTCCACGTCTTCTCGATCCCCTCGACCGCCCTGACGTGGACCGCGACGACCTTATCGTACTCGGAGTCGTCGACGCGCTCCTCGGGTCCGGCCTGGGCCGGCGCGAGCGCACACAGGACGAAGAGCAGCGCGTTCATCTCAGTCGAACTGGTACGTAAAGCTCAGGCCGAACAGGTATTCCGTCTCGCCGAACAGCTCGATCGCGAGATCGAGACCGCTCGACCGCGTCTCTCCCTCCGCCGTCTTCCGCGTCCAGTATAGGCCGACGCCGAGGGTGAGGATTTCGACGCGGTCGCCCTTGGTCTGGATGTTGAGCTGGCTCGCGCCCACGGCGGGGAGGTTGTCCTTGTCCTTCCACGGCGTGTCGTAGGACTTGAAGCCGAGGCGCGCGAAGAGGCGGTGCTTCTCGCCGACTTTGAACCGGTACTCGGCCCCGGCCGAGTAGGAATACGTGTTGTGGAAGCCGTCGAAGCCGGGATCGGGCGCCCCGACGGCCTTCTGCCATCCGATCCACTGGACGTCGAGCGTCACGCGCAGCGGATAGCCCTCCCCGAGATAGAACGCGAAGCCGCCCGACGCGAGCGCCGGCCAGTCCCACACGGGATAGATAAGCGGGTCCAGGTCGAAGTGGAAGTGGACCCCCGAGTTGTAGGCGGCGCCGATGTCGACGCGGAAAGCGTCGGTTTCGACGCCCGTCATCAGCAGACCCAGGCCGTAGCCGATGGACGACTCGCTGTCCTCGAAGATCTGGGAGTTGCGCCCGGCCTGCGGGCTCTGGTCGACCTCCTTGTAGTGCGTATAGACGAAATCGACGGCGGCGCCGAGCGCGAGGGTCCGGAAGAAGGGCGAATCGGACAGGCGGAAGCTGACCCCGTACGCCGCGCGGATCCGCGAGAACTGCTGATCCGTCTGCGTGATCACGTTCTCCATGGGGTCGAAGGGATCGAAGAAATCGTAGACGTACTTGATCTGGAAGGGGCGGATATAGGCGATGGAGGCCGCCATTTCGACGTCGCCCTCGCCCATGCGGACGACGACGCCGAGGAAGGACGGCGAAATCGGAGGATCGAGCAGCCCCTGCTCGGCGTCGCCGCGGACGGAGGTCGGGATCTGGTCGCCCAGGTGGCTGAACTCATACTGCGTGAAGCTCTGGTAGCAGACGGCGAGCTGGGAGGTCTGGGTCGCGGTGCCGGCGGGGTTGGTCCAGACGGCGACCGGGTCGTCGCCGAAAGCGGTGTAGCTTCCGCCCATGGCCTTGGCGCGGGAGCCCACCTGGAAGTCCTGGGCCGCGGCCGCGGCCGGGACGGCGGCCAGGACGAGCCCGACGACGAACGCCGCTCTCATGGTCCCTCGAGGATCCGGATTCCCGGCGGATCCTTCAGGCTTCCTTCGATGGTGACCGTGCCGCCGTTCTTCAGGACGGGAAGCGCCACGGCGCGGGTTCCCAGCTCCGGATGCGCCAGCTGGAGCCCGCCGTCGCGGATCTCCAGATTCCGGAGGCAGAGCGGCGTCACGCGCTCCTCCGCCGGAATCTGCTCCACCAGCGGGCCGCGGACCTCGGCGTAGGGGGCCACCTGCACGATCAGGGTCATCGTCCCCTTGTAGGCGAGGATGCGGTCGGCGCCGTCGACGGGTTTCTTCATGAAGGCGAGCCAGTCGCGATAGCGGCGGATGCGCGGGGCGGATTCGATCCAGCGGGCGCGCGGGAGCTCGTCGATGGCGCGGACGATGTCGCGGTGCTCGCCCTCGAGGAGGGTGTTCACGCTGCTCTTCTGCTCGGGGAATTCGCGGTCCAGCCGCTCCAGGAGGGGAGCCGCCGCGGCGGCGTCGAAGCTGTCGGCCGAGACGGCCCTCTGGATGCCGGGGAAGAAGTCCGCCCACAGCTTGAGGCGGTCGGGTCCCGAGGGTCCCGGCGGAACCGGGCGCGACGAGCGCGCATAGAACGCCGCCGCGCCCGCCAGCAGCAGCACGCAGGCGCCGATCGTCAGGACCGTCGCCGCGCGGTTCTTCAGCATGCGCCAGAGCCGGAGCGCGATGCCCTGGCGCCGCGCCTGCACCGGCGCGCCCTTCAAGAAGCGGTCGAGGTCGTCGGCCATCTCGCCCGCGGTCTGGTAGCGCTGGTCGCGCGCGCGGGACATCGATCTCGCCACGATCGCCTCGAGCTCCCACGGCGCCTGCGACCAGACCTGCTTCAGCGTCTGCGGATCGCGGGTGAGAATCTGCACCAGGATGTCCGTCGCGCTTTCCCCGTCGAAGGGACGCTGGCCGGACAGCAGGACATACAGGGTCGAGCCCAGGGCATAGACGTCGCTGCGATGGTCGACCTGGCCCGAATTCGCCGCGGCCTGCTCGGGCGGCATGAACGCCGGCGTGCCCAGGATCACGCCGCTCACCGTGGCGGATCCTTCGCCGCTCGTCAGCTTCGCCAGGCCGAAGTCCATGACGTAGACGCGGCCCTCGGTGTCGATCATGAGATTCGCGGGCTTGAGGTCGCGATGGATCACGCCGCGTTCGTGCGCGTAATGGACGCCCCGGGCGGCGTCGCGGATCCAGCGGACGATCTCCCGGGAGTCGGGGCGCGCGCCCTTGATGGCGTCCTCCGCCGTCTTCCCGGCGATGTACTGCATGGCGATATAGTGCCGGCCCTCGGCCTCGGCGACCTCGTAGATGGAGGCGATGTTCGGGTGGGAAAGGCCGCCCGCGCCCTGGGCCTCGAGGTGGAGACGGCGGACCTCCTCCTCGCCGGTGGTCCGCGGAAACTTGAGCGCAACCATCCGGTAGACCGACATGTCCCAGGCGCGCCACACCTCGCCCATGCCCCCGGTGCCGAGTTTCGACAGGAGGACGTATTTGCCGAAGCGGCTCTTCGGGTCCTGAAGGGCGTTCCGGACCTCCTCGGACACCGACCGCTTCGGCACCGCCAGCGGACCGGTCGTCGGCGGGGCCGGTTTGCCGAAGTGAAGCCGGCCGGAGCAGGAGCCGCAGCGCGGACGCCGCAGAGCCGCGTCGAGCGACAGCGTCCGCTCCGCCTTGCAGTCGCGGCAGACGACGACGATGTCGTTCGTGATCGGGGTCCTGCCGGGATCGGAAGCAAGGCGGCGCAGGCCCTCCTCGGTCAGGAAGCCCTTGCGGACGGCCAGCTCCCGGAACGCCGGAACGCCCACGGTTTCGACCGCGCCGTCGTGGCGCTCGTCCCACTCGTGGAGGCACTCGTCGAGCTGGGTACGGGTCAGGAGGCCTTGCTGGACGGCGAGCAGGAGCAGTTCAAGATCGCGATTGTCGCTCACGTCCATGTAAAGCGAGTCCTTTTCCCCGGTGCCGTCAGGGTTATCATAGCCGATCTCGGCGTTGCGTGGGAACTGAACCGACCTCAGAGGGCGCGGCCGATTTCCTCGATGGCGTCGGGATTCTCGACCGAGGCGACGTCGCCCGGCGGCAGGCCCAGGTAGCGGCGCCGGATCGCGCCGCGGACGATCTTCGCCGAGCGGGTCTTCGGCAGCGCCTTCACGAACTTCAGCGCCTCCGGCTTCAGCGTCTTGCCGAGGTGCTTCACGACCTGATCCCGCAGCTCCTCGCGCAGGGGCTCCGACGGCGACCCTCCCGGCTTCAGCACCACGAAGCACACCACCGTCTCGCCCTTGATCTCGTGCGGCACGCCGATCGCCGCGGCCTCCGCCACGGCGGCGTGGGCGATCAGCGCCGCCTCGACCTCGGCCGGGCCCACCCGCTTGCCCGCGACCTTGATGGTGTCGTCCGAGCGACCGTAGAGGAACCAGTAGCCGTCCTCGTCGACCTTCGCCCAGTCGCCGTGGTACCAGACGCCGGGGCCGAACTTCGAGAAGTACGTCTCGAGGTACCGTTCCGGATCTCCGAGAAAACCCTTCGTCATCGATGGCGCCGGCTTCTTGCAGACCAGATGCCCGATCCCGCCGCGGATCGGCTTGCCGTCATCGTCGAAGACGTCGACGTCCATCCCGAGTCCCGGCCCGCGAAGAGTGCACGGCTTGAGCGACGTGATCGGCAGCGGCGACAGGTGGCAGCCGAGGATCTCGGTGCCGCCGGAGATGTTGATGATCGGGCAGCGCTTCCCGCCGATATGCTCGAAGTACCAGAGATAGCTGTCGGGGTCCCAGGTCTCCCCGGTGGACCCGAGGATGCGCAGCGAGTCCAGGCGGTGCTTCGAGACCCAGTCCAGCGGCGATGTCTTCAGAAGCCGGATGGCGGTCGGCGAAATGCCGAGGTGGGTCACGTGGTGCCGCTCGACGATTTCCCAGAGGCGGTCGGGGTTGGGATAGTTGGGGGCGCCTTCGAAGAGGACCAGCGTCGCCCCGAGAAACGTGGCGCCGATCATCTCCCAGGGGCCCATCATCCAGCCGATGTCGGTGACCCAGAAGAACACGTCGCCCGGTTTGACGTCGAAGGCGTAGGCGACCTCCTTGACGCACTGGGCCAGCGCTCCGGCGTGGGTGTGCACCGTGCCCTTGGGCCGTCCGGTGGTTCCCGAGGTGTAGAGCACCAGCGCGGTGTCTTCCGCGTCCAGCGGCAGCGTCGGCGCCTCGTCCGGCTGGGAGTCGACGAGGTCGTCCCAGAAGACGTCGCGCGGGCCCATCGGGACCTCGATGCCGAGGCGGCGGAAGACGACGACCTTCTGCACGGACGGACACTCCGCGACGGCGAGGTCGGCCTCGGGTTTGAGCGGCGACTGCCTGCCGCGACGCGAGACGCCGTCGGCCGTGAACAGCACCTTGACCTTCGAGTCCTGCAGCCGGGCGGCGAGCGCGGGGGCGCCGAAGGCGGAGAAGACGGGCACCGCGACGGCGCCGATCTTCAGGCAGGCGAAGAAGACGGCGACGATCTCCGGAACCATGGGCATGAAGATGCCGACCGAGTCGCCCTTGACCACGCCGAGGCCGGTCAGGGCGTTCGCAATCCTGCAAACGGTCTTCCGAAGGCGGGGATAATCCCAGGCGTCGCGGCGTCCGTCGTCGCCTTCCCAGAGGATGGCCGGAGCGTCGCCGCGGTCGGGATCGATGCAGTTGCGGACGATATTGAGCTGTCCGCCCACGAACCAGCGGGTCCAGGGGAAGCCGCGCGACGCGTCCTGGACCTCCGTATAGGGCCGGTCCCAGATCACGCCGAGGTCCTTCAGCGCGGCGTCCCAGAACCAGGAGGTGTCGGCCGCGCAGCGCCGGATCAACTCGTCGTAATCGGGGATCCCGTGCCGGGACATGAAGCGCGTCACGTTCGCCCGCGCGATCATTTCCGCCGTCGGGGTCCAGAGGACGTCGCTCACGCCGCCTCTATCGCTCCCGCGGCGTCAGGGGCTGGGAACCCGGGAACGGCGGAGGCAGGTTCTTCTTGCGCATCGGGTTGGGGTAGTTCTGATGGGAGGAATAGGTCTGCCGGAAGCAGCCCCGGCCGTGCGACTCGGACCGCGTGACCTGGATCTCGTCGAACAACGCCAGATCGCGGCCCTTGTAGGTTGCCGCCACAAAGGCGGCGACCTTTTCCATCTCGGCGAGCTGCATCGACAGGTCGAAGTGGGAATCGACGAGCGACTCGTAGTTGACGATCATCGCGCCGGGGTTGCTCCTCAGGTTGACGCGGACGCCGACGTTCTGGGCCTTGAATTCGCGGGAGATCGTTTCGCCGAGCCGGACCCATTCGATCGCGGGGGTTTCCTGGAACTGGCTCAGCGTCATGGTCATGCCGACGGCCAGGAAGAGCACGGTGAACACTCCCATGATGGCGATGGCCCAGACGCTCTTGTTCACTGTTGGGAGATTACCTCAAAGGCCGCGGGCGGGGGGACGCTAATCCACCGACCCCTTGGAGGCCCAGGCCGGAATCTCGGCCTTCGTGCCCGGGGCGATGTGGCCCGAGGCGTCGACGAGGCCCTTCTTCCGGAACCAGCCGAGGTTCATCTCCAGCACGAAGCGGGCGGCGCCCTTGGAGTCGGACGTCGCGTAGCGGGAGCCCGGATTGCGGGGATCCGGGTACATCGGGGTCTCGTTGACGTTGAGCAGCGTGCCGTCGTTGGCGAAGAACGCGATGTCCAGCGGGATCATCGTGTTCTTCATCCAGAAGCTGTGGTTCCCCTCGTCGGGGTAGGCGAACAGCATGCCGTCGTCGGGGGACATCCGGGGGCGGAACATGAGGCCGTGCTGCCGCTCGGCCTCGGTGAGCGCGAGCTCGACCCAGGCGTTCGCGCCGTTGATCTTCATCAGCGGCAACTCCTCGGCCGTCGCGGCCAGGACCTCCGGAGAAAGCGCGGCCTTGTCGCCGATCTTCACGCCCAGCTTGGCAGGGAGCCCGGACATCAGGAGCAGCGCGTAGGCGGCCGCCAGCTTGGGCTGCACGCCCTCCTCGTCGCCGGCGGGCAGCGGCTGGAGGTCGACGATCGTTCCGGCCTTGTCCAGGAACGCGATGTCGTAAGGGACGCGGCCGCTCTCGCCCTCGATCTTCATGAAGCGCTCGCGGGGCCAGGCGATCAGGTGGCCCCGGGTGTCTGTCGGCGGTGCGAGGCGCGGGACGATGTGCCGTCGTTCCTTCTCGCTGAGCACGAGGGTCACGTCGATCTTCTTCCCGCCGAGCGTGACGGCGGCGCCGGCGACGGAGGGCGGGCCGTCGCTGCGGGTTCCGTCGCAGGAAGCGAGGACGGCCAGGGCCAGGATCAGCGCGGCTTTTTTCATTGGTTCAGTCCGAACAGACGCAGCTTCAGCATGCTGTGGAAGCGCATCGCGGCCTCGGGGATGCGGTCCCGGTGCTTCTCGCTGACGGCGGCGCCGACCCAGACCGCCTTGTCCGGGTTGCTTGCATTCTTGTCCTCGTTGTTCACCTCGAACCAGCTGCGCGAGCGGATGTTGTATCCGCCCCTCTCGAGGGGAAGGAGTTCCACTTCGAGCTTCGTGCGGTATCCCTCGCGAAAACGGGGGGACAGGTGGATGTCCCAGTCGGTTTCGACCCAGTCTTTGGACGCGTCGAAGGTCGGCGTGTCGTAGCCCTGCCGCGTCAGGAGTTCGCGGATGGTGCGGGTGAGGTCATCGTGGGGTTTGATGACCTGGCCGGTTTCGTACCAGTCGCTGCAGCGGTTGGCCAGGATGCCCGCGCCGACTTCGTTGACGGCGCAGCCGGCGAGCAGCGGAAGCAGGAGGAGGGCCAAGCGGTTCACAGGGGGTCCAGAATAACAATGCCGGCGAGGAGAGGGGAACAAAATCGCCGGAGCGTCCGGCCCCTTATTCCTGGATCACGTCGGCGAGCTCCAGGTTGAACTTCTGGAACTCGCGCTCGAGGAACTCCAGCCGGACCAGGCCCACCCCCGGCGCGTAGGAGCTCCGGGAGGTCAGCGACTGGGGAACCCCGTCGCGGTCGACCGTGCTCGTGAACTCGACGACCAGGCAGTCGGGGTAGACCCGGGTCGATCCCTCGCGGCCCACCGTGACCGACTCGCCCAGCGACTTCACGGTGCGCTTGAAGTCGCGGCCCCGCGACCGCCAGCTCCAGGTGTCTCCGGTCTGCGCGGGGAAGCGCAGCAGCGGCTCGCGCTCCTCTCCGGTCGTCGGCTGATACACCGAATCCCGCTCGATCTCCACCAGGTAGGCCTTTGTCGTCGCGTACTCGCGGTAGTTCTCCTGCACGGTGTGGAAGATGCGGAGCACGTCGCCGTCGCGCGTGACCGAGTCCGTCCGGAGCCGCTCGCTGCTTTCGCCGTCCCCGCGGCGGTAGATCATCGTCCGGCCGACCTTCACGGGATAATACTGCGCCAGCTGGCCGGAGACGGGCTTCTCGGTGGTCGTGGCGCGCTGAAGCGCCAGCTCGGCCCACTGCCGCTGCTCCGGTTTCGGATTGCCCTCCAGGAACTTCTTCAACGCCTGAACGAGTTCGACGCCGCCGACCTCCGCCTCGACCCTCTGGCGGAACGCGGCGAATTCGAGATCCTCCAGGATGCGCTTCGCCTCGGCGTTGTCGGGCTCGGCCGTCGCCGCCTCCCGCGCCGCCGCGCCCGCGCCGGCCAGATCGCCCTTCTCGAGCAGAGCGCGCGACTGCGCCAGCGCCGTCTCGGCGATGCGGGTCTTGAGCGAGTCGCGCCGCTTCGGGTCCGCCCGGCCCGCGCCCTTGAAGAGCGTGAGCGCCGCGCCGTAGTCCTTCCGCTCCAGCTCCTTCAGCGCCCGCTGGACGAACAGGTCCGCGAGCGTGAAGCGCGTCTCCTCGGCGATCGAGCCGTCGTCGATCAGCCGCGCCAGGCTGTCCCCCAGCGCCGAGGTGAACGCGTTGTCGGGCGAGCTGCGGTCCAGGTCCACCAGCCGGTCCGCCATCTTCTGGAACAGCGACTTCCGCGCGGCCGGCGTCAGCGTGGGTAGCACCTGCTGCAGCCCCTGGCTGAACTTGGCCGCGTCCCGCTGGTCCAGCAGGCGCTCCAGGTAGGCGGTCGAGATCCGCGCCGCGAGCTCGGACATCTGGCTGCGGTCGTCGTCCAGCGTCCGCACGGCCTCGGCGATCTTCTGCAGCGCCAGGTCCAGGTCGTTCCGCTCAAAGGCGGCCCTGGCGACCTCCAGCACCCCGGTGTCGCGCTGCACGGTGCGGTCGCCCGTGGGGAAGAGGAGGACGATATCCTGCACCTTGACCTCGTCGAGCTCGAGGGACGCGCCGCTGGAGACGCGCAGCCGGTACTTGCCGTTCTCGTACCCGATCAGGTCGCCCTGGATGACCTTGCCGTCGGTCTGGGTGATCTTGACGATCTGGGCGCAGGCCGGGACGGCCAGCAGCAGGGCGAGCGACGTCGCGACGAGGGACCTGAACATCGGTGTCTCCCAAGAAGACATAACACAAAGACCCCCCAGGCACGGAGGCCGGACCCCAGGAACACTGACCTGATGTCCGGTCCCCGTGCGACCGTGTGTCTGTGTCTATCTTATCGGACGTTGCGGGAGGCTTTCTGAAGCTCGGCGTGGGGGTCGTCCGTCCTCAGGGGGGATCTTCTTTGTGTTTCTCTTATCTCGTCTTTCGAAGGGCTTTGACGAGTTCGTCGTGAAGCTCCTCGAGCGCCTGGGGAATGACCTTGACCCCGGCGGTGGTGGTCATGAAGTTGCTGTCGCCGAACCAGCGGGGCAGCACGTGGAAGTGGAGGTGGCCGGGGACCCCGGCCCCGGCGGCGCGGCCGATGTTGAGCCCGAGGTTGAAGCCCTGCGGCTTCATCAGTCGCTCCAGCACCCGCTGCATCCGGATGATCTGGTCGAAGACCTCGGTCCGCTCCGCCGCGGTGAATTCGGCCAGGTCGGCCTTGTGCGCCCGGGGGGCGATCAGCAGGTGGCCGCCCGAATAGGGGAAGCGGTTCAGGACCGTGAAGCAGGTCTTCCCGCGGAGGACGACCAGATTCTTGCGGTCCTGCTTCGGATGCGTCGCGTAGTCGCAGAAGAAGCAGGCGCCCGGTTTTTCCTGCCGGGTGATCTTCCGCAGATAGGGGATGCGCCAGGGCGCCCACAGGAGCTTGCTCACACGTATCGCCTCAGGGTCTTGCCCACGAAGAACGGGGCCGAGATCATCCGGCCGGACCTGGTCTTGTACTCGATCCATTTGACGAAGACCGCCCGGGTCTCGACGGAGTCCTGCCGCAGCGTCAGCACTTCGGGTTTGCGCGTGACGTGGAAGAGGACGGGGCGGAGGGAGTTGTCGAAGAGGACGCCGGCATGGGCCATCCGAAGCGGCACCTTGGGGCTCGACACGGGCTCCGTATGGAGCTCGCCGATGACGCCGTGGACGCGCCAGAAGCGGCCGCGGTAGAGGCCGGGATCCTTCGCGCATTCCTCGAGGCTGAACTCCCCCTGCACCTGGGCGTCGACGTCCTCGTCCGCCATCGCGTCGATCTTCCGGAGCAGGTGGTGCCAAAGGAAGTCGGGGACGCCGGGCTCCGTGTCGCTGACGAACGAGTCGAAGCGGTCCGGCCCCTCGAAGATCCAGAGCGGCGCCTCGGGCGGGAGGCTCTTCTCGAGCGCGACGATGTCGGCGCGGGTCGCGTCGAGGTCGCCTTCCAGGGAGTGCGTGCAGCCGGCGAGCAGGATCATCGCGAGGGGAAGGGGGCTGCGCACGGGCGCGAGTATAGCACACGCGCCGGGCAATCGAGTCATTGACGATGGCGGGCGGGACGGCTTATAGTGGGCTTCCTCATGAAATACGCCATCTGCAACGAGACGTTCAAGGACTGGGAATGGGAGCGGATGCTGGAGTGCATCGCCGCCCTCGGGTACGACGGCGTCGAGGTCGCCCCGTTCACGCTGGCGGACAAGGTGACGGACATCGGCGACCAGCGGCGCCGCGACCTGCGCCACGCCGCCCAGCGGGCGGGGGTGCCCGTAGTGGGCCTGCACTGGCTGCTCGTGAGCCCCGAAGGCCTCTATGTCACCACGCCGGACGACGCCGTGCGCAACCGCACAGCGGACTACTTCGTGGATCTGGTCCGCTTCTGCGCCGATCTGGGCGGGGAGCTGATGGTGATCGGCTCGCCCAAGCAGCGGAACCTGCTGCCGGGGATCACGAAGGAACGGGCGCTGGACTACGCGGCCGAGGTCTTCTCGCGGGCGCTGCCCGAGGCGGCGCGCCGGGGAGTGACGCTGGCGATCGAGCCGCTGACGCCGCGCGAGACGACCTTCATCCACACGGCCGCAGACGGCATCGAGCTGATCGAGAAGATCGGACACCCGAACTTCCGGCTGCACCTCGACGTGAAGGCGATGAGCGGGTCCGAGTCGCAGCCGATTCCGGACGTGATCAAGGCCAGCGCGAAGTACCTGCACCACTTCCACGCGAACGACCCGAACCTCCTCGGCCCCGGCATGGGCGAGGTGGACCACCGTCCGATCATGAAGGCGCTGAAGGAGATCGGGTACAAGGGCTACATCTCGGTCGAGGTCTTCGACTACAGCCCCGGCGCCGAGACGATCGCGCGCAAAAGCATCCAGTACCTCCGCCAGGTTGCCGCCGTCGCCTGACCTGCAATAAGGGACTCCGAGTCGCTTATTGCACGAGCCAGAGATCCCGATACTTCTCCACGAACGCGTCGTCGTGGAGGCGGGGATAAGCGCGATAGACGCGGTCGATCTCCTCCTTCTGGCCCGGCGACAACTCTTCCTTCGCATCCAGGCACCATCGTCCTTCCAGCAAGCCCTGGCGGCGCAGCACTTCGTGGAGGCCGGCGATGCAGCCGCGAAAGCCGTTGGCCGCGTCGAAGAAGGCCGCGTTCGCGTCCGTGATCTGCGCCGCCCGCGTCAGCAGCTCGGTCGTCGGCCCGGTCGCGTGCTGCAGCTCGGCGAGCAGCTCGACCGCCGTCCGCGTCCAGACCGACCAGTGGCCCAGCAGGCCGCCGACGATGCGCAGGCGCTCCTCGCCGAAGCGGAACTCCGTCAGCAGGTCGAGGAGGATATTGTCGTCGTTGCCGGTATACAGCGCGATCTCCCCGGCGCGCCCGGACTCCGCGACCGCGCGCAGCACGTCGAGCGTCTGATAGCGGTTGAAGGGCGCCATCTTGATCCCGACCACCGACGGGAGTTCCACGAAGCGGCGCCAGAAGGAATAAGGCAGGAGGCGGCCGCCCACCGCCGGCTGGAGATAGAAACCGAAGAGCGGCAGCGTCCCGCCGACCGCCGCCGCGTGCGCGATCAGCGCGTCCTCGGTCGCGTCCTTGAGCGCGGCGAGACTCAGGAGGCCGATGTCATAGCCGAGCTCTCGCGCCAGCGCCGCCTCCGCCACGGCCTGCGCCGTCGGCCCGCAGATCCCCGCAATCTTCAGCGTCAGCGTCTTGTGGCGCTTCTCCTCGTCCGCGGCGATTTCGAGCACCGGGCGCAGCAGTCCCGCCTCGCGGATCGCGAACTGCGTCGTGTGGACGCCGACCGCGATCCCGCCCGCGCCGGCGGCGAGATAATAGCGGGTCAGCGCGCGCTGGCGACGCTCGTCGAGGGTGCGCGCCGACGTCAACGCGAGCGGATGCGCGGGGATGACCACGCCCTTCCGGAGCCGCGCGAGCTTGTCGGGCGTCATCAGAACTTCCCGTCCCGCGTCTCGAAATGGCTGGGCTTGTTCAGCGTGCGGCCGTTCGACTTCACCCAGTGCGCGACCCAGCCCATCACCTGGTCGACGGGCGTCGCCGGTGCCCCGAACGTCTCATGCGCGCGGGCCGCATTATTGAGCAGCGCCGACTCCGCTTCCTTCCCCTCGAGGACCGGCTTCTTTCCGAGCAGCTCCCCGAAGCGGCCGGCCAGCTCGCGGACCGACAGCACCCCGGTGCCGGTCACGTTGAAAATGCGCGGCGGCGACTGCCCGAGGGACAGCATCCGCAGGGCGATCGCGTTGGCGTCGCCCTGCCAGATGACGTTGACGTGGCCCATGCGCACGTCGAGCGGCGTCCCGCTCCAGACCTTGAGCGCGATCTCGAGCAGAATGCCGTAGCGCAGCTCGACCGCATAGTTGAGGCGGTAGACCGACGTCGGCGTGCCGTCGCGCCGGCTGAAGTATTCGAACATGCGCTCGCGGCCGAGGGCCGACTGAGCGTATTCGCCGACCGGGCCGGGCGGCGTGTCCTCGGTCGCGCCGCCGCTTGCGACGGGGACCAGGGGATACACGTTGCCCGTCGAGAACGCCATGGTCGGGACACCCTTATAGCGCTCGGCGATCAGTCCCGGGAGATACGCGTTCGTCGCCCAGGTGCCGCACTCGGCCCCGGTCGTCCCGAACTTCTGTCCGACGGCGCTGATGACGGCGCCGGCATCGGGGAGCCGGAGCACCTGGGCGCGGTCGAGGAGATCGCAGGGGACGGCGCGGACGCCGGCGGCTTCGAGCGCCTCGCGCGAGCGCGGGTCGCTGAAGCGGGCGACGCCGATCACCGCGCGCTTCAGGCCGGCCGCATCGAGGGCGCGGCAGGCCATGCGGGCGAGCGTCGGGCCCATCTTGCCGCCCACCCCGAGGATGACGAGGTCGCCGCAGAGCGACCCCAGGTCCCGCTCGACTTCCGGCGTGGGCCGGGAGAGACGCTCTTCGAGGTCGGCTTCGGTTTCGATCGGTTCGGCCATCGCGTTCTTCTATATAAGGCCCCGCGCCTCCCTCCGAGGGAAGGAAATGGTGTAACACTTCAGTCGGAATCGACGATCAGGGGCAGCCGATGAACGACCGCATGGCGTTGCTGGACGGACTGGTCCGCGCCCACCAGGCGCGGCTCCGCGCGTATCTGTTCTCGCGCACGGGCGACATCGACGCGGCCGACGACCTCGCCCAGGAAGTCTTCCTGGTCGTGTTCCGCCTGATCGATCAGTATGACGCCGCCCGGCCCGCGTGGCCCTGGCTGATGGGGATCGCGCGCAACGAACTCCGCGAGCACTGGCGCGGCGTCGCGCGCGACAAGGTCACGGACGCGATCGAGGCGCTGGCGGCCGAGCAGATGCTCGCGCGCGACGAGACGGAAAAGCCTTCGGACCGGCTGCCGATGGACGCGCTGGCCACGTGCCTGTCGAAGCTGCCGGAGCACTCGCGTGAGCTGGTGCGGATGATCTATACGGAGCGCATCAACTGCGCCGAAGCCGCGAAGCGGCTGCAGCAGAAGGCCGGCGCGGTGCGCGTCACCATCCACCGGATCCGCCGCGCCCTCGCGGCCTGCGTGCAGTCCCGGATGGCGGAGAAGCCCGCATGACCCCGAGACAGGAAGAGCTGACTGCGGGCTGGCTCGACGGGAGCCTGACGCCGGCGGAGCAGGAGGAGCTGCTGAAGGAGCTGCGCGCCGACGCGGACTTCGCGCGCTCGTTCTCGGAGGAGATCGAGATCCATCGCGGCCTGCAGTTCTCCGGGTCGATGAGCGAGGAGGGCGAGCGCCGCGCGGGCGACCGGATCCTGCATTATGTCCGCGCCTCGCAGGAGGGGACGCGGTTCGTCGAGGGCGTGAAGCTGCGCGCCCTGGCCGGCGGGCGGCGTCGCACGGGCCGGGCGCTTCGTTCGGGGACCTCGATGGTCGGGCCGGCGATCGCCGTCGCGGCCGCGGTCCTGGTCGCGGCCCTCATCGGTCTGCTCGCGCTCGCGGGCCACCTGCAGCGGAAAATCCTCCGCGAGGAGAGCGCGATCACGCGGGAGTCGACGCCGGAGAAGCCGGTCCCCGCTCCGCGCGAGACCGGTCCCGCGCCGGTCGAGCCGAAGACGCCGGCCGTCAACGACGAACGCCGCAAGGAGCAGATCGAAGATGACCTGCGCCGCGCGGCCGAGGCGCGCAAGGTGGATCCTCCGCGCAAACCTGATGGACCCCGGACGCCTGCGCCCGAGTCGCCCCTCGCCGTTCCCAGGCCTGAGGCCCCCGTCAAGCCGGCGCCGTCCGCCGTCGAGGCGCCGCCCGCGCTGGCGAAGCTGGAGAAGGTCCAGGGCGAGGCGACCGTGAACGGGGATAAGGCGGCTGCGGGCGCGGAGCTCCGGGACGGGGCTGCGCTCGAGACGACGGGCATCGCCGTCGTCCGTTTTCCGGACGGGACGGGCCTCGACCTCTCCGGCGAGGCGAAGCTGCAGGAGCGGATGACGGGCAAGCGCGCGTCGGGGAAGGGGGTGACGCTCGCGCGAGGCACCATCGTCGCGGAGGTCGCGAAGCAGCCGGCGGGATCGTCCTTCCTCTTCCTGACGCCGCACGCGGAGGTCCAGGTCGTCGGCACGCGGCTCACGATCCAGTCGGGCGCGGAGACGCGCGTCGACGTCCAGGAAGGCCAGGTCCGCGTCACCGCCCTGAAGGGCGGGCAGACGTCGATGCTCGGAGCGGGGCAGGGCCTCGAGGTCGGCGCCGGAGCGCCGCGCGGGTATCTTTCGGGCCTGCGCGCGGTCTATTACGACCAGAACACGTTCAAGGGGCCCACGATCGAGCGCGCCGACCGGGAGGTCGACCTCGCCCTCGACGCGGCCAAGAACGAACTGCCGCCCGTGGGGATGGACCGCAACTTCGGCGTCCGCTGGGAGGGCCGCTTCATGGCCGAGAAAGACGGAGAGTATGTCTTCATCCTCTCCGTCGACGGCCACGTCCGCTTCCTCCTCGAAGGACAGGAGCGGGTGGCCGACAAGAAGGACTACTTCCACGGCATCCAGCGCAGCGTCGTGCGCCGCCGGCTGGCGCCGGGCTGGCACGACCTTCTGATCGAATACTGCGACGACGACGGCAACTCCCGTTGCGGGTTGCGATACTTGCCGCCGGACGCAAAGCTCCCCGACGGGGAGAACTTCCAGCGGGACGATTCGGGCTGGGCGATTCCGCCGCGACTGCTGTCGCACCTGCGGAAATAGGGCTCCCGTTTTTTGGAGTGAGGATCCGATGCCAAAGACACTCTGTCTCGGGGTCTGCTTGCTGCTGGCCGCGGCGGGCGCGCGGGCCGACGACTGGCCCCAGCTTCAGCACGACGCCGGCCGCACCGGCCGCACGCTCGATTCGGTGCCGCCGCCGTACCGGGCCCGCTGGATCTGGATGGGCCCTGCCAGGACGCTGCGCAACAAGGACAGCCAGGCCGGATGGCCCGACGATCTCACCGCGCGCGCCGGATACTCCTATCCGATCCTCAGCTCCGTGCCCTTCACGATCTGCGACTCGGTCCAGCCCGTCCTCTCGGCGGGGCGCATCTTCGTCGGGACCATGGACGGGAACGCCTACGGCATCGACGCGAACGACGGCTCCACTTCATGGACGGCATCGATCCCGGGCGGAACGATCTCGACGGCTGCGGTTTCCGGATCGGTGGTGGTCTTCGTGACGGTGACCGGACAGGTCGTCGGGCTGAACGTGGCCGGCGGAACCCAGGCCTGGATCTATGACTCCGGCCGTTCCATCACGGGGGCGCCTTGCCTCGCGGGGTCGGCGGTCGTCGTCGCGGACCACGCCGGCTATGTCACGGCGCTCAATCCGGCGAACGGGTCGGTGAACTGGCGCACGCGCCTGGCCGCTCCGGTCCACGGCGGGATCGCGTCCGACGGGTCGAGCGTCTACGTCGGCGCGGAAAACCTGGTCTTCTACAAGCTGTCGCTGGCCACGGGGACGGTGCAGGCGTCGCACGGTCTGCGCGGCCAGAGCTTCCGCATGCTCTGGCCCACCGTGTTCGGCGGCCGTGTCTACGGCCACACGCTGACCACGCCGGTCATCGGCAGCGAATACGTCATGGAAAGCCTGATGGCCGGCTCGCCCGATCTCGCGACGGAGGAGGCCAACATCGCGCGCTGGCTGACGGGCGACACGAACGGCGGCGCCTGGCCCGACGCGGGATCCGACTGGCGCCACCTCTTCGCGATGAACACGGGCGATCTGTCCGAGCCGTTCACCGTCCTTGCCGGGCCGGCCGACGGCTGCGGCGTCCCCACGCCGGCGTCGGTCGTCGACAACTCCGACCGCGTCCTCACCTATTTCAAGACGCGGTATCCGAAGCTGACGAAGCTCGGCGCGTTCGGGACGAACTACTCGATCGACGTCGCCGGCATCGACACGGCCAACGGCAGGCGAGTCCCGATCGACAACGGCCGTCTTGCGAACCCCTGGCCCTGGGAGACGGACAACCTCTACGCCATGAGCGTCGGCGGCACGTTCCTCTGGTTGCGGCAGAACTTCCGCGGGACCCAGGTGATCAACCTGGCCGACAGCACGACGCGCGGCGTGAGCGCCGAGGTCCGCGTCCGCGACGGCGGGAACTTCCTGTTCGACGTGGTCTACAAGGACCAGATGCCGACGATCGGCGTCTCGCAGAACGCGATGCAGGGGCGCGCGGCGCCCGTCATCTCGGGCTCGCGGGTGGTTATCGCCGAGACGTTCGGCGTCACCGCCATCGAGCATCGCTAGCGAGGAAGACCATGATGAAAAGACTATCGGGGATCGTCCTCGCGCTGATCGCGGGGGCCGCGGCGGCGCAGGCGCAGACGGTCGATCCGACGCCCTATGCGTGGGAGTTCCCGCAGGTCAGCGGGATTGGCGCCGGCGCCGACCTGATGAAGGTCGAGCTGCAGGAGCAGATCCAGGCGGTGCTCCATGCCGGGCATCTCGCGCCGCTCTACATCAGCTACTCGGATCAGGGCAGCGTCGGCTACGCGGTCTATATGGAGCCCGGCCGCATCCTCACGACCCTGGCCTGGGCGTACCCGTATCTCACGGGCGCACAGCAGACCTCGGTGCGCGCCTACGTCGCCTCGGAGCTGGGCACGGCGGCGAATGCTCCGTGGGGGACGTATCCGCTCTCGACGACGTCGGGCACGCCGCGCGAGATCCATCCGAAGACGAAGTGGTGGTCCCAGAGCGCGACGTTCGGCCAGTACCGGCCGAGCGTGCACACGATCTACGGGCTCTGGCTCTACGGGTACCGGACCGGCGACTGGACGCTGATCCAGGACAACTGGGCGGGCATCAAGACGATGTATTCTGCTCGGTCGGCGCAGGCGAACCTGTACGGCACGATGAGCGCCCACATCGCGATGGCGCGGCTCGCGGACAAGTTCGCGGATCCGGCGACGAGGACGACGGCGCTCAACAACCTGCAGACGCAGCTCAACGCGGGCTTGAACTTCGGGACCATCGAATCGAACGCGGGCTCGGCGGGGACCGCGCCCTATCACGACATGTACGACTCGCGCATGAACGGGTCGACCTACCACGGCTGGATGTTCCTGAACCTGACGCCCGAGATGGGCCGTTACCTTCGCGCGAACCTGCAGAGCGCCGTGATGGCGCGCCATGACGAGGGCCGGACGACCTTTCCGTTCTGGTGGCTGGGCAAGGCGAACTATTTCAACCGGAGCTGGACCGGCGACGAAGGCACCGGCCTGCTGCCCGAGGTCATGGGCATGATGGCGCCCGTCGAGCGCTGGGTCGTGCAGGCCAGCGCGGCGACGCTGAAGGGCCAGCTGGCCAGCAGCCCCACCGGCATCGGCGACTGCTACTGGCTGGAGGCGCTGGTGCAGGCGATCGAGGCCCACGGCACGCTCGCGTGGACCGACGTGCGGACGGGAACCACGCCGCCTCCTCCCCCGCCCACGACGTATCCGCTCACGGTCAACAGTGGCAGCGGCGACGGGACCTATGCCGCCGGGACGGTCGTCACGATCACCGCCGACGCGCCCGCCGCCGGCATGGTCTTCAGCCAGTGGACCGGAGCGACGGTTGCGAATCCCGGCGTCGCCACGACCACGATCACGATGCCGGCGGCCGGCACCACGGTGACGGCGACTTACGCTGCCGCGCCGCCTCCTCCTCCAACGACGTATACGCTGACTGTGAACAGCGGGACCGGGGACGGGACCTACGCCGCGGGCACGATCGTCACGATCAGCGCCGATGCGCCGCTGGCCGGAATGATGTTCAAGGCGTGGACCGGGGCGACGGTGGCGGGCGCGACGTCGTCGACGACGACGATCACGATGCCGGCGGCGAACGCCACGGTCACGGCAACCTATGAGGCCGCGGGCGCGCCGCTTCCGCCGCCGTGGACGGACGGCGACATCGGGAGCCCCGCGATCGCGGGCGACGCCTCGGTCACCGGCAGCCAGGTCATGGTCTGCGGCGCCGGCGCGGACATCTGGAGCACGGCGGACTCCTTCCACTTCGTGTCGATGACGCTCACCGGCGACGGAACCATCTTTGCCCGCGTCGTGGAGATCGACAACACGGATCCCTGGGCGAAAGCGGGCGTCATGATCCGCGAGACGCTGAACGCCAACGCTGCGAATGCCTTCATGGCGCAGTCGCGCTCGAACGGGGCGACGTTTCAGCGCCGGGTGACGGCGGGGGGCGTGACGACATCGACGGCCGGCGCTGCGGTGGGGGCGCCGACCTGGGTGCGGCTGCAGAGAGCGGGCAACCTCTTCACGGCCTCGACGTCGCCGGACGGGATCAATTGGACCGTGGTGGGGACGGACACGGTCACCATGGCGGCGACGGTCCAGGTCGGGATCGCGGTGACGAGCCACAACGGCGCGATGCTCAACTGCGCGACGGTCGACTCGATCGGCGGCAGCGGCGGCTGGGCCGGGGCCGCGTCGCCTCCCCCACCGGCAGGCGGTGATGGGGGTGGGGGAGGCGGCGGCGGTTGCGGATTGACGGGTCTGGAATTCCCCGCGCTGCTCCTGCTCCGGCGAACCCGGCGGCAGGCTCGCCTGTCCCGAAAAGCATGAGACTGCCGCTCTTCGCCTTATTCCTCCTCGCGCTCGCTCCCCAGGAACGGGCGTTCGAGGACGGGGTCGACGGCCGCGCGTCGCTCCACTATGTCGGCCCGGTCCCGGTGCTTCAACTTTACGGCACTCCGGGCGAGATGGGCGCGCAATACGGCCGGCTGCTGAAGAAACCCATCGCCGCCCTCTACAGGGAGCTCGTCACGAAGTTCCTTGCCGGGATGGGCGGGGCGCCGGTCGAGAAGAAGCTTCGCGAGGAGACCCAGGGGATGGCCGCGGCGGTCCCGGCGTCGATCGCCGCGGAGATGAAGGCCGCGGCCCGCGAGTCCGGGCTCGCCTTCGACGACTATATGCTCTTCAACACGATGTTCGACGTCGAGCACGGCGGCAGGCGCCTCGGCGGCTGCAGCACGATGGCCGTGACCGGCGCCGCGTCCGCGTCGGGCGAGCCGATGATGGGCCGCAACTTCGACCTGCCCCAGCCGTTCTGGTCGCTGTCGCCCGTCGGCCTCGTCGTCGTCCGTCACCCCGCGAAGGGCCTGGCCTGGGCGTCGGTGACGCATCCGCTGTTCGCCGGGACGCATGCGGGGCTGAACGAGAAGGGGCTGGCGGCGGGCGCGACGGCCGGCGTGTCCGGCAGCGGCTATGCGCCGAACGGCCTCCCGAGCATGATGCTGTTCCGTCGCGTGCTCGAGGAGGCGTCGACCGCGGCCGAGGCGGAAACGATGCTGAAGGGCGCGAAGGTGACGGTGTCGACGACGCTGATGGTGCTGGACGCGAAGGGGGGGAACTTCGTCGCGGAGCTCTCGCCCGAGAAGGTGGCCTTCCGCCGGCCGGAACAGGAGACGCTGCACGAGACGAACCATTTCCGCTCGCCGGAGCTGTTCCAGAAAGTGGATTGTCCGCGCTTCCGCTGGCTCGACGAGCACTTCAAAGGGAGGACCGGGATCGACGAGGAGGGAATGAAGAAGGCGCTGGCCGGCGCCGCGCCGGGCATCAACCTCCAGTCGATGATTCTTTATCCGTCGCGCCGCTCGCTGCTGTTGTCGAGCGGCACGATCCCCGCGGCGAAGGGGGCGTTCGCCGCGCTGAGCGCCGAGGACCTCTTCGGCAACCATTGACGGGTCTCCCGTTGTTTTCTAGGGTGGGGCGAAGGGAGGGCTGTCCATGAGCGATCCGTCCCGCCGCGATGTGATCTCCGCCATCTCGACCCTCGGCGTCGCCGCCCTGCTTCCCGGCGTCTTGGACGGCTGCGGCTCCGCCGACAGCGCGGTGGACGCGCCGCCCGGGCCCGGCGGTTCGACGACGGTCATCACGAAGCGGAAATCCGACCTCATCCGCGACGAGAACGAGAAGCCCGGCGCGAAGGACTGGATGCTCTCGAAGACGGCCGTCGACATCCCCACGAAATACCGCTGCCCGTGGATCGAGGGCTATTTCTCGCGCACCAGCGTCCGCGCGGGCGAGACGATCACGCTGCACGTCAGCACGAACCCGGACTCGAAGTTCGCCGTCGACCTCTACCGCATGGGGTACTACGGGGGAGCGGGGGCGCGCCAGATCGCGAGCCTCGGCTCGTTCCCCGGCAAGGTCCAGGAGGACCCGCTCGTCGATCCGAACCGCCTCCGCGTCTGCGCGTGGGAGCCCTGCACGAAGATCACGATCCCGAACGACTGGCCGAGCGGCATCTATCTCGCGAAGCTGACCGCCGAGCGCGAGGGCGTCCAGAGCTACGCCGTCTTCATCGTGCGCGACAACTGTCGCGCGGATTTCCTGTTCCAGTGCTCCGACACGACCTGGCAGGCCTACAACCGCTGGCCCAGCCAGTATTCGCTCTACGACAACGGCGCGAATCCGTGGTACTGGGGCACCGGCATCGACATCAGCTTCGACCGCCCCTACGGGAAGTACTGTCAGATCCTCGACCAGCCGCTGTCGACGGGATCGGGCGAATGGCTGCTCTGGGAATTTCCGCTCGCGTACTGGATGGAGCAGCAGGGTTACGACGTCACGTATGTCTCCAACATCGACACGCACGCCGACCCCGCGGGCCTCAAGCGGGCGAAGGGCTTCCTCTCGGTGGGGCACGACGAGTACTACTCGCTGGCGATGTTCAACAACCTGAAGCAGGCGATCGCCGACGGTCTGAACGTCGCGTTCCTGTCGGGCAACACCTGCTGCGGCCTGATCGAGCTCGCCCCCGGCAAGGACGGGACCCCGAACCGCACCCTGCGGCGCCTGGACCGCTTCGGGCCGGCCGACGAGGTCGGCAACAAGACCTTCCCCGACATGAAGACGCTGCCGCGCACGGGGCCGAACGAGAACACGCTGATCGGCGCGCGGAGCACCGGGCCGGTGATGGGCGGCGCGCCGTGGACCTGCGCCAAGCCCGACCACTGGCTCTTCTCCGGCACGGGGATGAAAGAGGGCGACGGCATCCCCGGCCTCGTGGGCTGGGAGTGGCACGGCGATCCCGCCCAGATTCCCGGGCTTGAGATCGTCGCCAAGGGCGAGACGGACTGCAAAGAGGGCAAGGGCCTGTATACGTCGACCGTCTACCCGGGCGCGAAGGGAAACATTGTCTTCAACGCCGCCACGTGCTGGTGGGCCGACGGCTTGTCGGCGCCCCCGGGCTATCTCCACCCCAAGGCCCACGGCGCCGAGCCCAAGGGACCGGACCCGCGCGTGCAGAAGATCACGGCCAATCTCCTGGAGCGGATGAAGAACTCGTAGCGGCGAAGCGCGGATGCCCATCACTCCGAACAGCCAGAGTCTGAAGAAAGGCCGTCGCGGGCTCGGCTGCATCCTCACGTTCTTCACCCTCTTCGGCGTGGTCATGTCCGCAGTCTTCCTCTGGCCGGTCTTCGAGATCCAGGATGCGAAGAGCTGGCAGGCGGTGCCCTGCAAGATCCTCAGCAGCAAAGTGGAGAGCCACAGCAGCTCGAAGGGCGGGCCCACCTACAGCGTCGAGGTGATGTACGAGTACTATATCGACGACCACCGCTACGTCGGCACGCGCTACAAGTTCATGGGCGGCTCGTCCAGCGGGCGGGAGGGGAAGCAGGAGATCGTGGATCGGCTGGGTCCGGGCACCGAGGCCACCTGCTACGTCAACCGGCGCAACCCGACGGACTGCGTCATCGAGCGCGGCTTCACGGGGGACATCTTCTTCGGCCTGATCCCGCTGACCTTCGCCGCCTTCGGGGTGTTCGGGATTATTGCCGTCTTCTTCCGCCAGCCCAAGGTGATCCCCGGACAGCACCCGGGGCTGCCGGCGGCGGCGCGCGGGTCCGCCACGCTCAAGGCGAAGAACTCCCGCGGCTGCCTTCTGGTCTTCGCGTTGGTCTTTGCCGGGATCTGGAACACGGTCGTTTCGTTCTATGTGGCGGAGATGGTGACGGCCTGGCGCAACGGCCACGGCGAGGGCTGCGCGACGGTGTTCATGATCCCCTTCGTCCTCGTCGGCCTGGGCCTGATCGTCCTCGTGGGGTACTGCTTCCTCAGCCTCTTCAATCCCCGGCCGGTGCTGAAGCTGAGCACGACGTCCGTCGCGCTCGGCGACGAGATCGAGGTCGAGTGGAACACCCCGGGCAGCGTCGACCGCGTCCGGGCCTGCTCCATCACCCTCGAGGGCCGCGAGGAGGCGACGTACCGGCGCGGGACGTCGACCTCGACCGACAAGTCCCCGTTCGCGAGGATCGAACTGATGTCGTCCTCGAAGGGCCGCGAGCTGCGGCGGGGCAAGGCGAAGTTCACGATCCCGCGCGACTCGATGCACACGTTCAAGAGCAGCCACAACAAGTTCGTCTGGGCCATCCACGTGAAGGGCGACATCCCGATGTGGCCGGACATCGGCGAGGAGTATGAGGTCGAGGTGCTCCCGCAACGGATATCCCCGGGAGGCGCCGCATGACCCGGATCCTGCTGGAGATGGCGGACGGCAAGACGAAGTACCGTCCGGGCGAGGCGGTCGAGGGCGTCGCGTTCTGGGAACTCGACGCGGCGCCGATCGCGATCGAGTTGCGCCTCTTCTGGCGCACGCAGGGGAAGGGCACGGTCGACGTCGAGGTCGTCCAGTCGATGCCGGTGGCGAAACCCGCCGCAAAGGATCGCAAGCCGTTCCGTTTCCCGCTGCCGGCGGGTCCGTACAGCGTCTCGGGGAAGCTGGTCTCGATCGTGTGGGGCGTCGAGCTCGTGGCGGAGCCGTCGGTCGATGCGTCGAGCGTCGAGATCGTCGTGTCGCCGACCGGCGAG
>Ga0137410_10000338_pt1 | contig 32948 bp, 30 predicted proteins | sample CZODoug1_16funga_FD_108878 | JGI IMG/M metagenome (GOLD analysis project Ga0137410, IMG submission 108878) | Vadose zone soil fungal communities from Angelo Coast Range Reserve, California, USA - CZODoug1_16fungal (Illumina Assembly) | ecosystem: Environmental > Terrestrial > Soil > Vadose zone... | reverse complement strand
ACCGCCTGCGTATCCCAGTTGGCCCAGGAGTTTCCCCGTCGCGCCTTCGAAGCGAGAGATGGTCCCACTCTGAACAACGTAAACAGTGCCGCCGCGATCGGCGGCCATTCCGGTTAGCGGCATCTTCGGGTCAACGGTCCACTGTGTTATGAACTTGCCCTCAGGATCGAACACCTGAACTCGACCGCCGCTGTATTCACCGACATAGATTTTTCCCGACGCATCCACCGCAATGGCGCGCGCGTCCTTGAACATACCCGGGCCAATTCCCTCTGAACCAAAGTTGAGCAGCTCAGTCGCAAACGCATTGCTCTTTGCTTTGTCACTGGAACCAGTCGGCCTCGTTCTTGTTGGGGACTTGTTCCCGGACACAGCGTTGTCACGAAGCAATGGAACAAGAAACCCGCCCATGGCAATAGCGCCGATGACAACGCCAAACACCGGCACTAGCACGAGCAACAAAATCCACTTGGTAGCTTTTCCGCTCGCGCCGGGAGAGCCGAGCCTGATATTGACCGACGAAATAACTTGCGCCGGACGGCCGCGCATTTCATCCGGAACCGAGAGCGCGCTGCTGCAATATGAGCAACGTGCAGTAAGGTTCGCGCCCACCACATCTGTCTCGTAGTTCACCGGCGCGCCGCATTTTGGGCAATCGAAAGTTTTAAGCATCTATGACTCCGTCGAAAAACAGTGATGAGTGATGGGTGATAAGTGAAAAGTAGAACCGAAGGAACCCACCCTTCACAAGAAGCTTGATTCCCACCACCGCCTTACTTTTTATTCGTCACTTTTCACTGTTCACTCTTCACTTCTCACTGGCCTACCATCCCATCCGCTCACGCAGCGACGTAATGTGTGCGACGTGATGCCGGCCATGCCACGCATAGAGCGCCACGTTTTTATCAAGACTGACGATGCCCAGTTCGGGATGCCGGAAGGTGCGTTGAAAATCTCCCGGCTTTAGGGATCGCAGGAACCAAACCCAGCGACCATGAACAGCATCGAGCAAGTCCAGCGAAAGTGAAATAGGGGCCTGGCGCGCGTCGTCGAGTTTCGCCCAGCGATCTTCGAAGTAAGGCTTGATCGTGGGCTCCTCTTCCGTAATCGCGAGCTTGAATCGAATGTAACTATTCAGGTGACTCTCGGGCACATGATGAACCACCTGACGAACGGTCCAACCCTCGGGCCGGTAAGGCGTGTCGAGTTGCTCGATGTCCAAACCAGCCACCGCCGCGCGCATGCGCGTGGGAGTTTCCTCTATCTGGTCGATACAGGCCTGACGCTGATCGGCGGTCAGTGGTCCGGCAAACTTGAATGGTCCGATGGGGTAGCGCAGATCCATTTTCGCCTCCAGGTTGTGTCGTGTCAGTGGTTCGGCTTATCCTCGCGGCTATTCTATAAGTTGAGCTTGAGTCGCGACAACCATGACGGAAACGGCAGACGTGGTAATTATCGGCAGCGGAATCGTGGGGTCAAGCGTGGCCTATCACCTCGCCGAGCAGGGCTGCCGGAATGTGCTGGTGATCGAACGTGAAGCGCATCAGGGTAAAGGATCGACTGGAAAAAGCATGGGCGGCGTGCGCGCCCAATTTTCTACGCCGGTCAACATTCAGATGTCGCGCTATTCGATCGAATTCTTTTCGCGCTTCGACGAGGTCATTGGTCATCCGGCCGACTATCGCCCGCACGGCTACCTCTTCTGCGCGACGAACGAGCGGCATTTGGAGTATCTCAAAGCGAATCGTGAACGCCAGCTCGAGTTGGGAGTTAAGAACGTAGAACTGATTTCGCGCGAAGACATCGCGAAGTTTGTCCCGCAATTGCGGACGGATGACATCGTCGGCGGCACGTTTTGTCCAACTGACGGCTTCGTCGATCCGCACAGCGTCATGATGGGCTTCATGCTCAAGGCCCGGGAACGCGGCGTGCAACTTTGGCTCGACACGCAAGTGACCGGGATCGAAGTTGAGCCCGCAAATGCTGGGAGCGCAGGCGTCTCGCCCGCCTACCGTGGCAAAGAAGCGTCGTTCGATGGCACCGATGTTCAATCCCAACCAAGAGCGGGCGAGACGCCCGCGGTCCCGGCAGAGCGTCGCATCTCCGGCGTCATGACCACGCGCGGCTTCGTCTCCACGCGCGTCGTCGTCAATGCCGCGGGCCCGTGGGCCGCGGAAGTTGCAAAACTTGCCGGCACCGAATTGCCCATCGAGCCGCTGCGTCGCCAACTTGTTCCCACCGAGCCTTTCGCTGGTTTACCACAGCGCTTTCCGATGGTCATCGACATGAGCACGGGGTTTCATTTCCGTCGCGAAGGAAAAGGAATTCTGCTGGCCTGGAACGACCCGGAAGAAACTCCGGGCTTCAAGACTGATTTCGATCCCGGCTTCGTCGAAAAGATTCTGACGCGAGCTGCCGCCCGCGTGCCGTGTCTGGCGGAGGCGGAAGTGAATCCGCGACGCGCCTGGGCCGGTCTCTACGAGATGACTCCTGACCATCACGCGATCATCGGTCCGGCGCCGGACGTTGGCGGTCTGTATTTCGTCAACGGCTTCAGCGGCCACGGCGTAATGCACTCGCCCGCTTCCGGACGCATCGCCGCCGACCTGATCCTCCACGGCCACTCCAATCTTATAGACGCCACGCAACTAAATGTTGAGCGGTTCGTCTCGGGACGATTGCTCGAAGAAACGGCTGTCCTTTGATTTTAGGTCAGCGCGCGGGATTTTGCTTATCCTTCGTTTGCTGCTCAGTTGCGGCAGTCCACTTGGCGTGCTCTTGCGAAACGAGCGACTCAACACGCTCGGCCAAAAGGGTTCGGGGATTTTCGCTCGTCGCATAGGAACCAGCCATGGCCAGGAACAGGTATTTTTCGTGCTTTAGTGCTTCGGCAGTCGAGCGGTAAGTAATCCAATTCTGGTGATACTGATTCAATTGTTGCAGGCCTTCAAACAGCGCAATGAGAGCGCCCAACCCGCCGGTAATCACTGTGTACTTCACAAACGCCGCACAGAGTGGTATTGAAGATGAAACAACAATTGTGGCAAGCCGCAGGTACTTGAACATGTGCTCGTTGTGGCTTGCGCTTTTGTCGTACCAGGTTAACTGATCCTCTAACCGCTCCACCACAACATCTGCTTGTGACATTATATTTACTCGCTCTCTTTTCCTTCGATTGGAACTAAGCTGCTCGATCTTATCAAGTATTGTCAGACGTCACTGGTTGTTCTTTCGTCCCCTGGTGCAGAGCCAGCCATTCTTGGAGCTTGATCTTGTGCGATCCATCGCCATCCTCTGAATCATCAACCCAGGCATCCGGATTGTCAGCCAAATTATCACCCAACTTCGCTCCGGTTAATTCGCAGCCAAAAACTTTCGCTTCTTCAAAATTGGTTCGTCGGAGCTTGGCATTAGGCAACTTAGCATTGCGAAGATCAGCCGCCTTGAAGTTTGCCCCCTGACAATCAGCTTTAGCGAAAACAGCGCTACGAAGGTCTGCATCGCGGAATTGAGCGCCGCGCAGCACCGACCAGCGGAACGACGCCCCTGCCAATTGCGCTCGATAGAAGTCAGCGTTGCAGAAGTTGACCCGGGCCCAGTATGCGTCATTCGCCTTGGCCCACGATAAGTCTAACCCACGCACGTTGGCGCATCTTTTCTTCTCAAATCGCCGGTGTAATACTATTGCAATCGTTACTGTCTTCAACACCTTCGTATCCTTTTCGATAGCCAAAGACGCCGCCAACACCTGTTTAGTGAGTTGGATCATTTGTCTCTTTCTTTCCTCGTCGATAGCCCACTCAGAAGGAAATGACTTGAGAATCATGCCGAGCTTCACGGCGGCGGCGGCACGAAGCAGGGGGTTGGATTTGTCCGCGAGTTCCAGCACCATGCCCTGGTAAATCGAGTCGATGTTTTTTAGATTTTCAAATTCGAGCCGTTTCTTGGTCGTCTGCTTTTGCCCAACAAGATAACCGCCAACTGCTCCGCCGACAGTTACGAACAGCGCGATCATTTTTAACCAGAAGAGGCTGCCACTGGTATCGCTCCGAATCTGGCGTATCTCGGCGGCCAGCTTGGCAATCTCATATTGTTCCTTGAAACTCGGGCTGGAACTCGGGCTGGAACTCGGGTTGGAACTCGGGTTGAAGATCGGCGGTAAAGATGTCTGTTCTGATATTGTTTGCGAGTAGTAGACCACCACTATAATGAGTAACAGCATTAAGACCATGAGGATCGGGATTCCATACCTGTCCAGGCCAAACCCTTTCTTGATCTTTTCGAGAATGTTGTACTCAGTTCCCATCTAGCTCGTCTCTTGTGTATATGTTTGCCCCACCGGCATGAGCCGTCACGGACAAATCCGTAACATCCAAGTGCAACCAGGGTTTGTTTAGCTGTAAGGTTTGCTTGACTGCATCACCGGTTCCACCCGCGCCCTCTGCCGGGAGTCCATCCCATACGAACAACAGAAGATCAGACCGCCTTACTATCCAATTCATGGCCGCTTCATACGCGACATTCGAGCGCCCCTTATAAATCAGTTTTGCCTCGCTGCGCGCGGCCACACGCAGTTGCTCGTAGCGCTGCTTGGCCAGGAGAGTTTCAAAGTCAGCCGCATAGTCCGCAAAAGGCTGCACAATTTCGAGCGGTATATCAAGCGTCAATGCAGCCTCCGCAAAGAGCGTGTCTGCTCCCTCTGCAATCGCGGAGACCGCCACAACGTCAGAGTGTTCGGCCTGGGCCTGTCTGAGCGCGGCCAAACTCTGGTCAGTGACAAACGCGATCGTTTCTGCATTGGCAAGGTACCGATGGCCGACGATGCCGATGCGAAACATGACAGTGATTAACCCAACTAGTTGGTCGATCGGAAATGTCGAATGCCACGGGCCAATGTCGAAGAGTTCCAGGTTTGCGACGCGGCCGCACCATAAGCGAAAAGCTCGTGATCAGTCAATAGTTCGAGGTTTCGTTTGACCTTTCTGAGGTGGACTCGCGGAATAAACCGACGGTACTGTAAACTGCGGACACGGAAGGCAAGATGGTTCGCTGGTTTTCTTCGAAGGTTCGAACTAATGTCTCTGGACCTCCACAGTTGTCAAAACTAACCTTTCGAAAAGGGAACAAAATGATGAAACGCATACGCTCCCTGCTGGCTCTCCTGATGCTCATCGGTCTCGCGTCATTGTTTCAAGCGAGCGCTCAGATGCAGCCTAGGCCCACTATTCGTAAGTCGCTAATTGTTACCACCGAGTGGCTGGCCGAGCACCTAAAAGACGATTCGCTGGTGTTGCTGCACGTTGGCGAGAAGGATGAATACACCGCCGCGCATATTCCCGGCGCACAATTTATTCAACTTGCAGATATTTCCACGCCGCGTGGCCAGGGCCTCGCCCTTGAACTTCCTTCCGTCGCTCAACTCCAGACAACTTTCGAAAAGCTGGGTGTCCGCGACAAATCGCGCATCGTTGTCTACTTCGGAAAAGACTGGGTAACTCCGACCGCGCGCCTGTTTCTCACCCTCGACTATTTGGGACTGGGCGGTAGCACATCTATTCTCGACGGCGGTTTGCCGGCTTGGACCGCCGCTGGCCGGCCGGTGACAACTGAAGTGCGCACACCGGCCAAAGGAAACTTCACCCCGCGACTTAGCAAACAGCTTGTGGTGGATGCGCTGTGGGTCAGTGCGAATTTGAATAAGCCGGGTGTGATGATTCTTGACGCGCGCGCGTCAAAATTCTATACGGGTGAGGAAGTGGGACGGATGCCGCGCGGCGGTCATATTCCCGGAGCGAAGAACATTCCCTTCGACAGCGTGGTGGAAGACTCCAACAAATTCAAAAGCGTCGAGACGCTGCGCCAACTTTTCAACACCGCCGGCGCAAAGCCGGGCGACAGCATCACCACCTACTGCCACATCGGCCAACAAGCCAGCCTGTTATACTTCGTCGCCCGCTACCTTGGCTACTACGCCCACCTCTACGACGGCTCCTTTGAAGACTGGAGCCACCACCCTGAGCTGCCGGTCGAGAAGTCAAATATGCCAAAGGGGAATTCGAATTCACCACGTTAAGTCTTTCCCGCGCTGAGATTTTTCAAAACACTCATAAGGCGCCCAGAGGAGAAGTTCTTTTCGCCTTGGTCCGGAATGAAGTATCGAAGAACTAGGTCGTTCTTTATTTGCTCTTACGGAGATTGGGCCAACTGCAATTCTTCGGGTCTGAAGGAGGTATCAACACACATTCGTGGGACGGGATATATTGTTTTGTTTTCGCTTGATCGAAATGCGACTGAGCTTCCGCGTAATTGCCCAAGCGGTCCAGCGCCAATGCCAAATGATAGTGTGCTAAACCTATCCGGAGTGGATCTGCTTCACTGCCTTGTCGAATTTGGAGCGAGTGCAACAGCAGTGGTTCTGCCTCGTCATATTTGCCTCGCTGCAGGAGTATGTAACCCAACGTGTCCATCCTTCGCTCTGAAGCAGGATCCAGCGCCAAAGACCTCCTTGCGTCTGCTTCGGCCTTGTCCAATTCTACACCGCAGGTTGCACGAAACCAGGCCCGCGCATTTAGCATCCCACTTTCACCCGGACTATCACTTGCGACATCAAAGTCTTTGATTTCCTTCTTGTATACCTCACTCTCGACGACGTTTTCGTGAGGCCACTTTTGCTGTAACGCGTCAATGCTCTGCCTGCTCCAGCCAGTTGCCAGCCACCACCTTGTTTCCTTGAAGTCGGCCCCGTCTATGACGGCCTCTGTAAAATCTGCATCCTCGAGTCTAGCACCAGCAAGCTTCGCGTCTTTGAGCTGGGCATTATTCAGATCGGCGCTTTGTAAATCAGCTTCGATAAGGACCGCTTCGGTTAACATCGCGTCGGTAAAATCTGAGAAATCCAAAGAGGCATGCGTCAAGTTAGCCTTATAAAGATTCGCGCCGGAAAAATCTGAGGAAATAATACTTGCGCCGTTCAAGTCAGCCCCCCGAAGTTGGGCCCGTGAGAAATTAACATTGCCCACATGAAGCGAATGCAAATCCAACTCTGTAAGATCACAGCCTGAACAGTCCCGGTACCCACTACCCAACACTTCCCTGAGAGCTGCTATTCGTTCCTCTTTATTCGTTGCGCTGGAAGCTTCATGTTTCAAGGGCCGCACTGTCATATACCAGAATATATTGCTGGCCAGGGCAGGAGCGTAGGCTATAGCAATCAAGAGCGAAAACAACGACGCAACCCAATAAACACGTCGCTTTCTTCGAGTGTTGATTAGCGGTCGAATTAACGTGTCATGAGTCAGTTCGTAAAAACGGCTGCCGAGCCGAGGCTCGGTGCGCAGCAGCCTTTCATCGACCAACCGGTCTAAGTCCCTGTCGGAGACACCGATACTGCTCTTTATCACATCGATGCTTAAGCTATTGCGGTAACCAGCCGGCGTCACGAGCTTGGTCTCGCACAAATGTCTGATGGCAGCACGGGTGCGGTGGAAGAGTAGGAAATTGAATAATGACGGCCAGTACTTCCGCGTGCTCCAACCGAGTCTCAGGTGTGGGAACTGTCTAAGAACTTTACGATAATAGCCGATGATCGCGCGTTTCATTCCATGGCGACCCTTTAGATCAGTGACGGTGATTTCGGGTACCACTCTCCCCAACGCCGCGTTAGTACGCCGCCGCTGTTGTTCTTGTCGTTTCTTCTTCTCCATGCTTTCCCGATAAAGATATTTGCAAAGGATTTGTAGTTGCACTGGCTCGACGGAATCACCTCTAATCAGTTCGCCTCCAACTTTTTGCGTGCGCAGAAAATCCAACAACTCGTCAACGACGCCAGTTCCATATGTGAAGGCCTTATCACCCAGCAGCTCCGACTGTTGAATTGGCGATTCGATGGCCTTGCGAGCCTGGTCTATCGTCAAAGGCTCCAGGCGGAGCGAGTTGCGAAATATGGTAGGGATTTGACTCTTAAGCGTCTCCATTTCCGCCAGAAAATCCTCGCGAATAGAAATCAGTATCTTGACGTCGGGGCCCTCACCTTCGTAAAGCAAAGAAACGATCCGCCTTCGCTCAGGATCTTCGGGAGAGATTTTTTCCAGTCGGGCGGTTTCTTTGATCCTTACATCTTCCGGAACGCGGTGCCGCGCTAGATCGGCCAGGTCCTTTATGAATGCTTCTTTGTTTGACCTTACTACGGTGAACAATTCCTCGAACTGATCGAGTATCAGGACGGGGCGCAAACTTTGGCCCTCCTTTGCGAAGTGTTCGTCAAGGAAATATTGCCAAAGGCTATGGCGTTCGGTGCCGCCCGTTATTGTGATGCCACCTCGTGCGGCTTGTTCTTCAACACATTCGTAAACCGAGTTTGTGGGTCCTCCCTTCGCGTCATGGGTTATTCGCACCACTACCGGGAAGAAACCCTTCCGCCGCAATTCTTCCAATAAACCTGCATTGATCAGGGACGTTTTGCCTACTCCCGAGCGCGAAAATAGGAGAACCAAACTCTCCGAAAGGATCATGTCAAGCAGCGTTTGGCTCTCCTTCTCTCTACCTGAGAACAGTAAACGGTCCTCGGCTCGATCCGCGAAGGAGGCAAGGCCTGGGTACGGATCTACCGATACTCTAACCGTCTGCCCGTTACTCTCCATAATACTTCCTATATTGTTGGCGGAGTTGGGTAGCGAACTCTGTGGCGTCCATATCAAAGCATTTTAGATTCTCTCTCTTGTCCCAATACATCACGCAGGTCTCCCATTCTTGGGCAAGACCCATTTCAGTGGGACACTTTTGGATCGCAAAGGAGCAAATATCCGGAGGCCCTTTCCTTCCTTGTCCACGGATGGCCCGCATCAAGACTCGAATATTCCAATCCTTTAGGCCGTAACCGATGAAAAGGATGCTGTTATCTTCGAAGAGTTTCTTGAGTACCGGCGGCAAAGGGGGATCCCCAACAATCACGCACGACAGAAAGTCGACCACGTCATCCTCGGTGACGATCATTGTATCCAACTTGTCTACTGTGCCATGAAGTTTATAGACGAGCGGGTCCTTTGCGGTCGCCATTGGAAGCTCAACCCGATCCCCGTGCAATTGATAGAGAGCCACCTGCGGAGTCTTCCGAGCATCCTCAAAAGCTCTTTCCATGAGCTTGTCAAAATTGGTGGTAAGGACATAGCGAAACGGCAGCGCCGCGAGTGTATTGTGAACAACTGTCGGGCTGTTGTTTCCCTTTTGCAGTTGCTCACGAATAAAATTGCGCAGCTCGTAGGGGTCATTAACCATCTGAAAATACTGCGCTACTCGAAAAAGATCTCCCTTATCACTCCCCGGATAACCTGAATCCCGGGCCAGGGCGGAAGCCAATTGAAATGCAGTGGGTAGTCCGTGCTCTTGATCGCCCGCAACGGAAGCTCCCGCCCCTAAGAATGGCACGCAGCGCTCTTCATGGATGCGTTTGACGATTAACCGCCAGTCGGCCTCATTCAAAACTCTCCTGGCAATGGGGCTGGAAAGCTCGTCTAAGTTCGTCGGTTGGATATTCATCGATGCGCTCATTGAAGTACTCCTTCTGGTTACTTACTCGCCCACTACCTTGATGAGTAATATGGGCGTAGTCAAATTTTGGTCTAACTGCAAATCAAAACTTCTCCGGTACTCAGACTTGCTCAGGCCATTTTAAAAAAATTCCCCTGCCAACCCCCCTGCTTGCCGAGCGATCAATTCTGAGAAACCACTTTGCCCATTGCTTTTTGTATCCTTCTAAAAGGTATTTGGATCGAGCAAAAGCTCAACGAAGGAACAGCCAATCAGGTGAAATCAAACGGTCAAAGACAATTGAACGCTCAATCCTTCATCGGTCAGATAGAATCGGAGAGCCAGAGTCCTGCTCTAGCTCTCACAGCGGAAACCCATAACGATTCGCTCAGTGGCTGGAATGAGAAGAATGCGGCGGTCGCAAATTCTGAGGACCAGCCAGTTGGGGTAACGCAGAGTTGGGCGATAGATACGCCACTTTGGGTTGGGTGTCAACAGTTTTTCGCTTTGCTTTTCTCCTCCACCCTTTATGACGATACCGCGCAAGACGTTTCAACAGCTTTTACTGTCAGAGCGCGGTTCGCGCAGCATGCGCAATGCCACTGAGACGCCATGCGTCACAATCCGTGGTGGTCAGATGAAAACCCCGGTGCTCCTTGCTTCGGATTGGCTCTAAAAGCTTGCCAGGTAGCGCAGCGCGCGGATGCTGGGGAGGAAGAAGTAGGCGCCGCCTTTTACGATTACGAAGTGCTGGAGACAGTGAACGCGTGTGCGCATAGGATCGGCTTGTACGGTGAAGATTGGTAGCGTCTTGGACTCCCTGGTTGGCTTATACGCGATGCGTTAACACAAGGCAAGGACTACTAAGTCAGCTTCAGACGCAGCCAGGCGGCAATCTCGTCCATGACATTTTCATAGACTTGCGCTTGTGGGATTCCCAACCTCTTTGGCGTCTTGAACGAATGATCGCCGCCTTCGATGACGTGGAGCGTGGCCGGCAAGTGAAGTCTCTTGATCACTTCGCGCAACTCTTCAGGCGTGCCAAAAGCGTCGCGCGACCCTTGCACGATAAGCATTGGAGCACGAATGTCTTTCAAGTGTGCGTCGCGAAGTTGTTCGGGTTTGCCCGGAGGATGAAGCGGATAGCCGAGCAAGACAAGCGCCGCGATTTCGGCAGAAGCGGATACGGCAGAAGCCCGACCGTCAGGAAGGGCTTCACCATTCTCCAAAGCCGCAACCTGCGATGCGATGCGTCCGCCCATCGACTTCCCACCAATAACGAGCCGATTGCCTTTCAACTTTTTGTGTCCGGCTGCGGCTTCGATCACGGCGCGATAACAGCCTTCGAGTTTCGCTTTTTGATCCGGCGCGCGACGGCCTTGCTCCATATACACAAAATTAAAAGTCATGGCGTCAAAGCCACGATCAGCCAAGCCGCTCGCGAACAGACGCATGAACGGACTCAATTGATTAGCGCCGGCGCCGTGACCGAGAATCACGGTCGCGCCAGCGCGATCTTTCTTTGCCGCAGCGTAGAGCAAAGCGGTTACGCTATCGCTTTCATTAACACTTACAAGCAGCTTTTCAGGTTTTCTGTCCACTTAAAGCACTTACCTGCCTAACCACGAGGCCATTCTATTTTGCTATCCGTCATTCCATTTTGCTATCCGTTTAGAGAGCGGACTTGTTCGCCCCGCGTGACCATGCCTTCATCGGGCGCACAAGTACGTTTTCTAAACAACGCGAGGTGCGTTTTCTAAACAACGCGAGGTGCGCTTTCTAAACAAACTGATCGGTTCCTTACCAGTAGACTCGCGGCACGCGTTCGCCTATTCCGCAAGTCACCTCGTATGAAAGTGTCCCTGCCGTCCGGGCGATCTCTTCAGCAGTTATCGCGAGTCCGGCGTCATGGCCCATCAGTATTACCTCGTCGTCCAGTTGCACCTCAGGCACGTTGGTCACATCGATTAGCGTGAGGTCCATGGAAATGCGTCCGATGACGGTGGCGTAAACGCCGCGAATGATTGCGTGGCCACGATTGGACAACGCGCGCATGTAGCCATCGTCGTAGCCCACTGGAATTGCCGCCACGAGCGTCTTGCTCGACGCCTCAAAGGTGCATCCATAGCCAACAGTTTCTCCCTGCGGCACCCACTTGAGCGACATGATGCGCGAATGAAGCGACATCACGGCCTGAAAATTTTCACCGCGATCCGCCGGAGCGAGAATGTCGCGCCACAATCCATACAGCACGCCGCCGGGCCGCACCATGTTTCCGTGCGCTGCAAGTTCACTAAAGATGGCGGCAGAATTTGCAAGGTGATGATAGGTGGGCTGGAAACCGTGCTCGCGAAACGCCGCGAGCGCTGCCTCAAAACGCTGAATCTGACCTTTGGTCAATGGTCCACACGACGGTTCATCAGCGGCGGCGAAGTGAGTCATCAAACCATCGACGCGAATGTTTGGAAAGTTCTTCAGCGCCGTCGCAAACTCCTGAACTTCATCGAAGCGCACGCCGAGTCGTCCCATGCCGGTATCGACTTTAACGTGCACGTCGGCAACTATGCCGCGCTCGCGTGCGGCGCGATCGAATGCTTCGATCAGATCGAGCCGATAAACAACCGGAACCAGGTTTCGCTCGAGGCAGGCAGTCGCTTGACCACTCCAGAACCCGGCGAGACACAGGATGGGTTTCCGGATGCCGGCGTTTCTTAGTTCAATTCCCTCTTCCGGCAGCGCCACGCCAAACCAGTCGGCGCCTTCCGCTTCTAACCGCCGCGCACATTCCACCGCGCCGTGTCCGTAAGCGTTCGCCTTCACCACGGCCATCACGTTTACGTCCGCGCCTACCTGGTCTTTGACGACATGAAAATTCGCGGCCAGCGCATTGAGATCGATCTCCGCCCAGGTCGGTCGTTGGCCGCAATGATGAAGACGTGACATTCCAACTGAAAACGAAAGCGCTCGGGGTTTTACAATACTGACTAGATAAAAACAAATCTGCTCCTAATGCGCAACTAACCCCGCGACCAGTTGTCTGGCCGTATCTCGCTTCGGCCGGCTACGGTTCTGAATTGCTAATGCGCCGCAGAGTGAAGTTCTGTCCAAACTAAGCAACCGCGAATTTAGGCTGTCTCCCAAGTTCAGATTTCTCCGGGCAATCTTTGTCTACTCGGTCTCGGCGATAAATAAACCCTAAAGAACCATCCTTCAGCACAGAACCAACGGAAACACGGAGATTCCACAGGAGCGTCCGTCAAAGGAGGTCTACCAAATCTCACTCACCGGTTTATTGACATAACTCGCTCGGCGATATAAACTTCCGCCGCTTCGATTCTTCGCATGCCGCTACCTCATGAAGTGAAGGACACGCTATGGTGAAGCATCGTACCTCGAGTCTTTTTCTTTTTCTCGCCGTCACCACCTTTTGAGGAGGCTTATGTTTGCCAACGTCAGTTGGCCTTGGCTGCTACTTTCCGGAGGGCTGGGAACGCTCGTCGGAATCATCCTGTGCCGGTTTTTTCCCAGCGCGTTGAGAAGGCCCCCAAAGTACCGATTCAATCTCATTGCCGGCTTGTTCTCAAGCGCGATTTTTACTTCTCTTGCTGCCTTCTATTCTAAGAACCCACTAATAGTCTTCCCGGTCGGTCTCGTAGTTGGCTATCTCAGTTCGATGGTTCCTATGATCACGCTACCTTCAGCGCCGCTGGTCGAAGACCAGAAGCTGCGTGATGCGCCATTTAATCGTGTGTTGTTCCGCCAGGATTGGGACGCTCGACCGCGCTTTGAGAAGGAGCAGGAAGGCCTGTTTGTAGGACGACGCGAATTACTTGACCGGCTCGTCAGCGATTTCATTTCGAAACGAAGCGGCACAATTCTAATCAGCGGCGTGCGTGGTGTGGGTAAGACGGCGCTGGTTGAGCGAGCGCTGCTGGAAGCGCGCAACAAATTGCAGAACCGTTACTGGAAACGAGCAAAGGCAGAGCTGGACAATGCTCGCTTCTGGCAACCGGTGAATACACAAATTCGCCAAGTGCTCTTCGAACTCTCTGCGGATTCGGTGGGCGGAGTCAATGCGCTCAACGACCACCTGTCCCTGAAGGAGGCTGCCCGGCAGTATGCGGAAAGGCGCACGCGGTTTTTCTCACGCTGGTTCGCGCTAACTGACCCGCAGGTTCGCCGAATGCATGAAGCCTCTCGCGCCCAACTTTTCGTACTTAAGTTCAATGCGTCAGACATTGGTGGCGCTCTGAGCGAGCCGGGGGCGAACAGCGCCTCCGGAAGGCCGCACATAAATCCGGAGAAGCTGCTGAAGGCGCTGATACGTAAGCTTTACTCGACTTGTCATCCGACCAAATCAACACCAGAAGCTAGAATTTTGCGATGGAGTTTGACCGACAAGCAACAGCGGAACAGATTCGTTGAGCGCTTGGAAAGTGCCTACATCAAGTCGACCAGCACGGTGTACAAGGAAACGTTCTCCGACGTCGCCAGCGAAGGAACAAAGCGATCAAAAAATACTACTTTGGAAGCAAAACTAAGTATTGAGAGGATTCTCGTTTTGCTCCTATGCCTGGGCATCTGCATCTACGCCGGCTGGAAAGGCTACACGAACGCCTGGACCCCTTTGAAGAGTCTCATTGCCGCGGGTGTCCCTGGCGCCATCGCGGCCTACGTCGCCATCAGGTTGACGATTAGCCGCTCATGGCAGACTAATTCGGATCGCGCGCGCCAGGCACAACTCTCATACGAGCACGATTATTCATTGGCGCAAATGGAGAACGATCTGGAAAAGATTATCAGCTCCTTGCACCCCGAAGAGGATGTCAAGTTTAACCGCAATCGATGTTTCACCCGCACCGTAATCATCTTCGATGAGCTCGACAAGCTCGAAGATCCGATAAGACAACTAAACGACGTCATCACTCACTTCAAGAATTTCTTTACGCTTTCTGACGCGCTGTTCGTGTTTATTACTGACCACGAGTTTTATGAGCATCTCTGCTGGGAAGGCGCCAAAGCTCTACTCGAACGGCATTATTCGCCGGAGCACACATTCTTCACGCAGAAAATATATTTGCGTAAGCCCGAATTTTTTCATTTTCAGGAGACAATCTATCGCTTTTCAGAACCGAAAGGCCTTGAAGAACGTGTGCACTCTTCCGTGCTCGACGCCGATCTGACCGACTATCTAGTCCAGCAAAAACCAGACATTTTTCAGGCTCTAGCTGCGTTACAGTCCGATACAATCACTCACTTGTTCATCCATCGTCAGCGCTACCCGACCGAGCAAAAGGAGTTAATTGAACGAGCATTTCAAAGTTGCGGTGGCTGGGAGAATCCGCTGGCAATAGCTCGGGTCTGGGCCAGCCAGGTGGCGTCAGTAGTCGAAGGACCAGCGCTGAAGGAAACCACAAAAGCGTTCCAGGCCGCAAAAGGTTGGTCCTCCCTGGATGCCGTTGCCTTTCTCAAACACCACCGGACCCTTTTTGGAAAATCAGAGGTGCGCAGAATTGACCGGGCCTACAAAGATTTGAAAGAACCCAGTTTGCGGGATTATGTCAGCGTCGATTACGTGCCCTTCACGCTCAGCGATCTGGCGCGCGCTCTGTGCTTTCAAACCCGCAATCATTATTTTGACTTGTATTACATGGTTTACGACTATGTCGGGTCGTATGCTGACAGCGCACCGATTCTGCATATCGAGAATGAGCGATTTATGCGCGAGCAGCGGCTTTGGTCTCGTTATCAACAATTGGTTGAGGCAGCTTTCTATCACCGGCGCGAAGGCCATCCCTCCCGCGAGTACTTCAACGCGTTGTTAATGGATTCGTTGTACGGCGTCTTCGACAGCCGCTCAACTCGCGGCGAGGTCAAGCTCAGTGATATTCTTTTCAGTCCGCCGATACTCAATGGTAATGTCGGTGCGACAACCAGTGCGGCAGAGTCGCAGAGTATCCCAGCTCCCTGGATGATGGGGAGCTATGTTTTGTCTGTGCAATCGGGCAGCACAAAGGGCGCGGCGTCGACGCAACCTGTTACCTCTGTTGCTGCCAAGAGAGCTGTTTCCTTTGTCACTCCACGCGATACCCAACAAATCAACGAAGCAATTATCAGATTGTTGCGCCTGGCTGAGGCGAGGAAGGCAATCTCGGCTCCCCAGAAACTTTTGGCAAAACTCAGGTCCGATGAGCTCCAAACTGAAGAGCTGAAGGATCTGACGTTTACCTGGAACCCAGACTGTGAGCCGGTTATTACCCAGGAAGGAATCGACCTGGAGCTGTATGAAAGCGACCTCATAGGTTTTTGGGATCAGAACAAAGAGGAACTAGAAGCTGTCGATCAGGAATTGGAAAAGCTATGGGCCTATCGGGTGCCGCCCGAAGAAAGTTCGGCGCCGCAAACCCGCCAGTTGATTGCAGATTTAAGGAGCATGGCTGAAGGATTACGACGCAGAATTGTTACGATCAGCCGCCCTGACGCCAGTGCCTTGAAGACCAACATCGGAACGTCAGAATCATGGCCCAATCTTCTACTCAACTGCCTCTGGGAACGAATCGACGAGGAAAGTGATTCCGAGGTCTTATTGGCAGCAAACCTAAAAACTGGTCCGGCTGATCCAACATTTAAGGCCGTGTTCGAATCGCGCCGGACGGAAGTCGAGATGATTGCGCGACTTCCGCTGGGACTGGTGGTTTTTCCGCATGAAACCGAGAGCCTGGTCTATATGTTAGCGGGCCCTATTTCCAGCGAGGTCGATGAAAAGCTGCTGCAAAAATTCATTCAAGATTCCCGGATTGACATTTTATGGTGCTTTCCTGGCAAGTCGAAGTCGGTGCTAAAAAATTATTCATCATCGGTGCACTTTTATTTCCCGCCGCCGGCCAATGATTCGATTGTCAAATGTCTATTGGATTACATCCTGCTGGCAAGTGCCGCTCGCCTCAAGCAGATACTTCCAGCCGCGGGCGCAAAGGAATACAAAGATCGGACTTTGATACTGCGAGCGGGCGCAGAATTGGTGGGTCCATTGACAGGACCAAGCGATACGGTAACGGCCTTGACGCATCCGGCTCTCAAAGATGCCATGGCTCAGTGTCAGCAATTGCCTGAGGTGTTTAAGGATCTCGACGCGTCTTTGCGAATTTACAAAATCGACTGGACCAAAGTGCGGTCGGCGCCGCGGACAGTAAAAGAAATAGCTCACAACATTGCATCGCGCTCTTCGAAGGAAACTAATCGTTATTTTAATCTCGAGCTGGTTATCGAGGGCGCGATCCTAAAGTGCGCAGGTAGTGATGACAATACGTTCACCGCCGATGAGTTGCGCGCCAAATTGATGTCGAGCTCGCCGAGCGACATCGCCCGTTTGGTGCTGCAGGAGACGCTGGACGATTTCCTCAAAAAAAGGCTAAAACTGATGGGAGTCGACGATCCCGGTTTTGAGCCGGCACTCTCCAAGCATTTCGTTCCAGCTATGCTTCAATCCATCGAAGAAGTAGCCGCGAAGAATAATGTCGAAATATGGCTCGCGCCCTCCTCCTTAACCGAATGGATCGCCGAACTCGAACAGAGCCGGGCAGCGCTAAAACCATGACCACTCGCCGCAGTTCCCCAAACTAAGTGTCCGGTGAAAAGCCGCCGAGTTAATTTCCCTACAGATTGTCCAGGTAGCACGGCGAAACCCCATGCATTAATTAAACTGCGCGTGCCAGCGAACGTGACCGCCTTCATGGTCCAGGAATTTGTGCAGACCCGGCAGGCTGCGGATGTCAGCTTTGATTGCTTCGGCATTGGCGGTGACCGGCCTGATGTCGAAGGCTCGTCCGGTTAAGTGTCTGCTGATCTTCATCAGCTCATCCTCGGGCATCGCTTTCATCGTTTGCTCGAGGCCGTCCGTTAACGCGTCAACGGTAACGGCTTGCGGGTGCTGGTCAACCCAGGCCTGACACTTCGCGGCGGCCAGATAAGTCTTGCCGATCCACTTGCGATCATGGAGAGCAACGACGTTGCCGGCTATCGCATGCGCCTGTGCGCGAATGTCCCGGCGGCCACTGGTGAATTCGATGTCTGGATGTTTGGACTGGAGGATGGTGGCCGCCTCTTTGGCAACCGGCGCGAGTTGCATTTCTTCGATAGTCATAAGTTTCTCCTTTGAGGTGCGAAAGGATTATTCGCGGTAGAGATTATCAAACCGCATGCTGGATGGAGTAAAGCGGAGTTTGATGGTGTCAGTCGGGCCGTTGCGCTGCTTGGCAACAATCAGCTCGGCAACGTTCTTTTCATCATCAGGCAGGTTGTCACGTTCCTCGGGAGATTTGTACTGCTCCGGCCGGTAGATGAAGGCGACCACGTCGGCGTCCTGTTCCAACGCGCCCGACTCGCGCAAGTCCGCAAGCTGCGGCCGGTGATCAGAACGCGACTCGGGCGCGCGCGAAAGTTGCGAGAGCGCAACCAGCGGCACATTCAATTCCTTAGCCAGCCCTTTAAGCTCACGCGAAATCTGCGACACCTCCTGCTGACGCGACTCGAAACGTTTTGCCGAGCCGCTCATCAACTGAAGATAGTCAACCACGATCAGATCGAGACGCTTTTGTTCCGCGGCCAGACGCCGCGCCTTCGCGCGCATCTCCAGCACGGTTATGCCGGCCGTGTCGTCGAGGAATATTTTTGCGTCGGCGAGCGTGCCCAGCGACTTGGCAATCTGCGCCCACTCCGGACGCGATAGAAAGCCATTGCGAAAACGCTGCGCATCGATGTTGCCCTGCGAACAAAGCATGCGCATCACCAGCGCTTCCTTCGACATTTCCAACGAAAAGATGCCCACCACCGCGCCGGGAACGTGAATGGCCGCATTTTCCGCGAGCATCAAAGCGAGACTCGTTTTCCCCATTGAAGGTCGCGCGGCGAGGATGATCAAATCCTGTCGTTGTAAACCTGAAGTCAGCTTGTCGAGGTCGGCAAAGCCGGTGGTCAGTCCGGTCAGGACCGCGGCACGGCCTTCCATCTCCTGAATTTTTTCCAGCAGTTGTTCCGCTACCGGCTTGACGTGAACGAATCCCTGGCGGACCCGTTCATCAGCTAACTCAAAAATCGCGCGCTCGGCATGATCGAGAATGAACTCGGGTTCGTCTTCCTGTTCCAGAGCTTCCTGCGTGATTTTATTCGCCGCCCTGATGAGTTGGCGCAGCATCGACTTGCCGCGAACTACCTTGGCGTAGTGAGTGATGTTGGTAGAGTGGGGCAGACCGTAAGTGAGGTTGGTGATGAAGCTGATGCCGCCGACCGATTCGAGCGCGTTTTCTTTCTTGAGTTCTTCGCCGATCAGAATCGGATTGATCTCGGCGCTCCGCTCGAAGAGCGCGGTCATGGCAACAAACACGCGCCGGTGCGAAGGCACATAAAAATCTTCGGGCCGCAGCAGCTCTATTGCCTGACTGATGAGACCGTTGTCGAGAATGATGCCGCCGAGAATAGCGCGCTCAGCTTCAGCGCTGTGTGGCAGCGAACGCTCAAGCGATTGCTCGCGGATGGGATCAGGAGTGGCCATCGGATAAAAGACTGGTTAAGTTAAGAAGCCAAAACTAGACACGCAAGAGATCGCCGATTGGTTTTAAAAGCGCCAACGGCGCGGAATGCAATAACCTGGGGCATCGCCCCAGGAACTGTCAGTAATAAATCATTTGAGCGCTGAAGGCGCGGCATTAACCGCATCATTTCGCTCCTTCAGAGCTTTGTCTCGTTGCAACGTTACCTGGGGCGCTGCCCCAGGCTTTCACATTTCGCGCTGTTGGCGCTGTCTGGAGTTATTCAACCTGAATTCGATGTGATTGTGATCAGGCGTGCTGTACATGAAAACGACGCTGCAAGTTGAACTAAAACTTGCAGCGTCGAACTATAATCTCAGGACACCAAAAAAGCGACGTGCGAGATGTTTTATTACTCCGTACCTTCGGCTGACTCTTCCTCTTCGGGCTTTTCAACCTGCTTCGCCAGTTCTGCTTCTTGTTCCGGCGTCAAATGCCCGACGATAACTTCGCCTTCCGGAACGACCTTCACCTGTAGATCGATCGAGACCTCGCGATGAAGTCGCAGCGGCACGGTGAAATCTCCCAGGCGCTTGATTGGTTCCCGCAGGTGAAGGCGATGGCGATCGATCTCATAGCCGCGCTCCTGCAACGCTTCGGCAATGTCCATCGAGGTCACTGACCCGTAGAGAGCGCCCTGTTCGCCGGATTTGCGTTTGAACTCCAACACCAGCTTGCCGATCTGTTCTGCTTGTCCCTCGGCAGTGGTGCGCTCGTTCGCTTCCTTCTTTAGAAGCGCCGCGCGTTCCTGCTCGATCTGTTTTACGTTGTTCGCAGTGGCTTGAACGGCCAGCTTCCGCGGCAAAAGATAATTGCGCGCGTAGCCGGCTCGGACGCGAACTATTTCCCCGCGCGAACCGAGATCGTCAACGTCTTCTCGTAAAAGTATTTTAGTATGCGCCATAGTCGGCAGCTCCTTCCTTAGCCTGTTCCCCGGTTCGAGTTTAGTCAGTCGTATACGGCAACAACGCGATATTGCGGGCGCGTTTGATTGCCTCGGCAAGCATGCGCTGATGAATGGCGCAGTTGCCCGAAATGCGCCGGGGCAGAATCTTGCCGCGTTCCGGGATGAAGTTTCCCAAAAACCTGGCGTCTTTGAAATCGATGATGTCTACCTTTTCAATACAGAAACGGCAGATGCGGCGACGGCGCATGCGGCGACCACCGCGACCCTGCGTCGGACGGCCACGGTCGAAATCATCATCGCCGTTGTAGCGCCGGCCTCGGTCTTCATAATTTGTTGACATAGTTACCTCTCAAAGGGTAAATCGTGAATCGTAAGCTCCCGCGTCAGGCGGCGTCTTCCTCTGCTGCATCGGGTTCGGGGCGAGTAAACTCAGCCGCGGAACCTGGCCGTTGTTCGTTCTGACCACCCGGTCTCTTCGCGGCCTTGCGCGTTCGCTTCGCTTTGAACTTCTCAGCGCGGCGGCGATCTTCATCGACCCGCACGGTGATATAGCGAATGATGCGATCGTTTACGCGCATGCGCCGCTCCAACTCGGCAATCTCTTTGCCTGACCCTTCAATTTCCAGCAGCACAAAACTGCCTTCGGTCTTATGAAGGATCTCGTAGGCCAGTTGCCGCCGGCCCATACTTTCGGACTTGGTTATCGTGCCGCCCTGGTCCGTAACAATTTGCTTGAAACTATCGGTCAGGCGCGTCACTTCATCATCGTCCGCGGTCGGGTCGACAATGAAAACCACTTCGTACTGTCTTTTCGTTTCCAAAATATATCCTCCAGGCAAGTGACAAGTGACGAGTGACAAATGACAAGTCAAACCCGCAGGTTGACCAGTCACTCGTCACTTGTCACTTGTCACTTGTCACTGTTGTAACTACTCATTGCTTTCAAAACACCATCCCTCAGGATGGTCTTGAGCGCCTCAGCACTTCGATCCAAAATCTCTTCAACTTCCGCTCGCGCGGCGCCGGGAAAAGAATCAAGCACGAATCGTTTCCCATCGGAGATCGGATGCTCTGGCTGAATGCCAATTCGCAACCGCGTGAACTCATTCGTGCCAACCGCTCCGATAATCGACTTCAAGCCGTTGTGGCCGCCGGCCGAACCCCTCGCTCGAATGCGAATCTTGCCAAACGGTAGCGCCAAATCATCCGAGATGACGATCAAATTCTCGCCAGGTTCCGCGAGTTTATGCTTCGCAAGCAAACAGGCAACCGCTTCCCCGCTCAGGTTCATGTAGGTCTGCGGCTTCACCAGTTTGACCGCGCGACCTTCAAGCTCTCCGCGACCGACCACGGACTGACACTCGCGGCGTTTTACATCAATCCCCATCTCGGAACTTAGTTTGTCAATCAACATGAACCCGAGATTGTGGCGTGACCACTCATACTCTTTGCTGGGATTACCCAGGCCAACAATCAGGCGCATTTCATTGCCAATTTCTGATTTGGTCTCAGGTCTTTGGTCTTAGGACTTTGACAGACCCATTAACGAGCTAATCTGCAAAGACCAAAGACCCAAGGCCCAAGACCCAGGGAACAAACCCTCCAGAATTATTCCTTCTTGCCCTTTTCCGGTTCCGCGGCGCCTTCTTCCTCTTCCTTCTTGCCCTTGCCGATTACTTCCGGCTCAGCCGGGGCTTCAACCTCAACAACAGGCGCGGCAACAGGCTCTTCCTTAACAATGCCAACCGTCGCAATCACCACGTCGGGTGGATTAAGTATTTCGACGCCTTCGGGGACCTGGAGGTCGGATATGTGGAGCACATCATGAACGCCGAGATTCGAGACATCGGCGTTTATCACGTCCGGAATTTCACGGGGCTCGCAGCGAATTTCAATCTCGCGAATAATTTGTTCAAGGACACCCTGCTCTTCGCGTACACCGAAGGGCTCGCCGACAAGATGCAACGGCACCGTGACTTCAATCTTCTGCCCTTTCACCAGTCGGACAAGATCAGCGTGGATGAGCCGGCCGCGCACGGGGTCGATCTGGCGTTCGTGAAACATCACTTCGCTGGCTCCGACGCTTTCAATGTCGAGCGTGAAGATCGTGTTGCGGCCAGATTCGGAACGAAGAATCGCCGCCAACTCTTTGATCGGCGCCAACGCCGGCACACTGCCGCCTTCACCGCCGTAAACTACAACGGGAACCATTCCCGCGCGTCTCGCTCGTCGCGCATCATTTTTGCCGCGACCTTCCCGCGTCGTCGCGCGCACCGTAATGTCTTTCTGTTCTGCCATGACTGCTCCTCTTTACACACGTTCAGCGATCGCTCAAGTAGTTTAGAGTTCAACCTTTAGGTTGCTTCCTGGCTCAGCAGCAAGCTGAAGCTTGAACTCTAAACTTCTCGAGTGATCGCTGATGGACTCCTATTCAAGCCATCAGTGTTTGCCCTTCGCTAAACGAAGAGCGAGGAAACGCTGGTTTCCTCATGGATCGACTTGATCGCTTTCGCCAGAAGCGGCGCGATACTAAGTACTTTTATTTTTTTCAACTCGCACGCGTGATCGCGTAGCGGAATCGTATTCGTAATCATTATCTGCTCGATCTCAGACTCATCGAGCTGCTTTACCGCCTGTCCGGATAAAACCGCGTGTGTAAAGCACGCATGAATTCTTTCGGCCCCGGCATTCTTCAACGCCTTGGCCACTTTCGTCAACGAGCCGCCGGTGTCGCACATGTCGTCGACAATCAGACAATTGCGCCCGCGCACATCGCCGACGACGTTCATCACCTCGGCGACGTTTGCCTTCTCCCGCCGCTTATCGCACAGCGCCAATTCCGCGTCCAGGCGTTTCGCATAGGCGCGCGCGCGTTCAGCGCCACCGGTATCTGGAGCAACCACCGTCAGGTTCAGCAGCGGATTTTCCTGATAGTAACCAATCATAACCGGCGCCGAGTAAAGGTGGTCAACCGGAATATCAAAGAACCCCTGAATCTGCGCGGCGTGCAGGTCGATCGTTAACAGGCGATCGGTGCCGGCCACGGTGATCAAATTCGCCACCAGCTTCGCGGAGATTGGGACGCGCGGCCGATCCTTCTTGTCCGAGCGGCCGTAACCGTAATACGGAATAACTGCGGTGATCCGCTCGGCCGACGAGCGACGAAACGCGTCGAGCATTATCAACAGTTCCATCAAATGCTCGTCAGTAGGCGGACAAGTTGGCTGCACAATAAAACAATCGCCGCCACGAACGTTCTCATCGATTTGGAAATTGAACTCCCCGTCTGAGAACCGTTCCGTGAAGGCACGCCCCATGTCACAACCCAGATGCCGCGCAATCTCTTCCGCCAGTTTCGGGTTTGCGTTTCCCGAAAAGACCTTAATGCCGCCAGTTGTACTCATATCATTAGTGACAAGTAACAAGTGACGAGTGACAAGTTAAGCGCCTTGCTTATCACTTGTCACTTGTCACTTGTCACCGCATTTATGGCTGGGGCGGGAGGATTCGAACCTACGAATGCCGGTTCCAAAGACCGGTGCCTTACCACTTGGCTACGCCCCAATATCAGATCGAAAGTTGAAAGAGCGTAAGAACTGAATATCCCACGAGCCTACCGCGCGGAGGTATTCATTCCGCGACACTGTAACACAGGGAAAGATGCGCCAGCCTGCTTCCAGTTTCATTTCGTTCACGGCGCGCTGCTGATCTTCACTGTCGGCAAAGATACCAAAAACGCTCGAACCACTTCCAGCCAATAAGGCGCCAAGAGCACCAGCCTGAAGTAGGGTTTCCTTAGTTCGTCTAATCTCAGGCTCGATATCAAAGATCACTGACTCGAAATCGTTCTTCAAGTCGTCTTGCGGAGGCCTCTTCCAATCATCGCCCAGAGGCCACGGTTGCGATCGTCGCAAATTCGACTCATCACTCGAACTTGAAAGAATAGAGTCCACATTCGTCGTTGTCAAGGCACTGGAACCGAGCGCCGCATAGGCTTCAGTGGTTGAAACACCGGCGTTCGGAGTTATCACGACGAGGTGCTGAACTTCGTCGTCCGACTTGTCTGGTAGCGATGAAACAGTCGCGCCGGTTCCGGTCGCCAACCCGCGGCCGCCCAACAAAAAAAACGGTACATCGGCCCCGAGGAGCGCTGCAATTTCAAGCAACGCTGGCGCAGTGGCGGGAACGTTCCAAAGATAGCGGAGCGCCAATAACGAAACCGCAGCGTTGGAAGACGCTCCTCCCAAACCGCCCTTCGCCGGAATGTGTTTCTCGAGTCGAATGCGCGCGCCCTGATCTACCTGATAGCGCTCTTGCAATGCGTGCGCGGCACGAACGATCAGGTTCTGCTCGTCTGTAGGAATATTCGGCTCGTCGCAGGAGAGCAAAATTGTGCTGTCTCCACTGACCTCGAAATGAAGATCGTCGTGGAGTGAAATTGTTTGCAGTAATGTACTTACTTCGTGATAGCCGTCCGGGCGCTTGCCCAGGATTTGCAGACTCCAGTTGATCTTGGCGAATGAAGGTAGGCTAAGGGAGGCTTGATTCACTTTGCCGTGGCTGACTTTCCCAACTCTCCAGCCGCCACCGACAAAAAACCCGGACGCCTAGCGAGCGATGAAGGCCTGCGTTAGATAGACACCGCCATCAGCGGAAACATAGCTGCCGATCGCGGAGGCCTGAAAGCCGATATATAAAATGTTGGCGCGATGTCCGGGGGAAATCATCCATCTTTCAACGGCGAAACCGCCCGGATCATCGTAGCCTTTATTATACGCGATGTTCTCGCCGATCACTCTGAAGTGAAGAATTCCAATTGCGTGCGCCCGCTCTTTTAGATGCAGGCCCTCCGGTGATTCGTGAGAAAAGTAACCCAGGCGGGCCATGCTCTCCGAATGCTCCCGGGCCATACGACAAAGTTCCGCATCCCATGTCAACGGAGCCAGTCCGTTTTCAACCCGTGCCTGGTTAGTTTGCTCAAACGCACGCCGCTCAATCGACGTCGCGTCGTCGAGCGACGCTGAAGTTGTAATGCCGACCTCGGCTGAGGCAGAGGAGTCTTCTGCTAACTTCACCTGACGTGGTCGCGTGTAGCGGCTGTCAACTTGGGGATCCGAGATGAGACGAGCAACTGGTCGAGGATGAATGTTTTGCGACAATGCACTTCCGCCAAGCGCCAGCGACGCCAGCAAAAACATCGCGGCGGTTAAGGAACGAACACGAATTTTGGAAACGAGCGTGCGACTTGCAGAGGAGTATAGTTTTGGAAAAATCATGAAGGGGTGTACTGCTTAGCGTGAACCGCTAGGCGAAGGGCCTGAGGAAGGCTGTTTAAGGAAAAACCTAGCCGGGGCTGGCAGGTCAGGAACGTCAATCTCAGACTACCAAAGCGGTAATCTAAGATCAACACTTTTCACTAACCGTAGCGGTTCGCCTGATGTCCGATAAGCTTTAGCTTGTCGCAAAGCACGACAAACTAAAATCTACCGGACTTTCTTTGTGTGATTAGCTGGGGTTTTCTGCTGGGTTGGGCTCATTCTCTGAGGTGAAACGCCGCACGGCCTGTTCCCACGAGTAGCGAACGGGGTAGCAATAAAGCAATATGCCGGCGGCCACGACGCCCGCTCTATAAGTGTAAGAGGCGTCTCCCGTAAGCAGCGTAGCTACGAAACCAATGACCGCAACTGCTGCTGCGATCAGTGCGACTTGCAGAGTCGCTCTTTGCAGTGAGATCAAAAGCCCGGAAGCACCTTGAAGCGCGGCGATGTCTTGCAGTCGCATCGTGGCAAACTTCGTGCGACGAAATGCGATTGCGCCTAATCCGAAAATCAAAATGGTAATCAAGACCGGCATGTGAAGTGGTGAATTATTCCGCTCGGTTAAGAATCTTGTGCTGACAAAGGCGAGGATGCACAAGAGGAAAACTGCGACAAGTAGCGACAAGATGGTTGTCTTTGTCGCCTTATGACGACGTGCCAACTCAGTCTGAACGTTCGCAGTTAAAGCGGTGGAAGTCTCCATCATTTTTCTGATCTCGGCCTCATCATCCGTCAAGTCAGTGGTTATGGGCAAGGGAGCACGGCGGTTCGATAGTGGTCATTTTCATTGTCGAACATTTGAATTGGGCGGTTCGCTTTCTTTTAACCTCTCGCAGTGTTTGCAGAGCAGGCCGTTCTTGGGTCTCTCCGAGAGTATGGCTTTCGAGGTCTTCACCTTTAAACCGCAAAGAGTGTAGGCACGACCGCGTTCCAGGACAATATGATAGACGCGGCTCGCAGGTCCGCTGACATATAGAGTCATTTGATTGATGCGGGGAGAGTGAGAATTCGAGACCGGCCTAGGATGCCTCAAAATTGGAAACGGTTGTTTGCTCAACAGCCGTATTGCTTAAAACTTGTAAATGACCCACTACCAGGCGGGCAGTAGCCCGACCGTTAGGAAGGGCGTAACCACAAAAGAACCTGCCTGCGATGAGAGAAACGGCCCGCCATGAAATCACGACGGGCCTTGGAAAAACGCGTTAAGTTGATTACGGCTGCGCTATGGTTTTATTTGCCTTGGCGCTGAAGTCGCCGGCGCAATTGGCGTCGGTTGGTTGGCATTTTGCGTTGTGGGTTTCGGGTTTGGATTTGGCGGCGTCGGGCGAGTAGTCCCGCGTTGCACCGGCGCTATCGGCGTAACATTAGTAGGCAGTTGCCCGTTGTATTTCAACGCCTCGTCAATCAAATCGTCAGTGCCCTCTTTCTTGTCCTTGCTAATCAGGATTCCATCCTTACCGACCGTGACATCGGCTCTTCCCATTACCTGTTGAAGCAAGTTTCCCATGAAGCCAGGCTTCTCGGCAGGGCCAACATTCTTCCTCGCCGGATCAGGTTCAGGGACCGGCACTCCGATAATGCTCAACTGCTCCTTCGCCTTATCCGCGTAATCGCTGTTGGGAAAATTGCGCAGCATGTCCTGGTAATATCTGGCCGCTTCGTCGGGCTCCTCTTCCTGCTGATAGGTGTAAGCTAACTTAAAGAGCACCTCGTCTCTGAGCGAAAAGTTTGGATACTTTTCAATCACTTCCTTGTAGCGAGATTGAGCTCCTTTGAGGCCGCCCTTATGGCCTTTGTAACGAGCATCAAGGTAGAAATTCCCAATCTGATAACCGTGCATCGCCAGGCTTTCCTGCGTTTCGCGTAAGTGATCTTCGACGATGGGACGAAGATTGGTCTGCGGATACTGTTGCAGCAGCGCCTTCAATCGTTGTTCGGCTTTGCGCGCGTGAGTGATGTCGCGATCGGAAAGACCCATCTGTCTCATTTCCGACTCGGCGACTTTCAGCATCGCATCGTCGGCGAGCGGATCGGTCGGGAAAAAAGTTAGCCAGTCGAGATAACCCTGCGCCGCCTGCACCAGAGAAGCCGTGGTTCCTTCGAGATAAAAGGAATCGGCGATCGCGAGCTTTGCCAGCGGCAGAAATGCTGAGTCAGGGTAAGTATTAATGATTGTCGAAAAGAGGAGCCGGCCCGTTTCGTGATTTCCTTTTCTTACTTCTTTAGCGGCTTCCTCGAACAGGACACGATCACGTCCAGGGGCAACTGTGCCCGTCAGGTCCTCATACTTATCGTCGCCACCACCGCCGAGCAGACCGAAGAAACGGCCCTTCTTTTTCTTTTTGGCAGGCGCGGAACCGGTAGCCACTGCGCCGGTCCTGGCGCTCGCGGTTGCCTGTAGTCCCGCTTGCACGCGCGTGTTCAGATCAGCCACGGAAGTTTCCAGACGATCCAAAATGGTTGGATCATAACGTTCGGAACGTTCCTGTTTGCCGCGCACGTCGCTGACTTCCGACATTACCGACCCTACTTCCTTATCAAGCCCACGCAGCCGCTCGCGCGGATCGTCGGGATTCTTTTTCTCGCCCTGGCTCGCGCTCTTTGGCTCCATTGAGGAAATGGCGCTGCTGAGCGAGCGGCGCATCGAATCCAGCTTTGAGCGCATCACGTCCAGACGCTGCAGCGCCGAAAGCTCCGTCTGGGTGCGGTCGGTCTGGGCCAAAACGCCACCAGCCAAACCAAAAAGGAGCGCGGCGCAAATTATCAAATGAGCACTGAAGCGAGAATGCATAACTAAACCTCCAAAACTTACTGTGTACCGCAGATTGCCGATTTCCGATTGCCAATTGCCGATTATGTTTGACGGAGCCGGCCTCGAAATATCAATCGGCAATCCAAAATCACTAGACCCATTGCACGGTGGCTTCGCGCAGTCCCTGCACAGCCGCTTCGGGATCAGCGGCGCCGAAAATTGCGGAGCCGACTACGATAATTTCTGCGCCTGCGGCCACTACCGAAGCGATATTCTCCAAATTGATACCGCCGTCGATCTCGATCCGCGTTTCGAGTTGGCGCTCCTCGATAATGCGCCGCAGTCGTCTCACCTTGTCGACCGAAGTCGGAATGAATTTCTGTCCCCCAAACCCGGGATTGACTGACATCACCAGCACATAATCCGCGAAAGCCAACGCCTCTGCCAAACTTTCAATCGGCGTCGCCGGGTTGATTGCTACGCCGGCCTGCGCCCCTGCCAACTTGATCGACGCCAGGGTCCGATGCAGATGCGCATCTGCTTCAACGTGCACCGAAACCATTTTGGCCCCGGCCTCGACAAACTGTTGTGCATACCTTCCCGGCTCGGAGATCATCAGGTGCGCATCTATCGGCAGGTCGGTCGACTGGACAATCGACTTGACGACCGGCAAACCAACCGTCAAGTTAGGGACGAAATGCCCGTCCATCACATCAACGTGAAGGATTGCAGCGCCACCGCGCTTGACCGCCTCTATCTCCTCGCCAAGACGTGAGAAGTCGGCCGACAGAATCGAGGGTGCGATATCGATTGGCCTGCCATTCATCATCAAGTAATCATCCGGCAAACTGTCTAATCAAACAAGCCTTACGGATTTTCGTGCGTCGGTTTGCTAATCGGTGAAGGCTTCGTCACCGGTGGACGCCCGTTCCCGTTTTGGTTGACGCCGCGATTTGAGTTGCCGTTGCCATTCACTACCGGGCGATTTGAATTCAGGTTAGTGGCACGATTCGTGTTGCCGTCGTTGGCGTTTTTATTCACTGCCGGCCGATTAGTATTGGCCTTGGCGTTCTGATTTCCGGCGTTGGTGTTATCGTTTGCGTTCTTATTAGCGTTTTTATTGCGCTTCGGTTTGTTTTCGTTAGCGCCGCTCTCGTTTGTATTTCGGCTTGAGGGCGCCTCTTCAATCGGCTTTTCAGGCACGACCGTTTCTGACGACTCGCCCTCTTTCACGCTTCGGCTAATATCCATGGCCACTGTCTGGCCGGCCTTAACCACTTCGCCCGCTCGCGGCAGTTGAAATAAAACGGTGTCGGCCTTCGCCTGACTGTTTGGCCTGGTGGCGCGAACGCGAAAGTTTAAGCCGGCATCACCCAACACACGTTCCGCTTCAAAACGATCTTTCCCCACCACATCGGGAACTTTTACCTCCGGGCTGCGAAGCGACAGATAAACTGTAGTGGCGAGGCCAAACACAAAAACGATCGCTATCGCGATCACGATGCTGAGCCTTCGAAGGGCTGATAGTGCGCTGTTGACCAAACTCAACTGGCTGACCTTTTGTTGTAGCGCTGAATTGTTGAAGCGCTGAACTACTGAATGGGCCCGAAAACCAAGCTGCGAAGTCTAACATCCGCTAAACACGCTCGCAAGGCAACGAATTTTCAGGTGTCAGTCTAAGGTCCGATAAGCTTCAGCTTGTGGTTGACTGGCAGAAGCCCGACCATAAGGAAGGGCTTGTTTTGAGCCTAAGCCCTCCCTCATGGTCGGGCTTCCGCCACAACAAACTAAAGTCTTCGTTCAAACGCGCAGATGAAAAATCCGTCTGTACCTTCGCGCTGCGGCCACGTTCGCGCCGCGCCGGCTGCGGTTAGCAACGACGCGTCGAGCGGCAATTCACCCAGCCGGAAAGTCTCGTTGTTTTCAAGGAACGTTTGCACGACGTCTTCGTTTTCGTCGGGTTCGACCGAACAAGTCGAATAGATTAGCCGCCCTGCCGGTCTGACGGCGCGCCCGGCATTGAAAAGAAGTTGCTGCTGCCGCCGAGACAAATCGCTTATGTCAGCGGGTGAGATGCGCCAACGGATTTCGGGGTTGTGCCTTAGTGTGCCCGTCCCGGAACACGGCGCGTCCACCAACACGCGCTCAAAAGAGCCTTCGCGGAAGGGTAACGACTGTAAACCGTCGAGCGCCAGGCAATGAATGTTTCGTAATCCCTGCGATTTTGCGGTTGAAACAACGGTCCGCAGGCGATGCTCGTGCAGATCTGAAGCGACAATCATGGAAGCGTTGAGCGCGCGGTCGGCAATCTGAGTCGCCTTACTACCGGGAGCGGCGCACAAATCCAGCACGCGCTGTCCAGGTTTTACATCAAGCATGGCGGCGACCAGTTGCGAAGCCTCGTCCTGAATGTAGACCTCCCCGCGGGCCGCCAGCTCCGTTAACAAACTCCTGGCCCCGGTTACCCGCCACGCGCCGGCAACGATTTTAGAAGGAACCAATTCCGCGCCCGCTTGTCGCAGACGCTCGCACACTTCCGCTTCCTGCGCGCGCCTATTCACAACCCGAAACGCGACCGGCGCCGGTTCGTTATTCGCCCACGCAAATGCTTCCGCCTCTGCGGCGCCAAACGCTTTGGTCCAACGCTCAATCAGCCAGGCTGGATGTGAAGTGGCGACAGCGATCCGCTCGATGGGATCGAGAATGCTCGCGGCAGGATCCACTTCCGGATCGCGCGTTGCTCGTCGCAAAACGGCATTGACGAGACCACCCGCTGAACGCAGCCGCGCGAAGTGGACCAGGTTGACCGACTCATTTACAGCAGCAGACGCCGGCACGCGCGCAAGGAATCGCAATTGATAAAGGCCCAGCCTGAGAACTACACGAACGGCCACATCGAGCTCGGCGACTTTCCGATTTGCGTAATGCTCGATCAGCCGGTCCAGCCATAGCTGGCGCCGTAGCACGCCCATGACCAGCTCGTGACAGAGGGCCCGGTCCTGCGGCTTGAGTTCTTCCGCTCTCAATGCCAACAAGACCGCGGCGTAAGCGCCTGCTTCCACGCGTAACAGAATTTCAAATGCGGCCAGACGCGCCGGCGAAACAGAATTAGACTTCACCAAAGCGATCGCCAATCTGCAAATGTGTGCCGTTGCGGAAGTCGCGAACGCTCATCCGGCGACGGGCTTCCGGTTGTACTTCGATTATCCGGAGCGCTGTCTCGTCGCCGCACTTCACCACCAGAAGGTCGCCGTGAGCTGCTATCACTTCTCCCGGCGACGCGTCAGGCGCGGCGAATTCGATCATACCCGCTTGCCAAACTATTAGCCGGTGGGATTTGTAGTGCGTGTAGGCGCCGGGCCACGGTTGAAACCCCCTAACGCAGCGTTCGATCGTCGTTGCCGGGTTCGACCAATTAATACTCCCGTCACTCTTCCTCAGCAGCGGAGCCAGAGTGGCTTCGCGATGGTGTTGTGGACGCGGCGTGATCACGTCGAGCTGCGCCAGCGTTTCACTCAACAAATCGGCGCCGATGACTGCAAGGCGCTGCATTAGTTCGGGAGTGGTTTCTGTTTCGCCGATTGAGATTTCGCGCTGCAAAAGAATCGGACCGGAATCCAGCTCCTCTTCGATGAACATTGTGGTCACACCCGTTTTCTTTTCGCCGTTCACGATGGCCCAGTTGGCCGGCGCGGCGCCGCGATAGCGTGGCAGCAAAGAGAAATGCACATTGATACAACCGCGGCGTGGGGCGCGCAGGAATTCAGGCGGAAGAATCCGGCCGTAAGCTACGACGACAGCAACATCGGCGGCGTACGAAGCAAACAACTCCTTCGCTTCGTCAGTCTTGATTTTTTTAGGTTGTTCGACCGGCAGACCGTGTGCAAGTGCGAAGTCTTTTACCGGAGACGAGTGCATTTTCTCGTGACGCCCGGCAGGCTTATCGGGTTGCGTCCACACAGCGACGATCTCGTGCCTATCCTCAAGCAAGCGCTGTAAAGATGGCACCGCTGATTCCGGCGTGCCCATGAAAACTATGCGCATGATGTTTGGCGGCTTGCCGCTTTCCGTGCGGTAAGGCTCGGCCTTACCCGTTAGCAACTTAATAACAAAGGAGGCTGCGCCTCAAGCCGAGGCGTAGCCTCTGTTGATGTCGAACCTGGTCTCGGAAAGGCATAGCCCTTCCGCACGGAAGACGGCAAAGCCGCGAAATCCAAATCTTAGGTCGCCGCCCGCTTCTCAACCTGCGCGCCGGCAGTAGCTCCGACTTTCTCCGCCGAAACCTTTGCCTGCATGAACAGCAAAAGATAATCGCGACCACCGGCCTTCGAATCGGTGCCCGACATATTGAAGCCGCCAAAAGGATGAACACCAACCAGCGCGCCGGTACACTTGCGGTTGAGATAAAGATTGCCGACATGAAACTCCCGCCGCGCTCGCTCGAGTTTCTTCTCATCCGCGCTGTAAACGGCTCCGGTCAGCCCGAATTGCGTGTCGTTCGCAATCCTCAGTGCCTCGTCGTAGTCCTGCGCCTTGATCACGGCCAGCACCGGTCCGAATATTTCTTCCTGTTCGATAGTCGCGCCCGGCCTTACATCGGCAATGACAGTCGGCTCAATAAAGTAGCCCTGCTCGCCGTCAGAACCGCCGCCGCTCACAACCCGGCCGCCTTCGCTCTTGCCCTTCTCGATGTAGTCGTTAATCGTCTTGAATGCTTTCTCGTTGATGACCGCGCTCATGTTCGTTGCCAGGTCAATCGGATCGCCGGTTTTGATCTTCTCAGTTCGTTCCGCAATCTTCCGGAGCATCTGATCGTAGACGCGCGCATCGATAATCGCGCGCGAACACGCGGAACACTT
>Ga0137410_10000335_pt1 | contig 33106 bp, 31 predicted proteins | sample CZODoug1_16funga_FD_108878 | JGI IMG/M metagenome (GOLD analysis project Ga0137410, IMG submission 108878) | Vadose zone soil fungal communities from Angelo Coast Range Reserve, California, USA - CZODoug1_16fungal (Illumina Assembly) | ecosystem: Environmental > Terrestrial > Soil > Vadose zone... | reverse complement strand
CCAAGGACGAGATGATGAAGGTGATGCCTTACGGCATGGTCGCCATCCTCATCGCTATCGTGGTCTTCGCCATTCTCTACGCAAAAATCTATTCCGGTGGTGGTGGCATCGTGTCAGGCATATACCTGGGCGCACTCATCGGCCTTTTCTCTGTCTGCACCTTCGCGATCCACAACTACATCAACCTGAACATCGGCCTCACTTTGACCATCTACCAGTCCATCGCCTACTTCATTCAGTGGGTCATCGTGGGCGCAGCCATTGGCCTCATCTACAAACCATCATAGATTTGTCGGCAAAACAGAGTATCTAGGGACAAGCTTTTGGGAAGTTGCCAGAGGCTGGTCGGCAAAGCGAGAGAACTACCTATCCTCAGTTGGTGAAAAATCGCCATTACACCAACTACCGGACGGCCAGCTATTTTCGACCGCGACGGATCAGGCCGCCAGGTGCGCCGACCTTGGCAGCCGTTCGAGTTACCCTCTCCAATCGGAATCCACTATGATGGTGCCTCAGGCATTTGTTCAGCCAGTGGGTTACACCGGGAATTTTCTAAGTGAATCAGGGCAGGCGTCCCAAACCGCCAACCAAGCAGGAGGCAACATGGCTCAAAATCACTACACCAGCAAAACCAAACGGCGCCCAAAAAACAGCAACCGCAAAGATCCGTCGGCGGCCACCATGGAGGCGTTACGCCAGCTTGAAGCCAAAGAAAAGAAATCAGCGGCGAGCAAGTGACCACGATCGTTCCCTGTGGAGCCGATGCCACGCACTGCGCCGGCGTCCTGCCGGCCCCTAAAGCCGCTGAAGACGGCAGGCTCTTGACCACAAATTAGAGTGGAGTTTGGCCTTCCTAAGCGGTGAAAACCAAGACCTGAGACCCAGGACCTTCCCTACTGCAGCCGAAATCTTTCATTCATCAGTCGCTGCAACCTGGGCTTGTACAGGATGTCATACGCCAGCTCTTTGTCCGGAAACATTGCGAGCGCGGCGCGCCGGGCATTTGCCGCCATTTCAGAAGCTTCTTCCACCGTCAGGTCAGGGTCCTGGCTGATCACCGACATGACCATGCTGATCATCATCTGGAGGCGGCGGATCTTGCGGGCTTCTTCAACCCCTTCGTGCTGTTCTCTTCCCGATGAGTCAGCCCACGGTGAAACTTCCATGCTCTCCCTCCGCCCAACTCGGTCGCCAACCGCCCCGTGATTCTTTGGATGACTTCTGGAACCGGAGCGTTGCGAGTCTCATTGTGGCACCTTCGCCGAACGATGCAAGGTTCGTTTGGACCGTACACCTTTGTGACCCGCAAGACAGCGACCCAGTGACTGCCGTAATCTGTTGGTACGCAATTTGACGGAGGATGTATGGCAGACGCCGCAAATGTAATCCCCCAGCCCGATCCCAACGAAAAGCTGGTCAAGGTCTTCGACACCGAACAGGAGCCGGAAGCGTTGGTGGTGCAAGGCCTGCTCGAGTCCGCTGGAATCGTTGCGGAGTTGAAGGCCACCGAACTGGTGCAGGATGCATTTCCCGGCCTGGGTGGCGTCGTGCTTCTGGTGAACGAGGAAGACGCCGAAGCCGCAGGTAAAATCATCGAGTCCTATCGGCAGTCGCCGCCGGTCGATGACGAGACGGCCGAGATCAGCGGATAATCGCAACATCGGGCGTAACTGACTGGCCGTCGAGGTAGAAACTCACAGCGCCCGTCATGTCGGTGCGATAGGTTTTCACTCCATCGTTCTGCAAACGTTCCAACACTTCGCGCCGGGGATGTCCGTACACATTTCGCACTCCCGCTGAGATCACCGCGTAGCGCGGATGAACCGCCGCCAGCAGATCGGAAGAAGTCGAGCTGGCGCTGCCGTGGTGAGCCACTTTCAACAACTGCGCCTCGGGATGCTGTTCCACGATGCGCCGCTCCTCTGCGCGTTCGGCGTCCGCTTCCAAGAGCGCTGTCGTGCCGCCCAGCGTTACCGTAAGCACAAGCGACTGGAGGTTGGGCCGGAGCGCTGCCCGCGCCTCGTCGTGCTTCGGACCCAGCACGCGAAAGTGCGCGCCGCCGTAATCGAATTGCTCGCCTTCCGTCCGGACTGTGATTTTCATTGCTGCCTGCTTCGCTTGCGCCAGAATCGGATCCAGTTCCGGATTCGGCGCATCCGTGCTCAGCCACAATTCTCGCGGATGGAAGTTCGCGATCACGGTCGGCATGCCTCCCAGGTGGTCGGAGTGATCGTGCGTGATGACGACCGCATCGAGGCGCTCGATGCCGCGATTCCAAAGATACGAAGACACAACCTGCTCGCCGATATCGAACGAAGAGTGCATCCAATGCGGCAGCCCGCCGGCATCTACTAAAACAGTGTGCCCGTCGGGCGTGACAAGCAGAATCGAATCGCCCTGACCAACGTCGATTGAAGTGACTTCCAGAATTCCAGGTCGGGTCTGCGGTCGAGGAGGAACCAGCGCGACCCACACCGCCACAGAAGCCAGCGCTACCAACGCAGCGAGCACCACCAGGCGCGCCCGCCGCACTGTAACCATCGCGAACGCCAGCGCTGTCAGCGCAACCACAATCACCATTTCCGATGGCGTCGCGACACGCAAGTCGGCCAGCCGCACGCCTCCCGCCCAATGGACGGTTCCAGTGATCAGGTTCAGCGCGAATCCCGAAAGCCAGACCGCAGGTTGCGCGACCAGTGATGACAGATATCCCACCCCAACCGCAGCCACCGCCGCCGGCATCAGTACTTCCGTCAGCGGAACTACCGCTAGGTTGGCCGGCATTCCCATCGTGGTTGCGCGATGGAAGTAATACGCCATGGGCAGTGCAAGTCCCGCCTGCATGAGCGCCGAGATAAACAGCAGGTCGCAAACGGCCAAAGTTATCCGTGCAAGCCCGCTGGGAATGATGAGGCCAAGGCGCGCTCCGAGGAACTTCTTCAGACGTCCGGCGATCAGCCGCAAGTCCAATCGGAACTGGGCTACTTCCGGCGGAACGTGCAAGTCGTAGCTCGTGGATCGCAGCAGACGCAGGCCCTGGGCATACGGCAGAGTCGTCCTCTCCAGCACCGGAACGCCGATGGCGGCGATGATGAGCACAGATAGAAACGTCAATTGAAAGCTGGCGCCAAAGAGCGCGTGCGGATCGTAAATCAGAACGCCCAGAGCCGCCGCACCCAGCGCATTGAGCATGCTGCGCTCTCGATACAGGAAACGCGCGCCAAGATAAATCGCCAACATCAGCGCAGCACGCCACACCGGTGGTCCCACACCCGTTACAAATGCGTATGCGAACGACACCACGACCGTGACGACACCAGCGAGTGCCTGGTCGAAGTGAAACTGCCGGAGTGTCCAAAAAATGACGAAAGCAAGGATGCTCAGGTTCATGCCCGACACGACGAGCACGTGGTAGGTGCCGGAGCGTTGAAACTCAGTACGCGTCCCGCCCTCAAGAAATGCGTCTTCGCCGAGGACCATCGCATCCATAAGCGCCGCCTGCGGCGGTGGCCACAGCTCATGAATTTTTGCGACGAGGCTGGCGTGGATACGCGTCCGCCAGCGCTCGATCGGATTGCCGACAAATCCCGGAAGAAGTTCGACATCCTGCGTGTGCGCCGACCCCAGCACGGCGATCCCGTTGTCCCGCAGATATCCTTCGTAGTCGAATGCCCCCGGATTGCGATAGTTGCGCGGAGGATGCAGCTTGGCTCGAACTCGGAGGCGCGTACCGTAGGCGGCACCGCACTGCATCGCTTTCGGGAGAACTCCGGCACTCGAAAGGTTTTCGGGAGGGCACGACTTAAGTCGTGCCGCAAAGGCCGCAGAATCGACGTCGGCTTTAGCTGCTGAGGTCGGCTCGCCGGATGCTGTAAAGGCCTGCTCCGCGGTCTCCTCGACTTCAACCGCTCCGGAGATTGTCAACCTCACGCCGCCGCGGATTACAGTGTTCTTACCCGCGCTCTCGATACTCTCCGTCTCAATGTCAATCGGACGACGAACGGACCGAGGACCATCCGAACGTGCATATCCTTCCCGCAGCACGTGCCCCGTGATCGTGACATCGCGGCCATCCGCCAGCTCCAGGATGCGTGGATCATCACCCGGCGCTCGCCGAACCTGAATTAACAGAGCTCCGAGCAGGAACCATGTTCCCAGCGAAAGCCCCTTGGCCATCCAAGCCCGCCGACGGAGGAACCACATTGCCGCGAGCGCGAAGACCGCGACTGCAAAGATCCACCAGGTCGGCGGACGCCACGCGCGGGCGCCAACCCACAGGCCTGCGGAAAAAAGCAGCGCCGCCCACAGTAATGGTTGGCGGCCGAGCTGGCGCTCATGTGTCATGCTTTAGAGCATCTAGAGAATGCTTGGCGGCGCGCGAAACATCGAATGACCAGCGGTGCTTCGACTCCGCAGTTGCTTCGCAGCACGCCTACTTCGCCCGGGATTGCAGTTAAAATTGGGCGAGCGAACGTGAAGCGGTCAGCGCGCCAGCAGGAGCACCGATTCGATGTGGAACGTCTGGGGGAAGAGATCGAACAAGTGGGCCTCCTCGATGTGGTAACCGGCCGCCAGCAAGGGAACGAGATCCCGTGCCAGCGTGGCCGGATCGCACGAGACATACCGGACGTGCGGCGCTCCGAGTTCCACCAGCAAGCGGGACACTGCCTTGCCGACTCCGGCGCGGGGAGGGTCCAGAACGATCAAGTCCGGACGTTTTTGCGCCGGCCAGTTCCGCAGGTGGTCCTCGGTACGCCCATGGACCGCCTTCACATTCGCTGGGCTATTGTGGACCAGGTCGGCATAGGAAGTCTGTGACGCCTCTACAGCAAATATGTGATGAAAACTCCGTGCCAGCGCCACGGAGAACAGCCCTACTCCGGCATAGAGGTCGAGCGCCTGGCCGCCGCGAGCATCGCCGGTCACGGCCTCAACAAGTTCATGTGCCAGGTGGCGGTTCACTTGAAAGAACGCCCCAGCACTGACGCGATAATCCGTATCCTGAACTCGATAAAGAACTTCCGCCGCGTCGGCCCGCGCCAGCACCTTCTGGTTAGGGGATTCTTCCTCGTCTGACTTCCTTCGCGACGGGAAAAAAGTCATTCCCGCAATCGACGGCAGCTGCCGCCGAACCGTTTCCGCCCAGCGCAACAGAGCTTCCCGCTCCGCGTCGCGCCCGCAGAACGCCCACGCCAATAGCTGCTCATCACCGGCATTCGCAAACAGTTCAATCTCTTCCACCGCTGCCGGACATTCGTACCCTCTCAGCTCAACCAGCTTCGCCATCACCTGGTTGATCAGCGGCGAACTGATCGGACACTCCCGCACCGCCAGAAATTGATGCGAACCAAAGCGGTAGTATCCAAGAGCGAACTCTGGTGCAGTTTGCACCTGCAGCCGCGTGCGGTTACGATAATTCCACGGCGGGGAACGGTGCAGCTTGATCTCCTCCTTCAGTTCAATTTTTGCAATCCGTTGCAACGTCTCGCGCAGAATCCCGGCTTTATACTCCAGTTGCCGTTCATACGAGATGTGCTGGTACTGGCATCCACCGCAGCGCTGGAAATACGGGCACGCCGCGTCGATCCTCTGTGGCGAACCTTCGACCAAGTGCGAAACCGATCCTCGCGCGAACCCCGCCTTGCCCGTCGCGATTTCCGCTTCCACACGCTCTCCCGGCAGCACGAATGGCATGAACACAGCCATGCTGCGGCCTTGCGCGTCCGCTGGTGTGCGGGCCAGGCCGTCGCCGCCGTAAATCAGCTTTTCGATAGTGAGAAGCATGAAGTTGTCGTGTGGGTCGGACACTCTTGTCCGACGCGGTTGACGTTGCTGTTGGTTTGACTTTGATCTTGACCTCTACTGACGACCGGCGATCAAAATCAAACCAACATCGGACCAAGAGCAACATCAACAGCGACGGGCAAGAGTGCCCGTCCCACACATATTTAATGCATATAGAACAAACTCAGCCGCGGCACTCCGCACCGTTCGAGCAGCCGCTTGTGGACATACTGTTTCTGCAACTGCTCGACCTGCGCCGCCGTCATGTTTCGACGGTACGGGGCCAAGTCCCGATCCGCCTCCGCGCGCACGGCCACTAAATCCGAATCTGGCGTCACTGCCAGAAGTGCCGCGAAGAGTTTCTCTTCCATGATGGTCAGATGCCGTTCCAGATCTTCCAACCGCGGCAGCTTTGACGCTACTTGTTCCGCGATCTCCCGCAATGTCTGCGCACTTTCCCGTGCCAACGCGTTGGTAGCAAACCCTTCCCGCTCCGGCAGTCTGGCCTTCTCCAGGCGCTCGGCATTGCTGCGCAGGAACGCTGCGATTTCCATCCCGTCGAATCCCGCTGTCTTATCGCGCGACGATTCCGCGCTCGCTCCCACAGCGGCTTCTTTCATGTCCTCAGCGGCGGTGAGCACGGCCTGCGCGCAGTACGCCAAGCTGTTCACTTTCTTCGATTTCGTCGGACGCTGATCATACTTATCAAAAGCCGCGTCAATCCCGCGCAAAACAGCTTCCAGCGGGACGCCCGCGCTCTTCCAGGTCTCAATCAGAGCCCAATCCAGCGTCGACAGGAGCAGGATCGTGCCCCGCCGTCTCTGAAAGTGCTCTTCGATTTCCGTGAAGTAGTTGAAGTAGTTTTCCACGACGACTCAGATTTTGGGTGGCGCAGCGGTTTATCGCTGCGATAAGTGCGTTTTCTTCGAGGGCTTCAGCCCCTGAGGTTAGGCTTTGGACGCTCCAGCAGCCTGTTTCACTGCCGAGGTCGCCTCCGCGTTCTCCACCGCTCAGCGCCCCTTCGGAGACTTGGGCGAAGGCCAGGGCTTGGTGTCAGCCACCTGTTTGGCGGCCACCTTGCCTGCCTTGGAACTGAGCGGCAGGTTCCGTTCCCAGATGATCCGCAATCCTTCGAGCGTCAGGAACTCGTCAACTTCTTTGATGAAGTGCGAAGCGGTGCCGATCAACGCGCCTAAACCGCCGGTGGCCACGACCTGCGTTTGTTCGCCCATTTCGTCGCGCAGCCGCTCGAGGATTCCGTCGACCAATCCGAGATAACCATAGTAGAGACCGGATTGCAGACTGCCCACCGTGGTCGATCCAATCACTCGTGGCGGCTTCCGAATCTCAACCCGCGGCAGCCGCGCCGTGCGCTGAAAAAGAGCGTCCGCCGAGATGCCGATCCCCGGACAGATCACGCCTCCCATGTACTCGCCTTTCTTGGAGATGCAATCGAACGTGGTGGCGGTACCGAAGTCGACGATCACGCACGGGCCGCCATATTTTTCAAACGCCGCCACTGCGTTGACGATGCGATCGGCCCCCACTTCCGCTGGATTTTCATATAACACCGGCATTCCTGTTTTCACGCCCGGCTCGATGAACAACGGCTTTGTCTTGAAGTAGCGCTCGCAAACCTGGCGCAACACCGAATCAAGCGGGGGGACAACGGACGAAATCACAATCCCATGTACGCCTGAAACTTCGAGGTTGTCCATCGAGAAAAGATTGCGAAAAATTACGCCATACTCGTCCACCGTCCGCGCCAGATGCGAACCTACGCGCCAGTTCGCGACCAGGTGTCCATAGTGGGGTGTGCCGTCGGACAAATTGTCGCCCGCGCCATCTTCGGCCGCGCGGGCAAACACGCCGAGTACCGTGTTGGTGTTGCCGACATCGATGACTAGAAGCATAAGTGCTCAAGGATCAAACAACTGTTTCGAAGTGGCGCGGCTTCAGCCGTGCCGACAATCTTGATTTCTGGATCAGGGCTTTGGCCCCGTGGTGTCGTCGCCTACTCCAGCTTCACTGTTCCGCTTAGCACTGTCCTCAACCCCTCCGCCGTCCTGACCTGCAAAAAACCACGCGCATCCAATCCTTCAGTGACGCCTTCGATTCCGCCATTCTCTACCACCCGCACTTTCCGTCCGCGCGTGGACGACGAATGTTCCTGAAACCTTCGCAGAATCTTATCCCGCGCTCCCGCATCGTGCAGCAAATCCCGATATTCGCGGTCGAGCGATTTTAGCAAAGCAGCACACAACTCCACTCGCGACCACTCGGTCCCGGTCTCGCTTTTCAGTGAAGTTGCAATCTCACGTAATTCAGCGGGAAACTTCGTCTGGTTGACATTGATCCCAATGCCGACGACTAGATGCCGCACCCGCGTTGCCTCGGAGTTCATCTCGGTGAGAATGCCGCAGAACTTTCTGCCTTTGAGCAGCACATCGTTCGGCCACTTCAGATCTGGATGTAATCCTGGAAAAGTCTCTGTCACCGCCGAGTGCACCGCGAGGCCTGCAGCCAGCGAAAAAATCAGCGCCTCCGATGGCGGCATCGGAGGACGCAGTACGACCGAGCAGTAAATTCCAGCCGAGCGCGCCGAATGCCACTTGTGCGCTCCGCGTCCGCGCCCGGCGAGTTGCTCCTCTGCCAGAAACACACTTCCCTCCGGCGCACCTTCGGCCGCTGCCTGCATGGCCTCAGTGTTGGTCGATCCGATCTTGTAGTAGTGATGAAGATGTTTCGCGAAGATCGTGCCTTTCACCAGCGGAGCGAGAATTTCCGGCAAGAGCAGATCCGGGACCGCGCGCAGTTGATAGCCCGTCGCTGGGTGCCCGGCAACGTCCACTCCGAGCCCTCGCAATTGCTGAATCAGTCGCCACACCGCCGAGCGGCTGACGCCAATTTCCTCAGCGATTTTCGTGCCACTCGCCACCACCGTGGCATGATCCATCAGCAATCGAACGATGCGGCCCAGGCGAGCATTCGTCCGCGTCGGGTCGGTTGCCGCGCTACGCGATTTGGGTTTGCTGTGGATGCGGGAATTATAACGGGAGTGAGGAAGGCATCGTTGGTCGCTGGTCTGAGCCCCCGCAGCCCGCGGTTTTAGCGGAAGAGCCGGCCTTCAGCCCGGCGTTAGAAGGGAAGACAAAAAGGCTTCAGCCCGATGAAGGCGACCGACGGGCCTCACGCCGGTACTACCCGCATACTCATATCCGCGGCTGCCGAAGAGTGAGTCAGAGCCCCGACGGAAATAAAATCCACGCCGGTGTCCGCATAAGCTCGCACGTTCTCAAGATTGATTCCCCCGGCGCATTCCACCGGCGGGCGACGTGTCAGCCGGGAACAGATCTCGACCGCTTCGCGGACGTCGTTCGCCGTCATGTTGTCGAGCAGGATGGCTTCAGCTCCATGCTCCAAAGCCTGCCGCATGTCCTCGAGCGATCGCACTTCGATTTCGATCGGTTGATTGCCACGCCGGTTGCGGAGCGCGCGATCCAGCGCACTCGCCGCTCCCCCGGCTAAAGCAATGTGGTTATTCTTAATAAGCACTCCGTCGGACAGATCGAGCCGGTGATTTTGTCCGCCTCCGCAGCGCACCGCGTATTTGTCAATCACCCGAAGTCCGGGCACGGTCTTGCGCGTGTCGAGAATGCGGGCACGAGTACCGGCAACAGCGTCCACAAATTTGCGCGTGATGGTGGCGATCCCGCTCATCCGTTGGAGGAAATTCAAAATGACGCGTTCGCACGAGAGAATCACCCGCGCGTTGTGCGTGATCACCGCGACCTGCTGTCCCGTATGCAGGCGTATGCCGTCGAAAATCGAAGGGTGACTGGTGACTTCGAAGTGTGAAGTGACCGCTCCGTCCAGAGTGGCATACGCGTCGAGAATGCGAGGCACGCAGCCCAGCCCGGCAAGAATGCAATCCTGCTTCGCGATAATGGTCGCCGCCGCCCGCTGATTCGGATCAATGACCGCATAGCTGGTCGCATCGCGCGTAGCACGATCTTCGTTCAGCGCGTTCTCTATGATCGCCGTGATCCGTCGTGAATTCCAGTCCATAAAAACCAGTGGTTGGTGGCTAGTGATTAGTCTCGGGAGGGCACGGCTTTAGCCGTGCCGTAGAAGCCCATAAGAACTGGGCTTTAGCCCCCGAGGGCGGCTGCTGAACAAACCACCAACCACTATTCACCAATCAACTCTTTCAGCTTCGGTAGTGCCTTTTCCCGCAGTACTTTCAGCTCTTCCGCTCGCGTGCGCAGCCCTTCGACCACTTTCGGGGGTGCCTTCGCGAGGAACTGTTCATTGCTCAACTGCCGCTGGTTGTTGGCAAGTTCCTTTTCGATCTTCTCCAGCTCTTTATTTAGACGCTCGCGTTCAGCCGCAACGTCGATCTTTCTTTCATATATTACGTGCACATCGAACCGCGCTGTGCCGCGTGCCCCCGCGCGACTAGCGAGCGATTCCGAAACGAACTTGATGCTCTCGACGCCCGCCAGCCGTTCGATCGCGGCTCGGTTCTGTTCGATCATCGTCCGAATCGGGAGCTCATGCACAAACAACTCAATCGGCACCTTAACCTTGGGCTCGACCTTCAACTCCGCCCGCAGATTCCGCACGCTGACGATCAAATCCTGCAAAACCGCCATTTCCGTTTCTGCCGCCAGATCGATCTGCGCTTCATCTGCGGCGGGATAAACCGCCAGCGCGATCGATTGTAGCGGTGGCTTGCCATCGTACATCGCGTGCCAGATTTCTTCCGTGATGAACGGCATCACCGGATGCAGCAGCCGCAGCGATGCCTCAAACACGCCCGCCAGGTTCGCGCACGCGAGCTTCGCCGTCTCTGCTCTGGCGCTCTCCATCAGGCGCGGCTTGATCATCTCGATGTACCAATCGCAGAACTCACCCCAGAAATAGTCGTAAATCCGGTTCGCCGCCTCGTGAAATCTGTATGTCTTAAGCGCTTCGTTGACTTCTTGAGTCACCCGATTGAAGCGCGAAAGAATCCAGCGATCTTCGAGAGCGGATGTTTCAAACCCGACAATGCCCGCGTGGGGCCGGGTCTCTAACCCGGCCAAGCCAGGTCGAAGGCCCGGCGCTACGCGATCCACATTCATGAACATGAAGCGCGCCGCATTCCAAATCTTGTTCGCGAACGCACGATATCCCTCCGTCCGGCTCTCGTTGAACGCAATGTCGGTCCCAGGAGCGGCCATCGCCGCGAGGGTGAAGCGGGTAGCATCGGTCCCGAACCGCTCAATCACTTCCAGCGGATCGACCACGTTGCCCTTTGTCTTCGACATCTTCTGCCGATCTGCATCGCGCACCAGCGCGTGGATATAAACCTCGCGGAATGGAACGCTATCGTTTTTCTTCTCCGCCCACCCGCTCGCCTTCTTGATCGCCGGATCCTGTTCGTGTCCATCCATGAAGTGGCAGCCGAACATGATCATGCGGGCAACCCAGAAAAACAGAATCTCGTAGGCCGTAATCAACAGCGTCGTCGGATAGAACACCGCCTGGTCCCGTGTCTTCTCCGGCCAGCCCAGCGTTGTGAATGGCAGCAGCCCGGACGAGAACCATGTGTCGAGCACATCGGTGACCTGCTCCAGCTTTGCGCCGCCACACTTCGAGCACTTTGCAGGAGCTTCGCGCGCGACGATGACTTCCTTGCAGCCGTCGCAGGTCCACGCCGGAATCCGATGTCCCCACCACAACTGCCGCGACACGCACCAGTCGTGGATGTTGTACATCCAGTTCAGATAAATCTGCCGGTAGTTATCCGGCGTAATCGTGATCTCGCCCGACTCCACCGCGGCAATCGCTTTCTTCGCCAGCGGCCCGATCTTCACGAACCACTGTTCCGACAGCCGCGGCTCGACGATCGTATCCGAGCGATCGCACTTCCCAAGTGCGATGGTGTAGTCCTTGGTGGCAACCAGGAAGCCCTGCTCGGTGAGATCGGCCACAATACGGGCGCGTGCAGCAAAACGATCCAGACCTGCATAGGCGCCGGCGTTCGCGTTCATCTTGTTGTACTCGTCGATCACTTCGATCTGTGGCAAGTTGTGACGCTTCCCCGCCTCGAAGTCATTCGGATCGTGCGCCGGAGTCACCTTCACCGCGCCCGTGCCGAACTCGGGCTGCGCCAGTTCGTCGGTGATAATCGGGATCTCGCGATTCATCAGCGGCAGCAGCGCCATTTTCCCGGGCAGGTGGGTGTAGCGCGCATCGCGCGGATTGACCGCGATCGCCGTATCGCCCAGCGTCGTCTCTGGACGCGTCGTCGCCACCGTAATAAATTCACTCGTGCCAGGCGTTGTTCCGACGACGGGATAACGAATCTCATACAGCTTGCCGGGCACATCTTCGTGTTTCACTTCGAGGTCCGAGATCGCGGTACCGCAGTCCGCGCACCAGTTCACGATGTACTTCCCGCGGTAGATCAGCCCTTCCTCATACAGTCGGACGAAGACTTCGCGTACCGCGCGCGAAAGGTTTTCGTCCATCGTGAAGTACTCGCGTCCCCAATCCACCGACGCACCCAGGCGCTTCATCTGATCGAGAATCGCGCCGCCGTAGAGCTGTTTCCACTCCCACACGCGCTCGACAAACTTCTCGCGCCCCATCTCGAGCCGCGACTTGCCCTCGCTGCGCAATTGCCGGTCCACCATCATCTGCGTAGCGATGCCAGCGTGGTCCGTTCCCGGCAACCACAAAGTGCGAAATCCGCGCATGCGATGCCAGCGCACGAGGATATCCATCTGCGTCTGGTTGAGCATGTGCCCCATGTGGAGACGTCCAGTAACATTCGGAGGCGGCAGCAGCAGCGTAAACACCGGCCGCGTGTCTCCTGACGGAGGCGTCTCCACACGGAACAGCTTTTCGCGAATCCAGTACTCGGCCCAGCGCGTTTCGATCGCGCCCGGCTCGTACGCTTTGGGCAATTCGTGCGGCATGAGTAGATAGCACTCCGCGTCAGCCCGAATAGCGACTACTTTCCCTCAGAACCCCAAAAGGGTCCTCGCATGCAAGGGTGAGTGCAGATGGCTGAGTGCTGATTTTGATCTTACAGGCGCGAGAAAACAGGGGTCAAACGGGAGACGGGGTTATACGCACGGAGGGGAAAATGCTACACCCCGCCACAACCACGGAATTTGGGCCTACCGCTCGCTCGCGCGTTCACAGACAGATGGGGAGAATCAGGTGGGAACGAGGCGGAACGTGAGCAAACGAGATGGAGGAAAAGCGAGGCGTGGTTTTAGAGTCTGTCTGGGGGCAACACAGTTAGCATGTCGTTGAGAATCCCGCCGAGGTCTAGGGGGTGGGAGTGCCGCACTATCCCAGGGCTTTCCTACGCACGTCCTGAATTCGTTATCACTATGCAACCCGCCGCACTGGTGTAAATGCAACCTCATCCACTGGGAGCCTCTCAAATCCTTCCGGCAATGTCAGATCTGAAAACACCGAAGAGGACATGGCATGTAGTAGCAGGAGCCCCTTGCCCTGCTTCAACGATGAAGCCAATCCCCATGATTGCTCGATACTGACGCCCAACCGGACCAATGCAATCGCCAGTCGCACACTGGCCAAACCAGGGAAACAGATGCCATCTGCCAGGGGTCCATAGGCGAACACGTCAGGCTGTCCTTGGCCAATAGAATTAGAAAGAATAAACCCATGTACCGGTTCGAGCCAATCCATCAATGTTGGTTTTAGGACGTAGGATCTCCTACCGAAGGCAGGTATTTGTACAAGAGCGGTGGCTGATAGAGCTCCATCTAGGCCCAATTGGTCCTGCAATCTGATGAGTTCGTCCCGACCAAGCGCGGCAGGGTCTCCATACGTCAACAGGGTACTCCCGTAGACGGTCAACTGCATGGATCCCCGCAGCAATGCCGCCACTGCGTCCCGCTCTGCAGCATCCTCTGCCGAAATCAATGAGGACCATAATTCCCGCGCTTTTTTAGCTTGGCCAGTCAAGAGTCGAAGATTAAGTAAGTTGTAGATCGTCGCAAAATCCTTCCGTCTCTCCTTGCTTGCGACGCTCTCAGTCACTTGGCATGGCCAATTCGCTTGGGAACCAAATTGTAGGCATGACTGAGCCAGAATGAGTGCGAGAGGAGGAGGTGGCACTGGCAAAGTCAGCCCTGTTTGCATTCGCTCAAAAAGAGTGACTTTTGCAGCTACCCTCGAAAGCATGCTCTTCAAAAAAGGGTCGCTACAGTGGGAGTATTCCCGTGTCAACCATCGTATCGCGGCTGTGGCTGCTACCTTGCCGTGTTCACCCGATTGTGGTTGAAGATTCCTTTCCAAATCGACCAAGAGATCCATGATCTGCTTTTCTGCACAAATCTCTTCCGATTCAGTTCTAACCAGCTGCAGAAGGCTACTCAATCTCGCGGAGAGTTCTTCCACTCTCCGTAATTCATCTTGGGCATCCGTCTCCAACGGGCTGCCTGCAACATGCCGCGCATGGTAAAAAGCAATCTGCAGATCTTCCCCGACTTCCTTCAATTCCTTATCAATACTTGTCAAATCATCCAAGGACAAAGGACCGCGCACTCGGGCCAATGATTCCAGTCGACCAAGCTCCGCTGACAATCTGGTGTTACTCTCACTGGCGCGCTGCAGAGCGGGGCTCGAAGCTGTACGGGCCTGACTCAGTCGCAGAAACGGCGCAATTTGATCGGTTAGCCGTTTGCGCTTCTCGGGATCGTCTGACAACCAGTACACTAGCCCAGGTCGATGGGCAGCTCTCTTAGCTTTGGCCCTAAGTGCGGGAATCGGCTTTGCCATCAGGACTCGATCACGCCTCAGCTTAGCCAGCACCGGATAAATCCGTTCAGGTTCTAGGTTTGTGTACGCACACAACTCAGATACTGTGAAGCGCTGATTTAGGATAATCGCCTGATAAATAATGCCTTTGACCTCTCCGTAGATGGCCTTGTCAGCCTTCAACGCTCTCCCCGTGATCCTTTTCTTGTAAAAGTAATATTAGATGCATAATATTAGCCAAATGGCTACACATGTCAAGCGAGAAAAATGTGTTCTCGATAAGAAGACTCTCATGCAGCAACCTTGCGTGAACGAGATAGCGAGGGTGGGAAGGGGGGCAATTCTTGCAAAAGGATTTGGTAGGCTAGGTCGAAGTCTACACCGGCAGCCGACAGTCTGTTCGGTACATCAGAACGATTGTGCGTCGCAGCTGTTTCGAGAATTTCAAAAAAATTGAACTGCCTCCTGCCCTGATTTGCCGGTCTTGTTGCCGCTAGTTCGAGCAACAAGCCTGCGAAGGTTCGATCACTACAGTTGCCGCTTAGCCAAGCATACAATCCTTCGAATTGTTGGTAATAATCTGAGTCGCGACTGCCCTCATTACTCTTGGCCCTATGATCGGCAATGTTCTCATTGACCAAGAAAGGATGCAGAGCAAATCCGCCGACTAGTTCGTGACACTTCGCCTGAAAGAAAGACTTCTCCAAGGCAAAAAGATATCCCTCTGAAAAACTACCTGAGGGATCATCCCATAGCGGGAATTGATGTGATAAAAATTCGTGAAAAAAGTAAAATTCCAGACTCAAATAGCTCTTGAGCAAGTTTTGAAAAAGTCTGTCACCCTTTCCCAGAACCAATGTCACAGAGATGGGAGCCCTATGCTTATCGCAATACGTCGTCATGGCATTCACGGTGTCAGATCGGGCGAACCTCATTTCAGCGTTAGGTACCACATCGACTAGTTGCTTGGCCCGCCTGCCACCCCATTCAGAAACACACCGTTTGCCCAAACGTATGCCCTGATCATGCAAGTCTTGTATGTGCTTCCGCAATTCGCCGGGCTGAAAAACTTTAACCTGATTTACGATCTCACCTAACGCTGTTCTCAGCGCTGGGTTCTGTTTTGCCCAAGATTTCATTAAGGAACGCAAGCCCTCTTTGGCGAATGCGACATATTGCTTAGGATCCAAAGAGGCGCCGGTTGGACGAGATAACTCGTGGTCGAGATCTTCGATAATTTGGGCCCAGCTCGGCTTGGTTTTGCGATGGGTTGCCTGCATCAGTTGCGGCAAATGCATCCGCACGCCACGGCCGACAGCGCACACTGCAGAAAATCGCACGGAGTCAAAGTCGTCGGTGCGCTCTAAGTCAGTCCAACGAGTCATTTCTGTCGGCGCCTTTTTCGGGCTTGCTGCGTGGGCCGTTTCGATTTTGACTGACGCAAATTGTGACTGTCCGCGTCCCCCTTGATCCTTTTGATGTCAGCACTGCTCGAGAAATAGGCCTTCAGCCAACGGTAAGCGTCACTCACGACTTCCTTCGCGAGCTCTTTGGTGACCTCCGTCCCAAACAGCACTCCCACTGTTAGCATTGCAGTCGTTGGATCGATGGGGAGAGTGCCACGGCGAGCGGTCGTAAGACCGCGAATCTTGATCTTTTCTTGAGTTTGGAGCGACGCCTTTAACTCTGGAAGAGATTCGTACACTTGCTGGAGAATCATCGGTGTGTCTAAATTTGGATGCTTGGACTTAACAGATATTTGTAGTGATTCCCGCCGCGATGAAGACATTTGCGAAATGGAAGGCCGGCGATGACTGCTAGATTTCTTAACCATCTCTTTTCCCCTCACCACTTAAAAGGTCGGTCATCCTGCGGGTCGCATTATAACCTAACTCGAACTAAAAGTTTGTTTACGCGTTATGAAGAAGTATAACTCGGCTTGTCTTGGGGATAATGCCAATGAGCAAGCCATGTCTGACTTCCAACGTTTAGCTGATTGCGCACATCGAGGTTGGTCATGAAGACGGTTCTGGCCTCGTTTGGAAGTCATCGAGCATCTTCAAGCACCTCACCAACTTAACTGCACGCACGGGTTCCTGTTTGCAAATTTTTTCAAGCGTGTGCTGATTGATTCCCCGGCGCATGAATTCCCGCTTCGGCACTTTTGCGATGCGCGCCAATTGTTCCGCAGTGGCGACGGCATGCCCTCTTTGCCTGTACTGAATAGCCTTGAAGTCCAACAAACTCAAGTCTTCGCCTTCTTCCCAATGCTTGTCAGATTCTTTCCCGATGTAGACCGGCGGCCAGCTCGCGAAGATGTGAGCGCGTTGCAAAAGGCCGCGAGTGTTTTGTTCGCATGGTTTTCCGTCCGGTCCGAGGCTTTTCGCTTCGGGATGGGTCTGGTACTCCTCTAGCAACATGTAGAAGTTCTTCACGAGCGCTCGGCGACCGTCGTAATCGTCTGTCAGCTTGTAGACTGGAGAGTCCGAATCATGGATATTGACGCAGTCTGAGTCCATCCACTTAATACGGTCTGACGAAAATGGTGTCATCGGGGTGAATTTGGCCGGGTCAACGTTTTCCGGGCATCCAAAACGACATACTTGTGGAATCATCATGAAATTGTTCGGGCGAGTGAGTGGACCCTTCGCCAGGTTCCTAAGAACGTGATGCGGTGTGCTTAGAGTCAATTTCATCATGACCGGAAGATCAAACCAGTCTGGCTTTTCGCGTTTCAATCCGAGCACACCGCGCATGATCCAGTCCCAAGCTTCAAATATCCACTGCGGCGTTTCGTGTTTCCAGCCTTCAGGTGAATCTTTCGGCGGGTAAAAGTAACCCAGTCCGTGCGCCTTAGGTTCCACGATCTCAATGTCATTTTGGCGTTTGATGTATAGAGCGTACCTCTTCGCGGCAATGCCATAACCGAATAGCTGGCGGCGCTGCTTCTTGGCATCCCAATTCAGTTTGTGAATCTTCAGAATCGACCCCGGAACCAGCGTGTGGTTGTAAGGGTTGAGCGGTTCGAATCTATCAACGATGTTCTGAACTTCATCCCAGGACAATGCTGTGATGGGTTCTGCTCCGTCCGGCATCGCGATTCGTTTTCTACGCTTCGCGGATACGATGGCTGCGCTATCAGTGTCACAGAAAAGGTACGTTCCGCCAGCATCCACAATGCACTTTTCGAGCATGGCCAATAGCAAGCGGCCACCCGACGTGATAAGAGAACCGACATGCGGGGCAAACCAGTTTCCTGGTTCCTCGATTACGTCCGATGTGGTGGAAAAAGACTCCTCGCCGGAGAATACCTGAAGGCTTGTCGCCTTCGACTCATTCGGATTGAGTTCCACAAATAGGCCGTACGAGCCGCTGTTGGCGAGGATTTTCAGCCAATAGTGAAGGGCCGGATCCGATTCATGGATCGCACGCTGTTCGATGACGTGCTTGAAGATGCTGTGCGTCCTTGCGTCAATCTTCACCATGTTTCGCAGGGAAACAGACTTCAGGCAGGATTGCTGCCCGTGGGCAACGACGCGGATTGCCTTTTCAATGCGTGGGACCTTCCCAGTCAGCAGAATTGAGGCAATGATGTCCGGCCCCGCAAACCAAACCGGTTCCTTGCTGGTCAGATAATTGATACCGATATTCTGTGTTGTCCCGTTGTAGATGGAGCGCGCGGGAAGAATCTCACTGTCTGGGCAAACTAGCGCAAAGAATTTGAATTCCGGCCAATGTTTTCGACGAAAACAAGCGTCTAGGGTGATGCGCGAAAGTAGCTTACGGACATCTTTAGTTGAGTTAGTAAAGGTTACGTACTTGGCGGTGAGGACACTCCAATTGTCCAGAAGTTCGTTGACGGTTGGGTATTGTGACATAAAATCGACCGGGCAAACTGGCACTTCCCAATTGCGGATTCGACACTCAGCGCGTCCGCCAAAATAGGCCTGCATGAAGATGCCATAGTAGTAGTCCGCGTCTGTCACTTTTTCGCTGGGGTGTGAAATGTTAAGTTCTTCAAGATAGGATTTGGCTACGCTGGCAGGACTAAACATTTTGTCAGGGCCAAGAGGAAGCGGATGCAAGTCGAATTCTTGTTTCGCTGCATTTAACAGCCCCACAGTCGCGCGTACATCCTGTCTGCAATATTTGATCTCTTCCAAATTCACGCTTCCGCTCGGTTTATGGTCAAGCTTGCCGGGAACGTTAAATTCCTTGCAGGCCGCTTTTAGCGAATAGGATTTGTTGCGTAGGGCCCAAAGCAATGTCCGCACATCGAGAAATCTGGCGGTTGGCCACAGCTTCATACGTTTGCTCTCCTCGTCTGGTTCGCAACGCGGCGCGCGAGTGGAATGGATAATCGAGGTCTTGCTGTTAAGGGCCTTGATAACAATACGGGGGAAGAATTTGTTCGTCTGGAGTTCGCCCGTTTTTGGGTTGCGCCACTGTGACAGGATCAGCGACCATCCGCCGTTTTTGGCCGCTTCCCAATCAAGAGCAAGTCTGCTGAGATCAAATCCGGAATTGAAACAAACGATGAGTGCCTTTGCCTGGATTGCTATTCCAAGCACTTCAGTGATGAACTTTGAACGGGAATAGAGGCGTAAGCGATCGGAGCCATCGTCTGCGGTATCAGGCTTGTGGGCCTTCACGTACTTACGGAACAAGTTGAATTCTTTTGCGCTGAGTCCATTGTCATCGTGAACGACTCCTTCTTCCAAAGAGCAGTACTCTCCATTCCGCAATTCGCAGAACCGCCAAAACGAGAACGTCAACGTCTGGTCTGCTGTAATTCTCGATTCGCAGTCAAAGACAAGGGCATACGGAGGCCATTTCGGCTCGTTGCGCTCCGCTGACTCCTTGGGATGTTTCTTGTCGAGCGAAACCGCATACGCTCGAAGATAGAGGTCGTGGCATTCAGACACTATTCGTTTTCCTTTCTAACGGTGCTTTCCAGCAAACCCGCCCAGCGTTCCATCGCATCCGCCCTTGCACGGTCATAAACAGCCGCTGCCCGCAGGGCTAACGCCACTCGCAGAACACCGTTTCGTTCGAACAACGGTGAAACGTCTCCTCGTAGCAACAGTTCGTGTATCTTGCCGTGATGCTTCTCACAAAGGGGTGCGGTCAGCAATGGATCGTGGTTCCGAAAGGCCGTGTGGTGGTCTTGGATACAGAAATCACACGGCGGCACCGCAAGACCCTGAAGCTTGCGTTCTCGCTGGCGCGTTTCGCGCCGTGCAGTCCGGATTGGCTGGCGGTTTGTTATTCAGCACCGCCATTGAGACTGCGATACAGTGAAAAATCAGACAATGCTGGTTCGATGGCTTTGAGGGTTCGCCCATCAGTGACAAGCACAAGATCGCCGATTTTCTTTCCCTCCCAGGTTGAAAGCGCCTCGCGGTTTCCACGCAAATAGCGTCCCAAGTCACGAAGATAGCGACTGAGCTGTTCCCGTTCTTTTGAGGAACGAGTGTTGACCGCGACCGAATTTCCGTCAGCATCGGGAACATAGAGCGTTGCTCTGTAACGGTCACTTTTCGTCACTTGGAATTTGCCGTTTTTCTTCTTCAATGCGGACGAAAGGTGTTTCTTGATCGTTTCTTGTTTGACTCCATGCAGCTTTGCCGCACGAGCTAATGAAAGTCTTGGATCTTTCCGCATCGCAGCGACGACGTGTAGAGCCCGGTCGCGCGCAAGTTGGCTGCGCATCGGCAGTGCCGTATGTGAAAGACCCTGCTTTCTGTTGCTGCGCCGCTTTGGTTCCCGAATCGTGCGCTTCGCCATGGTTTCTGCCCTCTCGGGCTGAGTCTCGCATGGGGTTTCGGGCCAACCGGAGGGAGCAAAACATTTTGGTGCGATAGGCGGAGTATTCGGGGACAATCATGGATACTTTTAGTGCGATAACGTGGTCAGCAGTAGAAATGGAGTTAATCTTTTCGGTCGATGCAAGACTTGACATGATTCCGACGCCATGGCCCAAAACACCCAAGACTCGAAAAAGCTCGGCAGGAACGAGGTACTCAGCGCCGAAGAGTTGCGAAAGCGATTCCTCGATTTGAAACGATTTCTGGGCGATAACTGGGGTCGAATTGGGTTGAAACTTCAGAAGGCTCGCAAGCCCGATGACATAAGAAAGGCGCTGAGGCTCGTTCCTAGCGTGGAATGGTGTATACCGTTCCGTGACGGTGGGGCGAAATGCCTCATCAGTGATGGATCCGCTGAAGTCGGATGGCTCGAAGTGCGGCGCACACGTGAGGCTTTCGAAGAGGCTGATCGCGCTCTCAACAGCCTGTGGTTGGAATATCACGACGCATCACGGAAGTCTCAGGAAGCAACCGACGCCGTAAAGGCTGAAATCTCTCGCTTCTTCGGCGGAACTGACGGCTTCAACCCTGAGGCAGCACTAGTGCAAGGCACGGACGGAAACTTCTACGGCACAACCAACGGTGGCGGGGCGTACTTTTGCCCCCCGTTTGGCATCTGTGGAACGATCTTCAAAGTTACCGCCGGGGGTAAGCTGTCTACATTGCACAGCTTCAGCGGTACGGACGGCAACTACCCTAACGGGCTGGTTCTGGGCACGGACGGGAATTTCTACGGGACAACCCAAGAAGGTGGAGCTAACACCCAAGCCTGTTTAATCAATACATATGCCGTTGGTTGTGGCACGGTCTTCAGGATCACCCCGGGGGGCGTTCTCACAACGATGTACAGCTTCGCTGGGACGGACGGCGCGTACCCCCGCGGGCTGACGCAAGGGACGGACGGAAACTTCTACGGCACAACCAACGGTGGCGGAAGCGGCAGCAACTGTGGAGGTGGCTGCGGCGCGATTTTTAAAATCACTCCCAGCGGTTCACTAACCACGCTCTACAGCTTCAACCTGACCGACGGTGCCCTCCCTTTCGCCGGACTGATGCAAGCCTCCGACGGGAACTTCTACGGGACAACGTACGCGGGCGGGGCCAATAACGATGGCACTGTCTTCAAGATTACCGCCGCGGGCGCGCTGACCACGCTGCACAGCTTCGACCGTACGGACGGCCTTGAACCCGAGGGAGGCTTGGTGCAGGCCACCGAGGGAAACTTCTATGGGACCACCTACTGGGGCGGAACCTCCGGAGCCTGCGGCACGGCTGGCTGTGGCACGGTCTTCACCCTGTCGGAGGGGCTGAACGCGTTCCCACGGGTCACGCTCTCGGCCAAGTCTTTGAGTTTCGGTAATCAGGTTATCAACACGACCAGCGCTGCTAAGTCGGTGACCGTCGCCAACACGGGATCGGCCACGCTGGACATCAGCAGCATCATGGCGAGCGCCAACTTCGCCATTTCCTCGAACACTTGCGGAGCCACTCTGGCCACGGGCGCGAAATGCAAGGTGAGTATTACCTTCACGCCTACGAAACCAGGTAAACAGTCGGGAACGTTGACCTTTGCCGACAATGCTCCCAACAGCCCGCAGACGGTGGCGTTGTTAGGAACGGGCGTCGTGCCTGCGGCGCTGACCCCGGCTAAGGCGACTTACGCTGCTCAGACAGTGGGCACGACGAGTCCGCCAAAGACGTTTACGCTTACCAACAATCAGAACGTGACGCTGACCGACATCGGGATTTCGACAGCTGGGGATTTCGCGGTGTCGGCGACGACCTGCACGACAAGTTTGGCGGTCAAGGGTACATGCACCATCAGCGTCACGTTTACGCCGACAGCGGCCGGCAAGAGGACAGGAAAGCTGAGCGTGAGCGATAGTGCTGGCAATAGCCCGCAGACCTCGAATCTGACGGGCTCCGGCAAATAGGATCAGTCAGTTTCCAACTAGGTCCCGTTGAGCTCGGTACTCGCTACCCTTTTTGTGGGTGGACTTAGCGGGCTGAAAAAAAAACAATAGCGCAACTCTTAACGGGTTTGTAGTCCTGTTGGTTTAGTGGTTCCTAGCCAGCGCAGGAATTCAGCGTATGAACTACGTATGGTTGCGAATGTGTGGGCGCTGCGCGCGGCAATTTACTGGGCCCGACTTCTGCCTTGCTGAGCGCATCTCGCTAAGCGCTCCTAAGTAGAGTTGTTTGAGGACTCGCGTAGGCGCCGATCTGCTTCAGCATGCCTAATTGATCCCAGTTGTCCCAACCCTCGACAATCTTGCGTTCGCGAATGCGCGCGATGGTGATTCCGGTCATGCGAACGGGCTTGCCGGTGGCGGCCATTCCCAGATGATCTCCTCGATGGGTCATCGTCGCCGACCAGCGCACAACGACTCTGTCCTCCGCGCCGAAGGCATCCTCAATCACGATGTGGATGTCGGGGAAGGCCCCGCGAATGCGCTCCACAAAGGGCGCAAATTCTCCGGGGCCGCGAAGCGGTTGGCCATCTTCAAGTTCGCCGATTCCGATGACATCGGTGGCCAGAAGATCGTAAATCGTTTGTGTCTTACCCTCGTTCCATACTTCCTTGAACCAACGTCGCACTAACATCACGTTATCTTCGACTGACATAACTCGCACTCCTGCATGAGGATTCTTTCAGAGGCCCGAAGCAACCTACGTTATCCTCCGGTCTGACTTGCTGCAAGTCAAAACGCTGCCGGGATGCACCAGGTGACCCGAGGGTGCGGCACAATCGGGTGGGCGACGCAGCGGTTTAGACCCGTTACATCACTACAATGGGACCTATGGGAGGTCGAGAGTGCTACCACTGCAAGCAGTGGGTCGAAGAAGGGGAGGAGCACGACTGCTGGACCACGACTGAAACGGCCCTCACGCAGGATCTCTCGGGAGATCTCCAGGACGCCTGGGAGCGGCTACGCGAGACAGCCGTCTCTTTCGGAGATCAGCGGATCTACGCCTCGCACAAATCGGTGATGTTCTCGCGCAAGTCGTGCTACTTCTTCGTGCGTCCGAAGACGAACTTCCTCGAAGTCTGCGTGTTCCTAGGCCGCACTGTAAAGGCTCCTCAGGTGCGGCGCGCCGATCGCGCATCGAAACACAAGGTCTATCACATCATTCAGATCAGGCATCGGGACGAGGTGGAGACGCCCATCACCGACTGGCTTCGGGAGGCCTACGAACTGTCTGACATGGTGGCCACGAACGCCGACACGATCCGCGCCAAGTCGACACCGAAATCTATGCCGAAGCCCAGACCGAAGCAGAAGAAAGTGAAGGCCGCTCGGAAAGGCGTCGCCAGGAAGTCAAAGCGGCGGTAACCACGAAGGCGGCCAAGTGCGCCCGGAACTATAGCCGCTCGATCCCTCCGGCGAGTTCCTCATGCTTCGCCCGCGCCGCCTCGACGAAAGCTTGAAAGATCTTCCGCGCCGGCTCCTCGAGTTCCTTCTCATCATTCACCGATCGTTCCGGATGCCACTGTACGGCCAGCACAAAATGTCCGGGCAGCGTTCCTTCGAGGGCTTCGATAACGCCGTCCAGGGGTGAGCGGGCGACTACGCGCAGGTTGTCTCCGACAACGTCGGCCGACTGGTGGTGCGAAGAATTCACGGAGATGTTTTTTTCGCCACTCACAATTGCCGCCAGTTGCGATCCCGGTTCTACGTCCACGGTGTGCGCTTTTGCAACCTTGCGTCCGGCGTCGTGTTTGATGGCGGATTCGATGTCCTGGATCAGCGTTCCGGAGCGATATACGTTCAGAGTCTGCAATCCATAGCAGATGGCCAGAATGGGTTTGCGCAGGTTGTAGGCATCTTGCAGGAGCAAATCATCGACGGTTTCGCGCTTGGGATCGGGCGAAGCTGTCTTCTCGTGCCGCTCGGCGGCGTATTTCCGTGGATCGACATCCGCGCCGCTGCCGGGCAGGAGTACCGCGTCGCAGCGTTCGAGTTGTTCCCTCACTTGTGCCGGGGGCTGGTCGAGTTCGATGCGGACGGGCTCTCCACCGGCTTGGCGGACCGCTTCTTCATACTGCGGCAGGGCGCGCTCGGCATATTCGCGGTCGCCGGAGTGCGGGACGGGAATGGCAATTCGCGGGGCAGTCATCTTTATGTCATCTCATCCCGCGCGTTCGATACTGGTCAGAGTCTTCCGCTGACGGTAGTGCCGGATCTCCATCGACAGCGACAACGCCAACACGATTACGCCCACGGTAATCGCGAAAGGAAATGCGATGTAACGGTACGCATATGGCATGTTGGGAGCAACGTGCTTAACCTGCGAGTACACCACCGTGCCTAAAATGCTCAATAACAGGCTGACGGCGAATGCCAGCAAGGTAACGATCACCGTCGTCAGCAGGACGCGCACCGGGATTCCGATCCACCGGGGGCTCCCCGAGGTCGCTTTCGGCATGCTTTCTAGGCTACACCAACGTGCGCGGCTGCCGCAGCGTCGGCGGTGCGGCTGTACGGCTGTGCGCTACAATAAACCCTATGTCGCAAGCCGTCTCGGCGATCACGCGCAGCCCCGCGGACATTGTCCGGACCACGCCGGTTTCGCAGGCCGCCAACGGAATCTGTTATGCGCACGCCGGCGAAGTCACGATTTCTGATTCCGATCTCGACCGCATGATCGCCGCCGTTCCCGTGGCGGCCGCGTCCGCCCTCTCGCGCAAGGCGTACTACTTCGTTCCGTTGACCGTCAGCCAGGGCGATGAGACTGTGATTGCCGACCGCTATGACGTCGCCCTGAGCGACAACGCGGTCTGTCACCGAAACCTGAATCTGGGCGACGCACAGTGCGTCTTCATTTCCACCCGGCTGATGGACGATAAATTTTCCGTGGCCTTTGAGTTCTATATCAATGTCGGCCACGCGCTCGTGGAGCGGGCCGGGGTGTCGCAGCCCTTCGCGGAAATGGTCTGGCAGCAGGTCGAGTCGGGAGTTCGGGGCGAAACCTCACTAGACGCCTGGGAGTCGCGCAAACTGGCTACCGCGGCGGGTCCCGAGGCTGAGAAGTATAAGAACGAATATCTGACTGCGACTTTTGCCGACGCGATTTCGATCTACCTGCTCTCCCTGTGTCTGGACGTGGATTATTACGATCTGCGGGAGCGCGACTATCCCCTGCTGGCGCCCACACCTCTGGCGGAGCGGCTCCGCAAGGTTGCGGAGATATTCCCCCCGAATCCGGGATTCGAATTCAATATTTACTACAAGCGGCGCGGATCCAGTGCTTGAGCAGCTTGACGTCTGGGGGATGTTTATTTGTCCGGCTGGCCCACCCCAAATAAAAAAGGCTGGAATCATCCAGCCTCTTTATCCGAGCACGGAACATAATGGCAGAGCTAGCCCGTTTTGTCCCCCGCGACTTGCACGCCGTATTATGGCCGTGTTCGGTCGGTGTCGCCGCCTTACGCCGCGCTGATCATGCTTGGAGTGACCGAGCGTCCCCAGACCCATTAAACATCCCTGGAGAGATGCCGAGCGAACCGGGAACGAGCGCAACGCAGGACAGCAGTGCCGACAATGTAAGGCAACCCACGATGCCGTGTTGTAAAAAGAATGTAAACTTCTGTTCCGGAAATTTGAGGGAATGGGGGGCGATGCACTTGACGCTCCGTCTGGTCACAGTCGCTTTGCGGGGGAGAGTTTTCCGGTTATGCTGAAGTTGATCGCAGAGTTGATCCCAAAGATCAGTTCGGTCGCGATGATTCCGCTCGGTACCTATACGTTGGCGTTGGGCGCATTCGGCCTGGCAGTGTTGAGCTACGTGCTGCTTCGTCGCAAGCCCAAAACTCCGGACGAACTGGAGCGCAAGCGGCGAGTCTGGCTGACCCAGGTTGGTCGAATCACCGACGGTACGGTGATCGATGTGCAGGAACTCGCGTCGGATGCGCAGCGCCCCGCTGCCACCATGCTGATCTATCAGTATGACGTTGCCGGCGTTTCGTATGAAGCTTCGCAGGACGTTACTTATCTACGCCAATGGATCAACCTTCATTCCTGCCGTCTCGGTGTACCTACTTCTGTAAAGTACGATCCGCATAATCCCGGTAACTCCATGGTGGTCGCGGAAGGCTGGATCGGGATTCGCCAGTAGGTAATTCGCGGTATTCCTGAGAGGCCACGCGAAGGCATCCCCGTCGCATCTAATCCGCGAGACCAAGGTTCTAGATAGCGATTTCGTGGAGCGTCATTTCGTGCGCCTCCAGGCGTATTGGTGTGTGCGCCTCAGCGGAAAAGACAAAACTCAATCGGAGGGAACATGTACCGCATTCTGGCAGTATTGGCTTTGGCGACAATTTTGCCGTTGCACGTCCTGGCGCAAGACGCGCCGCGGGCGGAAGTGTTTGGAGGTTTCCAGTATTTTCGTGCAAATACGGGTACGGACGTGGCGAACCTCGACCATTTCAATCTCAATGGATGGAACGCCTCCTTAAGCGGATATTTCAATCGCTATCTGGGCGTGACCGCCGACTTCAGCGGCGCTTATGGAAGCCCTGAATTGTTAGGCGTTCCTATCCATACCAAGTTCCACACCTTCATGTTTGGCCCTGTGCTGCGTTTTCCTAACCCCACGCACATTACGCCTTTCCTTCACGCCCTCGGCGGAGGTGCTCATACTTCAGCGGATGCGCAGGGAGTGAGTAGCGCAGACACGAGTGCCACCTGGGCGGTGGGAGGCGGACTCGATTTGAATATGGCACGCATCCTCAGCATTCGTCTAGCGCAGGTGGATTATCTGCAAACACGCAGCGGCGGAGACAGCCAGAATAACTTCCGTTACTCGGCTGGAATTGTACTTAAGTTCTAGGTCGCCGATAACTCAAGGACGATCGCACCCATTGTTGGTGTAAGTTGATATAAGTGGGCATGGGTTCTTGCTTGAGGGCTAACTACTACTCGATCTGCACCAGACCGCCCACCGGCGGCCCGGGATGTTGCGGGGCCCGCCATGCATCCAGTACGGAAACCTGATGCACGCACGACACGGTGCAGTGCGGCGCGCAGGACTTTTCCGTATAAAATTCGCGCCGCAGATCAGCGACCGTATATTTCTCCAGTGGAATCGCCGGATACCCGCGCTGCTGCGAACAGTAATGCACTAGGCCGTCCTCGCAGATGTACAGATAACGCGCCCCGGCCCGGCATCGCCACTGGTTCGGGCGCCCATCGGCAATGTTGTCTTGGAATGCATTGATGCGGGTGAAGCTGCGCCGCTCGAGTTGTTTCATCTCGTGGTACACGGCGCGTTCATTTTCCTTCAGAGCCTGTAACTGGCCCGCCCCATCATGGATGATGCCCACGGTCGAACTGAATCCCAACGCCAGCGCCCGCTTGCCGATGGTCAGCGCGTCCTGGGGGTCGCTCACTCCGCCGCCTACTACGGAATTGATGTTCACGTGAAAGTCGGCGTGCTCCGCCAAGAGTTGGAGCTTCCGGTCGAGTACTTTGAGACTCTTTTTCGAGACTTCGTCCGGATTCACGTTATCGATGGAAATCTGGAGCCATTCCAGGCCCGCGCGGTTCAGGCGCTGAATACGGTCCTCGGTGAGCAGATACCCATTCGTGATGAGACCGGAAACAATGCGGCGCTTGACCATTTGCCGAATGATGTCGTCGAGATCCGGATGCAGCAAAGGTTCTCCGCCGCTGATCGTGACCACCGACGTTCCCAGTTCGCCCAGCCGGTCCACTCTCCGGAGCATCTGCTCGGTCGGCACCGGCTTGGAGAAATCGTCGTACTCGTTGCAGTAGGTGCAGGACAAATTACAGCGCCGGATCGGGATCAGATGCGCGAGCAAAGGATGATCCGTCGAGGCCACGGCCTTGAGGATTTGCCACAACCCGTGAATGTTCCGGCTCGCCGCCTTGAAATTGCGGCGTAGCCTGACTGCTGCCGATGCCATGAGAATGCCTGTCTACTATTTAATCATCCAGCGTACTAACTGCACAATTTTCAACAGTATTCAGGGCAAATCCAGGGTCGAACGGCGTTCCCGAACGTACCAGTGAACCCCTTGAACCGCGAAGTACGCAGAGATCGCAGAGGTGTATAGTGACCGGGTCGTTGGGCGTCGGCCACCTGTACGGCATCATTAGGCTTCCGGCCAACGACTAGCGACAACGACGCTTTTCCATCAAATGGAGGTTCTCATGCGACTTCTGCTCAACTGGGTACTGAGCGCATTGGCCGTCTGGATTGTTTCGCACGTGGTGCCCGGCATTAGCGTGAACAGCCCGGTGACCGCCCTGATCGCCGCCCTCGTGATCGGCCTGGTGAATGCAACCATCGGAATGCTTCTTAAGATCCTCACTTTCCCGCTGACGATATTAACTCTCGGCTTGTTCTGGTTCGTGATCAACCCCTGATGCTCGAACTGGCTTCCGTCCTGGTGCGCGGATTTGAAGTGCACGGTTTTCTGGCCGCGTTTATCGGCGCCATCGTGCTCAGCATAGTAAGTTCAGTGCTGCACTGGCTGGTCATGCCGAGCCGGAAAAATTAGTTTGCCATTGTCCTGCCAAGCAGATTCGTAGAGACGCGGCAAGCCACGTCTCTACGGGCGGGTATTCAAATTGGCCGTCCCAAAGCCGCCTGTTAACATCTAAAAATCAGGTCCAAATGCAGGAAGTCTTACCCATGAAGCGAAACCTGTTCCTGTCAGCCGCCGTCATCTTTACTCTGTCTCTCTCCATGATCGCCAGCGACTTGCCCGCCGCGCCCGACTCCTGGCAGCGCGACCTCCTTGCCTGGCGGGAAAAGCGTGCCGCCAATCTACAAACTCCCGAAGGCTGGCTTTCCCTGATTAGCCTGGAGTGGTTGAAAGAAGGCGATAACACTGTTGGCTCTGCCCCGGACAACAAAATTCAGATCGCCAAAGCGCCGGCTCACCTTGGCGTAGTGCGTCTTGAAAAGGATGGTGCGATGCGCCTGCTCCAGCCCGCGGGCGGATTCCCCAAGGATCTGCTGCTTGACGGACATCCCGCGCAGGAACAGCCCCTGCTGGCGGACGATAGCGAGAAAAGTTCCAAGCTCTCTTTGGGTGGGCTGACGATCATCGTCATTCATCGCGATGAACGTTACGGGCTGCGCGTCAAAGACGCGCAGGCACCCACCCGAGTCGGTTTCCACGGACTGCACTGGTATCCGCCAAACGCCGCCTATCGCATACATGCCAAGTGGATCCCCTACAACCCTCCCAAGATGATCGATATCCCGACGATTCTTGGGACAGTGAGCAAACTCCCAGCCCCGGGCATTGCCGAGTTTACGATTGACGGACAAATTTCTCGTCTTGAGCCCGTGCTCGAAGATCCTCAATCCACCGACCTGTTCTTCATTTTGCGCGATACCACCAGCAAGACCACAACCTACGGGGCGGGCCGATTCCTCTACACCGAACTGCCTGACCACGGGCTGTCTCAGCCAGGCGAACTCTGGCTCGACTTCAATCGACTGGTAAATCCGCCCTGCGCGTTCACTCCGTATGCGACTTGTCCGCTGCCCCCGACGCAGAACCGTTTGAACGTCGCGATCCCCGTCGGGGAAGAGCGCTATCACGATTAGCGGAATTTCCCGATGCTCAATTTCCGACCGCGCCTTCCGGCATCGACGGTTATATATACTTGAGGTTTGTCGAGGTCCTCATGAAGAAATTTCTTCTGGGTGTCATTGTCACGCTTCTCGTGCTCGCGGTGGGAGGCATCGGATTTGCCTTGCTGGGATACATGCCCACCAATGCCAACTCCACGCCGCCGCGCATGGAGATGCACATCGCCATGAGCGCGCTGGACGCTTCCATGGAACGCCACGCTCCGCGATTGAACAATCCCGTGCCGCCGACCGACGCGAACCTGATTGACGGCCTGAAGCTCTACACCATGAATTGCGCGCTCTGTCATGGTGGCCTGGACCGCCAACCCTCGGTGGTGGGCAAGTCCTTTTACCCTCCAGCTCCGAGCTTGATTATTTATCCGCTCGACGACCCGGAGTGGCATGTCTTCTACTCGATTCGTACGGGAGTTCGTTACACCGGCATGCCTTCGTGGGAAAAGGCGCTCTCCGAACAGGACATGTGGAAAGTGACGGCGTTCCTCACACGAGTGGAGAAGTTGCCGCCGGCTGTTCAGGATTACTGGCAGAAATCAACCGGAGTGGCTTCTCCGGCCGAGGGCGCTGCGGGGCATGAAGGCCACAATCACGCTGACCACAAGTAGTTGGGAACCTGCTACCCGGGTGGTGGATAGCTGAAGTTAATGGTGATGACAGTCTGAGTTTCCAGGGCGCGGCCGTTCACGTTATATGGCTTAAAGTGCCATTGCTTGACGGCGGCGATGGCCGCACGTCCCAACACGAAGTATCCCCGCACCAGCTTCAAATCCAGAACGCTTCCGTCTCGTCCAATGCCTACCTGCAATACCACCGGTCCCTGGAGCTTCTGAGCCAGAGCTTCCGTCGGATACACCGGATTCACCGACTGCGTCACCAGTGCGCGAGCTGAGTCTTCGGTCAGGTGAACTGGCTCGGCGGTTTGTTGCCAGGAAGTCGCTGGCGGCGGCGTGGAAACCGGCATCATCTGCGCTGGATTGACGGTCATCACTACCGGTCGAGTGACGGGGGCCGAGGCCTTGATGCTGTCCGGAACGGTGGCGCGTATTGGGCGTGCGGGAACAGGGTCCACATGGAGTTCGGGCGAGGGCAGCGGGAAATCAAATGGGGGCGGCAAGTGCATCGGCGTATCGGGCAGGTTGATGTCGGCGGAGACGACTGCCAGGGCCGTCGACTTGGAATTAGCATTGGCAGGAGTTCTGGCAAAGTATGCGTCCTGTTGCGCATCGGGCACAGACGTGCCAGCCGGCAACGTTCCCGGCCGTTTGACATAAAAGAGCGCGCCTAGAGATTCACGCAAGACGTAGCCTGCACCCTCCGGGGCCTGGCGCAAATACAGGAAGGCATCGCGCGATCTCCAGAAGCAGAATGCGGCTATGAGGACGAGTGTCGCAGCAAGAGTGGTTCGAAATCCCGGCAGAGACGACCGGGATTGGCCCTGGACGGGATCGTCAAAAGTCGATTGCTCGCTTACGTGGTCTGACCCAGCTCCCTGCGGATGAGACTCGGGCAGTTCGCTGGCGATGGAAACAAGATTCGGATCCTCTGACGTCTGGTCGGAGGACTCGGCCATTTCAGGGTGATCGCGCACCGCGGCTGCATCGTCGGCTAAGGCCGTGGAGTGCAACTGCATTTGCTGGCAAGCTTTTGCGAGCACGGCGCGCGCTTCGTCCGCGACAATGGGACGATAAATCAGAAAATCAAGGCGGTGTTCGCGCTCTTCGTCGGGAGTTGGTTCTCCATCCACGATGGCGATCGCGGTCGCCGTGCGGTTGAGTCCGGACTCGCGCGCGCGTTTCAGGAGGAAACCCGCTTCCGGTTGCTCCGGCCAGTCCACGATCACGCAGGAAAAGGGCTGCTTTGTGCCTTTTTCCATGGCCGCGAAGATGTCCGTGCAGAGTTCAACGCGGATGCCGGCTTCCTTCAGGACCGCCGTTAGTGAATCGGCGGTTTCGGGATTCTTGCAAAACAGTAGCGCGCGGAGAACCATGCCAACGACAGACTATCGGGAATTACTCTCCGGCGTCAGGTAACCAGCGGCACTGCACCTGGGGCGGGGTTCGGAAATGATTGGGCGAGAAGGGGCTTGTACTTGTGGTGGTGACTTTCGTCACCTGAGACTGGTAGCCTCCTCCGCCATTTAAGCACCTGCTGAAAGCTCCAAGGGCTGCAATGGGATGGCTCGAGACCGGACAAGAAGTGCTTAACCACGGGGGTCACAGAGGACACAGGGGAAACCGGCTTCCATTCCCAGTGTCCTCTGTGGTTCAAGCTTTTGAAGGTAGCGGCCCACTGAAACCGTGCGTTTCCAGTCAGATCTCGATCCACTCTCCTGCAAATTCGTGACGCATTTTCTCGCTACGCTGCTGGAGTTTTTTCTGTGAGTCTTGCAATTTTTGTTGCAGCTTATTGAAGCAGGGCGTATTGCGCTGTAGTTTTTCCAGCGCCGGGGCCAAGCGGGCGATCTCCTCTCCCGCGCGGCTCAGTTCCATCTGGGTCTCCGCAGTCAGGTCGGGAATGTCGAAACTTTCCTCCAGCAGATTGCCCGAATCCTTCTTGTCGGGAAGGCTCAGGTTCAAGTTTTGCTCTCTCTTGTCGCGAATTACCGTGACAGCTGCCGCTCCGTTGGAGGTGGCCCGCAGAGCGCGGGTGAAGTCGGAAGTGTCGTGCACCGGTTCGTTGTTCACGCGGACGATCACATCGCCGGCATGAAATCCTGCTTTCTCCGAACGGCTGCCTTTTTCAACTGACCTCACAAGCACGCCGCTGCCGCCCTTGAGGCCGAAAAAGTCACCCAGCTGTGGCGTGATATTTTCGACCATCAACCCGCTCCGGAGCGAGGAGTGGGCAATTACAACGGAAACGGGCATATCGAAGTCAGCCAGCGCGGGCATCGGGGGAATTTTAATGTTGATGTCTGGCATGTTGCGGAAGGCCATCCCTTTGCCGCGGTTGGCGAGTTGCACCTTGATGGACTGCGGTTGCCCCTCGCGGCTGATGCCGAGGCTGACCACGCGTCCGGCGGGAGTTTCGCGAATCAT
>Ga0137410_10000332_pt1 | contig 33196 bp, 27 predicted proteins | sample CZODoug1_16funga_FD_108878 | JGI IMG/M metagenome (GOLD analysis project Ga0137410, IMG submission 108878) | Vadose zone soil fungal communities from Angelo Coast Range Reserve, California, USA - CZODoug1_16fungal (Illumina Assembly) | ecosystem: Environmental > Terrestrial > Soil > Vadose zone... | reverse complement strand
TACCAGATGTACCGAGTCAATTGATGCACACTCTATTCAGAAGAACGGGGCTTTATCCCTCATCGCGCAAAGCGGAACAGTTTATGTACCTTCGAAAAACTTCGGCGATACAAAACGAAGCAAAGGTCGGGTAGCTTTCGCTAAGCAGGGCGTCGGCACGGTCTCAATTTTTCGCGGTTTCTGCGGAAAACACGATAATGAACTATTTGCACCCATTGATGACTTCCCCTTTGCGCCATCCGCAGAACAGGCAACACTGTACGCCTATCGCTCTTTGTGTAGAGAAGTCTTTTTCAAAGAGAACTCCGTCGCATTGTTTCGAGACCTTCTAAATAGCCAGCCTAACAATAAGGCAAACAAAGGCGTCTTTGATGCCATGCTCGAGGGCTCAGCCTTTGCCCTTAAGAACCTGACCGCGCAAAAAGAAAAGTACGATCTACTGTTAAATTCGAAGTCCTTCGACCGCATGAAGTCAGTTTTATTTCATTCGCTTCAGGCACCGGCGGTAGTTTTCTCTGGGTTGCTCTATCCGGATTACGACTTTTTTGGTAATCGACTCCAGGATCTGAGCGTTCACAATGCAGAAGTAGATTTGATAAGTTTTTCTTTCGCGCCGATGCTTCAAGGATGGGGATTTCTCTTTGCGTGGCACTCAGACAGTTCCTTGAGTTCTGTGCCTTTATTGAGATCCTTGGCAACGGAGGTCCACGATGGTGGCGACCTGGGAGATTTTCTGTTCCGGTTTGTCGTGTCGAACTGTGAGAACCTGGCGATGAGTCCGGCGTGGTGGGAATCTCTCAGTGAAAACCAGCGAGCGGAGATTGCCAATTCCGCTAATCATGGGGCTGACATCTTCTCACCGATACGAAGTGACTACCTCCTAAGAGGTTTGGAGAATATTTCAGCGTGGGAATTCGATTATGTAATCTCGGATTTCGAATGATGGCTCGTGACTGAAGCACGCCAGATCTTGTTCTCGCTGCCTAAGCCTTCGCAATTCGAGAGCGCAACCGGTTTCTCAGCCCTCAGCTTGGGGAGAATAGTTACCATCTTCAGCGTAGTTAAGCGAGCGCTCGAAACCTCCGGCGTTCCATACAATGTCGAAAGAGCTGTGAAGTATTTCTTCAGGGCGCTCATCAAAACTCTGAATTAACAGTCCTGGAAGTAGAAGGTCATCGCCCTCGATCGGTGAGATTTCTGCCTTGGCGTCAGCTGCGTGTACATCAGTTTTTAATGTAACGCCTCGTACTCCAAGTAGCGTGATGTGAAGCATTAACGGTGCGGTCACACCCAGGTTCTTAAGGAGTGTGAGATAGTTCTGCGTAGCTTTTATGAGTCGCTCCTCAAAGCGCCTTATGATTATTACGTTGTCACGAACAAGCCGCGAGCTCACCGCTTCAATTTTGCCAGTTCGAAAAATCTGAACGTAGGTTCCTGATTTGTCCTCGGGTACGCTTCGCAATAACCCTTCGTAGTTAATGCGTTGGGAAACTTCACCCTATTCTTCTGAGATAAAGTCCAGCGGAAGCGATCTCGATCGAGCGAATGGAATTTTGACTCCCGGATCAGTGGAACTAAAGGACTGAATATGCAATACCACCTTCCCATTCTTGCCAGAAATGTCTGATGCGATTTTGGCGACTCTTTCCATGCGGAATTCCTGAAGCCTTTGAAGGAGGCTGTTTGCCAATGACACCGCATGCCTCAACTCGGTCACATCCATAGCGTGGCAGCCCGCTGAGTTGCGATAGTAAAACCGCCAGTGCTTGCGATGGGTGACAGCGTGAGGTGCATCCCAACTACGCGGGACTCGGACTAAGAACACCTGATTGCCATTACTTTTGATCTCGATCGCCTTGATTTGATGACCAATGAGACGTCGATCAGTATTGTCGCGAATGATGTTCTCCAAGCGCTGAATGACCTTATCTGAATCCCCTCCAGAAATTCCATCAACGGCGCCAGCGAGCGTATTTCCACCTGCATCTTGACCTTCGGCGATTCCATACAGAATGTCCCCGCCGATAGTATTGGCCATCGCCGTTACGTCTTTGAGGAATTCGACGACGTCCTCATAAGAGTCCGTTGGCAACCGAAGCTTGAATTCTAATTGTCGTCCTTCAGACGCAGAATTAATTAGGCTGAGAACATGCGGTTCTCCAACTACGTGGAAGGGCACATCGAAGAGCATATATCGTTACTTATGAAACTGACGTACCAATACGTTGCGCGTCTAGAAATGTAACATGAGCGCAGGTGTTGCACGTGAGGGGCACAAGTTGAATGTTGGTAGAATTCGAAAGCGTGACAACCTCCGATGGTTCCATGAAGCGACCTGCACCACATGACGAGCATCTAAAACCATCGCCGAGTCCGCCAATGGATTTCAACCATTTCTTGACCTCATCCTTTTGAGCTTCATTAAGCGTGGCCATTCTGACTCCTTCACTTGCCGTTGCGAACATCCTGCCGCTGCAGCTCTAAACGGGTAAACCAAATGATAACTCCCTTACCAGGTTTCCTCTACGGTGAACGGTTAACGTTGGCCTTCAGAGTCAACTCCTGGGCCTGGTTTCATTTCGATCAGCTTCTTAAGCCGCTCATTTCGAAATGCCAGAAAGCTTTGGATGTGTTCCGTGGTTCCAACGGGATCTGACCACTTGAATTCGCTCACGTTCCAATCCGAAGAAGCAGGCTGAGGGATGCGCAGATAAGGTGGCAATATTTCACAGAACGAACCGTAGAGTTCCTGAGCACGTCGAACCAATAGTGCACGAATGGTTCCGACGAAGTCAGTCGGTTTGATGAGGCTCACTGGGGTGTACACCGTATTTGAGGGGCATGTGTACAATCCGAATAAGGCTCGCGGACCGTCTCCAGCTTCTGTCACCTGAAAGTCTTTCGCAAACCGATTGCCGTGATCCTTGTGGTCGGCAAGGTGAGCCAATGCATAGTCAGCCGGCCCAAACTTCGAAAATTGCGCTCCACGAAACACAAACGACCAAATCTGTTTCGGGTAGTCGTTGTCATCCAGTGTCAGAGCGTTGATGCTCTGATTCTCGTCGAGCTGCGCATGTCCTCGATGGGCAGCAATCTCGCGACTTCCGGCGTAGCGCCGCACCCCTGGGAATGCGCAGGGTGATCGCTCCCAAAGATAAGCCGCTGGATCGATCCGCCTTTCCTGAAGCGCTTTGGTCCACTCAATCCGATGCAGTTCGTTATCTTCGACGACTGCCTGAACGATAGCCGGACTAAGAAATTGAACGAACGGCGCCGTAGCATGCGCCCAATGCAAGTACCTCCGCAGAACCCGGCTGATCCCAAGTGGGCCATGTTCTTCCCTTCGATGATTGGACACGAGAATTCTGTGCCCGCGCGCTATTCACAGTGGCCGGCACGATCGGAGAGCCCTCAACCCAGTTCTCACGAAATAGCTTATAGAGGGAAACTGCCCATCTTAGAGTTGCGGTCCCGTTATGCACATTTCCATTAATTGGAATCTGGTGCCGAGCGGGTCGGTTCTGCCGTTCATCCGCTTTGGAATAGGTAAGTTTCTCGACCAGCCCACGAAGGCTATCTTGATCGAAGTGCTCATCTAGATCGCCTTCGCAACCTTCCACAGTCTTACAGTTTGAAACCCGTGAATTAATCGTTCCCGTGCCGTACCTTCGGTTGCTTGATAGCCAGGAGCGACAGGCGTCTTCCCTCATAATCAGCACCCTCCGTCAAACCCCGTCTGCCAAAACGAGTCTCGCCGCTCTAAGCCACTGTTTGGAAGAGGAACTTGGAACCGCTTCCGGGTGGTTTGCCGCATATTCGACGAACCAGTGAATAAGCCCATCCCAAGCTTTTAGATCCCCAGAACCTAATCGTTGATAGAGTTTCGTGAAGAATGGCGCGATTCATACCTATCGCCGTCAAACTCGTAGAGCGTACTGAAAACTTCCTTGGCGGTGGCTTTGGTCGTGCGAATATTCTTGTAGCTGTTTGTTTTGGTTTGGAACACCTCCAAGCCGAGCGCATCCACGCTCAGTATGAGTTTTTGTCCTTGTTGAATTTTTTGAAACACCCAAAACAGGACGAGACTTGCACCGAACAGATGCTGGTTGACTGCCTGAACAATCAAATCCGGCTGGCCATCATCATTCAGATCAATCGCCGAAGCCGCAAACCAAGAGGCGGACATACTTTCTGACGATTGTCCTTCTCCCAAGCGTGTTTGAATGCGTTTGTCGTGTCTTAAGATCTGCAAGACATCATCCGCCACGTTGACTGAATGCTTTATTTCCTCTTCCGGTCCGAAGATTGTTTGACCCGTTTGCCCGTCTGCCTCTTGAGACTGTGGGAGTTCAGGTGAACCAGAAACGGGCCAAGGTGACCATGTAGGAACCCTACCTTGCGGGTCCGACGGAGTATTCGGTCCGGCTGAAATGCACCTAATCAACAGGCAGGAAATAACCAGCGTTTGTGAAAGCAGCGCCTTATTCATCAGCTCAACTCATTGTCTCCCAATCCATATGCCGATTCTGACACACGCGTAAGCGCGAAGCCTGGCGCCGCGTGAACTCGGAAATTTCCCAAACTCATAAAACATTGAAAGCTGCGCAATCGTTGTTCAAAAAAGGGTCGGCATTCCGTTGGGCCACCTAGTTCGGAGTTTTGAACGTGAAGGTGGTTATTCTGTCCCGCCCAACTTCTGCGGCGTCTTTCATGAGGAATCCTTCCTTGCGGGACGCAGCAAGGTTCAAAGGTTTCTCCAGTGAATTGGGGATGGGTAGTAGGAGTTTCAGTTCTGAGTGCAATGCATGTTCTGCTTCCGACGCTGGTTGTAACGAAATTCGCACGCTAACGAGGTTGTTCTCAATGTGGTCAAAAGCGAAGCGGGTTAGAAAATCCGCAGGCAGCGAGAAGTGACCACCATTGTCGCTAATAGCTGCGGGATGTTCTTCAAAAAAGCTGGACACTGCCGCTAGCGTCCCAGGATCTGCCTTTGCACCCTCGTTTCTAAGAGCCTCCCTGATAAGGGGATCAGATAGTACCGCAAGTAGAATGGTCCGTTCGTCGAAGTAATCGGAAAGTTTCACTTTGTTTGGCAGGGCTGGGCCACCGTCTAGCGATACTTCGGTCCTAGTGCGCAGGCCTTGCCGATTAGAGACATCTATCGTGGTAAAGCGTTGGCCGAGAGAGGCCTTAGCGCAAATTATTCCATATTGATCATCAAGGCTGGCCAGCGGCCCCACAATCGATACTATGGAAAAGTAGCGACTGTAATCACAAGTCAGCATTTGCTCGCCCGGCCGAACATCTTTCTTGAGTACGGATACAAACTCTTCAAACTCCCTCTGGACGACTGGAGAGAGCAACCTTTTGTCGTCAATATATATGTCTAGTGTGGTCCAGCGAATTTGAAAATCGGCAACTCGCCCTACCCATATCGACTGCTCCAAGCCATTGTCGTTTCCAGCCTCTTTGTTTTTAATTTCTTGGATTGTAGTGGGTTGGTGCGATGACACGGCTGGTGAGACGCCTTTGTCTGTCCGTGAATGATAGCAAATCAGAATCATTCCTAGTACCAGATAAAAGTTTGGCTTAGCGAGTCCCATTAGTGTTTGCGTGGATCTCTGTTGCTTGAATCTGCCCCCGAAGGGGCCCCCTCTTGGTGACCGTGACACCAAAGTTCTTCACGTGAAAGACTGCCTTTGCTGTGTTTGTAGAGACGCCTCAGAAGATAACTTGACCAGCGACTAACTCTTACCTATCGGCAACATTTCTTGAATAGGTGAACGTGGTTGCTGTCTCTCTGAAAGCTCGTTCAGCATAACTCATGAGAAAACCTTCTCGACGATTCCCAGCTAAGTGGAGCCGAATAGATAAGGAATCTGGAATAGGGAGTAGCAAGCCAAGCTGCTGATGCTCCGACTGGGTAGCGGTCGACGCAGATGATAAGCTAATTCTGATTGCAACACGCTTTCCTTCGAGATGATGAAACGAGAACCGCGTGAGAAAGTCTGGACTCAATTGAAACCCCGAATTACTTAACATATATCCCTCCGTTGCAAGCAGCTCGGAGAATTCTGCCAGCGTTTGTGGAGGAGTCGTCGAGCCGAGAGGGGCAAGGCTCCTTGCGGCTTTCGTAATGTACTACTCCAACGATCTCGTCATCTTCACGTCTTTCATATCTAGAAAGATCTATTCCGAACTCTGAAGGAAGCACTTCATTTCGCGGCGAGACTATTATGGCGGTGACCGTGCCCGGAGACACTCGCCAAGCGCGCGGCTCCTTATCACAGGTTTGATTCTCAACCTCGACCATCACACGAAAGTCAGGAAGCGTGTAGTTGGATATAGGAGCAGTGCAGCTCTCCAGGGCTCGCTTCACATCATCACAGTTCGAATGAAGCGGCATTAGTCCTCGCCAACAATTTGGCTTCTCGTTCCAGGACGACGGAAAAGCGACAGCTAACAGTAATGTCACGATTCTCATGGTTTCGGGTTTCTAAGAGCATAAGCGATCCCACAAAAGTATTGCTGGACCGGAGGGGATTTCCAATTGGCATTGGGATTGACCTTCTATGCTGCGTGACCATTTGATGATTTGACTGTGTAGTTTGTTAGCGCTTCGGTTGGAGCAATAAGTTAGGCTCAACGGCTCCCGACCCGCCAAGGGGAACCAGATAGAATTCGACAATCACAGTCTTGGCGTAATTACCCTCAACGACGGCTATGCGCTCGGCGGGAATTCGCAGAGCATTAACCAAATACTTCCTCGCACGTTCAGCCCTTGCGCGTCCTTCATTCGCGCGTGTACGGGGATTATGAACCACGATGTACCCGTTAGTTCTCGGTTGCTGGCGTAACGCTGTCGCAAAGTAACCTAAGCGCACTCTTTCCTTGTTGAACGGTAGTTTACGGTATTCGTCGAACTTCACCGCGCGCGCAAGTAGTTCTTCGAGTAATTCCTGGTGGGTTTTGCTATCGGCACAACGGAGATTGTTGTCTTTCGCCGCTGGCCCATAAAAGAAGCTGCCTACCTCACCATTTGGAAATACCTGAAACGTCAAGCCTTCTTCCTTATCGGTATAGGAAACAATGTCGGGTGAGTGTGGATCGCGCGCCTGAGTGAAGCGGTTTTCATCTCCAATGATGTCAGCCAGTCGTGGCTTGATTTTTGGATTGACGTCTATGCTAAGGACGGTGCCTGCGGGAACGTTCCATCTTATTGACTCTCCATCGCAATGCTTCTTTGAAAAAGAGATAAACACGTTCTCATTCTCAAGATTGTAAAAATCAGCTTTGCATGATGCATGGCCCAATAATCGTTTGACGTCTTCACAGGTCGAGTGTAATGGGACAATTCCACGCCAGCCTTTCGCCGAAACATCTCCCGACGCAGCCAAAATCGAGCCTATCAGTATTAGGAATATCCTAAACGGTTTCATCAGTTCCTCTGCCATGTGGGACGGAAAGCAGAGAAAAGTCTGCCGCCGAATAGTTACCAAGCAGCTTCTAGATCGCTACTTAAGGTGCCTGCGTTTAGTAGTCTTAAGGTTGCAATTACCAACGAGATGCACATCGCGCCGAGAAACGGTAGGCGAAGGAGCCGGTGGCGCATCGCCTTGTCCTCCAACCCACAAATAGACTGCCCATTGATCTAAATAACCGCCATCTAATGCCGTAATGCGTTGACGATCGATGCCCTTGACCTTGGATAAATAGTCCTGTGCAAACCTAGCGCGCCTCAAAGCTTCTCCCTGGCACGAACGCCGCCCGCCATATAAAATGACATAGGCTCGAAAAGATGGGTTCTCTTTCAAGTAAAGCGCAAACGCATCAAGACGTTCGAATCTTTGTTTCGTGCTCTTGGCTTCATCGTAAGCTTCAAAGATACCCGCACCACTGTTATTCCCTTGCGACCTTACGATGGCAAGACCTCTGGTGATGTTCAACCCCTTCATAGGCATGAAGGTGGCACCGGTGATCATTGCGAAGAACAAAGCAATTATTATCTTCTTTCCCATTTCAACTCACTTTACGTGGCACGCCTTAAACAGTATCCCGCTGATTGTGCCGACGCTTGAAGCATCAAGCTTGAGGTGATCCCCATCCGGGGCTGGGTACCAAACCTTTGTAACCTTGAGCTTCAACGGCACGATCCCCCGCCATCCTTTCCCTTGTGAGTTGGCGACTGAGAACGCCCAGATGATTCAGGCACCAACCACGCCCAGCTTAATCTATTTTCATATCAGTGATTCTCGAAGCATTTCCTTTTATGTCTTAGATACGGGGATTGGCGTTTCTTGGCTCGCCTTTCCTTAATGAGATTTTGGCAGTCTTCCGCAGTAGGGACGTATGTAATCTCCATTACTTCGTCATCTTCGTCGTCCACTGTATAGATAACACCCTCGTCATCATTCGAATATGTCACAATTGTTGGTAGGTGACCACCTCTGTTCTTTTCGTATTTCCCTCGTTCAAGCTTCAGGTCGGACAACTTAACGTAAGCCTCGGGTTCAACACTTATACCTAGTACCGTATCCTTTGGTACGAAGCACACACAGCTTTCCAACTTGTTACATGACCCCGTCGCGTAGTAGAAGTGCACTCTTTCATTCTCAAGCTCGTAACGGCCTAGTTGGTTGGGTTTGCCTAGCAATTTTTCCACGTCAGCGCGGGTTGATTTTAGCGGCACAATTCCCCGCCATTCCTTCGCTCGCAAGGTATCGGCGGAGCAAAGTAGAAGGGCGCAGAGCCCGATGAGCTTCAGTTTTGTGCCTCTCATTCTAGTGATTCTCGAAGCACTTTTGCCTAAGTAAATCATTCCAGTAAATACTCCATCCAATAGCGTTCGGATTCTTGAGTTCTTTGGCGAGAGCCGGAGTGTCAGGAGGGTAATTCCCTCGCGACTTGTACGCTGGATTATCGTGCACTGCGTCAGCGAATTGCTTGTCGGTGTAATATTTATTAGATGCCGCCAAGTGCATAAGCTCGTGAAGAGCGCCCATGATGTCAAAGGTCAATTGCAACTCCGGCGACCATTTGGCTCTTCCTATTAGAAAAATGCCAGCGTCGCCCTTTGAGATTTGGCCCGTTGGACTTCCATAACCAGCGCTTCCCGGAGGAGCAGTACGAGTAAAGCCACCTTTTCCATTCACCACGCTTTCAAACAGAGCCATAATGTCGGTGCCCTTTACAAGCGAGTTCTTCTTGCTTTGCACGGCGTTAAGCAAGGACTCCACAAGCTCGCGGCATCCCTTTCTATTCAGCGCGTCCTGCAAACCGGTTCTGATGCCGGGAATGTCGAAAGGTACAGTGTTCTGCGGAATCGCCGCGCGCATTGCGGGCATATTAGAGATAATGTCGAATCCAGCGATGACGAAATACCCGCCGGGATCGTCTATCGTCACAACGCTTGGACAAACTCCATTCTTGCAAGCGTCCTCACCCCCTGGAGAGTCGTTAAACCGCCATTCGTACCGTGGCATGAACAGCCCCGCATCCGGACCAGGAGTTATGGACTTCGCCGCGCCCTTGAGAAAGATTCCGATACTGGTGCAGGGCCATGGCTGTCCATCAACGGTGCAACCGCTATTTGGATCAGATATGTCGCCAAAGTGTGGATAGTTGAAACCTGGATCGCCGCCGCCACCCTGATCCAGATATGGATCTTCATCACCAACGTCATCACCCAAAGGATCAAGCTGTGTTCTCGCCCATACGATTGTAGTGTCAGGATGCGTGTAAGAGAGCCCTTGCTCGCCGCTCCCAGGCTCGTGGTGCTGATACTGGGCAACGTTCAGAAAGGTATTCTGCTCAGCCAGTTCCGTCCCATTCGCGTATACATGGCCCTTCTGTTTCTGCCCAAAATTGGTTTGTCCGCTCGTGCCGTAGATTTCAGAGACTACCACGCCGGAAAGCGCAGTCGAGCGCAGAAAGTAAGTGGTCGAGCCATACTCCGTCTTCTTCACGCGGTGACTATCCCCATCGAAATCCTGAACAAGGACCAGCGGCGGATTGTTACGTCGCTGCGGGCCAACAGCTTGCACCAGTCGTCCTGCCGCATCGAAAGTTGAAGACACAGAGCTTGCGCCCGTAACACGACCGTCAGCATCATAGGTCCAGATGCTGAGGCGATTATTCACGTGAGGGCCCAGGAATGTAGGTATGTTTTTGCTCCAGTGCTTGCTTGCGCGCCCGGTCATGTTTCCCCAAACATCGTAAGTAAAGGATTGGTTGTAAGGACGAAGATTCGCCGCCGGCTCGCCACGAGCCTCCGCACCTGATAACGCAGAAGCAATTCTGCCAACGTTATCGTAGCTATAAGAACGATCAAATACCGAGTCAATCAGATCGTCGGCAAATTTCAAGCTCCCATCATTCTCGTACTGATAATCCAGCTTAACGACCCCGCTCACTTCGTAATGAGAAACCTGAAGCCGGCTGTTGTAATTCATGGATAGCGTGCGGTTGTTTCCGTACGTCATGCCCTTCAATCGACCGGACGCCAGGTACTCAAAATTTGAGGCGTAAGTGGAAACGTTGCCAAAGCCAGAGCCGGTTACGCCGGTCAACTTTCCGGCCGAATTACGATTGTAGCCAACCTGGCTGCCAAAGGGATCGGTAATCGAAGTCAATTCTCCGGCCAGGTCATAGGCATAAGTGAGCGCGTAAGTGCCAACGTCAGTGAAAGTGCGGTTCTCCGAAATTAATCGTGATAGTTGATCGTAAGTGTAGCCCGTGCTACCTAAACCATCGCTCATTGAAGTGCGGTTCCCGGCGGCGTCGTAAGAGAAGCTAACCGGCGCGCTTGGGACGACCTTGGATGGTCCCGTCGTTGGAACTCCAGGTAGCAAGCCATAGGTTACATTCGTGACGAGTCGCCGATTGTTGTAGCTAAAAGTCGCGGTGGCGCCCCGAGCGTCTGTCGTTTTTTGGAATGTGTCGTCGTCGTTGTACTCCCAAGTCGTGTGATCAGTTGACGCACTGTTGTTAGGATCCACTTGTTGCTCGGGAGCGTGCTTAGTCTTTAAGCGGCCATAGCCGCCATAGGACATCGCCGTGTCCTGATACACGCTGCTAGTGTCGCTTCCCTGATACTGCCGGACCATCGTCACCTGATCGCGAGCGTTATAGGTGTTCACGGTCGTCGAATAGACACTGCCGCCTTGCCAGTTTAGAGTCTCGGTCTTAACAACGCGGCCAAAGACATCGCTGTAGATCTTCTGTTGTCGGCGTTTGAATACTCCCGAGTCCATGGTTCCTTCGTCGGTCAAGGTTACAACCTCACCGCCCGCGCAGCCGCAGCCGCTATAGCTAGCCTCCTTCGTCGTAGGGTCGGTGTTGGTGGTAACCAGCGCGCGGCCTTTCCAGTCGTAAGACTGCTGCGTGTAGAGCCAACCGGCTTGCGCATCGTCGCCGGCGGCTGCCCATTGCGAAGGCGCGCCGCTGGCACTCGTCTCGGTCGGGTTCGATTGTTTGATAACACGGTCCATCTGGTCATAAAACACGAGTTGTCCGCTGAAACCACCGGCGCTGCCAGGATGGCTTGACGCACTGGCGATGACGCGGCCGTGACCGTCAAAGACCTTGAATGAATGGGCTTCATTGCCATTTTGCTCGCTCGCACCGTCGACGATCGTCGCGTAAGTATCGATGCGATTCTGACTGCCAGGCTGCGTGCCTGGGTAGACGTAACGCGTGTAAGCGCCGTTGACCAGGTTTGTGACACGCTGAATTCGGCCAAAGCTGTCGTAGTTGAATGTCTGTTCCGGGCCGGGAAGATTCTGGATTGTGTTTGGCTGCGGTGTTTGTTTCCAGGTTACCGCGCCGAAGTCGTATTGATAGCGAGTGCTTGCAGTGTAACCGTCAGGGTCAGTCACCATTGTCGGGTAAGCGAACGTGGCCGGACGAGTCGCATCGAGCGTCGTGCCATTTGCTGAAAACTGATCCACGTAGCTGAAAAGCGTTTGATGGCTCGCAGGATCGACGGTCTTCACCATCGAGCCTGACGTGTTGTAGAGCATGCTCGAAGTCACAAAGACGGACGATCCCGGCGACGTGTCATATCGTTTGACACTGGTCAGATTCGCTCGGCCAGGGACAAAGCTCGAGTTGTAGCTTGTGTTGTCATGCTGCACTGGCGCATCTGTTCCCTGAATCGAACCCTCGTCGTAGGCGAAGCCGACTTTCGACATCAGCGTCTCAGCCTGAGTATTAGGATCAACCTCATAAAGCGTCTTTTCGTTCACTAAGCCTATGATGCGCCGGTTGGTGTAAGTCGTGGCCAGATTGTAATCGGTATGGGTGCGGCGCAGGACGGTCGTGGCGTTGGCCTGATACTCATAAACATCTTGCGGCAGACTGCAGCTTGTGCCATTAGCAAGAGCGGCGGTTTGATAAGTAACGCTCGTGCGTGCGCGATTGCCGGCCGGATCATAAGTATTAGTTTCCAAAACACGAGGATTGAGAAGGTATGAAACTGTCGTGTTGTCCTGGGTCCAAAGGGTGCCAGCCTGCCGCTGTCTTGCACCGGCACTGTCATAGGTTTCAACCAGCATTGGCAGACCACGCTGCCAACCTGATGGCGTACCCGGGGCGCCGGCGAAATAGATCTTATGATATGTATAATCGGGTAATGTCACTTGCGCGATCGTTCCCGTCTGTGATGTGCCATCAGGCATAGTCCACGACGCACTGGTGGGAACGGCATAAGTGGTTATCACTTCCTGCTCGGGACCGGCAGGCAAACCAGCGGGTCCTGGAGAGCCGCTGCGATTCCAATTCTCAGCCCAGTCGTGCCGTTCGGTGAAGCGTGGGCAATCGGTCTCTGTTCCGGTTGGCTGCATCGGCGACCCGCGCAGATTGTAAGAACGATAATTGAGCAGATGGCCATCGGGGGCGAAGTTGTTGATTTTCCAAACCTGTCCCCAGGAGGTGTAATCGAAATCGTAATGCGAGCCGTCGTCCAGCGTAACGCGCATGAGCACTTTGAGGGTTGAGCTATTCTGCGGACCGATGATTGTCAGCCCCGTGAAGTTTGTCTGAATCGAAATGTCAGGGTTGCTGTAGTCGAACGACGCCCAGGTGTGCGTCTGCGGTGAGCCACTTACAGTCCAGGTTTGGGTAATCGACCTAAGGTAGTTGCTGCCGTCGTAGTTGAATTTGATTGTGCGCGCCAGAGTGTCAACCACGGTATCGATGCGCCCAAAGCTGTTGTAATTGATGGTGATGAAATTGCCATTGCGGTCCTTGATCTGCGTGCATTGGAAGTCTGAGCCTTGCCACGCATAAGACAATTGCGTGCCGTCGGTGGTCCGCAAGACCATCATATTGCCGCCGCTGGCATCGAGCAAAAGATGAGATGAGTCTGCCGATTCATAAAGTGAAGAAGTCCCTAACTGCCTGAGCTCAGTATGACTGCCGTCAGGCGTGATTAGCAGGAACGCTTGTTTGCCTACCTCCGAGTTGTTGTAAGCCGGCTGAATAACCGGGAACCCAAGCCGGAACCCGGGACTCGGAAAGCCACGATCGTTGTCGAAGGCGATGTAAGAACCAGCCCTGGTCCAAACGAGCGAGTTGTAGGCAAGCGAGAGACCAAGATCGAGGCCGGCGCGTCCAGACAAGCCTACCAGTCCGACACTCCAGTTGAAATTGCGCGAGAGCGGGTCTTCGCCCGAGCCGCCGGTGCGGTTCAGCGGATCGAGCCGCGCCAGGTTGAAGTTGACAACACTGATTTGCACGGCGGCGCTGGTCACCGCAACGCCGTAGCTGTCAGTGGCGCGCGCTGTCAGCGAGTAGCTTCCGTCGGATACGTTGGCCCAGGTGTAACTGAAGCCATCCGCCCCGTTGGTGTCCTCTCCGAGCGTGGCCGCCCCCTGAAAGAATTCGACTCTGTTAATGGTCCCATTTTGTTCGGAGGCGCCAGCGGTAATGGATATTGTCGCGGCGGTTGGGAACGCTGCGCCTCCCGCCGGTGAAGTAATACTGACGATCGGGAGATAGTCGTTATCGGCAATGGTGACCGTCGCACTGGCCGGTGTGCCGAGGGTATAGGCCGTGTTGCCTGCGAGCGTGAGGATCACCGTTTCATTACCTTCAACGGTTGTATCGTCGATTGGCGTGATGACGATTGTTCGAGATGCCGCGCCGGCGGGGATCGTTACCGCAGTTCCGACCGAGGTGTAGTCGGCGCCGGCGGTTGCGGTGCCGCTCATGGAGAAGTTGACAGTCAGCGGCATACTCGTGCCGCCCGTGCGGCTGACCGTGAAAACGCCTGTGTTCGATCCGGGCTCAGAGGCATCCGCATCAGTCGCTGCGATACTAATCACCGGCAGGCTCACAGTAATGCTGACTGCGCTTGAAGTAGTGATAGCGCCGGCATTATCTGTGGCCTTGACTGTGAGTGAGTAGGTTCCCGCCTGCACGTTGGCCCAGGTGTAATTGAAGCCGTCAGATGCGCTAGTGTCTTCACCTAATTTTGTCGACCCCTGAAAGAATTCAACCTTATTAACTATTCCATCTGAGTCGGACGCGCTGGCTGTGATCTGGATGCTGGTGTCGTTTGCGAAAGTCGCGTTGTTGGCCGGGGCCGCGATGGTCACCGAGGGCGGCACGTTCGGCAGATTCACCGTGATGTTCACCGCGCCTGAGGTAGCGATAGCACCGCCATTGTCCGTGGCGCGCGCTGTGAGCACATAGCTGCCTGCTGGAACGCTGAGCCAGGTGTAACTGAAGCCGTCAGCTCCGTTGGTATCCTCGCCTAATTTAGTTGAGCCCTGGAAAAACTCCACCTTGCTGACAGTGCCGTCACTATCTGAAGCGGTTGCAGTCAGCGAAATATTTGAGCCCGCGGTAAAGGTTTGGTTATTCGACGGACTGGAGAGGCTGACTGTGGGTGGCCCATTGATCGTCTGAACGTTGGCATTGGTCGTCAATGCGCCAAAACGCTCAACTCCCTGCTGGACCATCCGCCATTGGAAGCTGTACGCGCCTGGTGTCGCTGGAGCAATAACCGTGAAGTTAAAAATTGCGTCGGAGCCGGGAAGAACAGTCGTAGTGAGATTAACACGATTGAGTCCCCATCTTTGATTGTCCGGCAGATTTTCCGATGCGAGCTGGTAGTCGCCGTCAGGCGTCCAGGTGCTGGCGCCCGTGTTCCTCATCGTAACCGTGACGCTGTAGTTCTGACCCGGGACCATTATCGCCGGCACCGTCTGGGAAACAAATGAAGCGTCGTTTTGTTCCGGCACGTTGTCGCTGAAGATCGTGTTTTGCCATTCGCTATTTTGGTACGATGAGCCCAAGCTGTAACTTAATGCATATGCCGGCACGACGTTGGTACTGGTAAACATTAGGTTCCTGACACCCGCCCGGTATCTCACATACCTCAACTTGCCGCGACTGATCTCCATCCGGTAGCGATCGCCTGACGCATGCGGCGCAATGTTCTGGAGCGGGTAAGTGTTAGCTACTTCCTGTCCGCTTTCATAGATGGCTGCCCAACCGCCGGTTCCCACCACCAGCACGCGGCCCGCGCCGTCAGAACCATTTGCGCTGATCGAATGGTTCCAATAAGACGCGGTTGACTCGAAGTAGCCGCTGCCGTAAACCAACTGCTGTTTGGGACCGGCGCCAAAATCCCAGGCTCCCGTTGAAGTCTTACGCACCGAGCCGTTGCCCAAATCGATGCCGTTAGTTATATAGGACCACGACACGGTTTGCGAGAGTTGGGCGATGACTGTGTTTTGCCATTCAGCATTCTGCGGCGAGGCGCCAAGACTGAAACTGTACGGATAGGCCGGCAAAGGATTCGTACTGGTGTAGACAACCGTTCTGATCCCCGACCGATATCGGACATAACGCAGTGTGCCGCTGCTAATCTCAATGCGGTAACGATCGCCCGTCGCGTGCGCGGTCATGTTTCCGATCGGCGAAGTATCGGCCACTTCCTGTCCGTTTTCGTACACCGCGGCCCAACCACCGGTGCCAACTACCAACGCGCGACCCGCGCCGTCTGCGCCGCCCAGGTTTATGGATTGGTTGTACATGGACGCGGTAGATTCGAAGTAACCATCGCTGCGAAGCAGCGTCTGCGCAGCAGTAGCGGAAAAGTCCCAAGCTCCGGTTGAGGTCTTGCGCACTGAGCCGTTGCCCAGGCTTATGCCGTTCGCGATTGACGACCAGGTTACCTTTCGTGTTAGTTGCGCGAGCACGGTCTTCTGCCATTCAGCATTCTGCGGCGACATTCCCAAGCCAACAGACATCGGATATGCCGGTAAGGCAGCAGTGCTGGTGAACATGACCTCGCGCGAACCCGTGCGGTACCTGACGTAGCGAAGTATCGAGTTCGTGATCTCTATCCGATAGCGGTCTCCGGCAGCATGCGCGGAAATAATCGGGACGGGCGGATTGCTGGAAGTGGCGGCAACTAACACGTTGTTCTCGTAGATACCAACCCATCCGCCGCTGCCTATCACCACAGCCCGCCCTGCTCCGTCGCTGCCGGCAAGATTGATAGATTGATTGTAGTTGGCCGCGGTCGACTCAAAATAGCCATCACCTGGCAGCAGTGTTTGCAGTGAACCAGAGTAGAAATCCCACGCTCCCGTTGACGTCTTGCGCACCGATCCGTTACCCAAATCTATTCCGTTAGTAATTGATGACCAGCCGACGTATTGTTTCACTTGCGCAAGGACGGAGATATTGATCGCGGCCGAGGTTGTGATCTCTCCGGCATTGTCAGTCGCTCGCGCTGTGAGCACGTAGTCACCCGCGGCCACGTTGGTCCAGTCATAGCTGTAGGGAGCGATGTTGTCTTCGCCTAACTTCACCGAGCCCTGAAAAAACTCAACTTTGCTGACCGTGCCATCGCTGTCCAAAGCGTTTGCACTCAGCGTAATCGTCGAGCCGGCAATGAAGTTCGCGTTGTTGCTGGGGCTTGTCAGGCTGATCGTTGGCGGAAGAAATGGTGCAGCTTCGTATGAATGAGAGCTCGCCGCCGTAGTTCTCAGGCCTGTAGCTGAGTGCGTCACCGCTAAGGCCGTCAGAACGATAACGAGCGCAACGCAAAGGTAGACAACGCGCGGCATGGGACGGGCCGAGAAGATTTGAGTCGACATAAGACACTCTCCAAATCAAACCGTTGGAGCGGACGCTTGCTTTTACATGACGTGAATCTGCGAGCACATCTTCAAGGCCGGCAGAAGCTTGCTTCGAGTTACCTCGCAGGAGCGTAGCGGCCAAAGGCAAGGCGGCGCGGACTATCAGGACGTCGCTCCCGAACTTGTCAAAAAGGGTGCTTGTCGAAAGCGAAAATCCGAAGCGGGCAGACTCTTCAGTCAGCGGTTAAGAGAAGTCGTTTAGCGCGAGGCTTGGGCGGTTTTGAGTCGCACGCAAAACGAGGGTGTTGAGTCTACGCGGCAAAATCTATTCAAAGACAATAGTGGCTGTCAATAGTCAACCTTCTTAAGCGGCCCACGGATTTATGCCAGAGTTCTCGCATGAGCGGAGGATCTTCAGCTTCACAGTTCGCCTCGAAAAAGAGGATGCTGGTAACCACTTTGGACCCGGCTGGCTGCCGATACAAGACTTCTTGTATCTTTCAAAAGATACAAAAGCTCTTGCATGGTCGAACTCGGATAAAACCACCGAAATACAAAGGATTTCGGTATCGCCCTCCGTCAATTCCTCACCTCAAAACAAGGAGTTGGGCTCGGCAAAAGGCCCGATACAAGGATTCTTGTATCTTTCAGGAGATACAAAAGTTCTTGCATGGTCGGGCTCGGATAATAGGGCCCCTAATACAAAGGATTTCGGCACCGCCTTCGTCAATTCATCACCTCAAAACAATGAGTGTCGTTGGGCAAAAGGCACTATGCCAGGGATTCTGGTACCGAGGCTATAGAATCGCCCAACGGCGGATGCTCCGACGCAAAAATTTTGGCAGCGCCCCGCCAACGTTAAGCTCGTTATTTAACGCAACCTGTTAGCTTGCGTCAGCACCCTCACGGCTTGAATCAAAAAGCAGATCCACCAACGACATCCCGCGGGTTGCAAGCCTTGGTAACCAGCAGCTATGCAAGAATTCTTGTGTCGTCGGCCGATTTGCCGATGCAAAAATTTTGGCATCGCCAAAGTGCCGTCAACTGGGATCCTACCTTCGTGAGCGACGGTGAATGGGAGAGCGCTCTTTCAGCAGATCCCTGTGCCTTCCCTCAATGATGTAAGCAAGGGCTTGGTAACTCATAGTTAACAGCGAAGCTGCGCGAGTCAGGCTGCCGTTTGCATTGGCGAGCGCCTGTTTGATCAATAAGCCTTCATGCTTCAACATTTCCTCCTGCAGGTCGCAGGTTGTCTTGAGAATGGCTTCCGTAGCGTCTTCGGCATTCAACTCTCCGCGGACGTTCGCGCGAATCTTCTTCGAGGCGGCAATCATTCTTTGCAACAGTTCCAGGCTTTGCGCCTTTGCCAGCCATTCAGTGGCCCTGTCATACACTTGGTCTGCAAACTCGGGCGGCAGTTCGTCGATCTCTTCGAGCAGCGTTAACGCAGCCAGCCCCGCTTTGTTGTAGGCATCCACCTGATACGCTACTTCCATCGCATTCTGTAAAGTGAACTTGGCCTGCTCAGTCCTGCCGAGACGAGCGAGAGCAATCCCGTGCGTGACAAGCGAATCAGCCAGCAGACATTGGCGGCCACTCTTTCCTAACACCTTGACTGCGTGGCGGACAACAGCTTCCGCCTCTTTGAGTCTTCCCTCAGCAATGAAAACTTGTGCTCGCGTGTCATCGATCTGTGCGATTCCGATCTTGTCCTTAATGCTTACTGTTAGGCGCCGAGCCTGATCAAGATACTCCTGGGCCTTTTTGAATCTGGACAGCTTATAGAACAGGAAACCGAGATTGTTCTTCACTTCTGCCCTAAAGATGATGTTCTTAGCTAGTTTGAGATGGTGATCAGCTAGTTCATATTCCCTTATTGCCCGTTCAAAATAATCGTCTCTCTTTTCTGAAGTAGCGAGATTTCTAAGGACGATCGCAAGTTCATTATGATAGTTTGCTCTTATGGTGTGATTGGTCACATTCTCAAAAAGGCAAGCATTGTCGGTAAGGATTCCTAAAGCAACGTTGTATCGTGAGGCCGACCACTCAACCGTTGTCAACTTAAGAAGTGCTCTGGCTCTAGTATTCCCTTGGGTGGTCAATTTTTGAAGCGCTTCGGTGAGCATGATTCGTGCTTCATCGAATCGACCCTCACGAAAATAGGTGTAAGCTATTTCTGCGCGGGCGGCAGCGACCTTCATTACATCGCCAGCCGATTGATAGAAGGTTATCCCTTCGCTCATGAGATTCTTAGCAACCTCTTGCGCCCCTTCAATTCCTTCTTTACTCCCAATCCATCCAGTCAAGATTCCTGCGCACAGCAGAACCTCAGCAGCAATGGATGGATGAAGTCCTTTAGTCTCCGGGCGTTCTCCGATGCATCCCCATAAAGGGCGCATCACTTCCTGCGCACCACCATAGTCACCTTGGTCTTTCAGCTTTAGAGCAATCTCGCATCGGCGAAGCGCTGCATCGTTAACATTAAGGTGCGAGGTGTCCAGCTTAGAGGTTTACTTCATGAGAGATAGGTCCTTTCACGTGAGAGTAACAAATTTTGCTATCGCGAGTCGGATACTAGTTCTCTCGCCGACGCCTTGCAAGAATTTTCGGGATGTTGCTCTATTGCATTTGATGTAAGAAATCTTGCATCGTCAAAACTCAAAGGAGCAACATCCATGAAACGGTTACTGATGACGATAGCCCTGACGTGTGTTCTTTCATCTTCTGTCTTGGCGGGAGAAATACCCATCAGCGACGTTACGTCGCCTCAGCCCAGCGGAACAATTCAAGCAACGAATACGACGTCGCCAGGCGAAATACCGACTAGTGGCTATGCGGACCAAATGTCGGACGCAGCGCTGTCCGGCTTGCTGGCCGTGCTCGGCTTGCTCGTGGTCTAGGTCATGAAACTCGATAACTTAATTTGTTAGGTAGCGATCTAGCGCGCGAACTTTCGACGCTTTCGTTCCCAGTAGTTATCAGTCACGATCTCCGGATAGCTGTTACAACCCAAGGAACAAAGGCGGCCTTCGCGGCAGCAGGGTGGTAGTGTGCCTAAAGATATCGAAGATACAAAAAGCCTCCGGCGATCCCATCGCCTCTGTCTAGGACGGTCATCCGATGGACAGCGAATTACGTTCCTCCCCAGCCCGCGCCCGGGAAGGCGCCCTGACGTAGTCTCTGTTATCGAGACGGCCCGCTCTTTTTGACTCTCTCCCCTGCACCTCGCTTCGCTCGCCCGCTCGGCGCTCCTCGCAGGGCTCACTTCGCTGACGCTCTCGCTGTCCGGCTAATGATACTCTCCAGCGATCAAAAATTAAGCGGAAGCCAAGCAGTAGACATTCTCGAACAATCGAGAGGTCAGGGGAGATCCGTCTTCCAAAAACATAGAGTTTGAAACAATTACCTGAGTCACTCACCTGAGAACTTCGCATCGAGGGCCAATGTCAGTCCATATTCCCTATACCAATCAATGCACGATCATCAACTTTCCGCAGCGACAGCGAATTGCTGTCAATGGCTTTTGTCGAGTTACCAAATACCGACTATGCCGAGTCTGCGGGAAACCAGACTGGTGCGGGTACACCCCGGACGAACAGACGTCCATTTGTATGCGGATCAGCACTGGCTCCAAAGGCACTTCGCGCAATGGCGGCAATATCTTCCATCACAACCGCCTCTTCCTGGTTGCCAACGCCAGAACAAACCGAAAGCAAGCGCCACCCTCCAATCGAAATCGCCCCGATCGAGATTCGCAACGCCGTGTATGAGGAATTGATTCGAAGATCGCCCGCGCTCAAGTACTATTCGCAACTAATTGATGGACCTGGCGGACTCTTATCAAGAGGACTAGGTGAAACGGAAATAGAGAATTACGGCGCTCTTCCTCGCACGCAGAAGGAACGCGCGAGTCTGGCCCATACACTGAACAAGTTTCTTAAGGCCAGGTTTCCTGAGTATGCGCTCAGGAATAGTCATGCGGGCGTGGTAGGCGTTCCGGGATTCTGGCTGGACAAATCTGGCGACGTTCAACTATGGAGCCCTCGTGATTACAACATGCCCTTGCTTGTTATCCCCTACCGCGACGACCAGGGCCGAATCCAGGCCTGCCAACTCCGGCCTCACCGAAACGATCTTCGCACCGGCGAAAAGAAATACCGATGGCTCGCATGTCCGTTTACATTCCGAGGCGCGAGTTCGGGCACGCCAATCCACTTCACCTTCAAGCCGGCTGATTTGCCGCCGGGAAAAACGGTCATCATTACTGAAGGAGCTCTCAAAGCTGAGGTCCTGGTAAGTCTTAGACCGAAGGCGCGCGTTATCGCTACCAGCGGCGTTAGCTGCTCTCATGCAGAAATTATCGAAGCCGCTCGCTCCTACGTTGCTCTGATCGCCTTTGACGCTGACTATAAAACGAATCCCGCTGTCGCGCGGCAACTCGCCCGACTGATAGCAGCCAGGGAACAGGACATCGCGGTCTGCAACCTCAAAACCACTACGAGAATCGTCACTTGGCAAAGATACAAAGGAATTGATGACGCCGTTCTCGCAAACGTCCCACTCGAGACACTGACAATTCTCGAATGGATTTCAACGCTTGAAGGAAGACTGCTCAAGGAAGTCTGGGCAGCGTGGGAACTGGTGAGGTATTCGCCTCTTCATTAACAAAGACTTGAAGGAATTAACAGGTACGTGTAGTCAAACACTGGCCAAATTTAGCATGGGTGATATTCACCCACCTCAAGGAAGCAACCTGGCGAGATCCACCGCGAACACTACCCAGGGAAGGCTACCATGATGTCATTTCCTGGCAAGAGCTTGAATCCGAGCGAGCCATAGTACTTTTTCAGCTTCGCTGAACTCCGCTTGTGATCCCTGCTGAGCTTTCCGAACTCCATCCTTCTGCACCATGCAGGCTCGCCCATTTCCGCACCCTCGAACTGCAGCGGAAAACATTTTAGGGCCACGACGCCACAATCGCGAGCATATTGTTGCAAACACAGTCGAAGGCATTCCAGTCCTAACTTCTTCCCTCTAAACTCCGGAAGAATTTCAATACGATCAATGATGAGTAGGTTCAACCCGAGAATGTACTCGCCAAGTGTAATTTCCAAATCTGATCTGAAATCCCCAGTTTCAGTATCGATGAGTGCTGAATAGAACGGCGCTGTCTCTGACCGAACATCAAAAAGGTTAAAGACACTAATGTTCGTTTCGAGTATGGCACCCATATCCAGATAGAAGAGTCGTAGCTTTCCCGCGAGCGTGTCATCATCATCAACAATAGTGCCCTCAATGCAGGTTGCGTAATCCTCTATCTCGCCCCACGTACTCGTTGACGAATTAAACTGTATCTGCACGTCAGGAACGGTCCGCGCTATTGTTACGTCGTTGCCCATTTTGTTTGTCTCTCCCGTTCGAATTGAACTCTCAGGAGCGCCAGCCGTAACCGGCTGGGATGAGTTAGCACATGCCGTGCCACTTCATCCGATCCCACAACAGCAGAGAGAAGAAGCGGAAATTGTCAGAAAAACTAATGGTGAGCTTGAACACTGATCCAAGAAGTAAGTCCCCTAGCTAGGGTGTTTTCCCCTCACTTCCAATCAGCCCACTTCCTAGATCGAGGCAATTAATCTCGGTGCCTGCAAGGTCGAGCGATCCCTTCCGATAAACCAAAGATCCGATTCTCAAGTGCCGAGTCCTCCACCTCAAGCCAGGGAAAAAGAGGCGGCTGGTTAAATCCGAATTTCAAGATTAACCAGAAAGATGAGGACAGACAGATGAATGAATCGCTTCTTATTAGCTTTGAAGAGGCCGGACGGTTGCTCGGAGGGCTCCATCCGAACACTCTGCGCCAGCGAAAAGCCGGCACGGAGAACCTTACGCACGTTACAGGTTTCGGGCGGCGGGTGATGCTGCTTCGGGAGGAGGTAGATGCCCTGGTTGAGTTGAAGATAGCCCAAGCGCATGCGGCGGAAAGAGATCGCCGGAAAATCCTTCGTCTGGCGAGCTAGTTTACGGAGGAATCGCTACCATGATTAAACAAGTCTATTCACGTCGCCTCAAGAAAAACGTCTACCGGCTTGATACACGGTTGACTCATGGGATCAGGTTTCGGAGATTTTTTCTCAAGCGGTCCGACGCAGAGGCTGTCGCCTACAAGATCAAACACGACGCGACAACGCGACGCTTCGGACTATCCGTAGCATTGGACCGCCCGATGCTGTCCGATTGGCCAAGCGATATGCCGACGACATCCAGAATTCTCGCGAGCAAACGAGGGCGAGGCGGGTGCTTGCGGATTTCTGTAACCTGCTCACACCTGGTCTCTGCGTTGATGAGGTAACGAAGGCTGATTGCAAGAGATATATCGACAAGAGACTGCGGGATGAACTGAAGCCGCAATCAATCGACCGTGAGCTAAACATCATTGTGGCTATGTTCAATCAAGCCGAAAACTACTTCCCTGCCTTGGATCAATGGCGACCGCCACGCATTCCCAGACCAAAGATTATCGATGGTCGGAGAGAAAGAACGTGGAGCGAACATGAAATCAAAGTGGTGCTAGGTGAGCTATTTGCACCCAAGCGCGAGGATGAACAAGTTCAGTCAGCCATTGCTCGCTACCGAGTCGGCCGAAAAGTTCAGTTCTGTCTTCTGAATGGAGTTCGGCACAGCGAGATGAATCTCATACCGAAAACGGGCATTAACTGGGATGCTCGCCAAGTGCGAATCAGACAGGGCAAGACCGGAAACTACAAAGTCATCGGCCCGCTCGGACCAACTTCGATGGAAATTCTGCGTGAGTTTTACGACGCATCGAAAATGGATCTGGTGTTCTCAGGTAGCGGCAATATCGCACCAAAGTTTTACCGCATTCTCCGAGAGGCTTGTGAGAGCGCGGGGGTTCCATACGGTCGTAGCACGCCCGATGGCTTGGTCCTTCACGATGCCAGACACACGGCCACTACACATCTGGTTGAAAGCAATGTCAGTCCTAAGACAGTTCAGGAATGGATGGGCTGGTCCGACAAGGCATTCGTTCTCTATTACTCACACGCCACCAAGCAATCAAGGGAACATGCGGGCCAGTCGCTGGAAAAGCTTGCGGGTCGGAACACCCCTTAACGTAAATCACTTGGTATCTCTTGCTGTTCAAATCAGGGGCGATCCCTGGAGCGATTGGCAGGAAAGAGAAGAGCAAGCCTTCAAAATCGAATCTCAATCTGTTCACTACATACATTAGCGAGGAGGGAAACACCTTTAATATTTCCATTGACATCCAAATGTATCTCTCCTATAGTGCGCGCGTTAATCCTCGGAATCACTCGCTTCTGGACCCAAATACCTCCAGCTCACCGTTTGATTCCGCGACCGTCTTCCGGCCCTGACGTCTTACTAAGTTCTTAGATTCGAATAGTTTGATATCAACGCATAGCTCAAGTTTATGCGTTTGAGCCAGATGACGGGATGCGTAGCCGCAGGCCATGTGGGTGGGTTTCGTGATCTTTCTCGAGCCACGAACATTCTTTCACTACGAGTGCGTGAAATAGAAACGCTCCTTAATCCATCATGATCAACAGGGTCGGACGAAATGGCGCTGCAGGGCTCAACTTGGGATAGTTATTTGGCAGCTTTCAATAAGAGTTATTTCTCAAGGCGGTGAATACCGCATTCTCTTAAGATCAGACGCCTTACTGAGTTGGGATTGTACGGTTCTATTCCTTCACCGATGAAACACAATCAAGGCGGTCGAATCGAATTTGGCCTCCATTTACCTCCGAGGAAAAAATGAACACTAAACCTGAAAAGAGCGAAGAAGAAAGCATGTCCCCTAACAACTGCGAAAGCCTCGTGCTACGCCCTCGTTTGGGGTTTCCTATGATCCCGATGGCCTATCGGTACATTCGCAGTAGACCAACTCCCAAACCACACCAGGGAATTGTCGTTTCTCGCCGAAGGTTTCTGGAAACAGCCACGGTCGCCACAGCGGGGATGTTGTTAATCAAACCGCTGGGTGTTGAAGGCGCACCCGGCTTCTTGAGCCATCTGCTCGGTTTTTTTAAGGACTTCGCTAAAGGCGTTTTGTTAAAGGCATTGAACTACGGCCCCAACCTGGCTGGTCCTTTCGGAGGGGTGCTTTCCAGCGTTCAAAACATACTCACGGGTTATGGGCCTCAAGGCGGAGTCTATGGTGACGATGGCGCAAATCCGCTCGGTAGATACCTTCTCGGCATGGGCAACATCAACGATATTAATGCCGCGGGTGCCGTAGCAAACGAAGGCCGCAACCTGCTTCGCGGAATATTTCAAGGACCCAGCTTGATCGGTTTGGGAACCATGCTTGGCACTCCTGCGATCAAAGCGCTGCTACAAACAAAGAAGGTGCAGAAGGGCCTGGGGTTTGTTCAGAAATATCTCCTTCCCAATGTCGTTAACAATCCTAACCCGATCGCCCTGCAAGCGGGAAAGACCATGCTTAGTCCTAACCAGCCGTTCACTCGTTCTTATACCCTGCCGCAGTTTTATCAGTCAGACTCTGGAGCGCTGACTTTGATCAATTACCTCGCGGATAGTGCCCAGAATAGAGTGAGCGGCGCAATTCGGGGACGAGGTGAATCGATCATTTACATGGTGCCTCCAGAGAAGGTCGACTTGATCAATCGATTCATCGCCCAAAACCCCAACTTTTGGACTAACCCCGACGCTCGAAAGGAATTAATTGACGGGCTTAGAGGGCTGGCCGAGAACCGACTCATAAAGTACCCATTCGAATTCCAGAGTGCAGACTAGGAGCTGGACCGATGTGGAGCCCTCACATGAACAAATCAATTATTTCCCTCTCTGGCACGACAGCGCTGCTGCTGACTATTTCCGCTGGACTAGCCCTGGCCCAGGAGAACAGCCGGGCCCAAGGAGTTGGCCGTGGAGCAAACTCAAGCAGTGAGCTTGCTGGATCGGGAACACAGGAACCTCTCCCGTCTCCCGTCCCTGAGCCTACCCTTCCGCCGAGCAGACCAACCCGTCTCAAACCCATTCGATTGGGACAGCTTGGATCCAACCTGTTTGGTGGCGGCGGGCTTTTTACAGTTTTCGATGCGTACACCCTGGAACCAGGCGAATTCAGAGTGAGCGGCGCGTTCAACTATTTTCGCCGGTCCGCCGGTAATGTCAGCGTCGGGCAAACACCGTTCAGTTTTACTATTGGTCTCGAAGGTGGTCGAACCGAGCTTTTTGGCAGTTTCACACTACGGCAACGAACCGCTATCGGAACTCCAACAGTCTTGAGTGGATCGCTTCTCAGGTCATCGCTATCATCGTCATCGACCTTCCGTAGCATTCTTCTTAATGGAACCAGCAACGGGTTCTTCCCACTCAACGGCCTGGCAGTGAGCGGCGCCCTGGTCGGTGGCGTACTTCCTGGTGTTGCCCAGGGAACCTCGCGCGTAATATTTGATCCCACGCTCGCACGATCAAAAAACGCTTTCAATACGCCCGCATATTTGAATGAACTTCCCCTTCTTGGCGAAGGCGGAAGCTCCTGGGGAGACGTCACAATTGGTGCAAAATATCGTTTCACCGATGTCGATCCAAAGGACGACGCCTCATTCATCTTCGCGGGTTCGATAATGGGCTACTATCGGATGCCGTCAGCACGAACCGGGGGCTTCGTTGCCAATCCTCTCACGAGTTCGTTGACGAAGGGTGGCAGCTCTGGCTCAGATGAATTTGGCGCCTTTTTGTTGGGTAGTCTTTTCAAGCCGCGCAACAATCCAAAACTCAAAACAACTTCCAACGGCGCCTCGAATTCTGCTGAGGGTGACGATGAGGAATTCAACGACACCATTAACAATCATGTGAATCTGGGATATGTGCATCGCAACGATCTCAAATTTGAGGGACTCCGTCTGGTGAACCGCCGCGATTCAGTTGTGGTTGCTTACGGTTTCGATGCGATGATTAACCAGTACGTGCAGGCCATCGGCGAAGCGCGCTACGAGCGGTTAGTGGGAGGCGGTACGCCTAGTTTGACTCCAAAAAACCAGTTTGAGCTCACTCTTGGACCACGCATTTACCCGTTAGGGACTCCCAGTCTCAAGTGTCTTGCATCGGGAGAGCTTGAACAAAAGCGTCGACGATTGTTTCTTTCCATTGGGGCGGCGTATCACGCGACCTTGAATCAGGAAAACGAGATTGGCTTCAGTGAGCGACCGCAACACGGCTTCCTTTTTCAACTTACTTTGGGAAGAGTAAAAAACAGCGGCCGAACACTTACCTGCGAACCTCATGGTACGACCAAGTGTGAAGATAACGAGTCTCCGCTAGAGATCAAGCAGATTAAGACTAATAAGGACCGTTATGAAAATGGCCAAACAATGCAGCTGACTGCGGAGGTCAAAAACGGATTACTCAAAGAGGGATTGACATACACGTGGACCATTAATGGGGTCCAGCAGCCGACAACCAGTGAACCAAGGGTAGTTTTTAGTATTAGCGGTCTGACCCCAAACCAGGATTATCCGATCACGTTGACCGCTTCTTATAAGTACGGTGACGCGATTTGCACTCGCGGTCCGGTGAGCGGCGCGTTTCGCGTAGTACCGACTCCGTCTCCATCACCGATTTCTACTGAAGTGAGAAATGAGCCAAACGTCACTGAAGGTATACCCGCCGACTTTACAGCAGTGGTAACTGGCTTGCCGACCGATGCCACACCGGACTACGAGTGGACCTTGTCCGACGATCAGGGTAATCGTCTCAATGATCGTATTACGGAAGGCTCAGGAACGCGGGATATTAAGGTGCGGACTGATGGCCTCGGCGATCGAACCATTACTTCCCACGTACGCCTGCGCAATTTGCCCCCAGGCACCACGGGAAAGGACGAAGACCAGGGCGAGATGTTAGTTCTTGCCTGTCCGCTTAACCTCGAGATAGTCGGCACCTCGATCGTCACGGAAGGTATGACGGCAAAGTTCCACGCTCGTTATGATCAAGCACCCGCTTCGGCACGTCCCACGTGGAAGTTCTCCTGGCGCAGTCCTTCCGGTGAAGCGCAGGAGCGCACGGCCGATGGTACCGAAGTTACCTTCGATACGAAGGACCTGCTTGCGGGTCGTGGTCGAAAGAGCACCGCATCGGTCGAAGTGAACATCGTAGTTACTCTGACCGGAATTTCACATCCAGCCATAGGATGCAAGACGGAGGAAGTCTATCTGCTGACAGTCTTTGATCCTATCCTTTTTGGCACAAACCAGTATTCGTTACGGCTAAGGGAACGAAAGAAACTTGATGCGGTCGCACAGGTGCTACACCGAGACGCGGACAAGGCCCTGGAAATCCGAGTGGAAGGCAACGCGGATCGACGCTGGACCGTCAAGCACAATTGCATGCTGGGTTGCCGTCGCGCTAACGCGTCCAGGTCCTACCTGGCCGCAAAGGGTGTTGACCCATCGCGCATTTCAATTGCCAGCTACGGCAAGAACCGCGCGCGCGGCGTGACGCGGGCGGCATTGCAAAAGGATCGCCGCGTAGATTTGTTCGTGCATTCTCGTCAAGTTACTCCTGATCAAGACGGCAGGCTATGCGACTGTCCGCTGCCAAACCCGCAGCGGCGTCGGTCGAATCCCAAGAGGAAAGGAAAGTGATGAGTGACTGTTAAGTTGAAATGGTCGTGTGTACGAGAGCGCCTTCGACTCTCAAGTTCTTGACGTCTCGCTCGTGTGGCTTAGTCGACTTAATATTATACGGCTCTCACCAAGCTCAGAATTGCATAGAAGGGCATTATTCGGGCAATAATGTTAGAGTTTCCTCGATTTGCTGGGGAGAATTGAAGAAGTATGGTGCCGAAGGGGGGACTCGAACCCCCACGAGTTGCCTCACACGCCCCTCAAACGTGCGCGTCTGCCAGTTCCGCCACTTCGGCTCGAATTGTCAGATAACAATTGTAACGCAAACTGTTGGTTTGCGGTGTCCACAAAATTTTTGCCACTTACTTCTGCGACTTTGAAGGCGAAGCGGCTGGTGAAGCAGCCGGCGAACTAACTGACGAAACAGGCGAAGCCGCCGGCGCGACGCTGGCTGCGGGCGATGGCTGTGGTACCGGCGTAGGCGTTGCCTCCGGTGCGCCCGATTGCAAAACGGAGCGGCTCCCGGTCACACCCGGAAGCGAAAGCATCAACGCGATGAGCATGAAAGCAGCGGCTGCTCCGATAGTAATCTTCGACAGAATGCTGGCGGTTCCACGTGGGCCAAACGCGGTGCTCGACACGCTGCTCGAAAAGAGATCGCCCGCGCCGGATTTGCCGGGCTGCAACAGGATCACTACCACCAGAATGATGCAGGCCAAAATAAATAGTCCGTATAAAGTGTAACTTAGCAATTCAAATTCTCCGGTGAATGGTGAATAGTAAATGGTGAATGGTGAATGGTAGTTTGAAACTTTGCCGACAATCAGGTTGCTGTTAATTCGTAGTTCCTATTTACGATTTACCATTTACTATTTACCATCTTTGTAATTAACAATCTTCGCAAAACTTTCGGCCTGCAAACTAGCGCCGCCCACTAGCGCGCCATCGATGTCTGCCTGCGACATCAAGCCGGCGATATTGTCGGGTTTGACTGAGCCGCCGTAGAGAATCCGCAGCTCATTCGCCGCCTGATCCGAGTACCTATCCGCGAAAACGCGCCGGATAAACGCGTGCATTTCCTGCGCTTGCTCCGGCGTCGCTGTACGTCCCGTACCGATGGCCCAAACAGGCTCGTAGGCAACGATGATACGGTCGAGGTCTGAGGCTGTCAACCCACTGAGCGCGCCGCTAAGCTGGCCGTTCACAACGCGTTCAGCGGTTCCCTGCTCTCGCTGTTCCAGGCTCTCGCCAACGCAAAGGATAACGCTCAGACCAGCAGCCAGGCCCGCGTGACACTTCCGGTTGATCATCGAGTCAGTCTCGAAATAGAGTTGCCGGCGCTCCGAATGACCAACGATGACGTATCTCGCGCCCACGTCGCGAAGCATCATGGCTGCAACTTCGCCGGTCTGTGCGCCTTCTCCAGGTTCCGTCGAACAATTCTGCGCGGCCACGCCGATGTTGGAGCCTTCAAGACGGTCGGCCACTGTTTTCAAGGCCGTGAAAACCGGCGCAATTACGACTTCGCAATGATTGGCGTTGGCCACGAGCGGCTTCAAGGCAAGCGCTGTGTCGACCGCGTCGCCGAGCAGCTTGTACATCTTCCAGTTTCCGGCAATGACAGGTTTTCTCATAAGAATTTGGTCTTTGGACTTGGGTCTTGGGTCTTGGGCCTTTGTTATTGTGTCTGTCCAGGAATCAGATGGGCAAAGCACCAAAATACAAAATCCAAAGGCCAAAGACCCAAGCCCGAAACACTTAGTCAGTCATTTATCATTCAATGCCGCAACTCCAGGCAATTGCTTTCCAGCGAGAAATTCCAGCGTCGCGCCGCCACCGGTCGAGATGTGAGTGATGCGATCAGCCGCACCGGCCTTCGTCACCGCCGCCACCGAATCGCCGCCGCCCACGATCACGATCGCGCCGCGGTCGGCAGCTTCCGCCACCGCTCGCGCGATGCCGATCGTTCCCTGATCGAAAGGTGGTTCTTCAAAAACACCCATGGGGCCGTTCCAGATTATCGTGCGTGCGTCACGCAACGCGTTTGCAAAATGAGCGACTGTTTCGACGCCGATGTCCATGCCTGCGTGGCCAGCATTCGTAAATTCAATCGGTATTGTCTTGGCGATGATCTTGTCGCCCTTCACGGGTTCGTAGCTGTCGACCACCTGATGATCGGTTGGTAATAGCAGCTCAACGCCTTCTGCTTCCGCTCGCTTCATGATCTGTAGCGCTGTCTCCAGCATATCGTTTTCGACCAGCGACTTGCCGACTGTAAATCCCTGTGCCTTGAAAAATGTATAGGCCATGGCTCCACCAATCAGCAACCTGTCAACCCTGCGATCGATCAGCGCATTGATCACCGGAATCTTGTCTGAAACTTTTGCGCCGCCCAGTATCGCCACAAACGGATGGTCAGGATTGTTGATAACGCGGCCGAGATATTCCAGCTCCTTCTGCATCAGCAGGCCGGCGGCAGCCTTGTCAACGTGTTTCGTAATCCCGACGGTCGAAGCATGCGCGCGATGCGCCGCGCCAAAAGCGTCGTTAACGTAAAGTCGATCGCACAGGCGGGCAAGTTGTTGTGCAAAGCCATCATTGTTCTTCTCTTCTTCTTTATGAAAGCGCAGGTTTTCGAGTAACAATACATCGCCATCCTGCATGGCCGCGACTTTAGCTTCTGCCTCTTCGCCGACGCAGTCAGTCGCAAAGGCCACCGGCTTTCCAAGCAAGCTCGAAAGCTGCTCAGCCACGGGAGCCAGGCTATATTTCTCGACGCGCTCACCCTTCGGCCGGCCCAGGTGCGAAGCAAGAACTAAGCGCGCATTTTGTTCGAGACCATAACGGATCGTTGGTAACGCAGCTCGAATGCGCGTGTCGTCATCAACCTTGCCGTCCTTGATAGGCACGTTGAAATCCACGCGAACAAAGACTCGTTTGCCTTTCAGATCGAGGTCTTTAATAGAAAGCTTCTTCATAGCAGTGACACTTCTTCATAGCAGTGACAAGTGACGAGTGACAGGTGACAGGTGAAAAGAAACCCGGGATTGATCCTTGTCACTTGTCACTCGTCACTTGTCACTGTTCTTACAGTCCCTTGCTCGCAATAAACTTTATGAGATCGCGCACGCGGCAGGAGTAGCCCCACTCGTTGTCGTACCAGGAAAGCACTTTGATCATGTGCCCATTGATTACCTTGGTGTATTCGGCATCGACAATCGAAGAATTCGAATTCCTCTTGAAGTCACTCGACACCAGCGGCTCTTCGCAAAACGCGAGGATTCCCCGCAGCTCTTCGTTCGCTGCATCCTTCAGGACGCGATTCACTTCTTCGCTGCTCGTCTCCTTCTCGACGTCCATCACGACGTCAACTAACGAAACGTTGGGCGTGGGCACGCGCACCGAAATGCCGTCAAACTTCCCCTTCAACTCAGGCAGCACCAGCGCCACGGCCTTTGCGGCTCCGGTGGAAGTGGGAATCATCGACAGCGCGGCGGCGCGAGCGCGGCGCAAATCCCTGTGAGGCAAATCAAGCAGGTGCTGATCGTTGGTGTAGGAGTGGATCGTGGTCATTTGCGCGGAGCGAATGCCGAAGTTTTCATGGATTACTTTCGCTACCGGCGCCAGGCAGTTTGTCGTGCACGATGCGTTTGAGACTACATGATGGTCTGCCGGAATGTACTTCTCTTCGTTAACACCAAGCACGATCGTGATGTCTTCGTTCTTGGCGGGCGCGGAAATGATCACCTTCTTGACGCAACCACGTAGATGTTTTTTGGCGTCTTCAGCTTTCGTGAACAGGCCGGTTGACTCAACCACGATCTCCGCGCCCACCGACTCCCAATCGATCGCCGCCGGGTCACGGTGGCAGAAAACACGAAACTCAGCGCCTTCAACCGTAATCCCATTTTCGGTTGAGGTAATCTCATGATCGAGATTGCCGAGCACCGAGTCATATTTGAGTAGGTGTGCGAGCGTCCGCGTGTCCGTGAGATCGTTTACGGCGACGAAATCAATATCCGGGTCGCCGATTGAAGTGCGAAAGATATTGCGGCCAATGCGCCCAAAGCCGTTGATGCCAACTTTAACCGCCATTATTAAGATGCCTCCTGCCGACTATTCCAGCGCGCCTTCCCCCTAAGAAGCCGGCAGACACACTAGCCTCCGCCGCTTGTCACAAACTAGGATCGAAACTTGCTGGGAGTAAAGAAGCCCAAGATTATGCGGCGTAGCTTTGAGTGTCAAGCCAGCACACTTCGTAGGTTTGGGCATCTTTTTGAAACTGCTTTGGTGCAGATAGCGTAGTAAAGACTTGATCGAATGAGACTTGTTTGCTAACTGTTAATTACGTTTACCAGAATATATTAACGATAACTGAAGGAGTTTTGGTGTGATGCTTAATCTCCAGCCTCGTGCGCTGTTCAAGCTAGTGTCTCTGTCTGCGTTTCTATTTGTCGGAAGTCAGGTCGT
>Ga0137410_10000331_pt1 | contig 33237 bp, 29 predicted proteins | sample CZODoug1_16funga_FD_108878 | JGI IMG/M metagenome (GOLD analysis project Ga0137410, IMG submission 108878) | Vadose zone soil fungal communities from Angelo Coast Range Reserve, California, USA - CZODoug1_16fungal (Illumina Assembly) | ecosystem: Environmental > Terrestrial > Soil > Vadose zone... | reverse complement strand
TCTGCATCGGAGATCGCGCGCCGGGTGCCGCGGTCGTCGACGGCCCCGACCCCGCGTTCCTGAAGCGGATCGCCGACCAGAACAACGGCGACTTCGTGCACATCCGGAAGTGACGCCGGCTCAGCGGCGCTTGGGATCCTTCGGCAGCAGGCGGTCGACTTCCTTCGCGCTCCATTCCTGCTCCGCCTTGACGATCTCCGTCCACGACATCGCCGTCGCGTCCTGAAGAGCGTCCTTCCACGGCTTCTGCTGCAGGATGCACCGGTCCGCCGTCCGCTGCACCGCGCCCCGGGATTCCAGCCATTTGAAAAACACGTGGCCGCGCGCATAGGCGTCGTTCCGATCGGTCGTCTCCGCGTCGATGGGCTGCACCGGCTTCCCCGCGTTGGCGAAGCCCATGAGATTGTTGACGTCCTCGGATATCCACTGCGCCATGCCCTCGACGAACCAGCCCGGGGCGGGGGTTCCGCGCTGGAAGAGGTGCGTCAGCTCGTGGTCGATGACCCGCTCGATGCGGACCGGCGGGACCCTGAAGACCACCCGCTGGCCGCGCGCGGCGGCTTCCTTCCGCTGACGCTCCAGGTCGTTCATCTTTTTCTGCATCTCCGTCAGCAGCTTCAGGTTGAACCGGACCCGGCCGTTGCCGCCCCAGCCCACGTCGGCGCCCTCGAGGGCGAAGTCGACGGTGACGCTCAGGTTGTCGGGCATCGGGCCGAGCTTCTGTTCGAGCGCCTTGTGGGCGGCGATCCAGTGCTCTTTGCTGGACAGGATGTCGACGACCTTGCGTGCCTCGTCGCAGTCCGGATCCGCGCGCTCGAAGTGGACGCGGTCGCCGAAGTCGCGGGCGCGCTGGTCGACGTCGCCCGGCGCCAGCAGGACCAGGAGCAGCACGGCGTTCACGAAGGAACTATACTCCGCCGCCGCCCGGAGTTTCGATGCGGACGCGATCTCCCGCCCGCACGCGGAAGTTGGACTTCCCCGGCAGGGCCCGGCCGTTGAGCGTGTTCCGTCCCGGTTTGCCCGGCGGACGTCCATAAGGCGCGGTCTTGCGGCGGTCGGACACGATCGAGACCTGCGCCGGCTCGAGGAACTCCACCTCCCGGATGATGCCGTCTCCCCCGCGATAGCGGCCGCGACCGCCCGAGTTCCTGCGCAGGCGGTATTCGGTGACACGGACCGGGTACGCGTGCTCCAGGGCCTCGATGGGGGTGTTGAGCGTGTTGGTCATGTGAGTATGGACGCCGGAGACGCCGTCGATTCCGGGGCGCGCGCCCATCCCGCCCGCGATGGTCTCGTAGTACGCGAAGCCGGCGCCGCCGAAGGAGAAGTTGTTCATCGTCCCCTGGCTGGCCGCGGGGATCACGCCCGGCAGCGCCTTGCGCAGCGCGCCGAAAACGACATCGACGATGCGCTGGGAGGTTTCGACGTTCCCTGCCGTCACCGCCGCCGGCCGACGCGCGTTCACGACGCTCCCTTCGGGCGCGACCACCTCGATCGGCTCCGCCGCGCCGGCGTTCAGCGGGATGTCGTCGGGAACGAGACAGCGGAAGCAGTACAGCACGGAGGACAAGGTCACCGCATAGACGCTGTTGACGTTGCCCGCCACCTGGGGGTCGCTGCCCGTGAAGTCGACGCGGACCCGATCGCCGCGACGCTCGACCGCGGCGCGGATGCGCACGGGCCGGTCGACGATGCCGTCGTCGTCGAGCGCATCCTCGAAGGTGAAGCGCCCCTTCGGTATGCGCCGGATCGCGGCGATCATGCGCCGGCGGGCGTACTCCTGCAGCGAGCCGATGGCGCGGCGCAGCTCGGCTCCGTATCGCGAGAGGAGGTCGAGCAGGCGGCGCGCGCCGGTGTCGCAGCAGCCCTCTTGCGCGGCGACGTCGCCCTCCACCTCCCGCGGGTTGCGGACATTGGCCAGCAGCAGCGCGCGAACCTCGGGGGTCAGCCGGACGGGCGGGAGGATGAAGCCCTCCTGGTAGAGATCGGTGGAGACGGGCATCGAGCCCGGAGCCATCCCGCCGATGTCGGAGTAGTGGGCGCGGGAGGCGGTGAAGAACTCGAGGCGTTTTCCCGCGAAGACGGGGCGGACGAACGTGACGTCGGGGAGATGGGTGCCCCCCTGGAAGGGATCGTTGAGGATGACGAGATCGCCGGGCTTGAAGGTGAAGCGGCGGAGGGCTGCCTCGACGGACAGGGGCATGGAGCCGAGGTGGACGGGGATATGGGCGGCCTGGGCGATCATGCGGCCCCGGGCGTCGAAGACGGCGCAGGAGTAGTCGCGGCGTTCCTTGATGTTGACGGAGCAGGCGGAGCGGCCGAGGACGACGCCCATCTCCTCGGCGACCCCGGCCAGGAGGTTCTTGAAGACCTCCAATCTATATGACGTTATTGACATATTACAATGTTTCCGTATGAATCCACGCGGCCGCGCCAGCCGCGCTCCACCCAGCAGGTCGCGTTGTCTTCCGACACCACTGCCGGACCGCGCACCTCGTCCCCGGCCCGCAGTGCCGGGCGGTCCACCGACCCCGTCCAGCGCCGCCCGCCCCGCCCCAGCGTCTCCCGCCGCGGCTTCGGCCGCGTCGCCGTCACCCGCACCACCGCGTTCACGATCTCCACCGGCTCGCCGCGCGTGAATCCATGGAGGCGCCGATGGGCGTCGTCGAAGCTCGCCCCCTCCGGGATGCGGATCTCGTGCGACTGGCCCCGGTAGCGCGCCTCCACGAAGCGCTCCACGTTCCCCTTCACCTCGAGCAGCGCCTGGCGTTCCAGGTCCTTCCACGGAAGTCCCCGGCCGAGCACCGTCCTCGACTTCTCCACCGTCGTGTCCGCCAGGACCATCCCCAGCGCGCTCAGCAGCCCCGGATGGCGCGGCACGATCACCCCCTTCATCCCCAGCCGCCGCGCCAGGTCGCACGCATGGAGCGGACCCGCGCCCCCGAACGCGACCAGCCAGAACTCGGCGGGATCGTGCCCGCGCTCAATGCTCACCCGCCTCAGCGCCCGCTCCATGTTGGCGTTCGCCACCTCGAGGATCCCTTCGGCGAAGCGCCGTTCCATCGAGACCCGCTGCAGCGGCATCCGCCCGCCCAGGAAGCGCGCCGGATCGATTCTCCCCAGCGCGACGTTCGCGTCGGTCACCGTCGGCCGCGTCCCTCCGCGGCCGTAGCACATCGGCCCCGGAGTCGCCCCCGCGCTTTCCGGGCCGACCCGCAGCGCGCCGCCCTCGTCGATCCTCGCCATCGACCCCCCTCCCGCGCCGACCGTATGGATCTCGAAGTGTGGCACCCGCAGCGGCATTCCGCCGATCGAGCCCTCCTTCGTCACCTTCGCGGTCCCGTCGATCAGGCACACGTCCGTCGACGTCCCTCCCATGTCGAACGCGATCACCTTCCCGTATCCCAGCGCCTGCGCCGCGATCACGCCGCCCGCCGGGCCCGACAGCAGCGTCTGCGCCGCCCGGCGCGACGCCGACGCGGGCGTGATCGCTCCGCCGTCCGATGCGAGGATGCGCAGCCCGGGGATCGAACGGCCCAGCCTCCCGAGATATCGATCCACGACCGGCGCGACGTAGGCGTTCAGCACCGTCGTCGACAGCCGCTCGTACTCCCGGTACTCCGGCAGCACGTCGCTCGACAGCGACGCGCCCTTGAGGATCCTCCCCGCTGCCCGTTCGTGCGCCGGATTGGCGTAGGAGTGCAGGAAGCAGACGGCGAGGTGCTCCGCCCGGACCTTCCGCAGCGCGGCGACGTCGAGAGGCGTCACGACGCGGCCCTTCGCGTCGATCCGTTCGCGCACCCCGATGCGGCGCGAGCGGGGAATGAGCGGCTCCGGACGCGTCCACATCAGATCGTAGAGGGCTCCGCGCTCCTGGCGGCCGATCTCGAGCAGGTCCTCGAAGCCTTTCGTCGTGACCAGAGTCAGCCGCGCGCCCTTCCGCTCGAGGAAGGCGTTGGTCGCCACCGTCGACCCATGCACGACCTCGGCGTCCGTCGCCCCGAGGTCGCGCAGCCCCTGCAACACTGCGCGCGAGGGGTCGTCGGGCGTCGAGAGGACCTTGTGGGTCCGGATGCGGCGGCCGTCGAAGAGGATGAAGTCCGTGAAGGTGCCTCCGGTGTCGACGCCGACGACGCGCATCGCCCGACTCTAGAAGGCGAAGGCGTCCGTCAGCAAGAAATAAGCGGCGAAGGTTCTTCGCTAGACTCCGGGAATTCCGCTTGACAACGTTTCGAGACGCGTTAAAGATACGAGAGCCGATTTCCGCGAGCGCGGTCCGGCGGGGACAAGGACGGGGTCCCGTCTCCAGGCGAGACATCAGGCCGAGACATCAACAAAGGAACACGACATGCCCGAGCCCGGCAAGACGGAGACGTCGAAGAGCGAGACCGGCAAGTTCAAAGCCGGACTCGAGGACGTCGTCGCCGGCACCTCCTCGATCTGTCTCGTCGACGGCGTCGAAGGCCGCCTGCTCTACCGCGGCTACGACATCCAGGACCTCGCGGAGAACTCCACGTTCGCCGAAGTCGCATTCCTGCTCTGGTACGAGCATCTCCCCCTGAAGAAGGAGTACGAGGCCTACCTCAAGGTCTGCAAGGAGGCGACCGAACTCCCCTACCAGGTCAACATGCTCCTCCGGCTCTTCCCCCGCACCGCGACCCCGATGGAGGTGCTCCGCACCGCGATCTCCTCGCTCGGCCACTACGACCCCGACAGCGGCAATACGACGCACGACGCCGTCCTGCGCAAGGCGATCCGCCTCACGAACCGCATCGGCTCGATCGTCACCGCGCACGAGCGCCTGCGCAACGGCAACGAGCCCATCCTCCCCGTCCCCGGGAAGTCCGTCGCCTACAACTTCCTCTACACGCTGTTCGGGAAGGAGCCCGAGGCCCTGTTCGAGAAGATCTTCGACGTCTGCCTCATCCTCCATGCGGACCACGAGTGGAACGCGTCGACGTTCGCCGCGCGCGTCACCGCCGCGACGATGTCGGACATGTACTCCTCGGTCACGTCGGCCGTCGGCGCCCTGAAGGGGCCCCTGCACGGCGGCGCGAACGAGGCCGTCATGAAGATGCTGCTCGACATCGGCGAGCCCTCGAAGGCGGAGGCCTGGGTCACGAACGCGCTCAGAAACAAGGTCAAGATCTCGGGCTTCGGGCACCGGGTCTACAAGACCGAGGACCCGCGCGCGATGGTGCTCCGCAAGTACGCCGAGCAGCTCGGCAAGCACACGGGGCAGACCAAGTGGTACGAGATCTCCCGCATCGTCGAGAACGTCATGTTCGATCACATGCAGAAGGAGGGGAAGAAGATCTACCCCAACGTGGACTTCTACTCCGCCTCCGTGTATCACTGCATGAACATCCCGATGGAACTGTTCACGCCGATCTTCGCCATGAGCCGCATCACGGGATGGACGGCGCACATCATGGAGCAGTGGGCGAACAACCGTCTCATCCGCCCGCGCGCGGAGTATACGGGCCCCCTGCGCCTGTCGTACCAGCCGATCGAAAAACGTTGACGGCCGTGTAGGTCCGCACGCCGCGGACGGATGCCGCTGCTCGGAGTCTAACGGGAATGTTCATCCCGATCGGGGACGAGAATCCCACCGAACGCACGCCGTTCGTCAACTACGCGATCATCGTCCTCAACGTCGCCGCGTTCCTCGTCTTCGGACTGGGGGACCCCCGAGACCCCGCGCTCATCCGATGGGAGATGGTCCCCGCCGACCTCCAGTGGCCTACGCTGTTCACGAACCTGTTCCTCCACGCCGGATGGATGCACCTGATCGGCAACATGGTCTTCCTCTGGATCTTCGGCGACAATGTCGAGGACCGGCTGGGCCATATCGGATACGTCGTGTTCTACTTCGTCTGCGGCCTGGCCGCCGACGGCGCGCACATCGCGACCAATCCGAATTCCCTGATCCCGACGCTCGGCGCGTCCGGGGCGATCTCCGGCGTGATGGGCGCCTATGTCCTGTTCTATCCCCGGGCCGTGGTGAAGACCTTCGTCTGGCTGGGCATCTGGTACGCGGATGTCGTGCGGACGCCAGCGTACCTCTGGATCGGCCTGTGGTTCGTGCTCCAGCTCCTCCAGAATCTCCTCAGCCGCGGCGCAGGGGGCATTGCTTACTTCGCCCATATCGGCGGCTTCGTCGCGGGAATCGCGATCGCCGGCATCATCAAGGCCGCCAACCGTCGCGGCCGGGAGCCGGGTCCCGAGGGCAGCCTGCCCGAAGCCCGGGGCGAAGGCCCGCGCCGCCCCTTCGCCCCGATCCCCGATGACCCGGGCATCGAGTGGCTCGACGAACCCGCCGACTCTTATTCCCTCCTGTCGCTGAACGAGGATCCTTCCAACGTCGCCCAGATCTCCGAGGTGGTCAGCGCGCTCGGCGGCGAGCCGTCGCACGAGGTCGCCCGCCGCCTCCAGACCACGCGGGGCATGATCGCCCGCAAGATCCCCCGCGATGCCGCCGCGATGATCCAGCGCGAGCTGCAGTCACGCGGGATCCCGTCCGCGCTCATCCTCCACAACCGCGCGAACCTTCCGCCCAAGCCGGCCATCGTGGACGGCGCCAGCTGGGACGACCGCTCGATCCGCTTCCGGTCGGGTGAGCAGATCGCCAAGATGCCCTGGGCGTCCCCCTTCCTCTGGGTGGCCGCACGCATCGAGGGCCGCGCGTTCGTCGACGCCTTCATCAACCGCCGCGCCGCCTACCGCCTCTACGATTCCCGCGCGGTCCAGCTCACGGAAATCGACCCCTCCGGCCGCAGCGAAGTCGACGCCGGATTCGCCGGATTCGCCCGCGCGATCCGCACGTATGCCCCGGACTCCCCCGCCAACGAGGGCGTCGCCATCGCCGCCGGCCAGGAGGTCTGGGGCCGTCTGGATTTCCCCGTCGAATCGGACTACGATGACTATGTCTTCTGGCTGTACAACCTGATCCTCGCCCGGGGCGTCCGCGCTTGAGGGAATGACTTGAGACGCGCCGCGATCGTCACGGTCCGCTGCCTGATCGTCCTTCTCCTCCTCGCGGCCGCCCGCGACGTCCCCCTGCCCCGCCGGTCCGGCGACCGCGTCCGCATCCACCTGGTCGACCGCTCGGGCTCCGTCTCCGTCCGCGGGCCCGCCGTCTCGCTGCGCCCGGCCAACATCGACGCAGTCATCGCCTACGACCGTCAGACCCGCGCCTCCGGCGATCTCGTCACCTGGGCCTCCTTCGGAAAGACGCTCGCCTGGGAATCCGACCAGGTCGATCCTTCAGGATCCGACGTGTCGCTCGCCCTCACCGCAGCGCTCGCGCGGAATCCCACCGAGATCATCCTGTACAGCGACGGCCGATGGGACCCCGGCAATGCGGCCTTCCTCTTCCGCGATCGCGAGGTCCCCATCCATGTCTGTCCCTTGGGCCCCACCTCCGTGCGCGACGTCCGCTTCCGACGCGTCCAGGCCCCCGCCTCCGTCCGCCCCGGCGATTCGTACGTCCTCTCCTTCACGCTCGAATCGACCTATGATGTGGACTGCAGCCTTCGTGTCGACCAGGAGACCCGCCCCTTGCGTCTGGTTGCGGGCGTCAGCACGATGGTCCCGATCACCCGGACGGCGCCCGGCGTCTTCCACGCGTCCATCGACGTCGACGACGACTGCCCCGAGAACAATAAGGTCGACGGCCAGGTCTTCGCCCTCACCGACCAGCCGCGAATCCTGGCCCTCTCCAAGGGATTGTCCCTGCCCGGAGTCGATCTCGACGTCGCTCAAAGTCTCCCGAACCTGGGCGCTTATGACGCCATCGTCCTCGACAATATCGCGCTTCCCGCCGAGCAGCAGCAGACGCTCGCGACCTGGGTCAAAGGCGGCCGCGGCCTCGTCCTTCTGGGCGGGCCGCTGAGCTACGCCAGGGGCGACTGGCCGCACAGACCGGTCGAGACCCTGTCCCCGCTGACCCTCCGTCCCGATCTGAAGGTCGCCGCGGTCTTCGGCCTCGACTCCTCGGGCAGCATGAAAAAGGATTTCGACCTGGCGACCCAGACGCTCCTGGACGCCCGGGACCGGTATTTCGACGCGGACGACGACATCGTCGCGATGACGTTCGCGGACGAGGCCCGCACCATGGACTTCGACGCCCTGCGCAAGGTGACGCCGACCGGCGGCACTCGCATCGCCCGCGCGATCGTCGAGGGCATCCGGCACCTTCGCACGCGCCAGGCCGGGCGGAAGGTGATCGTGCTCGTGACCGACGGCGAAAGCGCCGCGGAGGAGACCCCCGAGATGCTCCAGGCGGCCATCGCGGGGCTGGACGACATCGCCTTGATCGTTCTCACAACCCGTAAGGACGTGCCCGGCGCGCGCAACCTCCATATGGATTGGAACGAACTCGATCGGGCGCTTCGAAACATCACGAACGACATCAACGATCTTGCCCGCGAGGCTCCCGGCATCCTCGAGGTCCGCAAGCATCCGGTGACCGCGGGAATTTCGCCCGTCGTCGTCCGGTCGATCAACCGGACGACCGCGAAATCGGACTCCCAGGTGCTCGCCACCGTGGGACAGCCCCCCAAGCAGGATCCCGTGCTCGCGATCCGCTCTTATGGCGAAGGCCGCGTCGCCGCCTTCACGACGGAAGCGGAACCCGGGATCGTTCCCTTGATCCGGCAGGCGCTCGACTACGTCGTCGGCGACCGCGACGCCGGGCTCTCCCTCTCGATCGACCCGCCCCGGGTGATCGCGCAGGGCGTCTATAAGGATCCCGAGTTCGTCACCGACGGAGTGCCCGTGGTCATGAAACAGGTTGCTTCCAACCGCTGGGAGGGGCGGCTTCCCGAGGGGCTGACGGGAAGCGTCGTCGTCGGCAAGGGCCGGGCGCGGGCGACGGCGACCATCGCGTGTCCTCCGGAGTATGAGGCGCTCGGCGTCGACCGCGATGTGTTGGACCGCCTGGCGCGCGACACCGGAGGTCGCCTGCTCCGGTCCACCTCCGAACTGGAGACCCTGCCCCGTCCCGAACGGACCGCGCCCCGCAGCGGCCGAACCGTCTTCCTCTTGGCGGCGATGGCGCTCGTCTTCGTGGAACTCGGCGTCTCCATCTACTGGAAGGTATAATTCCCATGCGATGACGCTGAAGCGCAAGCTCCTGATCCTCGCCGCCGTGCTCACCGTGCTCCTGGTCCTCCTGTCCATCGCCTTGATCTCCTCGCCCATGATGGACTGGTATCAAAGGCAGATCGACCGCAATCCCCAGACGGACTTCTCGCGCGACCTGCAGATGCTGACGGCCGACGTCTGCTTCACGACCTGGCGTCCCGAGCTGGCCGCGCCGAAGTACCGCTTCTACTATGAGCGCTACAAGACGGACCTTCGCCGCGCCCACGCCCTCTTCTGTTATGCCCTCTCGCTCGAGGAGGCGGGGAGGACGTCCGACGCCATCGACATCTACAGCAAATACCTCGCGGAGTATCCCGACCACGAGGAAAAGGGAGAGGCGGAAGTCGGCATCAACCGCATCATGAGTAGTCGACATTGACGCAGCCCCGGTGTATGCTGCCCGCCGAACCGACATGCCGGTCTTCAAAGCCTACGACCTGAGGGGACGCTACCCCGACGAGATCGACGAATCCTTCGCCGAGCGGCTGGGCGGCGCCGTCGTCCGCTTCCTGAAGGCGACGCGCATCGCCGTCGGCCGCGATGTCCGCCTCTCCGCGCCGGCGATCGCCGCCGCGCTCGCCAAAGGCGCCGGCTGCGAGGTGGTCGACATCGGCCTCTGCACGACGCCGATGCTCTACTATGCCGTCGGCCACCTGGGCCTGGACGGCGGAATCATGGTCACGGCGTCGCACAATCCCCCGCAGGACATCGGCTTCAAAATCTGCCGCGAGCGCGCCTTCCCGCTCAGCGAGAAGACGGGCCTGAAGGAGATCGAGCGGTCGATGGCCGGCAAGCCTTCGGGCATTTCAGCCGTCACGACCCACGACCTGCGCCCCGTCTACCGGACCCATCTACGGGCCCAGATCGGGAAATGCCCGCGCCTCAAGGTCGCCGTCGACACGGCCCACGGCTCCGTGGGCGCGGTCTTCGACGACATGTTCGGCGACCTGCCCCTGGACTACGTCCGCCTCTGCTGGAAGCCCGACGGCAACTTCCCCAGCCACGAACCCAATCCGCTCAAGGACGAGAACATCGTCGACCTCCAGGAGGCGATGCGCACGACAGGGGCCGACCTCGGCGCCGCTTTCGACGGCGACGGGGACCGCTGCATGTTCCTGGGACCGGGCGGCGTCCGGATCGGAAGCGATCTCGTCACGATCCTCCTCGCCCGCTCCGAGCTGCACCGGCATCCCGGCTCGGCGATCGTCTATGACCTGCGCTCCAGCCGCGTCGTGCCCGAGGAGATCCTGAAGGCCGGCGGCCGCCCGATCCGCGAACGCGTCGGCCACTCCTTCATCAAGGAGACGATGAAGAAGAACGACGCGGTCCTGGGCGGCGAGCTCTCGGGCCATTACTACTTCAAGGACCATTACTTCGCCGACTCCGGGATGATGGCATTCGCCAAGGTCCTCGACCTGCTGGGCCGCGACGGCCGCCCGATCGACGAGCTGCTCGCCCCCCTCCGCCGCACCTCGGCGACCGGCGAGATCAACTTCAAGGTCGCGGACAAGGCCGGGCTGATGAAGTCGCTCGCCGAGCGCTACAAGCACGGGCGCCAGGACACCCTCGACGGCATCACGATCCAATTTGACGACCACTGGTTCAACGTGCGCGCGTCGAACACGGAGCCGTATCTCCGCCTGAACCTCGAAGCAGACAACCCGGAAATACTGGAGCGGATGAGAAGCGAGCTCTACGGGATTCTGGGCAAACCCGTCTAAGCATCAGGCATCGGAGGGCCCCTCCCTGCAACGGGCATGGCTCCCTCTTCCCTCCGCCGCTGCGCTTCCGACAGGGTCGTGGGGCTGGGGACCTCGGATGCCCTAATGCCTGATGCTGGATGCTTAATGCCTTCCTTCTTGAGTCTGCCCGACCGGCGCGCTAGACTTTAGTCACGCAGGGGCGCGGTTTACCATCGGGGTAGACGCTGCAGTTCACGTCCTTGTTAGGAGACCACCCTCGTTGTTCCGATTGGCGATGGTCGCCAGTCGCAGATTCCGCTATCACAGGAGGCAACCCGATGTCCAAGAGACGCCAAGGGTTCACCCTGGTCGAGCTGCTGGTCGTGATCGTCATTATCGGCATTCTTGCCGCTCTTCTTCTGCCAGCAATCACCAAGGCGATCCATCGCGCGAGGGTGACCTCGTGCGCAAACAATCTCCGGCAGCTGTGGGTGCTGCAGACCACCTATATGAGCCAGTTCGGCGGCCGCATGAAGGTCATGTCGAGTGCCGAAGGGGTGGCGTTCTGGCAGGCCCTCACCACCACCTCGCCCCCGATTGTTGAGACGAGCGAGATGGAAATCTTCCTTTGTCCGGTGCTCCAGCAGCCCACGGTCGGTGAGATCCAGTACTTCGGACCCGGCAAGTCGGTCGCCCGGCTGTCGGGCGGCGATCCGGTCGGCTGTGACGATCCGGAGAACCACAAGGAAGGGTCGAACACCGGCAGTGATGCTACCGGCAACGTGCTGCGCAAGTCGGGCGACGTGCTCGAACTGACCGGGCAGGAATTCAACAACGTCATGAATCCGACCGGCAACACCCCTGCGCCCAAGAAGTAGTCCACTCGGAGCAATCGAGAGCCCCGGCGGCAACGCCGGGGCTTTCTCTTTTTTGTATGATGCTTCGCGTGAACCGGGCCGCTCCCTACCTCCTGTTCGCCGGCGTCACCGTCGCGGTGTTCTGGAAGTTCCTCCTCTTCGGCCAGACGATGTACGCGATGTCGGCCCTCGAGCAGCAGCTGGGCCTCGCCCCGCAGGAACCCCAGGGCTGGTTCCGATCGGAGTTCCGCCATACCCGCATCTCCGACAACCTCGCCCTGTTGGCCCTCCACCACCGCCTCTACAACGAGGGCCTACACCGAAACACCCTGGCGCTGTGGAACCCGTATCTTTTCTGCGGATTGCCGACCTCCGCGGATCCGATGATCCATCCGTTCTATCCGCCCAACCTGGTCCTGCATCGGTTCCTCGGCCCCGACGCCGCCTATCAGATCTCGTCGATGCTGCACCTCTTCTTCGCCGGCGTCGCCATGCACCTCCTGCTCCGGGCCCTGGGACGCTCCGACGCCGCCGCGGCCGCCGGCGGGCTGGTCTGGATGCTCGGCGGATACCAGGCGATGTGGTTCTCGACGTCGATCCTCGCGGGCCTCTCCGTCTTCGGGCCCCTGGCCGCGCGCTTCCTGATCCGCGGCGCGGAGACGCGGACACTGGGCGCGGCGCCGATCGCGGGGGCCTTCATGGGGCTGGCCATCCTGGGCAGCCACCCGCAGCACGCCATCCTCTTCTTTCTGTTTCTCCTGGCCTGGTCGCTTTTCGTGCTGAAGCGTGCGGGTCACGACGCCCGATTCTCCCTCTCATTCACGGGACTCTTCGCGATCTTCAGCATCGGCGTCGGCATCGTCGAAGTCCTGGCCCGCCTCGACTCCATCGAGAACGGCTACCGGGACCCGCAGTTCGACCATCTTTCTCTGTATGCAGAGCCGCTGCGGCTGGCGACCTACGCGACCGGGTTGATCCTCGGCAAGGCGTACTTCCCCGGTCCGGGCTGGGAGGCCGAGTTCTCCGTCTATATGGGGCTCGCGGCCGTGTCGCTCGCCGTCGTGGCCGCCTGGCGGCATCGTGGCGAAACCCACATCCTGGCCGTCGCCGTCGCGGCGGTCGGGGCGCTGGCCCTCGCGTTCGTTTACCCGCTTGCGTGGCTGTATCTCAAGATCCCCCTGCTGAGCCTCAGTCCCGCATCCCGCTGTCTCCATGTCGCGGCCTTCGGCATCGCGTTCCTCGCCGCGCAGGGACTGGACGATCTGGCCGCGTCGCCCGGGAAGGCGTGGAAGGGCGTGGCCTGGGTCGCGGTCGCGTTCGTCCTGTTGCTGATCCCGGGCTTCGAGCCGTTCCGCTTCCGCAACGGCGCCGCGCTTGAGACGGCGATCGGCTTCGCGCTCGCCGCCGCGGCGACCGCGGTTGCGCTGCGGTCCCGGCCGGCCGCCCTCGGCCTGCTGTTCGCCGCCATCCTCTTCGAACTGCTCCCCCCGTTCCTGCAGTTCAACCACCACGCCGACTCGAGCCTGATCGCGCAGACGCCGGAGGTCCTCCGCGGCCTGCCCAAGCCGGGCGATCCCACCCGCGTCACCGGCATCCTGGGGACGACGGCGGTTTCGACGAAGTCGCCTCAGTGGGGCAACGATCTCGTCACGGGCAACAATCTCCTAGCCCTGTACCGGCTGGAGAACATCGGCGGCTTCGAGGCCATCCTTCCCTCCGCTTATGTCGATTTCGCCCTGGCCGCGGGCGGCCGCCTCAGCCCGGCCGGTCGGACGATCCAGTTCACGAACTGCGAATCGCCGCTGCTGGATTTCATCGGGCTGGAGACCGTCCTGCTCCCGGCCTCGATGCCGATGCCCTCGCGATTCAGGAAGACCGATCTGGGACCGGTCGCGCGATTCGAGAACGGCGCCGTGCTGGCCCGCGCGCGTCTGGCCTCCAGGATCCGGGCGGTGAAGACTCCGGAGGAGGCGCTCGCGCTGCTCCGCGAGCCGCAGCGCGATCTCAAGTGGGAGACGATCATCGAGACCGACCGCGCCCTGCCCGTGGTCTATAAGGGGGAGATCGTCTGGACGTCCCGGGCGAGCGACCGGTCGGAGCTGCAGGTGATCACCGATGCGCCCGCGGTCCTGGTCGTTGCCGACACCGACTATCCCGGCTGGGAGGCGACGGTCGACGGGACGCCGACGCCCATCCTGCGGGCAAACCTCGCCTTCCGTGCCGTCGAACTTCCGGGGGGTACCCACCGCGTCGAGTTCCGTTTTCGACCCGCCTTCGCCCGGTTCGGCCTGCCTGCTTCTCTTTTCTTCCTGGTGCTCGCGCCGCTCGCCGCGTGGCGCTGGAGGAAGCCGTGAGACGGGCCGCGCCTTATCTGCTCTACGGCGCGGTGACGCTGGTCTGTTTCTGGAAGTTCCTGTTCTTCGGCTGGACGCTCTACGACGTTCGCACGCTCGAGGGGCATCTGGGCGTCCCGGCGCCCGAGAAGACGGGCTGGTTCGAGTGGCACCGCCCGCCCTCCGACCGGGGTGACACGGTGCTCTCCCTGCCGATGCTGCACCGCCTGTACGGGGAAGGCCTGCAGCACGGCGAGTTGCGCCTCTGGAATCCGTATCTCTTCTGCGGTTATCCGATCTACAACAACCTGCTGCTGCATCCGTTCTACCCGCCAAATCTGATCCTCCACGCGCTGCTGCCCCCGAGGATCGCCTACGACCTCAACCTCCTGATCCACTTCTTCTTTTCCGGCGCGGCGATGTATGGGCTGCTGCGCGGGACGGGCCGGAGCGGCGCGGCGGCGACCATCGGCGGCCTGCTGTGGATGCTGATCGGCTACAACACGTTCTGGTTCTCGACGGGGACCTTCATGGGCGCGAGCGTGTTCGCGCCGCTCGCCTTATGGGGCCTGCGCCTCGGTCTGGAACGACGCGACTTCCGGCCCCTCGCCCTGGGCGGCCTCGCGATGGGCCTCGTCATCCTGGGCAGCCACGGCCAGCACGCGCTCCATATCCTGATCTTCCTCTCCATCTGGATGCTGGTGACGCTGATCGCCGACCGCGAGGCGCGGGTCTTCACCGCCAAAGGCGGCGCGCTGTTCCTCGCATCGGCCCTCGGGGTGGGGATGGCCGCGATCCTGACCCAGCTCGACTCGGTGACGAACGGCTTCCGCGTGCCCGGCGACGATCTCGAGCTGCATTATCGGGATCCGTGGATGCTGCCGACCTACGTCGCGAACCTCGCGCTCGGGAAGATCTGCTACGCCCCCGACGGCCTCCTGCGCTCCGAGTTCACCCTCTACGCGGGCGTTGCCGGCGCCGGCCTGGCCGTCGTCGGAGCGGTCCTCGGCCGCCGGGACCGCTGGACGCGCTATCTCTCGATCTTCGCGATCGTGGCGCTGCTGGTCGCCTTCTTCAAGCCGCTGGCGCAGGCCGCGCTCCATATCCCCTTCCTGAACCTGAGCATGCCCGCGCGCTGGGTCTATGTCTTCGGCTTCTGCCTGACGATGCTGGCGGCGGGCGGCGTCGAAGCGCTCCTCCGGGAACCGGTCCTGGGCTTCCGCATCGCGGGGGTCTGGGGCGGCCTCTGCCTGTTCTTCGTCCTGTTCTATTCGACCCAGGGTGCTCTGGTCGAGACCCTGCTGGGGATCGCCCTGGCGGCTGCGGCGCTGATCGCGCTTCCCCGCTCCCCCCGCGCCGCCTTCGCCCTCGGTCTCGCCGCCCTCGCCTTCGACCTCATCCCGAACTTCGTCTGCTTCAACGCCCACGCCGATCCGAGGGTTCTGGATCAGAAGTGGCCGGCGATCGAGGCGATCCGCGAGCGCGAGAAAGAGCCGTGGAGGGCTACGGGCAGCCTCCGCAATCCCGACGCGACCGAAGCCCCGATGAATCCGTGGACCATGGCCATCGGTTCCAATATCCTTGCCCTTTACGGCGTCGAGGCGGTGATGGGATACGAGTCCATCGCCCCGCTGTCGACCGTGATCTACTGCTCCCGGATCGGCGGCGCGAGATCGATCCTCGGCAGCGGACGCGTCCTGCTCCTCGAAACCCCCGAAGATCATCTGACCCGGCTCGCGAATCTGCGCTATCTGCTCGTCCCCTTCGAACGCTGGGGATCGGTCGGTCGCAAGGTCGGCGAGTGGGGGCCGCTCCAAGCGTTCACCCTCCGACAGGCGCTGCCCCGGGCCTATCTCGCCGGGTCGGTGAGGATCGGCGACGCCGACGAGGCCGCCAAACTGTTCCGGGGCCCGAACATGTTCGAATCCAGGGCGGTCGTTCTCGAAACGGCGAAACCACCGGTCTCCGGTGCGGGAGGCGGGACCGTGAGCTGGACCCGCCGTGAGACCGATCGAATCGAGCTCGCCGTCCATGCAACGGCGGAGTCGATGCTCGTGATCGGCGACACCGACTATCCCGGTTGGGAGGCGGAGGTCGACGGCGTCGCGACGCCCATCTATCGGGCGAACATCACCTTTCGCGCCGTCGTCGTGCCGCCGGGCGCGCACTCGGTCGTGATGCGCTTCCGACCCGCGTCCGCCCGCGACGGCCTGATCCTGTCCGGATTGTCGACGCTGGCGATCCTGGGGTTCACCTTCCGGCGCAAAGCGGTATAATGCAGGCATGAGGCATCGCGAGGCGGGCATCACCCTCGTCGAGATCGTCGCGGCGGTCACCATCATCGGCATCCTCTCGGCGCTGCTCATCCCGCTCAGCATCAAGGCGGGCCGCTACGAGAACCTGAAGCTCTGCCAGGACAACCTGCGGACCCTCTATGCGGCGCAGGCGAAGGCTCCACCCACTCCGACCCAGGAGTACGGTCGCGCGTACTGGGTGCGGCTGACTCAGATGCAGCCGCCCCTGCTGAGTCCGGATCGGCTGCGCTGTCCGTTCGTGGACGGCGCGGACGCGCCGTTCTGCCAGTACTTCGGCCCCGCGGGCGACATCGTCAAGTACGACGCCAAGGACCCGATCGGCTGCGACATGGAGCTGAGCCACAGCGACGACGGCCGCCAGGGCGGCAGCGTCGTGCTGAAGAACGGCGACGTGGTCACGGACCACACGGGAGCGTGGGGCTCCGCGCAGCACGGGGGCAGGTGCCGGCCCTAGGCCGGCGGCCCGGTTCTTTCGTTTTTCGGGGTTGACGCGCCACCGGATGCAGTGCGGTCCAGAGGCGTCCCCCATGACATAGAAGGCTCTTTGACAATGCGGAAGGAGGACAGCATGGTCGCATTGTCTTCGCAGAAGCGCAGGAACGGCTTCACCCTGGTCGAGTTGCTGGTCGTGATCGTGATCATCGGCATCTTATCTAGTCTCCTACTACCCGCGATCACCCACGCGATCTTCCGGGCGAAAGTCGCCACCTGCCAGCACAACCAGCAGGAGTTGTACAAGCTCGGCCTGGTGTACTCCAGCTCCCACAAGGCCCAGTGGCCCCCCGGCAAAGGGGGCGATCTCTGGGTGTCTCTGCGGCGCATGGTTCCGCCCCTGATCGAGCCGGACCATGCCTCGATCCTCACCTGTGCGGTTCTCGGTGAGGAGTGCGGGCCCGACGAGACTCATTTCCGGGGTCCCGAGGTGCCGCTGAGCAAGCTGGGGGCCGCCGATCCCCTGGGCGCCGACAAGGTCGGCAACCACGGGGAGCAGTACGGCGGCAACGTGCTCCTGAAAGACGGCAGCGTCTCGGAGTACGAACTCCTCCATCCGAAGTGGGTGGAGTGCGACACCAAGCTGGTCCCGTAGTCCTCCCGCCCGGTCCAGGGTTTGAGTCCCTGGGCCGGGCCCTTCCGCATCAGGAGAACGTCCATGGCCTACAAGGGTCTTGCCCTTCGTGACATCCTGGTGACGATCGTCGGCGGCGGCCTGGTCTCCCTGCTCCTGCTTCCCGTCTGTGCGGCGGAGGAATCGATGCTGCGAGAAGGGCCGCCTGCGCGAACAATCTCCGACAGCTTCAGGCGGTCGGGGCTACGTATGCCTCCAAGAATCCGGGAACGTGGCTCGAAACCACGGGCAGCGCCCTTTGGACCGGATTCACGAAAGGCGCTGCTCCTCTCGTCAGCACGGATGAGCTTGAAGTGCTGCTTTGCCCGGTCAAGGACGGACCGCCGAAGCTGGGGGGGACGGATTATCTGGGACCCCGGCAACCCTTCTCCGCGCTGAAGCCCGGAGACGCCCTGGCCGCCGACCAGAGGGGGAATCCTGGCGAAGGAGATCGCGGCAACGTGCTTCTGAAGGATGGCAGCGTCCACGAGTACGAATACTCCCACCTCCTCTGGAAGTCCCTGACCGAATAGCGCCGCTTTTTTCATCCCTTGATGGGATCGACCCGTGCTGCTATTCTGAGCGCCCCAATGCTCAAGCGCATGTGCACGGCGAAGATCGCCAACGCGACCATCACCAAGGCCGAGCTCCACTACGAGGGCAGCTGCGGCATCGACGCCTCCGTCCTCGAGGCCTCGGGCATCCTGCCCTACGAGATGGTCCTCATCGCCAACGTCAGCAACGGCCGCCGCTTCGAGACCTATACCATCCCCGAGCCCCAGGGCAGCGGCGCCTTCTGCCTCTACGGCGGCGCCGCCCATATGGGGGCCCCCGGGGACGAGATCATCATCATGGCCTACGGCTATCTCAACGAGGCCGAGCTCGCCCAATTCAAGGCGCCCAAAGTCGTCCGGCTCGGCGCCAAGAACGCCCTGAAGTAGCCCGTCCTGCATAAAGGGACATGAAGACGCAAGCTCTGCTTCCGCTGGTCCTGGCCTTTGCCGCCTGCTCGTCGCCGTCGACCGGCAACCCACCCCCCGCGGGCGGCGAGATCGAGGTTTCCGCCGAGATCGAGAACCAGACCCTCGCCCCTCGCGAGGGCGACCTGGTCGCGATCACCTTCCGCGTCAGCAACAACACCGCCAAGACGGTGATCCTCCGCGACTTGACCCAGCCCATCGACCTGATGCTCAGCGGCTCCTCGGGCGCCGTCGCGAGCTGGCAGTACGCCCAATCCGGTCTGCTGACCTACCTGCCCGATCGCGAGGAATGGGTCTACGACAAGAGCAAGCGCGCCGATGCGCGCCGGCCCGTCTTCAACTCCGGCCTGCTCGTCCCCAGGGAATCCCTGGTGCTCCGCGCCCGCCTCCGCCTCCTCGAGATGCCCATGGACTTCCAGTTCACCTACTTCGAGCTTACCCAGGACGAAATCCGCCGGAAGGTCTACTTCGAGAAGCGCGAGGAGAAGCTCCTGCGCTACCGGCTGCTGATCGGCCGCGACCTGGAGGACGCCCTGACGCCGTCGGTCCGCACCGAGGTCGGCGGCCACCGCTTCGTCGTCTTCCCGCACGCGGAGCCGATCGCCTCCAACGCCCTGCTGAAGACCTTCCGCTTCCAGATGCCGCTCAAACAGCGCCGCTTCACCCTCGACCAGGCCGCGGCGCTCGCGGGCGTCCCCAAGCCGCGCATCGGCGACTATACGTACTCCAACGTGTTCGACGGCTGGGTGATCTCGAGGAAGCCGGGCTACGTCCTCGTCACGCCGGCCGGCGTCGCCGAACTCCCGGAGCTGAAGAATGTCGAACGGACCTTCTTCCTCCTCGACACGGCCGGCAACGGGAAGGTCGAGATCGAACTGCGGTCCCATTCCGCCGCGACCGCGCTCAGCGAACTCCGTTATCCGCTGGTCAAGCAGGAGAAGGACGTCCCGTTGACGAAGGACGTGAAGGAGAAGAAGATCTTCTACTACCTCTTCCTGACCGCCGACCAGATGCCGAAGCTCTTCGGCGACCTGAAGACCCTGAAGCTCGTCGTGGATGTGGAGTACGGCGAGGGCGGCGGGCGCCTCCAAGTCCTCAACCGCTGAGGCAGCAACCCCAGAAACACCGGAGACACAAAAAGAGCTTCCGCTTTGGGTCCCTGGTGTCCTTGTGTTTTCTTAAATACTCACGCCGGGAAGCGTGACGACGTCGTCCACCTGCATCACCTCGCGCTGGGTGTACCCCTCGCCGTAGGGGGTGCCGATCATCATCCCGTAGGTGCGCGCGCGCGCCCGGAGCCATTCGACCATCTTGTCCTTATCCGGGAACTGCGTCTTGTAAGCCATCACCGCGGCGATCTTCTTGTCCATCTGCGCGGTGATGTCGACGACGAACGACGGGCGCCGCTCGTCGAACTGCGGCATGTGGCACCAGAGGATCTTGGTTGGACGGTGCTTCTTCCCCTTGCCGAACTTCTCGAGGCCCGCGAAAAAGCAGGCGTCGAAAACGAGCTGCGGAGTGATGCGGTGGTCCGGGTGGCGCTGCTCGAGGCCGGGGAGGACGACGACTTTGGGGCGCTGCTCCCTCAGGACCTCGACCACCCGGCTCTGGTATTCGCGGGTGTTGAAGACGCCGGAGTCGGGCAGTTCGCAGTTGATACGGGCGGCGAGGCCCATCGCTTTCGTCGCCTCCTCGCATTCGGCCTGGCGCTCCGGGGCCGATCCGAGGGTGCCCATTTCGCCCTGGGTGAGGTCGCAGGCGCCGACCTTGTACCCCTTCTCGGCCATGCGGATGAGGAGGCCGCCGCAGGTGATTTCGTTGTCGTCGCGGTGGGCCGCGAAGGCGAGAACGTCGAGGGCCATGCGGGGGTTTACTTCTTCTCGGGCTCGACGGGTTTGGCGGCCTCGGCCGGCTTCGGCGGCTCCGCGGGCTTGGCGGCGGCGGCCTGGTCGGCCGCTTCGCCCTCCTTGAGGCCCTTCTTGAACTCGTTGATGCCGGAACCCACGCCGCGCATGAGCTGCGGGATCTTCGAGGAGCCGAACAGGAGGACGATCACGCCCACGATGATGATGAGTTCCATCGGGCTGAGGCCGCCCAAGGCAAGCATGTTGATCATGTCACTTGGCCTTCTTCGATACCGTCACCACGTTGCCGCCCTTCGGATGGTGCCGGAGCTCGAACCGGTCCATGACTCGACGGACGGAGGAAAACACGTCTCCCTTGTCGGAGTTCAGCGATGCGCCGTAATCGGCGAACCGCATCTCGAGCTCGTAGTCCACCGACGTCAGGAGCACGTGGTACACGTTGTTGTCGTTGCCGCCGTACGCATGGCGGCGGATCGCCTCGACCGTATCTTTAACGGCGGATTGCATCTCGGAGATTCCCGAAGCCGAGAATCCGCTCTTCGCCGAGAACCGCTTCACGAACTCCAGCAGGCCCTCGGTGCACTCCGGGTTGAAGCTCAGGCTCAGCTGCACCGGCAGCGACTTCTGGCGCGGGAGGAAGCTGACCCTGCCCCCGCCCACGTAGTTGAACGCCGTCAGGCAGCGCGGACACTTGTAGGTGCCGACGTCTTTCACGGCCAGCAGCGCGTGGCAGGACTGGCATTCGACGTGCAGCGTCTCCGCGCCCGTCGACGGGCCATGCGAGGCCGGCGCCATCGGCGCCGCGGTGATCGCGGGAGGAGGAGGCGGCGGCGGGGCCACGGCCGCGGGGGCCATATGGCGGCCCGTTCCCGGGCTCTGCTGCGCTGCGACAGGACTCTTCAGGACGACCGTCTGGTCGTTCGGGCTCGCCGCCCCCGAATCCGCGTTCTGCAGGTGCTTCAGGGCGTCGTCGCGCGTGTTGAAGATCCGGAAGAAGGCGTTCAGGCCCAGCATGTCGAAGACGACCTTGACCTTGGGCTGCACCTTCACCAGGGAGATGCCGCCCTTGTCGGGCGTCACGGAGTCCGAAAGATTGATCAGGTATCCCAGGCCCGTGGAGTTGACGTACTTGACGTTCTCCATGTCCATGATGAAGCGCTCGACCCCGCGTTCCTTCACGGAATTGAGGTGGGTCTGGAAGGTGATGACGGTCTTGGCGTCAATGGAGCCGTTGAGGATGACCAAAGCGGTCCCCGACAGGCCTTTGATTTCCTGGACCTGGATGGTCAGATCAGGCACGGGTTCTCCGATAGAAAGGCTAGGGCTTCAACGGGCTATGATACTCCGCTCCGGAGGGGGAGTCAAGCCGCGCCCCAGGAAGGACGAATGCCCCGTGAACTTCCCCCCCCGTGTCCTCCATCGGCCGGACGGGACCGATCGCAGGATGAAAATTTGCTCCCCGGTTTAGATGTCCGATGCCTTGATCGTCTGACGCTTGTTCGCCTTCGCCCGCGCCCCCGCCGTGGCCACCGCCGCCTCCACCAGCTTGGACAGGGCGTCCACCGCCTCCCCGCTGAACCGGAACCCCTTCTTCTTGGCCAGCGCCCGGACCTTCGACTGCACGACGTATACCTCGGCCGCCATGGGTCTCTCCTTCCTGCCCCCTCGGGGCATTCTCCGCGTCACTCGTCCAGAACGGCGATTTAACGGTTCCGGGAAAGAAGAATCAAGAACTAACGGGACCGCCGTTCCGCACGCTGTCCGTCCGGCGGCGTCAAATGGATTGTGAAGGGCGGGGACTTTGACCTATAATTCGACCCTGCGGGAGGCTCGATGCAGCTCCTGAAAACGTCGACGATGCCCATCCAACGCCAGGACCTCGATCTGATCTCGGCCTTGCGCCGCAACATCGAGAGCGTCATCTTCGGGAAGACCGAAGTCGTGAAGCTCGCGGTGACCTGCCTCCTCGCCCGCGGCCACGTCCTCCTGGAGGACGTCCCCGGCATCGGCAAGACGGCCCTCGCCCGCGCCATCGCCAAGTCCATCGCCTGCGCCTTCCGCCGCATCCAGTTCACGCCCGACCTGCTCCCGTCGGACGTTACCGGCGTGACCATCTTCGACGCCGAACGCAAGGACTTCGCCTTCAAGAAGGGCCCGATCTTCTCCAACATCATCCTCGCGGACGAGATCAACCGCGCCACGCCGCGGACGCAGGCCGCCCTCCTCGAGGCCATGAACGAGAACCGCGTCAGCGTCGACGGCACCACGCACGCGCTGCCCTCCCCCTTCCTCGTCATCGCCACCCAGAACCCGCTGGAGTTCACCGGGACGTATCCGCTGCCCGAGTCGCAGCTCGACCGCTTCCTGATGATCCTCAAGATGGGCTACCCCACCGCCGAGGAGGAGCGCCAGATCATCACCTCGCGTGCCGGGAACGATCCCGTCGAAGCCCTTCAGGCGGTGCTGACGGCCGACGACGTCCATCGCCTCTCGGAGCGCGTCAACGCGGTCCGAGTGGACGACGCGATCACCGATTACGTCATCGAGATCGCCAACCGCACCCGCGCTGACCGCACCCTGGTCGCCGGCGTCAGCCCCCGAGGCGCCATCCACCTGACCCGGGCCGCGCGCGCCTACGCCCTCGTCGACGGACGCGACTTCATCACGCCGGACGATATCAAGGCGGTCGCCGTCAACGTCCTCTCGCACCGCGTGGTCGAGAAGCGATCCAGGGCGTCGCAGGACGGCCGCGTCGCCTCCGGCCAGATCCTCCGCAAGATCCTCCAGGAGATCCCGGTTCCCCAATAAGAGGGCTCCGGCATGAGCAGCCTTCGGCGCCCGACCCCCCGGGCGTCCTTCCGCATCAACGGACGCGGGTGGATCTACCTCGCGCTCGCGGCCTCCGTCGCCTTCGCGGCGGCCCTCAAGGGCAACAATCTCCTCTTCGCCATCTTCTGCCTCCTGATCGCCCAGTTCATCGTCACCGCCGTCCTGACCGTCGTCGTCGCCCGGGGCATCGACCTCTCGCGCATCCTGCCTCCGACCGCCGTCGCGAGCGAAGTCTTCCCCCTGGGCATCCGCCTGCGGAACCTCAAGCGATTCTGGCCCGCGTTCTGCCTGCGCATCGAGGATCGGATGGACTCCGCCGGCCGCCCCGCCTCGCTGCCGCCGACCCCCGTCTGGATCCCGATGGCCGGCGCACGGAAGCGCGTCCGCACGACCTCGTACGCCACGGCCGGCGACCGCGGCTGGGCCCGGCTCGGCCCGTTCACCGTCGTCTCCGAGTTCCCCCCCGGGTTCTTCACCTACCGGCGCGTGGTCCCCGTCGTCAACCGCCTCCTCGTCCTCCCTCGCGTCGGGATCCTCTCCCGGCGCCTGCTCGAGGCGATGCTCGCCCCCGTCGACTACAGCGAGCTCGCGTCCAACGACTTCCAGGCCGGCCGCGAGGAGTTCGCCGGACTGCGCGATTACCGCGACGGCGACAGCCCCCGCGACATCCACTGGAAGATGTCCTCCCGCCTCCCCGGCCGCCTGCTCGTCCGCGAGCACGAAGACCCCCGCGTCCGCGACGCCGTCATCCTGCTCGAATCCCACGTTCCGAAGACCGCCGAGGGACGCCGCCGCGGGCGGCTCGAACGCGCCATCCGCTTCGCCGCCACCCTCGCCGACGTCCTGCTCGCCGATCAATACCGCGTCCGCTTCCGCGCCTTCGCTCCGGACCCGCTCGCCGTCGACCTCGACCCGCGCGGCCGGGAGCTCGAGACGCTGCTCCAGGAGCTGGCGATCCTGCGTCCGACACGGACGCGCCCGCTCTCCGAGCTCCTGGCGGAGGCGGAGATCGGCCGCGACGACGCGGTGTTCATCCTCCGGATCGGCGAGGATCCGTTGTCCCGCCCCGAGGACCTGCGGAACGCGACGATCCTGACGCCCGTCCAGATGAAGGGGCTGCTCGAGGATTCGGACCTCGGCGAGAAGGAGCCGGAGTGACTCCCCACCCCGAGCCCATCAGCCCGCTCTCGGTCGACCGCAGGGTCCGGCTCGCGGCCTATGCCGGCGTCCTCGCCGCCTACGTTGCGGCCGCGAAGAACGACCCGCTGACGCCCTACCAGATCGGCTTCTTCCTCGTCGCGTCGCTGTGGAGCCTCGCGGCCGAGCACCGCTTCCGCAAGCCGCTCTTCTCGGCGCCGATCAAGGTCGGCCTCATCGCCGTCGGCGGCGCCATCTTCATCGTCTTCATCGCCGGCAACGTCGGCGGCAGCGCGGAGCACTTCGCCAACTCGATTTCGCGATTCCTGTTCTGGAACGCGATCGTCTTCATCCTCTCCCGCAACAAGACCGAGTACGACTTCTGGACGCTGGCCATCATCGAGCTGTCGCTCTTCATGATCTCGGGCTCGTTCGTCCAGCCGCCGCTGTTCCTCCCGCTCCTTCTGGTCAGCTTCTTCTGCCTCTTCGCGACGTTCCAGCGCGCGGCCATTCTGAAGTGCGGCGTCGTCGGCGAACCGGCCAAGGGCGGCTTCGGCCTCTCGCTGACCACGCTCGGGATCACGCTCGAGGTGGCGGCCGTCGTCTTCGTCCTCTTCCCCCGCCAGTCCTTCCGCATGGAGAAGACCCCGGGGCTCGAGACGCCCGAGAAGACCGCGAAGCAGGAGCTGCCGCAGGCCCCGCTGCCCGGCGACCATGTCGGCATGCCGCGCACCGCCGCCTTCCTCAGGCTCACCAACCTCAACAAGCTCAAGACCGACCCCACCCCGGTGATGCGCATCAAGATCCGCGACCTCCTCGACCAGCCCGTCCCCGCCGAGCAGACCCTCTATGTCCGCGGCGCCGTGCTCGACACGTACGAGAACGGCGAGTGGCGCAGCGATTTCCGGAAGCAGACCCGGCGCGACGCCGACGACGGCACGATCGACGGCTGGACCGAGCTCGAGCGGAACGTCCCCGCAGGCCGCAAGGTCGTCCGGCAGACCATCCAGACGGTGGGCCTTTCCGAGGACCTGGCGTTCGCCCTGCCCGACCCGGTGAGCGTCGGCATGAAGGAGGCCCGGTACGACCCGGCGGGCGTCCTCTTCTATCCCGCGCCGCCCCAGGGGGTCGTCGAATACCGCGTCGACAGCGCGCTGATGCCCTCGCAACTGCCGTCCAGCCCCCCGAAGGGCCCGGTGCCCGAACGCTATCTCCAGCTGCCGCCCGGACTGGACCTCGTCCGCATGACCGCCCGGCGGGTGACGGACTCGCTCGGCGACGGCCGCAACCTGCGCGCCGGCCGCCTCGTCCACTACCTGACGCACAACGGCTTCTCGTACAAGCTCGACCCCTTCGTCCCCGTCGCCGGCAAGGACCCCGCCGAGCATTTCCTGGAGACGCGGACCGGGTACTGCGTCCATTTCGCGACGGCGCTGGCGCTGCTCTGCCGCTCGGCCGGCGTGCCCGCCCGCGTGGCCACGGGCTTCCAGCTGCACGATCCCGAGGAGGACGGCTCCTTCCTCGTGAGGAACTCGGACGCGCACGCCTGGGTCGAGGTCTGGTTCGGCCCCGAGCACGGCTGGCGCGTCTACGACGCCACCCCGGGCGCCATTCCCGATGCGGCCGCGGCGCCCGACGGCGCGCCGGTCGCGTCCATCGAGGATAAGAAGAACGAGAAGGGCCCTCCCAAGCGCTGGGATTCCTTCATCACGGATTTCGATCCGTCGACGCAGGCGCTCGCGCTCGGCGAAGGGGCGCGCAAGCTGCTCCGCGGCCTCGGCGCCGTCGCGCGCGGAGTGGTCTCCCCCGTCACGGGAGGACTCCTGGCCGGGCTGCTGCTGCTGGCCGCGGTGGCGTATGCGCTGCTGCCCCGCAACCGCAAGAACCGCCTGCGGCAGATCGTCGCCGGCTTCAAGGAAACGACGACGGTGGATTTCTACCGCGACTTCCTCTGGCTGCTGTCGAAGCGGGGCATCCGCAAGCATCCGTCGCTGACGGCACGGGAGTTCGCCGTGCAGGTGCGGGCCGCGGTTCCGGACGACGGCGTGGACTATATCACCCAGAAGTTCTGCGAGGAGCGCTACGGCGCGAGGCCTCCCGAGCCCGAGGAGCGCCGCCGCATCGACGAGATCCTCCGGCGGCTGGAGCAGGTGCTGCAGACGCCGCCGAAGGGGTCCCTGCCTACAGCCTGACCCGGACCTCGCCGACGACGATTCCGGCGTGGTTCCGCAGCGTGGTCGACGCCGCCTTGCCCAGCCCCGAAAGCTCGCCCTTCTCCAGCCAGCCCAGTTTCCGGATCGCCTCGTACAGCACCGGCAGCCAGGCGCGCGCGGCGCCGTCCTCGACCTTGAGAGCAAGACCGGCATCCCGTCCCGGAAAGCCGCAGACGTAGACGCCTTCCGCGCCGGCCTTGGCGAGGATCTTCCCGGGCGCGCTTCCCATGATCGTCGAGCAGGGCCGGCCCACCATCCGGGGGTGGCTCATCATGGCGTCGCGCACCCGCTTCGGAGTCCCGGGCGTCCCGCAGAACCGGGCGAGCGCCGCCGCAGTCGCCTTCAGCGGAAGCGCGAAGGTCGGCGCGCTGCACCCGTCGATGCCGACGGGGATCCGCTTCTCCGGCAGGCCCGAGAAGCGGGCCAGGTTCGCGAGGTTGCCCCTCTGAAGGGGATGCGTGGGCTTGAGATAGGTTCCGACGGCCGCCCGCATGAACTTCGTCGCAGCGACCATCCCGGAGTGCTTTCCGGAGCAGTTGTTGTGGAGCACCGTCGGTTCCTTGCCCGCCTTATAGAGGTCGCGAAGCGCCCGTGGACTGCTCGGCGGGTGGACGCCGCACTGGAGCGCGGCGGGGAGGAGCCCCGCCTTTTTCAGGATGGAGCTCACCGCGCGGACGTGTTCCGCCTCTCCGGAATGGGATCCCGCGATGACGGAGATCTCCTCCGGGACGAAGCCGTACGCGTCGGCCGCGCCGCTCTCGACCACGCTGAGGCACTGGAACGGCTTGGCGCAGGAGCGGAGGAAGACGGGGTGGTCGACGTCGCCTCGCGCGAGCACGGTCCGACCGTTCTCCACCGCCGCCAGCGAGACATGGTGGACGGCCTCCGGCCGGCCGGCGCGGAGGAACTCGCAGAGGATGGGCTTCATTCGAGGGCCTTTCGGATCATCGAGTCGACGCCGGCGAAGGGCGTCTTGCGGGCATCATAGCCGAGGGCGAAGGTTCGCGCCCGCAAAACGCAGCGCCGGGCGGCGGCCAGCAGCACGCGGCTTCCCCGCACGTCGTCGCCGAAGTAGAGGGCGCACTGCAGCAGCCGGACGAGGGCAAACGCCTTGCTCACGGGGCGGACGCCGCGCGGCCCCTTGCGGTCGAGCAGGATGACGGCCTCCAGCGGCCGGGAGACATTATTGCGCCCGATCAGGAAATCGCCGCGGAACGGCGTGCCGTGGAGGCGGTCGCCGACGACGCCGACCAGTTCGTCCGCCAGGAGCCGCTTTCCGGGGACCGATCTTCCCAGGGTGCTCTTGCCCGCCCCGGACACGCCCGGGAACAGCCAGCCGTCGACGGCCGCCGAATGGCAGAGGAAGCCGCCGCGCTTCACCAGGAGGAAGCTGAGCACGATGCGCAGGAGCGAGTCGAGGGCGGACGCTTTCCCGGCGATCGTCGCGCGTCCGAGTTGCGGCGCCAGGTCGAGCTCCAGGTCGTGCCGCTCGATCCGCCCCGCCCGACCGTCCCAGACGACGCGGGGTTCGTCTCTATAGGGCCGCAACTTCTTCCGGACCAGCGTGATCGTCAGGGTGAGGTGCGGATCCGACCGGACGAGAAACGCTGCGTAGCGCTTCCGCGCCGCGGCGACAAACCGGGCATCGTCCGCCTGAACGCGGAGGACATGGTCGCAGATCCGGACGGTGAGTTCAGACAAGTTTCTTGAAGATGTAGAGGGAAAGGATCGCGGGAGCGAGCAGAGAGGCGACCAGCAATCCCTTGAGCGGAGGCCCCTCCGAAAGCACGATCGCGGCGTCGACCAGGATGTAGCCGGCGACCCCGTCGCGAACCATCAACATGAGGCCTTTGCGATCGTTCGCCCTCCGGGCTCGCCGGACGATCCACGCCACCAGGATCCAGGCCGCTGCCAGGGACAACACGAGTTGCCCCGTGTGCCGATGACCGTGCGTCAGAATCAGGATCAAGGGAACGACGGTCGCCGCGAGCAGCGCCCCGATGGACATGCCGACGGCACCGATCATCAGCTTGCGACGGTCCAGCGCGGCGTCTTCGAGCGTGGACACATAGGTCAAAGACGTTCCGTAGATGAACAAAGGGGCGGCCAGCGCGGCGCATTTCCAGGGATGCGCACCATCCAACCCCGAGTCGAACCGGATGGTTACGACCGCAACAACTCCGAGCAGTAAATTGCACGCCCGCACGAAACCCATGATCGGCGGCATTTTGATCCAATGCAGATCGTACGCGAGGATGGCCAGGACCACGCATCCCCAGAGAAGAAGACGGTTGAGGAGCGGAGTCGCCGGAATCCAACAGATCGCCGCCAACGAAACCCCCAGAAGGATCCAGGCGATCGCGATCGCGCCGATTCGGGACACCCGTCCAGAAGGAAGAACCTTGCCCGGGGCGGCTTCCCGGTCCTTTTCCAGATCCGCGATATCATTCAAAGCCATCCCGAACAAATAGAGGCACCCGGAGGCGAGCGCGAGCAGCGCCAGCGTTCCCGAGAACTCCAGCTTGTTCGAGGTGCCGACGCAATAACCCGCGGCGCTGTCAGCGATCGCGGTGAAGACCAGGGGAAAGCGGACCAGCTTCAGGTATGCGACTAGGTCAAACCGGCGGGCCACTAGAATCCCACGATGTCGTCGAGCTTGGACACGCTGACGACCATGGTCACCCGGACGCTCACTTCCTTCCGGTTGGGCTTCACTCCGAACTTCTTCGTGTCCATGATGTACTGCTCCTTCGTGGACGGGCTCTCCCGGCGGTCGTGCACGTCCACGTCCTTCATCACGAGGAAGTCGGGCTCGACCCGGTCCAGCCGGCCCAGGTAGACGAAGCGCGAGTCGGTGTCCACCACGACGATCTGTCCGACGAGCGCCGTCCAGCCTGCGCTATCCACGGGGCCCGAAGAAATTGGAAATGTCGTTGTACGTCACGAAGACGAAGAGGGTCAGGATGAAGGCCAGGCCCACGTACTGGAACGCCGCGACGAACTGCTCGCTCGGCGGCCCCTTGCCGAACCATTTGCGCACGACCTCGATGAGGAGCAGCACGTTGTGGCCGCCGTCCAGCACCGGGATCGGCAGAAGGTTGAAGATGCCCAGGTTCACCGTGATGAGGCAGAGCAGCCAGACGAAGTTGCCGAAGTTGCGCTGGGCGAACGAGTACGACGCCCGGATGATCCCCAGCGGGCCCGACAGCCCCTTGGCGGACTCGCCGCCCGTCACCAGCTTCCTCAGGATGTCGATGGTCATCACCGTGATGTCCACCGGCTCCTGGAAGCCGATCTTCACCGCGTCCGCGAAGGGCCGCCGACGGAACGGGAAGGCGTCTCCGGCGATCAGCATCCCCTTGTCCGTCTTGAATCCGGCCGAAGCCAGGTCGGCCTCGACCTTCGGCTCCGCGACCAGATCGATTTCCTTCTTCTCGCCGTTGCGACCCACCACGAGATGGATGGTCTTCGGATGCTCCTCGCGGATCCGGTACACCGCGGGAATCTTCTTCCGCTCCAGGCCCTGCAGCGTGATGCCGTCCTCGGCCCCGTCGATCGAGATCAGCTTGTCGCCCGAACGGAGGCCCATCCGGTAATAGAAAGAACCCTCTTTGACGTCGGCGAAGACCGCGCCGTCCTTCTGGCCGACGCCGATCGCGCCCTTCCCGACATCGTTCTTCATCGGGGTGATCGTCGGCCACACGGTCTTTCCGTCGCGCAGCACCTCGAACTTCAGGGCCTTGCCCGCGGACGCCTCGACCACCTCCTTCATCCCGGCCCACGACTTGATGGGTTTGTCGTCGATCTTGACGATCAGGTCGCCGGGCTCGAGACTGCCCGCCGCCGGACGGTGGTCGACCACCAGGCCGACCCGCGGCTCGATGATGTTCTCGTCCATCCCGATCACGTACCAGGTCTTCGCCACCAGGTCGAGCGGGACCTCGACCAGCTTGGAGTCGTCTTCGAACCTCGGATCGCGGCGGCGCATCGACAGGGTCACCTTCTGGTTCGGCATGCCCCGGAGCATCGAATCCGCCCGCTCCTGGGTGTAGACGTCCTCCCCGTTGATCTTCGCGATCTCGTCCTTCTCGCGGACGCCCCTCTCATAGAGGGTCTTGCCCTGCGGAGGATCCACCAGCGCCGTGCTGGGCGGCGAGGTCCCGTGGAAGCTCGACCGCTGCGCCGTCACCCGGGTCTCCATCGGGATGCCGCCGCGGACGAATTTGACCGGCACCCTGGTGCCGCTCGCGTGCCGGATCATCTCGATGCGGTACTTGTCCAGGCTGTCGATCTTCCGGCCGTCGACCTCGACGATGACATCCCCGGCCCGGAGCGGCTCCTCCGCCTGGGCGTCGGCGATGCTCGGGGTGCCGATGACGTTCGGCGCCTCGCACTTTCCCACCACGTACGACAGGATCGCGAGCGGGAACGCGAGGATGAGATTCATGACCGCGCCGGCGACGAAGATCTGGAAGCGCTGCCACGGCGTCTTCGAGGTCAGCTCGAACGGCTCGCCCTTCCGGTCGTCCCCCAGGGACTCGCCCGCCATCTTCACGTAGCCGCCCAGCGGCAGCCAGGCGATGCGGTATTCCGTCTCGCCCCGGCGGAACTTGTAGATCGCCTGGCCGAAGCCGAGCGAGAAGATTTCCACGCGGACGCCGTTCTTCTTCGCCATCAGGAAGTGGCCGAGCTCGTGCAGAAAGATGATCATCCCCAGGCCGATGACCACCAGCACCGCGTTCCAGCCGTTCCCCAGCCACGTCGAGATCAGTTGCATCGGGCCTCCTGGCGCGCCCAGGAGTCGGCCTGGAGCACGTCTTCGAGCGTGGGATGGGCGACCAGCGAATGGCGGTCCATCACCGTCTTCACCGTCTCGAAGATCTGCAGAAAGGAAATCTCCTTCTTCACGAAGCGGTCCACGGCGACTTCGTTCGCCGCGTTCAGGACCGCGCCCATCGTGCCCCCGGCCTCCGCGGCGCGCCAGCCGAGCTTGAGCGACGGGAACTTCTCCAGGTCGGGCTCCTGGAACGTCAACGTCCGGATCTCCGCGAGGTTCAGCCGCTTCACGTTCCCCTCGGAACGGTCGGGGTAGGTCATGGCGAACTGAATCGGCGTCCGCATGTCGGGCAGCCCGAGCTGCGCGATCACCGACCCGTCGACGAACTCGACCATCGAGTGGATGATCGACTGCGGATGCACGATCACCTCGATCTGGCTCGCCTTCAGGTCGAAGAGCCAGCGGGCCTCGACGATCTCGAGCGCCTTGTTGAACATCGTGGCCGAATCGATCGTGATCTTGCCGCCCATGTTCCAGGTCGGGTGCTTCAGCGCCTGCTCCACCGTGATGGAGCCGAACTGGGACTTCGGCGTTTCGCGGAAAGGTCCGCCCGACGCCGTCAGGAAGATGCGCTTCACCTCCCTTTGCGCGCCGCTGCGCATCGACTGGAAGATCGCGCTGTGCTCGCTGTCGACGGGGACGATCGTCGCCCCCGACTTCTTCGCGCGCTCGAGGACGATCGGGCCGGCGACGACCATCGACTCCTTGTTGGCCAGGCCCAGCGTCTTGCCGCGGTCGACCGCGTCGATCACCGGCCCGAGGCAGGCGGCGCCGCTGATCGCGCAGAGGACGACGTCCGAGTCCTCCGAAGCGGCGATGGCGCGCACGCCCTCCATGCCCTTCAGGAGCTCGGTCGAGGAGCCGTTCAGTTCCTTCTTGAGCGCGTCGTACTCGACGGCGTCGCAGAGCGCGGCCTTTGCGGGCTTGAACTTGTCGATCTGCTGGCGGAAGACCTTGCGGTTGGCGCCGGCCGCAAGCCCGGTCACGTTGAGACCGAGGTGCGAGGCGACGTCGAGCCCGTTGACCCCGATCGACCCCGTCGACCCCAGGATGGCCAGTCGTTTCATGAGAGGAGCACCTCGTAGGCGTGTTGGGGCTTTTCCTTGCCCTTGAGGGCGACCTCCCCGAGGTCCTTGGTCTTGAAGGCCGTCTTGATGCGCTCGAAGGTGCGCTCCCCGACGACGATCGAATTGATCGGCGGCAGCTTGGAGAGGCGCGCGCAGACGTTGACCGTGTCGCCGAGCACCGTGTACTTGATGTGCGCCTTCGCGCCGACATTGCCCGCGACCACGGGACCCGTATTGACGGCGCAGCGGACGTCGAAGTCCTTCTCGGGATGCTCCTGCTTGAACTTCATCAGCTCCTTGAGGAACGCGGCGCAGGCCTTCACCGCCTGGTTCGCGTGGTCCTGCACCTCCAGCGGCGCGTTGAAGATGGACATCACCTCGTCGCCGATGAAGTTGTTGACGTGGCCGTTGTGTTCGAAGATCGCGGTCGTCGTCATCTGGAAGAACTCGTTCAGCAGCGCGGCAACCTGGGCGGGCGTGTGGTTCTCCGCCATCTGGGTCGACTGCACGACGTCGATGAACGCGACGGTGACCTCCCGCTCCGCGACCTCCAGGCCGACCTCGCCGCCGCGCTCCATGAGCAGCTTGACGTGGTCCGGGGAGTGGTACTTGGACAGGTTCGAGCGCAGGTTCTCCTCCTGGCGGAGCTTCGCGGCGGTCTCCTCCTGCTTGATGCGGATCGCGACGAGATTCGCGATGGCGGTCATCAGCTCGAGGTCGTCCTTCGTGAACGCGTAGGACTTCGCGAGGTTGTCCAGGTAGATGGCGCCGTAGACGTGGTCGGACTCCCAGAGCGGGACGCAGAGGGCCGCGCGGATGTTGTACTGGACGATGGACAGCCCCTGCATGAAGCGCGGGTCCTGGAGCGCG